>Ga0153982_1000019_pt1 | contig 172431 bp, 171 predicted proteins | sample TSGA066MetaG_FD_104743 | JGI IMG/M metagenome (GOLD analysis project Ga0153982, IMG submission 104743) | Attine ant fungus gardens microbial communities from Georgia, USA - TSGA066 MetaG | ecosystem: Host-associated > Fungi > Mycelium > Unclassified | place: USA: Georgia, Alexander Wildlife...
AACCAGATATTTATGAACGAGGTGTTCCTCAAATATCTGACGGCCCCGAGCATCTCCAGCGGCGGGAACCCGCCGACCTTTATGCTGACGCCTGACGGCAGGCTGACTGCCCGTAATGCGGATATCAGCGGTCATATCAGCGCGAATTCCGGCACCCTCAATAATGTGACGATCGCGGAAAACTGCACCATTAACGGGACAATGCGGGCAGAGAATATTGTCGGCGATATCGTTAAAGCCGTGGGGCGAGCTTTCCCCGGAAGCGCTAATTACCCGAATGGAACCCTCACGGTTCAGATACAGGATGACCACCATTTTGACAGGCAGATAATCATTCCCCCCATCACCTTTGCAGGAGGAAAGGCAAAATCAGAGACAAGCAACGAGATATGGACAGACTGTGGGCTTGTGGTGAAGCACAACGGCAGAGAGATATACAACGCAGAACCCGCGATTACAGCGAGATCATTCAGCAGGGTTCTTGATATGCCAGCCGGAGGTGGAAATGTGACGCTGAGCTTCACGGTTTCATCCAGGGGGTATGGCGGCGGGGCCTGGGCTGATATCAGCAACCTGCTGGTCATGGTGGTGAAGAAGAACAGCACAGGTATCAGCATTTACTGATGCCCGTCCCCCAAAACGAGCGCCCGTATGGGCAATTTCTGTGGAGAAATCATATGCCGATAATTTCAGGCACCCTGCGTGACGGAGCCGGACAGGCTGTACCTGGCTGCACCATCCTGCTGCGGGCGCTGAACACCACCAGTGCGGTGATTGCGACGGTGACTGCCGAAGTCGGCACGGAGGCGGGGAAATACCGTATTGAGGCACAGCCCGGTAACTATGACGTGACGCTGGCCGTGGAGGGATACCCGCCGGCACTGGTCGGGAATATTGAGGTCAGACCGGATTCCCCGGACGGGGCGCTGAATGACTACCTGCGGGCGGTGAAGGATGAGGATCTGACCAGCGAGGCCATGAAGCAGTTTCAGGAGCTGGCATCACAGGCCAGGGAAAGTGCGGATAAAGCCAGGGCATCAGAGGACGCTTCATCAGGCAGCTCCGCCGCGGCGCTGAAGAGTGAACAGGCCGCCGGTCTGTCAGAAAAGGCCTCTGCCGAAAATGCCGCCAGTGCGGGTGACTCGGCCACGAAAGCTGACGAAGCAAAAGATATCGCCGTCAGGGCCAGCCAGAAGTCTGAAAATAATGCTGCCGCAGCCCTGAAGAGCGAACAGGCTGCCAGTGCATCAGAAGCGGCATCTGCGGAAAGTGCGGGCGATGCCGCTGATTCCGCCACAAAGGCTGACGCTGCAAAAGTGTCGGCACAGCAGGCGGCAGACTCGATAACGGTTAAGGAAGCCCCGGAAGACGGGAGGTGTTATGTCCGCCGTGACCAGGCGTGGGTGCGTCAGGGAGTGTTTGATGTGGCGGTGCAGGCCTGTGGAGGGAAAGCCGATGCGCTGGCTCACCAGCTGTTCACCCTGGATGGCACCAAGGACACCACGGTGACTTTCAGCCATCTGCCGGAAGGCCGCGCGGTGGTGCTGGCACTGGTTTTCCGGGGGCGGGGCGGCTCCATCACCTGGCCGGATAATCTGGCCTGGTCGCAGAATGATGTCCCACAGTTGTCCGCATCCCGCACCGTTATCACGGTTCTCTGGGACGGCGAAACGCTGACGGGGACCACGGCACTGGCAGTGTGAGGAGGCCTGTATGTTTATGTTACTGCTCAGTGGTAACCGGTACGACCCTGACACCTTTATTCATGTCAGGCAGGTGTATGGCACAACGGTGCAAAATGCCGGACTGTCGGTGGCAGTCCGGTCAGTGCGTGGGATTGTCCTCAGTAGTGGGGGGGCGTTAAACCTGCCTGTCAGAGCGGCCGGCGGCGCGGTTCTCAACGGTGGGGAAACCCTGACGAAGCCAGTGAAGAGCATTCATGGTTTTCTATTAGTGACTACAGAGGTGTGAGATGGGAGAGACAGTCAGTCCCCTGGCGGGGCTGGATATCAGCACGCTGGCCGGATTTAAACAGATAACCCCCGGGGAGATAACCGGTGAGCCGGTGGAGGCTCTGAAACGGTGCGGCATTACAGCTTTCACCGGAATAACGGGTGGCAGGTCGGTCATCCGGATGGGCAGCATGACGGTGCTGGGTAATACGTTTTATGGTCTGCATGCGCAGGCAGAAAAGGGCATGACGGCGGCGACGTTTACGATGGAACTGCTCCCCCGTATAAAAAACCTGAAGGACAGAGCCATCCAGTTGGGATTCAGGCTGACGCAGTCGCCGGTGGTTCTCTCACAGGTGAACACATCCATGCTGTCTCTGCCCATGACAGGGATATCGCCTGTGAAATCGCGCACGGTCAGAACGGCAACGGAGGAGACGAGTACGTACTGTGAGCTGGTCATAAGTACAGACAGCCAGGGCGCAAAGGCGACCATACAAGTGTATGTCAGCCGCCAGCCAGTGGAAAGCCTGACCCTGTCGATGTCAGGTAGCTACGCAGAACAACCGCTTGTCCTAACGCTGGGTTCGGAATTCAGTCCGGTTAAAGAGGACGGTTTCAGCTTTATGGTAGGAGACATTTATATTGCCCGCCTGGACTACAACAGCGACCATACGGCAACCCCGCACCTGCTGGGTAACCTCACCCTGGAGCCATTTAAGGTGGCATCGTACCGGGGCGACCGGCACACCAATACCCACGGAGAGGACATTGTGACGGCGCTGAATGCAATGGACCCGAACCATGACATGGGCGTGCTGGCGGTGAAGCCGGTGGCACAGCCTGCGAGGGTGACGTTTGATCCGCCGGAAAGTACCGGGAAAGGGATACTGGGAGTGGCGCTGAATGTGGTGTACCGGGACTCGGTGGCCCCGGAGAACCGGCTGCAGTATCAGATAACCGAAGGCACAACACAGCTTCCGGTGGAGACCATTACGGAACGCAGGGCGGATATGACCGGCTTTACCACCTTCAGTAAAATACTGGCGTCACCGGCCGGCGGTGGGGAATGGAATGCGGAAAATCTGGCGTTTACTATGGATTTGTACAACAGTCCGGAGGAGGTATAAGAAAAAAAGAGGGGCCGCGATAACTAGCCCCAAAGCTTGCATGAAACTTAAATTTTTAATCGTTATTGAGGGGTTACGGGCAATAGTATACGCAAGTAATTCTAAAAAAGAGGGCTGTTACCAGCCCTGAATACCGTAAGTAACATTCACCAAAGATCAGGTACAAACCTGAGCAGATATTGCACACCACAACACAAGATATCTTGTGCTGTGGTTATTTATTTCACCAGCAGGTATAACAAGGAAATGATCCAGATCAATAAATTGCTTCTTTCTGTACGTTGTTTTCTGGTTTCTCATAAATCACCACTCATTTCTACATCAAGAAGAGAAATCAAAAATGGTAAGGTCAGCAGCTGAGAATGAAAGATGGTTAAATGAGGGAAGATTTAAAAAATCCGTGAACATTTTCCTGTCATATCTGTTAAGATTTATCAATTTTTTTTGCCATAATTTGAATTTTACCTTTTAATATTTTATGAAATCTGTTATCAAATAATTTCTTTTTATTCAAGATAACAGCTAATCATTAAGCAGGCCGTCTATGAAAAAAATATGGATTTTTTTAAATCTTGGCATAGCACATTTTTTACTGTTTTACATGGCCATACTTATCATCACGCCGAAGAATATGCCACTATATCCTATTATTATTTGGTTTGGGATGATTATATTTTGCGGGCTAATTGTACAATTTTACTGGAATAAAACAACGTGTAATAAATCAGGTGCTCGCATTCGGAAAAAATATAAAAAAGCACAAAGATGGTCACTGTATTCATCATTTTGGTTTTTGATAACTTGTATCTCGTTCAAAAAAATTAACTATGTTGGTAGTTCTATATCTATTTTTTTAGGTTGCATAACTCTGATATCAATTATAGTCACTATTATATTTCATATAAAATCAATTGATAACAAAGAGAAGAGTATTGAGTCAGGGGTAAAATCAGTTATTAAATATTCATGGGTAATCGCATCACTGATTTCATTCTATTTCGCACGCTCGGAAATATCTAATATACTGGATATTTCTTTTGATACTTCACACAACAAGCTCATAACCATAGTCATGGCGTTAATTGTTATTTTTATTATATATTATGCCCTTTACTTGATTGTTGTTATTATATTGATTTCTGTGTCCAAACGAAGGGCGAAATTAAAGATAAACTATTTCATTGCCAGTGATTACTCCATGTCAATTTGTGCGCCCCTATATATCATCGGCTGCATTTCATTTGTTGCATTTTATATGCAAACGTTTACCATCTTCAAGTTTGGCTTAGAAATTGCCATGAAGTACGATACACGAGATACTTTCTTTTGTCATGATAAATATATGTTGCTTAGTGAACATCCTGATGCCCGCTTTATGTTTATCTCTGTAGGTAATTACCGCGCATTAATACCACATGATGATGACTTTACAATCACACGTTTAACCTGTACGAATAATGAACCTTTTTATTCTCTGGTTAGTGTTGTGAGGAAAAAAGACCTTATGCTAACTACATTGAAAGATCGTACAGAGGTGCTCGCCAGTGACTTGAAGGCGACAATGCTATCGGATCATTGATGATGCTTGTCATCGCAATAAAGATGCCTTTCAGAGCAGAATTTTAACCCCGGTGCTACATTGAATCCTTCCTGCCTATTTACATCGTAGTGAAAAAATTGATAGTTGCCGCAACCAGGCCGTATGCAAGAGCCTGATTGCGCCTGACTGACGAGCGTCCGATAGTGCGAAGATTAAATGATTGCCAGTCGCGATGGATTGTAGTTATGCCGAGTGATGAATCAATGTGATTAATCTGAAACCAGCCACATATCAGCCTCTTCAAACATATTCTCCAGCATACGGTTCAGCTTTTTCTGGTCGCATTTGCTGACATCGCTATTCAAACCATTAGTCTGCACTAGCTTAACCTTAGCGTCTGCATCAGGGAGAATCTGGCACACTCGATTCGTCATTTCAGCAGGGATGATCTTTCTGGCCCCTCCAAGTTCCTCAACATTACGCTTCTCATAAACCAGTTCTACGAACATAACATCTCTATTAATCACTGTTTGAATACACAGTGTTTTTTGCTTTGGCGGTTTTGTCTGCCTATGCATGAACCCTTTGTTTTTAAATTTGGGGGAACATACTGCGGCTGTTTTTGTTGTTGGTTTCCCCTGCAGGGCTGATGGTGCCTGGGGCTGGCTAAAATTATCTGTGGGGCATGGATGGGGCAAAAGTAGTCTGTGAAGCTCGTTAAAGTTCGTTAAACATGTTTTGTCTCGATCTCGCTCATCCCTTGTTTAAAGCGCTCCTGGACGATCTTTATCGATTTTAAAAACTATGAGTACATATTATTAAAATGTAGCAAAAAGGGTGTTTGTGTCTGAAAAGATGAACATTCTGCGTAGCGCGATTTACGCAACAGGAATAGACTGAAGCCGAGACTCTACCAAAGATGCTAAAGGTTTTTTATGACACAACAGCCACAAGCCAAATACCGTCACGACTATCGTGCGCCGGATTACCAGATTACTGATATTGACTTGACCTTTGACCTGGATGCTGAAAAAACCGTGGTCACCGCCGTGAGCCAGGCTGTCCGTCATGGCGCGTCCGATGCGCCCCTGCGCCTGAATGGCGAAGATCTGACCCTGGTGTCGATCCACGTGAACGACGAGCCGTGGGCAGAGTATAAAGAAGAAGAGGGCGTTCTGGTCATCAGTCAACTGCCGGAACGCTTTACGTTGCGTATCGTGAATGAAATTAGCCCGGCGGCCAATACCGCACTGGAAGGACTGTACAAGTCCGGCGACGCGCTGTGTACCCAGTGTGAAGCGGAAGGGTTCCGCCATATTACCTGGTATCTCGACAGGCCGGATGTCCTGGCGCGTTTTACCACCAAAATTATCGCCGATAAAACCCAATATCCGTTCCTGCTCTCCAACGGTAACCGCGTGGCGCAGGGGGAACTGGAAAAGGGTCGTCACTGGGTTCAGTGGCAGGATCCGTTCCCGAAACCGTGTTATCTGTTTGCGCTGGTAGCCGGTGATTTCGACGTCCTGCGCGACACCTTTACCACCCGTTCCGGGCGTGAAGTGGCGCTGGAACTGTATGTCGATCGCGGCAACCTGGACCGCGCGCCGTGGGCGATGACCTCACTGAAAAACGCCATGAAATGGGATGAAGAGCGCTTTGGCCTCGAGTATGACCTCGACATTTATATGATTGTGGCGGTCGATTTCTTCAACATGGGGGCGATGGAGAATAAAGGTCTGAACATCTTTAACTCCAAATATGTGCTGGCACGTACCGATACCGCCACCGACAAAGACTACCTCGATATTGAGCGCGTCATCGGTCACGAATATTTCCACAACTGGACCGGCAACCGCGTGACCTGTCGCGACTGGTTCCAGTTGAGCCTGAAAGAGGGGTTAACCGTGTTCCGCGATCAGGAGTTCAGTTCCGATCTCGGCTCACGCGCGGTAAACCGTATCAGCAATGTGCGCACCATGCGCGGCCTGCAGTTTGCCGAGGACGCCAGCCCAATGGCGCATCCTATCCGTCCGGATATGGTCATTGAAATGAACAACTTCTATACCCTGACCGTGTACGAAAAGGGCGCTGAAGTTATTCGTATGATCCACACTCTGCTCGGTGAGGCTAACTTCCAGAAAGGGATGCAGTTGTACTTTGAGCGTCATGACGGCAGCGCTGCAACCTGTGATGATTTCGTGCAGGCGATGGAAGATGCGTCCAACGTCGATCTTTCGCATTTCCGCCGCTGGTACAGTCAATCCGGTACGCCGATTCTGACCGTGCGTGATGACTACAATCCCTCTACGGAGCAGTACACGCTGACTATCAGCCAGCGCACGCCGGCCACGCCGGATCAGGCCGAAAAACAGCCGCTGCATATTCCTTTCGCCCTCGAGTTGTATGACAACGAAGGGAAAGTGATCCCGCTGCAAAAAGGCGGGCACCCGGTGAATTCCGTACTCAATGTCACCCAGGCAGAGCAGACGTTTGTCTTTGATAACGTCTACTTCCAGCCGGTTCCGGCACTGCTGTGCGAGTTCTCCGCACCGGTAAAACTGGAATACAAATGGAGCGATCAGCAACTGACCTTCCTGATGCGTCATGCGCGTAACGATTTCTCTCGTTGGGATGCGGCGCAGAGCTTGCTGGCGACCTATATTAAGCTCAACGTAGCTCGCCATCAGCAAGGACAGCCGCTGTCGCTGCCGGTACACGTGGCCGATGCGTTCCGGGCGATTTTGCTGGATGAGAAAATCGATCCGGCGCTGGCGGCAGAGATCCTGACGCTGCCTTCGGTGAATGAAATTGCTGAACTGTTCGACATCATCGATCCGGTGGCGATAACGGAAGTACGTGAAGCGTTAACCCGCACACTGGCGGCCGAACTGGCGGATGAATTCCTCGCCATCTATAACGCTAATCATCTTGATGAGTACCGCGTTGAGCATGCCGATATTGGCAAGCGTGCGCTGCGTAATGCCTGCCTGCGTTTCCTGGCCCTTGGCGAGACCCATCTGGCCGACACACTGGTCAGCAAGCAGTACCGTGAAGCAAACAATATGACCGATGCGCTGGCGGCGCTGTCTGCGGCAGTCGCGGCGCAACTGCCTTGCCGCGACGCGCTAATGCAGGAGTATGACGATAAGTGGCACCATGACGGTCTGGTGATGGACAAATGGTTTATCCTGCAATCCACCAGCCCGGCGGAAAACGTGCTGGAAACGGTACGCAGCTTGTTGAAGCACCGCTCCTTCAGTATGAGTAACCCGAACCGAATCCGATCTCTGATTGGTGCCTTTGCGGGCAGCAACCCGGCGGCATTCCATGCGGAAGATGGCAGCGGCTATCAGTTCCTGGTCGACATGCTGACTGAACTCAATAGCCGTAACCCGCAGGTGGCGTCACGTCTGATTGAGCCGCTGATTCGCTTAAAACGGTATGATGCAAAACGTCAGACGCAGATGCGCGCGGCGCTGGAACAGTTGAAAGGTCTGGAGAATCTCTCCGGCGATCTGTTCGAGAAGGTAACCAAAGCGTTAGCCTGAAACGTTGACCTGTAGTTTTGTAAGCCGGATTAGGCAGTAACGCCGCCATCCGGCAAAAGGCCCGGTGGCGCTTGCGCTGACTGGGCCTGATTTTTCTGAATGCTTATCCATGCCGACGGATCGGCGGTTCCGTTTCGCCACGCTGCATTACCCGGTTCAACACTTCTGCCTCCAGCTCTGCCAGTCGCACCGAACCAATCCGGCGTGGTCGCGCACTATCCACCGTTAAATCCAGCCCGATTTTTCCATCTTCAATAAGCAAAACGCGATCGGCCATTGCTACCGCTTCACTGACGTCATGGGTGACCAGCAGTACGGTAAAGCCGTGCTCTTGCCATAAAGAGACAATCAGTTCCTGCATTTCAAGGCGGGTTAAGGCATCCAGCGCACCGAGGGGTTCATCCAGTAGCAGCAGACCGGGACGATGAATTAATGCTCGCGCCAGGGCCACGCGCTGTTTCTGTCCACCAGACAGGGCGGCAGGCCATTCCTGAGCACGATTCTCCAGCCCAACTGCGGCCAGCGCATTTCGGGCCGCATCACGCCAGTGACCTTTCAGACCCAGACCGACATTATCGATAACCGTCTTCCAGGGCAGCAGACGCGCATCCTGAAACATCATTCGCGTATCCTCCTGAATTTCTGCCAGCGGGGTGGTTCCGGCAAGTAATGCACCTGAGGTGGGAGACTCCAGCCCAGCCAGCAGACGCAGCAACGTGCTTTTACCTCCTCCGCTGCGGCCAACGACGGCAACAAACTGTCCGGCCTGAATGTGCAAATCTAACTGATTGAGCACTGTATTGCCGACGTATTGTTTCGTGACGGCACTCAGTAAAAGCGGCGTGCCTTGGTTCAAGCGAGCGGTATTCATACGGTAGCCTCCTTCACATGGTAAGCCGGGTTCCAGCGCAGCCAGATCCGCTCCAGCCATTGAGCGCTGATGTCGGCAAGTTTGCCGAGCAGGGCGTAGAGAATAATGGCCACCACGACCACATCGGTTTGCAGAAATTCGCGGGCGTTCATTGCCAGGTAACCAATGCCCGCATTGGCTGAAATGGTTTCTGCGACAATAAGCGTCAACCACATCAACCCGAGAGCAAAACGCACGCCAACCATAATTGAGGGCAGGGCGCCGGGGAGGATCACATGAATAAACAGTGAAAAACCAGACAGCCCGTAACTGCGAGCCATCTCTACCAGACCGCGATCGATATTGCGGATCCCATGCCAGGTGTTGATGTAAATCGGAAAAAGCGTGCCCAGCGCGACGAGAAAGATCTTGGCGGATTCATCAATGCCGAACCACAAAATCACCAGTGGGATCAGCGCCAGATGCGGCACGTTACGCAGCATCTGCACCGAAGTATCCAGCAGGCGTTCTCCCCACCGCGAAAGACCACTAATCAGCCCCAGCGTCAGGCCAATCGATCCGCCGATGGAGAAGCCTACCAGCGCGCGCCAGGAGCTGATCGCCAGATGCTGCCAAAGCTCGCCGCTGGCGGAAAGCCTCCAGAAGGCTTCGACAACGCCCTCCGGAGAGGGCAGGATGCGGGTGGACAACCAGCCCATTGATGATGCGAGCTGCCAGAGCGCCACCAACCCAACCGGTAAAAACCAGGGCGCGAGGCGCAGTAACCACCTGTTTTTCGGCGTTGCCATCAGCAGGCTCCTTAGCTTTGCGCGATTTTGCGTGGGATAAATTCGTTTGCCACCGCTTCGCCTTGTTGATGCTGGCGTTGTGGCTGTGGAATTTCTGGTATAGCGACATCCAGATGTGGGAACAGCAGCTCGCCAACCTTGTATGCCTCTTCCAGATGTGGATACCCGGACAACACAAAACTGTCGATTCCCAGTGCGGCATACTCGTTGATACGCGCCGCGACCGTCGGACCATCTCCGACCAGCGCGGTACCCGCGCCACCGCGCACCAGTCCTACTCCTGCCCACAGGTTCGGGCTGATTTCCAGTTTGTCGCGTTTACCGTTGTGCAGTGCAGCCATGCGCTGCTGACCAACCGAGTCTGTTCTTGAGAAGGCGGCCTGAGCTTTGGCAATGGTGTCGTCATCCAGATGGGCAATCAGACGATCCGCTGCCTGCCACGCTTCTTGCGTTGTCTCCCGGACGATCACATGCAGACGAATACCAAAGCGGATCTTGCGTCCGAGTGCCGCCGCTTTGGCCCGCACCTGTTCAATCTTCTCTTTTACCTGTTCAGGCGGCTCGCCCCAGGTCAGATAGAGATCAACCTGCTCGGCAGCAAGATCTTGTGCGACATCAGACGAACCGCCGAAATAAAGCGGTGGCCGGGGTTGTTGTACAGGGGGGAAAAACAGTTTCGCGCCGCGGACATGAATGTGTTTGCCGTTGAAATCTACGGTTTCACCTTGCAGCAAACGCCGCCAGACCTGAGTGAATTCAGCAGAGGCTTCATAGCGCTCGGTGTGATCGAGGAACACGCCGTCACCCGCCAGCTCCTGTGGATCGCTGCCGGTAACCAGGTTGAATAACGCCCGGCCGTTAGAGAGTCTGTCGAGCGTCGCAGCCTGGCGTGCGGCGACCGTCGGCGAGGTTACGCTTGGACGTAGCGCGACCAGAAACTTTAATCGCTGGGTGACAGGGATCATTGAAGCGGCGACCAGCCAGGCATCCTCACAGGAGCGACCGGTTGGGATCAGAACGCCGGTAAATCCCAGGCGATCGGCCGTTTGCGCAATGTGTTGCAAATAACCGTGATCGACCTGGCGCGAACCTTCTTCCGTCCCCAGATAATGACCGTCACCGTGGGTAGGTAAAAACCAGAACATGTTCAGACTCATAATTTTTCTCCTGCCTGCTGAGTGGGTTGCCAGATACGCTGGCGAATATCGATTTTTTTCGGCACCAGACGGTTGTCATAAAACAGATCCGCGGTTTGTTGTTGTAGGGCGGCTACAGAGGCGCTGACCGGCGTAATGGTGGTTGGCGGACGGTGATCCAGATAAGACGCAATTACCGGCTCGGGCAGGCCCATGGTTTTAGCCAGCAGAGTAATACTTTGCTGGCGTTGACTGAGAGTTAACGCATCCGCCTGGCTAAAGGTATCCAGCACGCCAAGAACAAAAGCGCTATTTTTTTCGGCATAAGGACGTGCAGCGAGATAAAACGAACCGGTCTGCTTGAGGTCTGAGCCGTCTTTCAGCACACGCACATCCCCTTGCAGTAATGCGGCAGAATAGTAGGGATCCCAGATAGCCCACGCATCGACGTTTCCTTGCTGGAAGGCCGCTCGCGCATCGGCGGGGGTCAGATAAGTCGGTTGAATATCGGTGAATTTCAACCCTGCCTGTTGCAGCGCCCGGAGCAGTAAATTGTGGGCGCTGGAACCCTTCTGGAAGGCGACTTTATGCCCTTTGAGCTGCGCAACGCTCTGGATCGGGCTATTTTTCGGCACCAGAATCACTTCGGCTTTCGGTTTGGGCGGTTCGACGCCCACATAAACCAGATCGGCTCCGGCGGCCTGGGCGAAAATTGGCGGAATGTCACCGGTACTGCCGAGATCGATACTGCCGATATTGAGTGCTTCCAGCATTTGCGGTCCAGCCGGGAACTCAATCCACGAGATTTTGGTCTGTGGGTAGCGTTTCTCCAGTAGTTGATGACTTTTTGCCAGCACCATGCTGACGCTCCCTTTCTGGTACCCAATACGCAGAGCATCCGGAGACGATTCTGCGGCATGCACCAAGGATGACAGGGACAGCAGCCCGGTTAATGCCAGCCATGAGGTGTGACGCTTGAGCAGATTAAGCATGGGCGGCACCTCGCAGGGCGTTCAGTTGCGGGAGTTGGACATCACGACGATGCAACGCCAGCCAGAAGGTGTCGAGCGCACTGTCCAGGCGCTGCTGCAGGTTGGGCGTAAACTGCGGTTTATGCTGATAATCGATGACCTGCGTGTCATCGGCAAACACGCCGTGCAGGATCTCCTGAGCCTTTAACGCGCTCAGCACCGGTTTCAACGCGTAATCGACGGCCAGTAAATGCGCCACGCTGCCGCCAGTCGCCAGCGGCAAAACCACTTTTCCTTCCAGCGCCCGCTCGGGGAGCAGATCGAGCAGCGTTTTCAGTGCGCCAGAGTAAGCGGCTTTGTAGACCGGCGTGGCAACAATCAGCCCGTCTGCATCCCGCAGTTGTTCGATAAATGTCTTCAGCGCCGGACTGTCAAAACGGGCATAGATCAGGTCTTCCGGGGCAAAGTTGTGCAGGTTCCAGTGAAAGACTTCGACATCCTGGCCGTTCAATTTTTCTCGGGCATATTCCAGCAACGCGCTGGAGCGAGAGGGGAAGCGTGGGCTTCCCGCCAGAGTGATGACGCGCATAATGTTATTCTCCCCTTATAACCAATCGTTTTCTTTTGATTAACATTGATAACAATTTGTGCAGTCTGGCAGAGAGACTTTGTTTATCGAAATGATTTATACGGGATAGAAAAGTTGAAAAATGAATAAAAAGGAGGAAGCAGGAAAACGATTGCTATTTATTGCCGCAGGTCAATTCCCTTTTTGCTCGCGATCGCACATAATACGCCCCCGGTTTGCACACCGGGAATCCAGGAGAGTTCATGTACTACCCCTTCGTTCGTAAAGCCCTTTTCCAGCTCGATCCAGAGCGCGCTCATGAATTGACATTCCAGCAATTACGTCGCATTACCGGCACGCCGCTCGAAGCGCTTGTCCGCCAGAAAGTACCCGCAAAACCGGTTACCTGTATGGGGCTGACGTTTAAAAATCCACTCGGGCTTGCTGCCGGACTGGATAAAGACGGGGAGTGCATTGATGCGCTCGGCGCGATGGGATTTGGTTCCATTGAGATTGGTACCGTGACGCCGCGTCCTCAGCCGGGTAATGATAAACCGCGTCTGTTCCGTTTGGTCGATGCAGAAGGTTTGATCAACCGCATGGGGTTTAATAACCTGGGGGTTGATAACCTGGTTGAGAATGTTAAAAAATCGCATTTTGACGGTATTCTGGGGATTAATATTGGTAAGAATAAAGATACCCCGGTAGAGAACGGCAAAGATGACTATCTGATTTGTATGGAAAAAGTCTATGCTTATGCCGGTTATATCGCCATTAATATCTCTTCACCGAATACGCCGGGATTACGTACGCTGCAATACGGTGAGGCGTTGGACGATCTTCTGACGGCAATTAAAAATAAACAAAATGATCTGCAAGCGATCCACCATAAATATGTTCCAGTGGCGGTTAAGATCGCACCGGATCTTTCTGTGGAAGAACTGATCCAGGTTGCTGACAGTTTAGTTCGTCATAATATTGATGGCGTAATTGCGACTAACACTACTCTCGATCGTTCTCTCGTTCAGGGAATGAAAAATTGCGATCAAATGGGTGGCCTGAGCGGTCGACCGTTACAATTAAAAAGTACAGAAATTATTCGCCAGTTGTCTCAGGAATTAAAAGGTCAGCTGCCGATTATTGGGGTTGGTGGTATCGACTCAGTAATCGCCGCGCGTGAGAAAATAGCTGCCGGTGCTTCTCTGGTACAGATTTATTCGGGCTTTATTTTTAAAGGCCCACCGTTGATTAAAGAAATCGTCACCAATATCTGAATGCTACCTTAATCACAATCCAGGGCTTTATTTCTGGCCCTGGTTGTTTTATATTCCTTTACTGTTGCTTATTTAAACATTCTGAGCTTTTATTATTAGGGCAATAAACGAAGCGGCAAAAGGATACTGTCGTAATGGCCATGATTAAGGAAAGGAGAGAAACTGATGCGAATTAAACCCGACGATAACTGGCGCTGGTATTATGATGAAGAGCACGATCGTATGATGCTCGATTTAGCCAATGGCATGTTATTCCGTTCGCGTTTTGCTCGTAAAATGCTCACTCCGGATGCATTTTCTCCATCGGGTTTTTGTGTTGATGACGCAGCGCTTTATTTTTCCTTTGAAGAAAAATGTCGCTACCTGGATTTAGCCAAAGAGCAAAAGGCGGAACTGGTGCTTAATGCGCTGGTGGCGATTCGTTACCTTAAACCGCAAATGCCAAAAAGCTGGCACTTTGTTGCACACGGTATTAACTGGTCGCCAGTAGTGGGTGACGCTGCTTGCGTGGATTTAAGCGATACGAATGAACAGGTAAACCTGTTAGTGGTTGAACCGGGTGAAAATGCCGCGCTTTGTCTGCTTGCTCAACCTGGTGTGGTTATCGCGGGGCGTACTATGCAGCTTGGTGATGCGATTAAAATAATGAATGACAGACTGAAACCGCAGGTCGTTGTTGACAGTTTCAGCCTTGAACAGGCGGTTTAACTCTCCAGCCTGATTGTCGTTTTGGGAACACAACTGCAGCACAGAATCGTCCCGTCATCTCCAATCGCTGATTTTTTCAGCGGACTAACTTCGCCTTCCAACAGTCGAATTCGACAGCATCCGCAAATTCCTGCCCGACATGAATAGGGAACCCGGATACCCTGGTTTTCAAGCTGTTCAAGCAATACCTGCTGATTATTTCCACGAAAGATCTGTCCCTGCCAGTCAATAAGTACCGTGGCATCGGGCTGTTGTTCTCGCGCGGTATCGTCTGACTCCGCTGCACCGTACGCTCTGGCGGGGCCGGTTGCCAAAATTTCTACCTCATCGCCGACGCGAATAACGCCACTGTTGCGCGCGATAAGATTCTGGCCGAAATCGACGTCGCCGTTATCCACCGCTGTCCGGAAGGTTTGCAGTGTGGCGAGCGGCTCTCCAGACGGATGTTTCTGGCCTTTTTCTGGGCTAACGGTAGTGAAAATGCAGCGGCTACAGGGTTTTGCCACATCAAAAATGACGTCGCCAATGCGAATCACTTTCCATGTGTCTTCTGCCCAGGCATCAGCCCCTGAAACCACCAGATTGGGGCGAAATTGTTCCATTTTGACGCTTGCCGGACAGCGCTGTTGCACGTCGCGCAGGGATGCTTCGTTGGCCAGCAGATAGGGATAACCATCGGCGAAGGACAAAGGAACATCAGCGTGGCGCTTCACCCTGCGTGTCAGTTGCGGACCCACCCAGCGCAGCTGCACGTCACGGGAGAAAAAGCCGCTCAGCCACAGGTTGATAGCCGCTGGCGCAATACGCGCGGTAAAATGGTTTCCCCACACTTCTGTCGGCGCATCCTGGGTGGCGAAGTCTGCAAATCGCACGAGCGCGCTGCTGCCGTCTGGAGCCGTGAGATGAAGTCCATCGTGGAAAGGGGAAGGGGTAAAGCGAACCATTTGCGGGAACTGTCGGGCGGTAATGAACGTCCCGTCGGGTTCGGTAATCATAAATATACGATCAAAGGCGAGACCGCTAACGTCTGCCAGGGCGTGCGTGAGTCCAATTCCACGCATTGATTTAACCGGATGAATAAAAAGTCGGGTCAACGTTACCACTGCACAGCCCCTTGAACGAAAATAAGCCTTCAACTTTATGACATACAGCCCATATTAGCTATAATGCGCAGCAATTTTATAGGAGTAAAAGTGACATTATGAATTCTCTGTTTGCCAGTACGGCCCGCGGGCTGGAAGAGCTGTTAAAAACTGAACTGGAAAACCTCGGCGCGCAGGAGTGTCAGGTCGTTCAGGGTGGGGTCCATTTTAAGGGCGACACGCGGCTTGTTTACCAGAGCCTGATGTGGAGCCGCCTGGCCTCACGCATTATCCTGCCGATGGGAGAGTGCAAGGTCTACAGCGATCTTGATCTGTACCTCGGCGTTCAGGCAATCGACTGGACAGAGATATTTAACCCTGGTGCTACTTTTGCCGTCCATTTCAGCGGCCTGAACGAGACCATTCGTAACAGCCAGTACGGCGCGCTGAAGGTCAAGGATGCGATTGTCGATACCTTTACCCGCAAAAATCTGCCGCGTCCGAATGTGGATCGTGAATCCCCGGATCTGCGTATCAATGTCTGGTTGAATAAAGATACCGCCAGCATAGCACTCGATCTGAGCGGTGACGGTTTGCATCAGCGCGGTTATCGTGATCGCGCGGGTCAGGCGCCGATTAAAGAGACGCTGGCCGCCGCTATTGTTATGCGTTCTGGCTGGCAGCCAGGCACACCGTTACTCGATCCAATGTGCGGCTCCGGCACGCTGCTGATTGAAGCGGCGATGTGGGCAACCGATCGCGCGCCGGGCCTGCATCGCGGGTACTGGGGCTTTAGCGGTTGGGCACAGCACGATGAAGCCGTCTGGCAAGAGGTTAAAGCCGAAGCTCAGGTGCGTGCGCGTAAGGGACTTGCTGACTATACTTCGCACTTCTATGGCTCCGACAGCGATGCGCGCGTGATTGAAAAAGCGCGTAGTAACGCCCGCCGCGCCGGTATTGCCGATCTGATGACATTTGACGTTAAAGATGTCGCCAAACTGAGTAATCCCCTGCCGAAAGGACCGTATGGCACGGTGATCAGTAACCCGCCCTACGGCGAACGTCTGGATAGCGAACCGGCGCTGATAGCCTTGCATAGCTTGCTGGGCCGTACGATGAAAAACCAGTTTGGCGGCTGGAATTTGTCGCTGTTCAGCGCCTCTCCGGATTTGCTCAGCAGCCTGCAATTACGTGCCGACAAGCAGTTCAAAGCGAAAAACGGCCCGCTGGATTGCGTACAGAAGAACTATCACGTTGCAGAGACCACTGCGGACAGCAAGCCAGCCACGGTCGCGGAAGATTATGCCAACCGTCTGCGCAAGAATATCAAGAAGCTGGAAAAATGGGCGCGTCAGGAAGGAATTGAATGCTATCGCCTGTATGATGCTGACCTGCCGGAATACAACGTTGCAGTGGACCGTTACGGTGAGTGGGTCGTGGTTCAGGAATACGCTCCGCCGAAGACGGTCGATGCGCAAAAAGCACGTCAACGCCTGTTCGATATCATTGCCGCAACGCTTTCGGTCCTGGAAATCGCGCCAAATAAACTGGTGCTGAAAACCCGTGAGCGCCAGAAAGGGAAGAACCAGTATCAGAAGATGAATGAGAAGGGTGAATTCATTGAGGTAAGCGAGTACAACGCGCGCCTGTGGGTCAACCTGACAGACTATCTTGATACCGGTTTGTTCCTCGACCACCGTATTGCGCGCCGCATGCTGGGGCAGATGAGTAAAGGTAAGGATTTCCTTAACCTGTTCTCCTACACCGGCAGTGCCAGCGTTCATGCCGGGCTGGGCGGTGCGCGTAGCACCACGACGGTTGATATGTCGCGTACCTACCTGGAGTGGGCTGAGCGTAACCTGCGCCTGAACGGCCTGAGTGGTCGCGCTCACCGTTTAATTCAGGCCGATTGCCTGGGCTGGCTGCGCGATGCCAACGAACAGTTTGATCTGATTTTTATCGATCCGCCGACGTTCTCTAACTCAAAACGTATGGAGGACTCGTTTGATGTACAGCGCGATCATCTGGCGCTGATGAAAGATCTGAAACGTCTGCTGCGTAAAGACGGCACGATCATGTTCTCCAACAACAAGCGTGGGTTCCGTATGGATCTCGACGGTCTGGCTGAACTGGGATTGAAAGCACAAGAAATCACCTCAAAAACGCTTTCCCAGGACTTTGCCCGTAACCGTCAGATCCACAATTGCTGGCTGATTACCGCAGCCTGAAAGGATAAATAAATGTCATTGATCAGTATGCATGGCGCATGGCTGTCGTTCAGCGATGCGCCGCTTCTTGATAATGCAGAACTGCATATCGAAGATAACGAACGCGTTTGTCTGGTTGGCCGAAATGGCGCAGGTAAGTCGACGCTGATGAAGATCCTTAACCGTGAACAGGGTCTTGACGACGGGCGTATTATTTATGAGCAGGACCTGGTTGTGGCGCGTCTGCAGCAGGATCCGCCACGTAATGTCGAGGGCAGCGTCTATGACTTCGTGGCCGAAGGTATTGAGGAACAGGCCGAATATCTGAAGCGTTATCACGATATTTCGCGCCTGGTGATGACCGATCCCAGCGACAGAAACCTGAATGAAATGGCGCGGGTTCAGGAAATGCTCGATCACCATAATCTGTGGCAGCTCGAAAGCCGCATTAATGAAGTGCTGGCGCAACTGGAACTGGATCCTAACGCCGCGCTTTCTTCGCTGTCGGGCGGCTGGCTGCGTAAGGCGGCGCTGGGCCGCGCGTTAGTGAGCAACCCGCGCGTACTGCTGCTGGATGAACCAACTAACCACCTGGATATTGAAACTATCGACTGGCTGGAAGGGTTCCTGAAATCCTTCAATGGGACAATTATTTTCATTTCCCACGACCGTTCATTTATTCGCAATATGGCGACGCGTATTGTCGATCTCGACCGCGGCAAGCTGGTGACCTATCCAGGGAACTACGATCAGTATCTGCTGGATAAAGAAGAAGCGCTGCGGGTGGAAGATCTCCAAAATGCGGAATTTGATCGCAAGCTGGCGCAGGAAGAAGTCTGGATCCGTCAGGGCATCAAAGCACGTCGTACCCGTAATGAAGGTCGCGTACGGGCGCTGAAAGCCATGCGTCGCGAGCGTGGCGAACGTCGCGAAGTGATGGGCACGGCGAAGATGCAGGTCGAAGAGGCGAGCCGCTCTGGCAAAATTGTCTTCGAAATGGAGAATGTTGATTACCAGGTTGATGGAAAGCAACTGGTAAAAGATTTCTCCGCGCAGGTGCAACGTAGCGACAAGATTGCGCTAATTGGACCTAACGGCTGTGGTAAAACAACGCTGCTTAAGCTGATGTTAGGTCAGCTTCAGGCTGACAGCGGACGCATTCACGTCGGCACGAAGCTGGAAGTGGCGTATTTCGATCAGCACCGCGCCGAACTGGATCCAGATAAAACCGTGATGGACAACCTTGCTGAGGGTAAGCAAGAGGTGCTGGTTAACGGTAAACCGCGTCATGTGCTGGGCTACCTTCAGGACTTCCTGTTCCATCCGAAACGGGCGATGACGCCAGTACGTGCGCTCTCTGGTGGGGAACGCAATCGCCTACTGCTGGCGCGTCTTTTTCTCAAACCCAGTAATCTTTTGATTCTCGATGAACCTACGAACGATCTGGACGTCGAAACGCTGGAACTGCTTGAAGAGCTGATTGATAGCTACCAGGGCACCGTGCTGCTGGTGAGCCACGACCGTCAGTTTGTGGATAATACCGTGACCGAATGCTGGATCTTCGAAGGCGGCGGTAAAATTGGTCGTTATGTCGGCGGTTATCATGATGCGCGCAGCCAGCAATCGCAGTATGTGGCGTTTAAACAACCAGTTGCAAAAAAAACAGAGGAAGTCGTTGCGCCGAAAGCAGAAATTGTCAAACGCAGCACGAGCAAACTAAGCTATAAACTGCAGCGCGAACTGGAGCTGCTCCCCGCGCTGCTTGAAGAACTGGAAGCTAAACTGGAAGCATTACAAGCTCAGGTAGCTGACGCCACTTTTTTCAGTCAGCCGCACGAGCAAACGCAACAGGTATTAGCTAATCTGAACGAAGCTGAACAAGAACTTGAGCAAGCCTTTGAGCGCTGGGAGTATCTTGAGTCTTTGAAGAACGGCGCATAATTTAAAGGAGCACATATGTGCGAACATCACCATGCCGCGAAGCATATTTTGTGCTCGCAGTGTGACATGCTGGTGGCGTTACCTCGCCTTGAGCATGGTCAGAAAGCGGCATGTCCACGATGTGGCACTACGTTAACAGTTGAGTGGGACGCGCCACGGCAGCGTCCTACCGCCTATGTGTTAGCAGCATTATTTATGCTGCTTCTGTCTAACCTCTTTCCCTTTGTGAAGATGAATGTTGCGGGGGTGAGCAGCGAAGTGACGCTGCTGAAAATCCCTGGCGTTCTCTTTTCGGAAGATTACGCCAGCCTCGGGACCTTCTTTATCTTATTCGTTCAGTTGGTTCCCGCTTTTTGCTTGGTGACCATTTTGCTGTTGGTGAATCGGGCTTATATGCCTGAGCGACTTAAAACATGGCTGGCGCGCATTTTGTTTCAGTTAAAAAGCTGGGGAATGGCAGAAATCTTCCTCGCGGGCGTGCTGGTGAGTTTTGTTAAGCTGATGGCCTATGGCGATATCGGTGTGGGCAGCAGCTTCATTCCGTGGTGCATGTTTTGTATGCTCCAGTTGCGGGCTTTCCAGTGTGTGGATCGTCGTTGGCTGTGGGATGATATTGCCCCTATGCCAGCCATTGAGCAGGAATTAAAGCCTGGTGTGCCCGGCATCCGACAAGGGTTGCGTTCCTGTTCCTGCTGCACCGCTATTCTTCCTGCAGACGAGCTGATATGCCCACGCTGCCAGACGAAAGGTTATGTGCGGCGTAAAAACAGTCTGCAATGGACACTGGCATTACTGTTTACGTCGATCATGCTTTATTTTCCCGCCAATATTCTGCCGATCATGATAACCGATCTGCTCGGGTCAAAGCTGCCTTCAACGATCCTCGAGGGCGTGGTTCTAATCTGGAGTGAAGGTTCTTACCCGGTGGCTGCGGTTATTTTTATCGCCAGTATTATGGTGCCGACATTGAAAATGATCGCCATTGCCTGGCTGTGTTGGGATGCCAAAGGGCATGGCAAACGCGACAGTGAACGGATGCATTTAATTTACGAGGTTGTAGAATTTGTCGGTCGTTGGTCAATGATCGACGTTTTTGTAATTGCTGTACTCTCTGCGCTGGTGCGTATGGGAGGGTTAATGAATATTTATCCTGCAATGGGTGCTTTGATGTTTGCTTTAGTCGTCATTATGACAATGTTTTCTGCGATGACATTTGATCCCCGTCTGTCGTGGGACCGTGAACCAGAACCAGATCATGAGGAGTCCTGACAGCATGGAATCTAAAAGTGGGGAAGCCAAAGTGCAAAAGGTCAAAAACTGGTCGCCCGTGTGGATATTCCCTATAGTCACTGCCCTCATTGGCGCGTGGGTCCTGTTTTATCACTACAGTCATCAGGGGCCGCAAGTCACGCTGATTACCACCAATGCCGAAGGTATTGAAGGGGGTAAAACGACGATTAAGAGCCGCAGCGTGGATGTCGGCATCGTTGAGAGCGCAACTCTGACTGATGATTTGACCCATGTGGAAATTAAAGCTCGTCTTAACTCCGGAATGGAAAAGCTGCTGCATAAAGATTCTGTCTTTTGGGTGGTGAAGCCACAGGTTGGACGTGAAGGTATCAGTGGGCTCGGCACGCTATTGTCCGGGGCTTATATTGAACTCCAGCCTGGCAATAAAGGCAGCAAGCTGGAAAATTACCAACTGCTGGACTCACCGCCGCTGGCGCCGCCAGATGCGAAAGGGATCCGTGTGATTCTGGACAGCAAAAAAGCCGGTCAGTTGAGCCCGGGCGACCCGGTTCTGTTCCGTGGTTATCGTGTTGGTTCGGTTGAAACCAGCACATTTGATGCGCACAAGCGTACGATTAACTACCAGCTATTTATCAATGCGCCTAACGATCGTCTGGTGACCAGCAATGTGCGTTTCTGGAAGGACAGTGGGATCGCCGTGGATCTTACTTCGGCAGGTATGCGCGTGGAAATGGGATCTCTCTCGACGCTGTTTGGCGGTGGCGTAAGTTTTGATGTGCCAGAAGGTCTGGAACAAGGCGAACCGGTCGCACAGCAGTCCGCGTTTAATCTTTATGACGATCAAAAAAGTATTCAGGATTCACTGTATACCGATCATATTGATTATCTGATGTTCTTTAAAGATTCAATTCGTGGCCTGCAGCCTGGCGCGCCGCTCGAATTCCGTGGCATCCGTTTGGGTACCGTGAGCAAAGTTCCTTTCTTCTCACCGAATATGCGTCAGGTCTTCAACGATGATTACCGCATTCCGGTGCTGGTACGTATCGAACCAGAACGTCTGAAGGCACAGCTGGGCGAAGATACTGATGTTGGCGCTCATCTGGCTGAATTGCTTAAACGCGGATTACGGGCATCGCTGAAAACCGGGAACCTGGTGACTGGCGCGCTGTATGTCGATCTCGACTTCTACCCGAAAGAACCGCCGATTACCGGTGTGCGCGAATTTAACGGTTATCAAATTATTCCGACCGTGAGCGGTGGCCTGGCGCAGATCCAGCAGCGACTGATGGAAGCGCTGGATAAGATTAACAACCTGCCGTTGAACCCGATGATTGAGCAAGCGACCAATACGTTGTCGGAAAGCCAGCGTACGATGAAGCATCTGCAAACCACGCTGGACAACATGAATAAGATCACGTCCAGTCAGTCGATGCAGGATCTTCCGGCGGATATGCAAAACACGCTGCGTGAACTGAACCGTAGTATGCAGGGCTTCCAGCCGGGGTCTGCCGCTTACAACAAGATGGTGGCGGATATGCAGCGTCTTGATCAGGTGCTGCGTGAACTGCAACCGGTACTGAAAACACTGAACGATAAGAGTAATGCGCTGGTATTTGAAGCGAAGGACAAAAAAGATCCAGAGCCGAAGAGGGCGAAACAATGAAAAAGTGGCTAGTGGTGATGATGGCGGTCTGGCTGACGTCATGTAGCTCCAGCGGAGAAAATAAAAGCTATTACCAGCTTCCTATCGCGCAAGGGGGCGTACAGAGCTCCGCTAACCAGGGTAACCGTCTGCTGTGGGTTGAGCAGATTGCGGTCCCGGACTATCTGGCGGGTAATGGGGTGGTTTACCAGACCAGCGATGTGCAATATGTGATAGCGAATAATAATCTCTGGGCCAGCCCCTTAGATCAGCAATTGCGCAATACTCTGGTAACGAACCTCAGTATGCAGCTGCCTGGCTGGGTTGTTGCTTCGCAGCCGCTGGGAAGCACTCAGGACACCTTGAACGTGACCGTGACCGGCTTCCACGGTCGGTACGATGGTAAGGTTATCGTGAGCGGTGAATGGCTGCTGAATCACCAGGGGCAGTTGATCAAGCGCCCATTCCACATCGAAGCTGTACAGACTAAAGACGGCTACGATGAGATGGTGAAGGTTCTGGCCAACGCCTGGAGCCAGGAAGCGACGGCAATTGCTCAGGAGCTGAAACGCATCCCTTAAGCTTAAATAATTGTAAATTATGCCGCCCCGGGTTCATCGCCCGTGGCGGTTTTTTTATGTTTTTAGCCGTGGAGATAGCTGTTCTGACTGATTATTTTTGTACAAATGACTTTGCGGGTAGCTCACAAATATGACACTGGCGTGAATTTTGCGCATTGACGAGACTGATGTTTAGGGGTATTCGTTTTAGTGTGATTGCACACTTAGTAATCACTGTTTTCTTTTCCACCAGACCTAAAGATGAGGGAAACGAGGCATGAAGAGACAAAAACGAGATCGCCTGGAACGGGCACATCAACGTGGATATCAGGCCGGCATTGCCGGACGCTCAAAAGAAATGTGTCCCTATCAGACGCTGAATCAGAGATCATACTGGCTGGGAGGCTGGCGAGAAGCCATGGGGGATAGGGTTTTAATGGCCTGATTCTGTCTCTTTAGATAAAAGAAACCTCCGCAGAGCGGAGGTTTCGCCTTTTTGCCCACCAGACAAGACGAATAAACGTTAATGTCTGGCTGTTACGCTGACCTGGATTAGAACGCAGAAGTGTCCTGGAACAGACCTACTTTCAGATCGTTTGCGGTATAGATCAGACGACCATCAACCAGCACTTCACCATCAGCCAGGCCCATGATCAGGCGACGGTTAACGATGCGTTTGAAGTGAATGCGGTAAGTTACTTTCTTCGCAGTCGGCAGAACCTGGCCGGTGAATTTAACTTCGCCTACGCCCAGCGCGCGGCCTTTACCTTCGCCGCCCAGCCAGCCGAGATAGAATCCAACCAACTGCCACATGGCATCCAGACCCAGGCAGCCCGGCATCACCGGATCGTCGATAAAGTGGCATCCGAAGAACCACAGGTCCGGGTTGATATCCAGTTCAGCTTCAACATAACCTTTGTCAAAGTTGCCGCCGGTTTCGGTCATCTTGATGACACGGTCCATCATCAGCATGCTTGGTGCAGGCAGTTGTGGCCCTTTTGCGCCAAACAGCTCACCGCGACCAGAGGCAAGAAGGTCTTCTTTTGTATAGGATTCGCGTTTATCTACCATGTTCTCTGTAAGCCTTATTTTATTGAAGCACGCAGGATAGCTAACACGTGTACGCTGAACAAGTCCGATCAGTTCGGAAGAATCCAGTTCAGCCAACGTAGCGGCCAGGGAAAACGGTGACGACCTTCCTGCTGCGTTGCCGTGGCTATACGCTCCTGGATAGTTTGCATCAGCGTTGTCTGGCCTTCACCATCCCATACCAGATTTAATAACAGCGGCAACGCATCGGTCACGTCGTCCACCGCCCAGATAGTGAATTTTTCTTCTTCTACGGCCTGTAGCAGTGCGGGCTGTAGGCTCAGGTGTCTGACATTTGCTGAAGGAATGATAACGCCCTGCGTACCTGTCAGCTCACGCTGCTGGCAGATGGCGAAGAAGCCTTCAATTTTCTCGTTCAGACCACCCACAGGTTGTGCCCGACCAAACTGATCGACAGAACCGGTAATGGCGATGCTTTGATTAACGGGAACGTCGGCGAGGGCGCTAATCAATGCGCAAAGTTCTGCCATGGACGCGCTGTCGCCGTCCACTTCGCTGTAAGATTGCTCAAAGGTCAGCGAGGCAGAGAAGGGGATTTGCTGTTCAAGCTGGAGTTCCGACATCAGGAACGCCTGCATAATCATCATACCCTTCGCATGAATATTTCCGCCAAGCTCGGCTTTGCGCTCAATATCCGTAAATTCGCCGTCGCCAATATGAACTACACAGCTGATACGAGAAGGCTCACCAAACGCGCGTGGGTGACCAGGAAATTCAATCACCGACAGGGCGTTGATTTGGCCAATACGCTTGCCTTCCGTTTCGATCAGGATTTGTTCCTGCAGGATCTCATCCTGCATTCGTTCGGCGAGGAAACCTTCCCGCCATTCACGCTGGGTCAGCATCAGGCTGAACTGTTCAGCGTTGCAGGTTTCGCTCTCGCATAATGGGGCCACTTCTTTAAGCTGTCGGGTGATCCACAGCGGGTTAAGCGGCAATGTATCCTGTTCGCCGGTATAGCGAACGGCTTCACGGATCAGCACTTGCCAGGCATCAGGGGCCGGGTAGGGCAAATTGTTGCGCGTAGCGGTATGTGTTACCCACTGACACCACTGCGTCATGGTTTCGGCATCCACTATCTGCAGATTATCTTCAAACTCGCTATAAATAGCTTGCTCAGCCAGCTCCGGCTCCATGTCCTGAAAGTCTGCCAGTGATTCACGTTCACCGACTAATACCACTTTGAGTTTAAGCGGCATAGAAGGAACGGAGACGGGTAGCGGGCGAGACTCATCAAAAGCTACCCAGTCAAAACGCTCGTGGCTGACAATGGCTTTCAGGCGCATCCACAGCAGCGGTTGGGCCAATAGCGTGCGCAACGAAATAACCAGTACACCACCATTGGCCTGATGCACAAGACCTGGCTGCAGGGTTATTTCGCCGTTGAACTGACGCAGACAGCCAAACAGTTGTTCGGCTTCAACCCAGTCAGCACAAACTACCTGAGTTAATGTCGCAAAATTGTCTTCTGCTGTCTCAGCTGTACGATAGCGGATAGTGTGACCGGAGATATCATAATGACCTCCGGTGAGACTTCCGGCATCAGAGTGCAGAGGCCGTGCAGCCTTTGCGATAAGGTTGATGTACTCAAGCTCTTCCGGCGCTTTTACCAGCATGAACGAAGACGTCGCCCAGTGCTGAAGCTGCTGCTCTAGCGCAAATTGTAAACGTGGCTGAGTATCACTAAGTAAGGTATCGGTGTCGTCAGTGACGTGCGGCTGTGCAAATACTTCCTGATAACTATCGGTATCAGGAACCAGATCACGCCATGCAAGTTTCGTAATGGTCAAAGTTGATGTTTTTTAGTCTGTTGTAAAAAACGAGATTATACCGTAACCAGCATCACTGCACACGTGGAAAGCGCTGTGAAAGGGATGCGATGACGCGCGACAGTTCACAGGCTGGATATTCTTTTCTTCAGATGCCGAAAAAGCTGATATTCTGATAAGAGTTACACGGTAACATTGAGATCGCAATGAAATATCAACAACTTGAAAACCTTGAAAGCGGCTGGAAATGGAAGTATCTGGTGAAGAAGCATCGTGAGGGGGAATTAATTACCCGTTACGTAGAGGCCAGCGCTGCCGAAGAAGCCGTTGATTTGTTGCTAACCCTCGAAAATGAACCGGTTCGGGTCAATACCTGGATTGAAGAACACATGAACTCTGCGCTGCTAAATCGTATGAAACAAACCATACGGGCGAGGCGTAAGCGGCACTTTAACGCGGAGCATCAGCATACGCGAAAGAAATCTATCGATCTGGAATTTATGGTCTGGCAGCGCTTAGCGGGACTTGCGCAGCGGCGCGGCAAAACGCTTTCTGAAACCATTGTGCAACTGATTGAAGACGCAGAGCATAAAGAGAAGTACGCGAATAAAATGTCGACATTGAAGCAGGATTTACAGGCGCTGCTGGGAAAAGAATAACGACAGGATGGCTAAATGTGTTGTGTACAGGCGTGCTTTGATTGATAAAAGGTGAAAAAAAACCCCGCAAAGCGGGGTTTTTTGTAAGACGATAACTTAAGCCTGAGGCTGAGTTACAACGTCTTTGATACCTTTAACTTCGATCTCAACACGACGATCCGGAGCCAGGCAGTCGATCAGTGCAGCGCGAGCTTTCACGTTGTCACAGGTGTTGCCAGTAACCGGGTTGGATTCGCCCATGCCACGTGCAGAGATTTTGTCAGAAGGAATACCTTTAGAGATCAGGTAATCAACAACGGACTGAGCACGTTTCTCGGACAGACCCTGGTTGTAAGCGTCAGAACCGATGCGGTCAGTGAAGCCCAGAACCACTACGGAACCGTCTTTCGGATCCAGGTTGCTCAGCTGGCTGTACATCTGATCCAGCGCCTGCTGGCCTTCTGGTTTCAGAGTGGCTTTGTTGAAGTTGAACAGAACGTCAGACTTCAGAGTAAAGTGTTTGGTCTGTACTTCTGGAGCCGGAGCCGGAGCAACAACTGCTGGAGCTGCTTCTTCCTGCTGACCGAAACGGTAGGAAACACCAACGCTCAACAGACCGTTATCCGGACGACCACCAACGGTGTTCGCGTCACCGATGTTGTTGGTCCACTGGTATTCCAGACGGGTAGCGATTTCAGGAGTAATTGCATACTCTACGCCACCAGCGAATACTGGGGAAACACCCGTGTCGTGGTCTTTGAAGCCTTCGTTGTTTTTAGCGTCTGCACGCCAAACCATACCACCCAGACGGGTATAAACGTCCAGATCGTCAGTGATTGGGTAACCCAGTTTAGCGGTCAGCTGAACGCCCTGAGCTTTGAAAGCGCCGTTATTGTGGGTAGCGTCGGTGTAGCCTTTGTATGGCATACGACCTAACCAGTCGTAACCCATTTCAAAACCAACGTACGGGTTAACCTGATAACCACCGAACGCACCAGCACCCAGTTGGCTTTCATGGGTAGGACCAGCGTTGTTGATCTGGTTGTTGCCAATGTCATGGTACTGAGACCAGCCCAGTTTAGCACCAGTGTACCAGGTGTTATCTTTCGGAGCGGCCTGCGCCACGGTAGCGAAACCAGCCAGTGCCACTGCAATTGCGATAGCTGTCTTTTTCATTTTTTGCGCCTCGTTATCATCCAAAATTCGCCATGAATATCTCCGAAGAGAGATAACACGGTTAAATCCTTCACCCGGGGACCAGTTCAATAGTTACTCTACCGATATCTGCGGCTTATGCCGAGCACCCCTGGCGATGTAAAGTCTACAACGTAGTTGAAAACTTACAAGTGTGAAGTCCGTCAGGCATATGAAAAAAAAAGGCTTGTATACACAATATTTAACATTTATGGATGAATAAATGTACTGAGGATTTCCTGAAAACCGCTTCAGACAGGCCTTCAGCTGGAAAACACGTTACAGCTCAATGGCAAATTAAAACATGAAAAAAAATTCCAGGATAAATCCTAATTTTACTTAATGATACAAATTCGAGTGAATTTTTAGCCCAGAATGCTGTCTGCCCGCAAGTGCCTGAGCGCGAACAGGACGCATGATAAACCCCATAGCATTACCTACATCTGCCGCTTTTACCAGTTCTGCATGTTCATCTTCGGTTAATTCTTCCGTCAACCAGCCGATGACGACGCTGTAGTTACCTGTGCGCAGCGCACGAACCATCGATTCCAGCGTATTGCAGGGGGAGAGCTGGCTGATTTGCATGACTTTGGTCAATGGAAGCCCTGCCGACTGCACCCACTCACGGCTTAATTTTTGCTGCGGCGTCAGCCACAGTTGCCAGCGTGATTGTTGCCCTAACTGTTGCAGTAGAGGAAGCAGCAGGAGCTGCGTCATCATGGGCTGGTCCTCGCGATAGACGACTTCACTGATAAGCCCAGCGGTAGCGCCCTCTGCTGAAACGCGCGCAATGCTGCTTGATGCGGAAGAGAATGACGAAGAACGATTTGCATAACCTGAAGTGTACATAATCAATCCAGCCCTGTGAGTTACTGTATGGATATACAGTAACTCTGCCATCAATAAAGATCAACCTTATTTTCGGAAACAGGTTCGCAATTTTTAGTCATCATCACGGGAAAAATAAAATTCATCTTGCCCCATACGCATAAGTTGCCTATTTTCGTCATTAACGGATCTGTTACTGCAAATTATTTGCTTACGTTATGATTTAAAAGGATTTTTATGAAAGAAAAGTCTTATGCAAGAATCTATAAATCACAAGAATATCTGGCTTCTCTGGGAACAATTCACTACCGCTCGCTGTTTGGCGGCTATAGTCTGACGGTTGGCGATACGGTCTTTGCCATGGTCGCCAGCGGTGAGTTGTATCTGCGCGCCTGTGAACAGAGCGCCCAGTACTGTGTAGAAAATTCTCCTGTTTGGCTAACTTTTATCAAACGCGGACGTCAGGTTGTACTCAATTATTACCAGGTGAACGATACCTTGTGGCATAACCAACAGCAGTTAGTATTGCTATCACGATTTTCACTCGATGCCGCCGTTAAGGAAAAACAGAGTCGATTTGCACAACATCGCCTGCGGGAATTACCGAATATGACGTTTCATCTGGAGACTTTGCTAAATGAAGCAGGAATTAAGGATGAGGGGACATTGCGATCGCTGGGAGCTCAGATGTGCTGGTTGAAACTTCGGCAAAATAACCCTGCCTTAACGGTAAAAATACTCTATGCCCTTGAAGGGGCGGTTGACGGGGTACATGAAGCCGCGCTCCCGGCGACGCGTCGCCAGGAGCTGGTGGAGTGGGTGAGTTCTCTTACGCCGGAACCGGGGTATTAGATGGGGGCACGGCAATTTGTTGCTGTAATCGCCGTATCTCCGGGAGCAGGGCAATCAGTAACCCAACTTGCTGTACGACCAGCGGTTCTTTACTGTCCTGACGTGGCTCGAGATGCTGAATTCGCTGCTTCAGATCTTGCAGCGCCTGGTATACGCGCTGCTCATCAGCAGGTTGATGGTGAAGCGCATCATCTACATAGCAGACGGCATCATCCAGCAATGCCAGGACGTCAGGATTGGTTAACTGCTCGCGATGTGCGCCCAGAGCGGAAATGTAGCTGGTAAACGTATGGTTAAGACACAGCAAACGGAACGCTGTTTCGCGTGTTTGGGCCGTGACATCCGGTTCACTCGACATGTTCGATACTACCGAAGCAAGTTCCGCATCACGATTGTGCGCGTCACGGCGGGCGATACGGTATGCCAGACGGTTATCACGCCCCTGATGATATTGTTCGAGAATAGCATCAAGATAACGACAGTTAGCGTCAGTGGCCCGTTCAATCACTCGCGGCAGATTCCGAAAACGCCAGTCTGGCCAGATAAAGCTGACAGCAGCCCAGGCGATGGCACAGCCGATCAGCGTATCGATGACGCGCGGAAGTGCAACCTCAAATCCTTCACCGAGCAGGTTAAAGCACAGCAGTACCAGCAGCGTGATAAACATGGTGGCATGCGCGTACTGGACGTTACGAAAGGCAAAAAACAACACGCCGGTGATCACCAGAAGTATCAATTGCCCTTCGAGGGAAGGTACAAACCACAGGATCGGTAACCCAATAGCGATCCCGACTAATGTGCCAATAATCCTTAGTGCCAGGCGATGTCGGGTGGCATTGTAGTTTGGCTGGCAGACAAACAGACTGGTCAACAGGATCCAGTATCCGTGGTTCATTCCGGTTATCTGGATAATGGCATAGCCGACACAAAGCACCAGCGACATGCGGACAGCGTGGCGAAACAGGGCGGACTCAGGCGTAAAATTGCGACTCAGACGTAACCAGATGTCACTGAACCCGTGTGGGCTGTCATCGGCAAGCTGATTTTCAGACTCATTGCGCGAAAGTACCTGAGCCTGTTCGGACTCAATGGTAGCCAACTGGGCATCAATGGCCCGCAGGTTTGACAGCAAAAATCCCAACGTGTTGAGCAGGTCGGCAGGTTCACCACTCACGCGCATGCGCTCAAGTGCAGCATCAATATGGGTGAAGACGCGTTCAAAGTGCGGATCGTGCTGGTAAGGCGTGCGTAATAAAATACAGCGAGACAGCTGCGAACACGCTTGCCCCTGCATCGACATCAGGCGCTGGAAGCGGAACATCACGTCGCTGTGGCGGAAATGGTCACGCAGCGTTTGATACTGAATATGCGAGGAGCTTGCGCGTTCGTGAATATCCTGCGCCACAAAATAGTAATGCAGCGTGCGACGTGTTCCTCGCTGTCCGCGGTCGCCGCGCAGTCGGGTCAGCAGCGACACCTTTGTCTGGTTTAGGGTCGCCATCAGTTGCCCATTCGCAAGGGCCAAATCATACAACGGTGCCTGGCTTTCATCTTCTATGTCGGGGTCAAAAAGACGCGATTTCAGTTCCAGATAGTGCGCTAACTGTTCATAGCTACGCGCCAGATTGTCCTGCAAGGGGCGAATAGGGAAAAGAAGATGTCCGATCAGGGTTAACAGGTTGTACCAAATGGCGCCTGCCAGCAGCAGGATCGGTTGCTGATACCACTGATCGTAAAGCGAGGTGCCGAGCATCGTGTAAATGGCGATTAGCAACGCGCCAAAGGCGATGGTTGCATAGCGCTGCCCTAATCCGCCCAGCAGAATAAAGCCGCTGGTGGAGAGCGTTAACCCAATGGCAAACAGCCATGGCCATGGGAAGAGCAGTTCGACCGAGGCCGAGGCAATGAAAAAGCACACCAGCGTGATGATCAGATTGCGCAGGCGGCCTGCAAGGCGATCGTCCAGGTCGGTAAGCGCGGCAGCGACCATGCCCAGCGTGAGCGGGATGGTCAGCTTAACGTCGCCCAACCACCAGGGCAGCGCTGTTGTGCCGCAAAGTGCGATAAAAATCCGCACGTAGTAAAGCCAGGTGCTGTTCCAGGTATAGCGTTTGAGCAGAGGACTTAACATAAAGGCCATCGGTCCTGATTATTCGAAGCGACGACGCGCATTGGCTTCACGCGCTGCGCGAGCAACTTCTACTGACACCACCCGACGACCCACCGGCCACAGTGCAATCGCTGCGATTTTGAAATTCGCAATGCCAACCGGGATACCAATAATCGTAATGCACTGGGCAATACCGGAGACAATGTGCATCAGGCACAACCACCAGCCGAAGAAAATCAGCCAGAATATATTGAGCACGGTGCCTCCAGTATTTAACAGGACGTTTTTGCCCGCGGGATTAAGCTCATCGACATGAATCGCTTCGTTGCCATAGGGAAACAGCGAGAGCCGGGTTATTTCCCAGCATGAGCGAGTCAGGGGAAGAGTAAAAATCAGCACGATACTGACCAGCGTAGCCAGTAACCAGGCTAAGGTGGTAGCGAATCCCCCGAGCACAAAATTTAAAATATTCAGAACAGTACGCATAAACCCTCGATTAACTCTGGTTTTCTGTGAATTCGGCAATTGTAACGTTTTTTTGGGCTGGAGCACGTTTTCTCTGGCGGTTACACTGATAAACAAACCTCTTCGTGTGGATCCGCTTGAGTCTTATGGAACTGAAAGCAACTTCTCTTGGAAAACGTCTGGCACAACACCCTTACGATCGGGCCGTCATTCTCAATGCCGGGATTAAGGTTTCCGGCGATCGTCACGAGTATCTTATTCCCTTCAATCAGTTACTGGCTATTCATTGTAAACGGGGCCTGGTATGGGGGGAGCTGGAGTTTGTGCTCCCGGATGATAAGGTGGTACGTCTGCACGGCACTGAATGGGCAGAAACCCAGCGCTTCCATCACCATTTGAATGCGCTCTGGCAGCAGTGGAGTCAGGAAATGAGCGATGTCGCTGCAGGAGTCTTACAGCAGCAGTTGGAGGCGATCGCCACTCGCACCAGTGAAAATAAATGGCTGACGCGCGAACAGACGTCAGGGCTACAGCAGCAGATCCGCCGCGCCTTTGCCGCATTGCCGCTCCCGATCAATCGGCTGGAAGAATTTGAAAATTGCCGTGAGGCGTTACGTCAATGCCAGGCATGGTTGAAGGACATTGAAGCCTGTCGCTTACAGCACAACCAGGCGTATACCGATGCCATGCTGGAAGAGCATGCCGAATTTTTCCAACAAATTGAATCCTCGCCGCTGAATCCGGCCCAGGCGCGGGCGGTGGTGAACGGTGAACAATCATTACTGGTTCTTGCGGGGGCCGGAAGCGGCAAAACATCCGTATTGGTCGCCCGTGTGGGCTGGCTACTTGCGCGAGGGGACGCGGCGGCCGAACAAATTCTGCTGCTGGCGTTTGGACGCAAAGCGGCCCAGGAGATGGACGATCGCATCCGTGAACGTCTGCACACGGAAGAGGTTACCGCGAGGACGTTTCATTCACTGGCGTTGCACATTATTTCGCAGGGGAGCAAAAAAGTCCCGACGGTTAGCAAGCTGGAAAATGATGTTGCCGCGCGTAGCAAACTTTTTATCACGACCTGGCGTCAGCAGTGTAGTGAGAAAAAGGCACAGGCCAAAGGCTGGCGACAATGGTTAGAAGAAGAGATGCAGTGGTCTGTACCCGAAGGTAACTTCTGGGATGACGAAAAAATACAGCGCCGGCTGGCCTCCCGGCTGGATCGTTGGGTTAGCCTGATGCGTATGCATGGCGGAGCGCAGGCAGAGATGATCGCCAATGCACCGGAGGAGATCCGAGAGCTGTTCAGTAAACGTATTAAGCTGATGTCTCCCCTGCTGAAGGCCTGGAAGAGCGCCCTGAAGGATGAGAATGCTGTCGATTTTTCCGGGTTGATTCATCAGGCCATTGTCATTCTGGAAAAAGGCCGGTTTATCAGTCCGTGGAAACACATTCTGGTCGACGAATTTCAGGATATTTCTCCTCAGCGTGCCGCCCTGTTAGCCGCACTGCGTAAGCAAAACTCACAGACTACGCTGTTCGCCGTAGGGGATGACTGGCAGGCAATTTACCGCTTCAGCGGAGCACAGCTTTCGTTGACCACCGCATTCCAGCAAAACTTCGGTGAGGGCGACCGTTGTAATCTGGATACGACGTACCGTTTTAATAGCCGTATTGGCGAAGTCGCAAACCAGTTTATCCAGCAAAACCCGCATCAGCTTACGAAACCGCTTAACAGTCTGATAGCAGGCGATAAAAAAGCCGTCACGTTGCTCGATGAAAGCCAACTGGATCTGCTGCTGGATAAGCTGTCGGGATTTGTGAAGGCAGAAGAGAGAATTCTGGTGTTGGCGCGATACCATCATCTGAAACCTGCCACTCTGGAAAAAGCCGCCACCCGTTGGCCCAAGCTACAGCTGGATTTCATGACTATCCATGCCAGTAAAGGACAGCAGGCAGATTACGTTATTGTTGTGGGACTTCATAATGGGAATGACGGTTTTCCAGCCCCGGCCCGCGAGTCGATTATGGAAGAGGCGTTGCTCCCGGCGGTGGAGGATTTCCCGGATGCTGAAGAGAGACGCTTGCTGTATGTGGCGTTAACACGTGCACGGCATCGGGTATGGCTGCTGTTCAATAAAGAAACACCGTCGTGTTTTGTTGATGAGCTTAAGCAACTGGATGTTCCGGTAGCAAGAAAACCCTGAGCAGCAGGCGGCAATTGCCGCCTGCCTGGCGTTTATTTGAGGCGTTCTGCCAGATAGCGGGCGTAGTCCGGGATCAAGATGTCCGTTGCATCGTTGAAGTTTGGCGACTGGATAATAAAATCGGCGGTCGATACGTTGGTGGCAACCGGAATGTTCCATACCGTTGCCAGACGCAGCAGCGCTTTGACATCAGGATCGTGAGGTACGGCGTTAAGCGGGTCCCAGAAGAAAATCAGCACATCAATTTTCCCTTCTGAAATCAGCGCTCCCACTTGCTGGTCACCCCCCATCGGACCGCTCAGCATGGCGTTGACGTCCATTCCCGTCGCGCGTTGGATTAAGTTTCCCGTCGTTCCTGTCGCGTACAGAACGTGCTTTTCCAGCAACGGCTGGTGGCGTTCCACCCAGCTCATCAACATCTTTTTACAGTGATCGTGTGCAACCAACGCAATATGTTTACGCGCTGGCAATGTGCGAGTTGTTAATTCCATAGTACAGCTCCCAAGTTAACCTGGTTACAGAGTACTGGAAGCGCTTGACGCTGCAAGAGAAAGACCAAAAAAATGCGTATGTGAACATAAATGTCATGATGGAGGCTGTTTCTGAGCCCATTGCAAAAAGTTACTTCGCGTTTGTTCGTCGGCCTGCTGGAACCAATATTTTAAGCGCTGTTCGGTCAACGTTTGTGACTGAGGCGGCACGCGATCCAGTTCAGATACCCCAGAAAGCAGCGAGCTGTCATCGGCCATCATCGTAGCAAACTGCGGTAATGACGCATGTTTAGCCGCTTTGTTATAGCGTTCAGTTTCCATTTCATAATTCACGATTTTCGCTGTGGATGTGATTGACAGAATATCCAGCTTGACGGGGATAGGCATGGAGTCCCCATCCAGCAATTCCACGCGTGGAGCGTCATCAAAATGCGTTGTGTCCCGCTCATTGTTCAGACGCGGGAGGTGGAAATTAACCTGACTGACGAATTGGGTATCAAAGCTGATGACCAGCGGGGGCGAAATATACAGACGTTCTTCGTGGCTGGATAAGCGAATGGTTTTTTCTACACGAAATACGAGCTGGTGCCGACCATTTTCCAGCTCGATACTGTCGGCGCCACGCAGTAATGAGCTGGAGACTTTTTTTCCGTCCAGCACCAAAAGATCAATATCATTAGACAGGCGTAAAGAGGTCGCAAAAACGGTCACCGGCAAACACAGGGCTATTAAGGCTGTCACAATGCCGGCTTTCATAGGTTTCTCCTGTCCAGAAATATCTGCAAACTTGTATCTAAATTTTTCGATAATCACGTTTACTAACATATAGACATATTTTTGAGTTTAGCTCTCATACGCCCGTATGGGATGAATGGTTGCGGGGTCAGGTTTGTCGTACACTTTGCTAAACAGCCTGGAGGAAAACGATGAAAGAGACCGATATTGCTGGCATTTTGACATCTACCCGTACGATTGCACTGGTTGGCGCAAGCGATAAACCCGATCGCCCAAGCTATCGCGTGATGAAGTATTTACTCGATCAGGGCTATCACGTTATTCCCGTTTCACCGAAGGTTGCCGGGAAAATGCTGCTGGGGCAGCAGGGCTATGCAACGCTGGCGGATGTGCCAGAGAAAGTGGATATGGTAGATGTCTTCCGTAATTCTGAAGCGGCGTGGGGCGTTGCTCAGGAGGCTATCGCCATCGGCGCGAAAACGCTATGGATGCAGCTTGGCGTCATTAACGAGCAGGCAGCGGTGTTGGCGCGTGATGCAGGGCTGACGGTGGTGATGGATCGTTGCCCGGCGATTGAGATCCCGCGACTGGGACTGGCGAAGTAACGTTGGACTGTCGGCGAATGAAACACACAGGCCCGATGAGCGAAGCGCCATCGGGCCTGTGTTAGCATCAATTACGCAGACGCGGAGCCTGAAGCTGTTTACGGATTGTGCGCGCCAGTTCATCCATTGACGGTTGCTCCGGATGTTCTTCCTGTAGCTCGCTACTCAACTGTGCTTCGGCCAGATACGTATGCACTGGCAAACCATTATCGTCTTCCATCACCACGTGATACCAGGGAGCGGCGCGAAGTTCGCTGTTAACCGCCAACTCATCGGCTGACGGCTCATCAAGCGAATATTCCGGGTCGATATCCACGACCACTCCGAGGTAACCTAACAGGGAATGGCGGACCTGCTGGCCGATACCGAATTTGCTGGCAATCATAGTCACCTCCCGGGAAATAGATACCCTCTATGTAAGGGTAAAATTCCACTTTTCAAGTTACATGATGCGACAGGCAAACCCTTTCAGATACAGCCCTTCCGGGTAGGTAGCGATCACCGGGTGATCGGCGGCCTGACGGAACTGCTCTATAAATTGTACATCACGACCAGCATCTATTGCGGCATCAGCAATGATTTTCTGAAATAAATCGGTAGTCATCAGTCCGGAGCAGGAAAATGTCAGCAGTACGCCACCTGGGTTCAGCAACTGAATCGCCAGCATATTGATGTCCTTATAACCGCGGCAGGCGCCCATCAACTGGCTTTTGTTTTCGACAAATTTCGGCGGATCCATCACGATGACATCAAATTTCTCACCGCGATCGCGATAGGCGCGCAGCAGTTTGAACACGTCATCACGCACGAACTCGGCTTTACTCAAATCCAGCTTGTTTAGTTCCACGTTCTGGCGGGCAATATCGAGTGCTTCCTGAGAGGTGTCGACGCTGACCACCTGACGGCATCCGCCCATTAATGCTGAGACCGCAAAGCCACCGGTGTAAGAGAAACAGTTCAGGACACGCTGGTTTTCCACATAACGACGCGTGGCCAGGCGGCTATCGCGCTGATCGAGGTAATAGCCGGTTTTATGACCGTGCTGAATATCAACAAGCAGCTTCATCCCGTGCTCTTCGATAGGCAGCAGAGCCGGCGGCAGTTCGCCCGTGACGGGCCCTTGGGTCAGCGCCATACCTTCTTTTTTACGCACGGCCACATCGCTACGGTCATAAATAGCGCAATCCGGGAAAACAATTTGCAGAGCACTAATCAGCGCGGCGCGTTGGTATTCAGCCCCCGCGCTGAGCAACTGCAATACCAGGAAGTTGCCGAAGCGGTCAATAGTGACACCCGGCAGCCCATCGGATTCTCCAGCGATCAGACGGTAGCTATCCAGACCGTCCTTTTTCGCCAGCCAGTCACGCCATGTCTGCGCCTTCTGCAGACGACGGGTAAAGAAATCAATGTCGATGGATTCAGACTTATCGAACGTCCAGACGCGCGCACGGATCTGCGATGCCGGAGAGAATGCACCGCGCGCTAACCATTTACCCTGGTGGTCAACAATATCAACGGTTTCACCAAGGTTGGCTTTACCTTCCATACGTGCGACAGCACCGGAAAATACCCACGGATGGCGGCGAAGTAATGATTTTTCGCGCCCCTTGGCTAACACTAAACGAGGATAATGTGGAATTGTAGATTCAGTCATGCGGAGCAACCTCTCACAAACAGTGACGCGGGCTGGATGAAAGTACCAACCTGAAACCATTAAAATAAAATGGCGCGTAGAGTAGCACAGATGATGAGGTCAATCATCAGCGTATGGCGCTGAGCGTTTCGGCACAAAACGTTATCACAGAGGCACAGTTTCTTTTATGCCCACCGTTTACATTGTTATTTCTTAATGAGAAAAAGGAAATACAATGAAAACTGTCTACTCTCTGGCTACCGCAGCCATTGTTGCGTTGAGTTTTGATGCCTCTGCAGCCTTGACGTTTCGCCTCACCAGCACCGACATACCTGCTAATCTGCAATTAACGCAAAAACAGGTATTTAAGGGATTTGGTTGCAGTGGCGACAATATCTCCCCGCAGCTGAGTTGGCAAAATCCTCCGGCTAATGCCAAAAGTTTTGCCATTACTCTGTTTGATCCTGATGCGCCAACGGGCAGCGGCTGGTGGCACTGGACCATCGTAAATATTCCGCCTCAGTTCCATACTCTTCCTGGTGGGGCCAGCATGGATAAGTTACCCGCTGGCGCGGTTCAGGGACGAAATGATTTCGGTTATGCTGGATTCGGTGGTGCCTGTCCTCCACCGGGCGATAAACCTCATCGCTATCAGTTTACCGTGTGGGCGTTAAATACTGATACGTTGCCAATTGACAGTAATGCCAGCGGTGCGCTGGTTGGTTTTATGCTGAACAGCCATGTAATTGCCAAAGCTGAATTAACGGCTACTTACGCAAGAAAATAAAGAGGATACTCTGGTGCAGGATGTACATTTTCGCCATAACAACCTTACCACCGCGGAGGTGCGTTCCGGCCATCTGCACCGCCTGCACCGGGTAAAACTGTTTTCTGCTGCTATTTGCCATATTACGCAAGGCAGTAAGGTCATTATTCAGGATGAAAACCGTCTTGTTGCAGGACCGGGCGAGCTGATTATCATTCCGGCGAATACGCCTCTGGAGATTATCAATCAGCCGGAGCAGGGGGCATTTCGCTCGGATTTGCTGTTGCTGTCGACGAACATCATTACCGCGTTTAAGAATAACTGGGTCGAGGATTTTCCTCCGGCAAAGCTGACGTCGCTCTGCACGCCCATGAGCAATGGACTGGCATTTATGTGGGCAAGTCTGTTGGACGCAGTACGCCAGGAGTTGCCTGCAAAATTGCAGGAGCATCAGGCGATGGGATTATTGTTGGCGCTACTCCATGATGGTGTGGCGGGACCTCTGCTTATCGAGCGACGGTTTAATCTTACTGAACAGGTGCGACAACTTATTCTGTTATCCCCTGCTAAGCTATGGACAGCTCAGGAGATTGCCAGTCATCTGTCCATCGGGACATCAACGTTGCGCAGACGATTGCAGATGGAATCGCAAAGTTACCGGCAAATCGTTGAAGAGGTACGCATGTCCTGTGCGCTCTCTCAACTGCAATCGACCACGCTGCCGATTGGCGAAATTGCGTTACGCTGCGGCTATCTGTCAGGTTCACGATTTACCGCAAGATTTCGCCAGCATTACGGATGCCTGCCGAAACAGGTGCGTTGAGGCCTCGGTAACTGTTCTTTCATTTATGTTGATAAGGAGAACCGCAATGTCGAAAGTCTGCATCATCGCCTGGGTTTATGGCCGGGTTCAGGGGGTAGGATTTCGCTACACCACCCAGCATGAAGCGCAACGGCTGGGGTTGACCGGCTATGCGAAGAATATGGATGACGGCAGCGTAGAAGTTGTCGCCTGTGGAGAAAGCGATCGGGTAGAACAACTGATGAAATGGTTGAAAGCCGGGGGACCGCGCAGCGCCAGGGTTGATCGGGTTCTCAGTGAACCGCACAGCCCTGGCGACGAGCCAAAGGGGTTTAGTATCCGCTATTAAATACATTTCACCGGTTTTGGCAGACCAGCAATTTTAGTTGCCTGTTTAGCCGGGCCTTTCGGAAACAGGCGATAGAGATAACGGCTGTTGCCTTTTTCTTCGCCAAACTTGTTGGCCATCGCTTTTACCAGCATGCGGATAGCGGGGGAGGTATTAAACTCCAGATAAAACTCGCGAACGAAACGCACCACTTCCCAGTGTTCAGCGGAGAGGACGATACCCTCGTTTTCGGCGATTTTCTCCGCCAGCGGCTCGCTCCAAAGCGTAGTATCTTTCAGATAGCCTTCGCTATCGGTCTCAATTTCATGGCCTGCAAAAATGAACATAGTGCTCTGTCGATTAAGTAAAAACCGCCCTTAGTTTAACAAATAAGGGGCGGCGTGAGAAACCTCGACCTACAGAAGAAGCTGTAGCAGATTATTGGCATTAAGCTTTTTAAGCGCATTGCATTTATACGTCGAAACCTGTTTTTCGCTAATTTGCGTCATGTGCGCAACATGTTTTACTGATTGGCCGTTAACCAGCCTGTCGAGAACGTTAAACTCCATACCAGTCAGGCAGCAATTCAGGCTGCGTACCCGGCGGGGCTCTTTAGCAAACAGATACGCTGCATCCACGACGGCAATTCTGTCATCAATGATATATAAGGTCAGCATGGCAAAACGCTTTCGCAAATGCGTGGCCAGTGCCCAACCTTTTTCATTGCACACCAGATAAACCGTACCCGCCCAGCGCCTGGTCTCCAGTTGAAGCAAAATGTCGACCAGCGCCAGATGCGTCCTAGAGATGGAAAAGCGGCAACGCACAACGAGGGTGTCGCAGGCCAACAGCGAGCGGCGCCACTTTAACGTGCTACTCTCCACTTGAGTTTGAGCGTTACGGCGCAGAAGGGCGTAGCGCAACCCTTCGGCATAAAAACGATTATTATCAAGAATGACGTAATTCACGGCGGCCTCTTTATAACGTACTGGGTGTGTAGATGATGCGTAGCGTGCCGGTGTAATCCCCGGCGTTTTTACTGCTGGCTGCAAACGCTGGGGTTTTCAGAACAATAGGGGCAGGTACGCACAGTACGCTCTCACGTCCGCCGGGCAGGACGACCTGACGCAGATGCTGCGGATCGTTGGTGCCTTGCCAGACGAGGGTTTTACCGTTAGCGACGGTTTCGGTTGCGCCCGTGACGGGATTGGTGACAAAGACCTGATAGTCCAGACGATCCCGCACATCGGTCTGACTTCCGCCACGTCGCCGGATTGAAAATGCCTCTTCAGCACGGTCCGTTGAGGGGAGTCCGTCGTCCTCAAACCGAAGATAAGTGCGGGTGCTGGTACTGTTTTTGCCGTCGTACAGGCACATATCCAGCGTATTTTCACCCTGGATTTCACTGCCACCCGGCCGCCCCGGGAAGTTGGTCAGGTTGAGGTTAACGACAGGCGTTGAGTGTGGAAATGCCGGCAGATAAATCTGCTGATTACCCGGATCGATAACCTCAATGCGTATCGTGGCCTGCCAGCTAGCAATGGCGCGATAGCCTGGACATCCGACATTGACGTCGTTGAAGTTCCCGCCGCAGTTAGCAGTATCCCATTCACGCAGGTTCTGCTTCAGCGTTGCGGTCCAGATACCCGGCAGAGCGAGCTTTTCCAGTTCGCTTTTCACGATATAGAAATCGAAGTAAGGTTCTCTGTTCCAGTTTGCAACAATGTTTGTCCCTCCCGTGACAAAACTGGCATAGGTAAAGACTTTATTATTGATAAACATGTAGTGGTCACCATAGACCTTAATATCCACCGTTTTGCTGGTAAGGGCATGCGTAAAACGTAAATTGATGGCATAAGGAGCCCCCGGGTTCGCCGAGAACCAGACGGGGGCGGTCATGCAGGCACCAAAGGTGGAGTCGGTACGGGACAGACAAGTCAGGGTATTGCGTCCCCACTTTTGCGGGTCGGCGACATCATAGCCGCTCGGTTCATGAACCCAGATATCAAAGCGCGCGGGGGCGGCCATGCGATCGAAGCTGATACCGACGCTGGTGTTTCTTCCGGCAGGGGCCGCTGCCTGGGTCTGGCCCGCCCACAGGCTTAAAAAAAGTAAAATAATTAAGTGCTTGTTCACATCATTTCCCTTTTGTGAAGTTGTCTGCATTCATGGCAGTTGGACCCGTAGGTACCGATCGTCCGGCGAGCATCAGTTGCGCCTGCTGCTGGACAGTATCTGGCAGGGCAGAGAAGGTTAATTCCCGGCAAGGGATCGACCCGACGTAACGCACGACGTCGCGCACAGTCTTAACGTTCAGCTCGCACTGATAAAACTGCTGCTGACGCACCAGGTAGAGGTTATGCAGCAGAGCATCGCTTTGAGCGCTAAACCCGCCGTTGCCAAGGTCGCTCCAGCCGTTAACGTTCAGTGGCACGCCGCCGATAAACGGCGAATGTTGCTCGTCAGTTAACTGGCCGAGCCAGGTGTAGCTTGACGTGGTTTGCACGTCCCGACGGAGCAGTTTGCCTGGCACCATAAACAACGTTCTGCTGCCTGAACCTTTTGTGATTTCACTGCTGGCACCCCGCGAGACATCCAGCGATTCGTTAATCGTCAACGTAGTCTGCTGATAACCCGGTACGGCGAAGAGGGCGCGGCTATTGCCTGGAATGTCTGCACTGCCGCCGTTATCCAGCGACACGGCGACGCTCGGATCCTGGGAATCTTCCGGTGTGGCAACGTTAACCGCGATAGCTGAAGCAGGACGTCCGTCGCTCCAGCGGCCCAGCCAAAGACCCGCGCGCGACAGCGCAAGCGTGGAGCTGTAATTGCCGCTGCTGCTCAGGGTATGGTGCCGATTCTGACGATCCCAGGTATCGCTGACTGTCAGGCTCCCGTTGCCATATCGTCCGCCCTGGCGCGTATAGGCAGAGGTATTGAGCGAATCGCTGTTAATACCTGAAGCGCTCAGTCCATACTCATTTTCACCACGTGCGTCGGCATACCAGTTGTGCGCCACGTTATAGCTCAGTTGGTTGTTGTCATGCTGCTGGTGCTGCCATGTCGCGCCCAGAGAGGTATAGCTTGTCGCATCGCCCTGACGGTTATGCGCCATTGACAGGCTCACGCTCAGGTAGCCGCCTTTGTCCCTGCCTTCGCGCGAGTCATCGTTACGCATGAAAAGGTTAATGCTGCTGTTGATGTTCAGACCGCGCGTGCTGAAAGCCGTACTCAAGCCACCCTGCCAGGCCCGCGTGCGTGAGCGGGTCATATAAACCGACTCCCACGGCAAGCCTGCATCATGGCGATCGTCACTGTCCGGGAGTTCCCGACGAGAAACGTACCGTCCTTCGTTGCGGTTATCCGAATACCCCAGGCTGGCGTACCAGGCGCCGACAGGGACGGAAAACATCACCGACAGGCTTCGGTAACAGCCATTTACGGCGTCATATCCCGCGCTTCGGGTATTGCAGTTTTCCGCTGATAACGCGTTGCGATAGACGCTTAGTGAAAAGCCATCGTTATAGCTGATTTGCTGAATATTGCCGCGTTGTCCTTCGCTGCCGTAAAGGTAGCTAAACCGGGTCGTGAGCACGCCATCCATCGGCCCCGCATTGAAACCACGACTCCAGTCGAGTGCATTTTCCAGAAAACGTTGGTTTTTCTTTATCGCAGCGCCACTGGTGAGTGCCAGCGTTGGGGTGACTGGCAGACGGACTCCTGCCTGCGCGACCGCGTTGTGTTCATCGTTTTGATTGTTATTGTCGGTTTCGCCCGCCTGCACGAACCACTCGACGCGGTCAAACGGCGTAATACCGGTGCGGGTAAACGGGATCTGCTCGGTACGCGTCAGCCGGTTATTTTCATAGACGGACAGCGTCACGGTATAGCTCCCGTCGGGGAACGATCGCGTGTCCAGGGTCTGAGCCCCGGCATTGAGATAAAAACTGGCCAGCAGCTGATTGCCCCGGCGGGCGTCAATACGCGCATCATGGGAAAGCAGCACGGTGATAGGGGTACCCTTTGACTGCTGAACCGGATTGATCCACGCCCTTGTCGAGCCTGTGCGCAGGCCGCGAATTTTGCCCAGCGGCAGTTGGCTGAGGTTGATATTCCCACCAGCACTACTGAACAGATCGCGGGTATCCATCTCGCCTAACTGAATATAGTACTGACGCCAGATATCCTGGCGAAACCAGGCATTGTTGACGGCTATCTCCTGTTGCTGCTGGTGCCTTGAACGCTGCCCCAGCCAGGTCCAGTCGAGATTAAAGTAGCCGTCCTGTGTCATCGCCAGCGCGCCATTGCCCTGAACGGTGGCGGACTGGTAATCCCTGTCAGCAACAAAATTGATATTCTGTTGATGGATCAACGCATTTTCAGCGCCCTGCGTGGGCTGATACCACTGGTTTTCTGTGGTTTGTTTAGGCAGAAACTTTTTGTCCAAAAACAGGCTAATGCGCGCGTTATTTTCATCATAGATAATGGCCGTACGACGGGTATCAATGTAATCACATCCCGTTGCGGAACCATTGCTGCTGCACGCCAGGTTGCCGTTACGGGCAAGTGGTACGGCGAGAGTTGCAGACACAGTGGCAACGAGGGCAGGATCGTCATTAAACTGACGTTTGATAGCCGCGACTACGGTTTCGGGCGCGACAAAACTTACCGATTCAAGTGTGATATCCGTTTCAAAAAGGCCAAGCGATTCGCCATAGAGGTTAACCTCTATCCACAGGCGCTGCGTTTTCGCCAGATCTTCAAAACCTGCCGGGACGGCCATCTCGGCGCAGGCGAGTTGGATGGATGCGGGTAATAAAGCAAGTAAGAGGAGAGTTTTTTTGTGAAACACCATGACCGAGCCTCGACATCATCCTGACGTCAGAGGGTGAGCACCCTCTGACGTTATCCCTTATGTACTGTGGTGTTAGGCACCGCCTTCCGTGGTTGTCGCCTGCGTCAGCATCAGGCTGACAACGCCGCTGTACTGACCGGTTTTCAAAATGCCTTTGGTGGTCTGAGAAATGGTCAGTGGCAGTACCGCTGAACCGTTTTCAATGCTGCCCGGGAACAGTTCAGTTCCGGTAAACTCGGCATCGGTGGTAGACAGTGTTTTATCCCCCAGAATCACTGTCATCGGTACAGTCTCGTCGCCATCCGTATTGGTGAGCTTAGCCGCGCTAACGAGGCGTACTTTGACATTGCTGGTGGCAGAGTTAGACCACACCTTGGTGTTCAGGCGGTAGCTTTCCAGCCCACGACCTGGCAGATATTGCATGTCGATACTGGCCGGCAGTGGCGTGTTATCGGCCTGCGTCATATCCAACTGTGAGTCAACGCTGGCGTTGACGGTAATATCTTTTTGAATCGCCAGCGCGCTAAAGGACGAGGCCATCGCGGCAACAATCATCAGAGGTTTAATATAGTTACGCATTGATATCTCCATATTTACAAATGAGCACCTTGGCTCTTTAAACAAACTACGTGGGTTTTTACTGTGATGTCGTGTTATTGCACGACAGGTAAATCAGCTTCTTCAGCGGTTTTATTCACCCAGTTGAAGTAGCGGAACTTATATTTCTGACCCTGTCTCATGGTGAGCGTTTTTAATTTCCGTTCAGTGTCCGGATAAATCGTCGCGTCTTCTTTTATCCATTTACACGATGAATCAGCATCGCAAATACCAATCTCTTTGAGCGGCACACGCAACGTGCCGTTGTTTTTTAATGTTCCCCGGCGAGGGTCGATCGACAGTGAAATGACGCTTTCTTCTGGAGCAATGTGGACCAGTGCGCCCCAGATAACATTGACACCTAATGTCGCCATTGCTGCAGGGGTTTCTGCCTTGCCCGGAATAATGCTGTCAGGTTGTTTTACCCCTTCAAAATAGACGCGCCAGGTGGTCTCTTTTTTCGCAGGTATAAGCGATACCAGACGAACAACGCGCATCGCGCCTGCAGCTAGAGCAAATTTCTCGGGCGTAACCACCACGCCACCGTCTTTCCACGACGCGACGTCAATTTCTTTTTCCTGGGCTGTTCCGGGATTAAGAATTTTCTTTTGCCTCACCCGAATGAACTGAATATCATCCGTTTTTGAAGCCACCTTAATTTGTGCCGCTCCGGACCTGTCTACATTCAGTTCCATGGGATACACGCTCATATTGGCCATTGTCATTTCTGAGAAAAATGGCAATGACAGCGCGGCGACATAAAAGGCGGTTGTCATGCTCACTCTTTTTTTCTGTTTCACAATCAGTCTGCCTGCTCTGAGTTTAAAGGCGGCGCGTTAACACCATGACACCGTCTGCTTTCGTATCGCTTCAGGGCAGGGAAACTTTAACCAGAACAGCGGTTTGTGAAAATTTGTATTAGTTAACTCGTTATATACAGTTTTTTATCCTGCTTTTCTGGCTTTAAGGTTGTATAGTTAAGCGAAAATACCGCGGCCAAGGATGGGAGGAAAATTCCTTCTGATGAAAAAATGAGCAGGTCAGGGGGCGGTTTTCATATCGACGTACCAGGGAATAAAAAGCATGCGGTAACAGCCGAGAATAAAAGATGTTTTTTATATGCAATAATTCGTTGTTATTTGATCCTGAAGCACATGCAATAAGTCTTGTTGGACAACCCGAGTCTGTATTAACACTTTCGGCTCCCGCCGTTCGTCTTTTACAGGAATTTATTAAACACCGAGGACACGACCTGAGCCGGGAGGAATTGATCGCTCGCGTTTGGGAAGAGTTTGGCTTTACGCCATCAGGAAATAATCTCAATAAAGCGGTAAGCGAACTGCGTAAAAGCTTCCAGTCTCTGGGAGAGGGGCACGAATTTATCATCACTGTCCCACGCTATGGATTCCGTTTTGATGCCGATGTGGTTTTTCATCTTGGAGAGAAAATTCAAACCGATGATTCTCAACCTCCCTCTGCGCAACTGGACGTAAAGCCCCGACGTGTATCCCTGAAAAGGTGGTTAATAATAGCGGCATTGAGTGTAGTGCCGTTGGGGGCGATCATTTACGTTAGCCGCCCGCAGGAGATAACTGTTCCGGCGAAATTAAAGTCGGTCCAGGAAAAAATCGCGCGTTGTAGTATCTGGATTATCGACGATCATGGACGGCCGTTAGTGCTCTCGAAATTAGCGGAGCGACTGGAGGCCAATGACGTGGCTTGCGAGCGCGAGGAGTATGATATTTATTATTTCAGTGCCCGTTTTTCGCTTGCAACTGCTGATGAAATGTTTATCGGTGTCTGCCCAGTCAATAAAACCCACCTGTGCAAGACCATTCGCTATAAAAACGGGGCTGGAAAATGAAAATAAGGCTTCTTTTTGGATTGGGCGGCGCCGTGCTCGGCGGCGCGCTGGCACTGTTTTATTATTGCGGTGCGACGAGTAAAAGCGATGTGCTGGCCTGCAGCACTGAATTTAACTTTACGCGCAATGAGGGGAAAGCAAGTGAAGTGAAGGTAAATACCCTTGCTCAGTTCTATTTTCATCGGGACGGTACAGGGTTGACCACCTATAAAGGTGCGGCAAGGGCTGGCGGGCAAAATTTGCTCGTTGACAGGGATGTAGACTTTACGTGGGAGCAGCGGGACGATGACAGTGTCATTGTTTTGACTTACACCAAAACATGGCGTCGCCACAATGACAATACCCCGAATGCCCAATGGGGAAGCTTTGCCTCTCCGACTTCGCGCTACTACCTGACGATCTCTAAACTTTCACCTTCCGTGTGGCTTATTCAGGACCGGCGCTATCCTACGTATATCTGCCGGGGTGAATAAGGTATAAAAAAGAGAATGCCATTGGCATTCTCTTTTTTCGTATCAGTGATGCGGCTTAATCGCGGCTGGCGAAGCCCAGAATGCTCAGCAGGCTGACGAAGATGTTGTACAGAGAAACGTACAGGCTGACAGTGGCACGGATGTAGTTGGTTTCACCGCCACGGATGATATTGCTGGTTTCAAACAGGATTGCGCCTGAAGAAATCAGAATAAATACCGCGCTGATCGCCAGATGTAATGCCGGCAACTGCAGGAAGATATTCGCAACCATACCAATCAGCACCACCACGATACCTGCCATCAGCATACCGCCGAGGAAGGACATATCTTTACGCGTGGTCAGAACATAGGCTGAGCAGCTGAAGAAGACCAGCGCCGTACCACCCAAAGCCATGGCGATAACATCACCCATACCCGCAGACAGGTATGTATTCAGCATCGGTCCCAGAATGTAGCCCAGGAAGCCGGTGAAAGCGAAAGCTGACAGAATACCAACCGGTTTATCCGCCGTTTTATAGGTCAGGAACATCAGACCATACATACCAACCAGCGTCAGGATAAGCCCCGGAGAGGGCAACATCAGTACGGTACTGGCGGTCGCAGTGAGCGCCGAAAACGCCAGCGTCAGGCTGAGCAGAAAATAGGTATTGCGCAGCACCTTGTGCGTGCTAAGTAGCGATGTACGATCGCGCGAAGAACTAATAATACGATCCATGAGTCACTCTCTTATGACAGATGTAATTAATGATAGAGGATAATGAAATCAAGGGGAATGACACAGCGGTTTTACCCATCTTTACGCATTTTAATCCGCCAGGCTTAAGCATATTATTTCAACAAAAGCTCCCGAATTAGATGTTAGCACTGTATGTGCAAAAATGTCAGATCCACATCTGCCAGGTAACTGAAAAATATTGCGTTATCCCTAAATATCTCTGACAGTGACAGCGGTGTCTACATAAAACAGAGCAATAAGGTAAAGGGAATGATTCAACATAAATCGAAGATATTGACGTTTACGCTGTTGGCTGTCTGTTTGATGTCTATAAACGGTGCGGCGATGGCGGCAAATGTTCCCGCAGGAACAATACTTGCAGAAAAACAGGAACTGGTCAGAAACAATGGCAGTGAGCCAGCGTCGCTGGATCCGCATAAAGTTGAAAGCAACGTTGAGTTTAATTTAATCAGCGATATGTTCGACGGACTGGTGGCGGTTAAGTCGGATGGGTCTATCGAACCTCGGCTGGCCGCGTCCTGGGAGAATAAAGACAACACCGTCTGGACCTTTCATTTACGTCCGGGCATAACCTGGTCAGATGGGTCGGCCATTACCGCGCAGGATGTCGTCTGGAGCTGGCAGCGTCTGGTCTCACCGCAAACGGCTTCACCTTATTCCTCGTATCTGGGTAATATGCACGTAGCGAACGCCCTCGATATTGCCCAAGGGAAAAAAGATCCCGCCGCTCTCGGGGTCAAAGCCCTGGATGATAGCACGCTGGAAATTACCCTGACGCAGCCAACAGCGTCATTTCTGGCGATGCTGGCGCACCCGTCACTGGTTCCGCTGGATAAAGTGCTGATCGGTCGCTTTGGTGATAAGTGGACCCGGCCAGAACATTTTGTCTGCAGCGGGGCGTACACGTTATCGCAGTGGGTAGTCAATGAGCGCATCGTTGCCGTGCGTAACCCGCATTATTGGGACGATCGGCACACCGTCATTGATAAGGTCACTTATTTGCCCATCAGTTCTGAGTCCGCAGACGTTAACCGCTATAAGGCCGGTGAAATCGACATTGTGTATAGCGTCCCGGTCAATCAGTTTGCGCAGTTGAAAAAGACGATGGGCGATGAACTCCATGTCTCACCTCAGCTATCAACCTATTACTATCAGTTCAATACGACCCGAGCGCCGTTTAATGACCCGCGCGTGCGCCGGGCGCTAAATATGGCGTTAGATAAAGACATCATCGCACAAAAGGTGATGGGGCAGGGGCAACGCGCGGCGTGGGTTATCAGCCAGCCGGAAATAGGGGGAGTGCAACTGCATGCGCCGGAATATGCGGCGTGGCCGCTCGAAAAACGCATTACCGAAGCTAAAAAACTGCTGGCTGAAGCCGGTTTTGGCCCTGAGCATCCGCTTACCCTAAATCTGCTCTATAACACCTTCGAAACGCACCAGCGTATTGCCATTGCCGCATCGTCAATGTGGAAGAAAAACCTCGGCGTAGAAGCGAAGCTGCAAAATCAGGAATGGAAAACCATGCTGGACACTATGCACACCGGAAATTTTGACGTCGTGCGCTACGCATGGATCGCCGATTATGATGATGCCTCAAGTTTCCTCAATATTTTCCGTACCGGTGATAGCGAGAATACCACCAGGTACAGCAATCCCGCCTTTGATGAAGCGATGCGCAATGCGGCGAAAGCCACTTCTCTGGAGGAGCGAGGCAAATTCTACCAGCAGGCTGAAAACCTTTTAGGCGAGGATGTACCAGCCATTCCGGTTTACCACTATGTCCGCACGCATCTTGTGAAGCCGTGGGTGGGAGGATTTGCGCCAGATAACCGGGGAAATTACTACACCAAAGATATGTTCATCAAAAAACATTAAGCGCAGTAGCCAGTATTTGTGCTGAATAAACGGTCAATCTGTTGTTATTTCAGTCGATTAACAATATTTTGGCTGTTTTTCAGGCAAACGAACGCATTGGTGCTTTACAGGTTCGTTCGGGATGTTTATAGTGCGCCTCATTGGAAGCGTGGCCGAGCGGTTGAAGGCACCGGTCTTGAAAACCGGCGACCCGAAAGGGTTCTAGAGTTCGAATCTCTACGCTTCCGCCAAATTTGTAATAAAATCAACAACTTAAAGCATGGTTTTGATTTTATGGTGCATAAAGTGGTACAAAAAAAGCCCGTTTATACGGGCTTTTTTTACATCTAAAATCCGTCCTTTCTCACTAGAAATCCTTTCAGATACTCATCTTTCAGGTGAGGGCAAAACCATTTCAAACCGTGCTCTGTGAAGAAATCAGTGAACAATCCTCCCAGCGTTAAGTCCTCTAACATACTCTGAGCAGGTAAAGCGACATATCAGCATGGGACCCTGTAGCCCAAACGTATTGCGCTGATGGTTTACTGGACAACCGATTGTTCTGTCGGTTAAAACAGCTAAAGAGAGCGTAATGGATTGCAGGAGGATGGATGAAAAGAAGTGAAATCAGGAAAGCACTGGAAGCATGGTTTGATGTTGAACGCTATGAGGCGATAGAGAAGCTAAGCCTTCAACAGTTTTATGTGGAGATTGAGCGGCGTATCTTGGCCTACAGGATGTTGTTGAGCCGGAATACCATACCAACCTTTAATCGATTATTGCTGGATGACTACCGCTATAAAATTTTGCGAGGCGAAATCTTTTTCAGTGGTGATACTGCCACCCTTGGACATGAGCTTGCCAGAACCTACGCAGTAAACCCTACGACACGAAGCCACGCGCAATTTTATGCGAAAACGCTGGCATTAACCGAAGCCACTCCTGAGCTTTCCGCGTTAAGCGAATCCGAATTTCTGTCCGAGTATTTAAAACAAACATCGCTGAAAAACCTTGCTCGTATCACTGTCGATATTCATCTGGAAGAGGCATCAACCGAAGAGATCATTGAACATCTGAAAGTGCTGATCCCGCAATGGAAGAGGCGGCTCAAGATGAAGGCTCCTGTGGAACGTGAGTATCGTTTCGGCAAAAGCACGTTCAGAAAAATTATTGAATATCGTCTTATTCCGATGATGGACCTGATTTTCTGGGGTGAGGACAATGGCGTCAAAATCCCGCTTTCGCTGATTTCTTCGCTGCTTCACGAAGACAGCGACAACGATCGTGATGAAGGAATGCTAAAGGCAACGGACTACCCGCTGGCAATGGCTTTTCTGACTGATGAAAACTATCTAAAATCGCTTGAAGATTACATCATGCAAAACAATCACTTAAAAGACTCACCGGTTGATAAGCATGTTGAGGATGATAAGAAGAAGAAAAAAGCCGCCAAGTAAAAAGGGTTACGTTCGCCGTGAGCGAACGTGATCGCATCCAGCCTTAACGAACTTCTTTCTGTTCATCTCCCTTCATATTTTTCAAAAAACTCTTTTATGAACGCCCCTAAAACGTCATAAGCGAATTCGCTATTATTGTTCTCGTCGCAATAACATAGAGAAAAATGAAATCTCATAGAGATTACGTAAAATAATAGAGGACAGACAGTGAAAAACAGTAATCAGATAGATGCTATGAAAAATGAATATGTCGCGAAACGATTTATTCGTGTTCCTGATGTTTTAAATCGAGTGGGATTCAGTCGCACTACCTTATATGAGCGTATTAAGGAAGGCAACTTTCCAGACAGGGTAAAAATAGGTCCACGGTGCGTCGCTTTTGTCGAAAGTGAGATAGATGAATGGATTGAAGCTACTATTCGGAACTCACGCCAGAACGCAGCATAAAAACAGAAACAAGATCTCGTGTCGAACAGATAACTGTTAGCACAGGGCATCTTATTATCCTAAACAATAATGGAGAAAAATATGAAGATAGAGCTTATTACGATAAAACAGTTTATTGAACAAGCCGAATGTTATTTCAGGAGCTATATGGATGGATTGCGGAGGAATGCACCAGATGATTTTTATTATTTTATCAACAATAAATATAATATGAATGACATTATGGAAAGTATCATTAAAAAAACGAGATATCATTTTTATGATGACACCGAAGAAGGCAAAAGGAATCGGATTTATGGAGAAGTAAGCCACAGTAAGGTAAAACAACACCTTCGTCAGCTTTGGATTGTCTATAAATGTGTATACCGCTAATACTTACACAAATATTTTGCTGTTCCAATATTAAACTAAAGAGGAAATAAAAATGAATACATTTAAAAATAAAAACACTGAAATCTTTTATGTTGTATCCTTGCATATCTATGCGGAGCTTTTTAACTCAAAGGATAAAACAACCAGTAATATGATTATAACGCATGTAATGGATCATGAGTTTGTTTGTAAGCTAATCGATCTGGCGATGAGAAATGCTGAGAAACATCTTCTGAAAAAAGCATGGAAAAAGAACGCTGCTGAAAAACTATCTGAAGTTGACTTTAAAGAGGTTAAGCAGGCATTAGCCAAAATGCACTACACCGTTCTGGCGGAGTCAATATGTTGATATGTTCTGGTGTCTATAGGCCCCTTCTTGGGGCTGATAACAAATCTTATTTGTATATCCAAGGAGCAAAAAAATGATCGATGAATTTCATGTGATGTATATGTATAAAAAAATCCAAGCGGAATCCGCAACTACTGACATAAAAACTCTTGAACAGCTTTTGAAAAAGTTCAGGAGCGTGGTCAACGAACGTCGTGAAGAATACTATCAGGAGATTGGTGAGAAAAAAGCGCAGAAGTTGAAAATGAAAAGATTGCAAAGAATGCTTGATAAAATGGCGTGTGACCGGGTTTCGCCAGAAGATCTAAAGCAATGACTATTTGAGTTATTTTTGACTTACATGCAAGGAATTGATAATCATCATTGTCTATTGTGCTTCTTTATCAATAGATAGATGAGTAAAGGTGGATCTGGAGGGAACCGTATGGGCTTTGAAGCTAAAAAGAAACACGCTATTGCCATCATGGAAAGCAAGAAGATGTGGCGTAGTAATTATGCCCCTCCTTTGCTACACCTCGCATGGAAAGCTGGACTCAAGATACCACCGCTACCTTTTGCCTCATTCTGGCAAATCACTTTGTTGATGGGTGGATGGTTTGGTCCGGCATGGGGGATCTGTATGTGGTTTTTTACTTGGAAGGATACAGGGATGCAACCGGGCACTGCATTTGTCTCAAGCGTCGTAGCAGGTATTTGTTTTGGTGTTCTTATGGCTGCGTATCATTGGTGGCGAAAGGTCGTTAACAACCTGCCAGACTGGGATAGTCTTGGATGAATAATCGAATATTTTCCGGGCCTGTTATCTTGAGAACAGTGAAGCCCGGATATGCTGTAGCGGTTAGATTGCAAAGTCTTCCAGCGTTTTACCCGCTTCGATAGCAGCGGCGATCGCTTTAGGAGTACGGCCCTGACCCGTCCAAGTCTGCTCCTTACCGTTTTCATCTGTATATTTGTATTTGGCAGGGCGAGGAGCACGAATCGATTTGGCTTTAGGCTGAGATGAGCCAACAGCAGCAAGGAGTTCTGCCGGATCAATACCATCTTCTAACAGTTTTTGGCGGAAGGCTTCAAGTTTAGCCTGACGTTCTTCTTGTTCTTTACGGGCTGAATTTTCTTCCTCACGGCGATCTTCAACGATTGTGGTGAATTTTTCCAGCATCTCTTCCAGAGTTGCCAGATCTGTTTCACGAGCCTGTGCGCGAAGTGTACGAATATTGTTCAGTGCCTTAAGAGCTTCACTCATAGTATGTTGTCCGGTGTTTTAAAAGAGGCGATTAATAAGGTTAATGTATATAATGCTGTTGAACAGTCAAAAAATACCAACCAGTAAATAATATAGTAAAAATTATCGGTTAATCAATCTTAAAACATCCCATTTGACACGGATAACATAGGGCAGTTCTTTAACGAGACATTTTCCTGCGCTTTTGGCTTGATGGTTCGAACTCAGATGAGATGTGAGAAAGTTGCTCAAGACTTTGTTCTATGGAACGCTGGAACTCAACAGCGGCTTCTGTACGCTGTTTTATGACTAAGGCTACTATTTCTTCATCACTCTTTTCTGAAATGGCCTTACGATATAATACACGTTCGTTAAATAGATCAAGATTACCAGTTGATCTTGCTGATGTGTTAGCTTTTGAACTGCTGATAGGATTTTATTCATCAATAAAGAATTCAATGAGAGATTCTCTCTTTTTATCCAGTCTGCGAAGTTCAGTATGTGCAGATTTAAATTACTGAGATTTAATCAAAGGAACATCGTCGGAGCGTAGCCTACGATATTCACTTCTGTATTCTTCTATCGAAATATGATTTTTTAGTTCTTTGACTGTCTATAAATATTGGATTAAATCACTGTTGTCTGTTTTTATTTTTCTCATATAAAACCTCGTTAATAAAATAGTGGATATATTTATATTACGAAGTGTGGTGTAAGTGTCAAATTACAGTGAAATATTTAATATAATATCTTTTGTAAAAAATCGATTATTCTGTCTTTTCAAAAAGACAGTCAGGTATCTCTTCAGGGGACTGTAGTTTCAAATCCTCATTGTCGGTAGACTGTTCACTATCATTGTCCATCTCATTACTTTCATCAGTCTCTGTTCGAAAAGTATAAACGTTTTCAAATCGTTCTTTTTCATCAACAACAAATCCCTGCGCCTTTTTGACATTAGGACGTTGTTTTGCGTTGATAGAATGAGCTTGTCCTTTAAGGAATATGTTGGAGTTCATAAAGAGATCTCCGTCTTTATCAATAATGATCCCTTTCTTTTTGAGCTTTTTAAAGACAAGAGACATATTTGACTTTTTAATATCTAAATCTCGACATAGCTTTGCCTGTGAGATATGAAAGCAGTTTCCAAACTCCATGATATTTAAGATCCTTGCGATGACTTTTAACTCATTCTTTGAAATATCAAGCTCTGCTAGTTGCTGGAAGTTTTTAGTGAACATATGAACATAATCAACATCTTTATTGATGGATTTGATGTTTTCTTTTCTTGAATAGATGTTGGTAATATCTTTATGTGTGCTGTAATAATGTTCGAATATCTGTACTTTCTGTTCAGAGGTGAAATAGTGTTCGTCAATATATTGCTTTAGCTCAAAAGGAGATAAATCGTTAAGGGATTTAAAATCGATTTGTGTCATTGTATTTTTCCTTTTATTGTTATTTTTATTAATACATAACAGATTAAACACTACCGTCAATAACAAAGTCAAAAATAAATGGAAAAAGTTTTAAAATAGTGGAGAGCAATCCATAGGGTATGATGAATAAAACGCTTATTACTTTCTAGCTGGAATAGGTTTGCTGGGAGTGGAATGTCCGCCAGTTATTAAATAATAGTTTCAATACGGAACTATGGTTATAGTTTTTGCTAACCATGGTTATAGGAAACTATAACCCGAGTTATAGATATCGATAACCATAGTTATAAGAATCTATAACCTTTTTTCTGTAATTTATTGTTTTATATAAGAAATAACAGCTGTAATATAGTAATAAGTTTAATATAGTAAAAGGGAATGTGTGCCTGTTGAATGGCACCTGCTGTTTTATGAATGACGTTGGAAGTTTTCAGTAATGAAAATGAGTGGCATTAAAACTTTTCTTAATTGTTATGTTCAGAAACGTTTTGCGATGGAGTTTATTTGTGCCTTATGAAAATGGCACCAATGGTGTAATCTGTTTTATTTTTCTTATTATGTTATTACAGCGGAGTGATTGTTTTCTACAATCACGAATCGCTGCTTTTATTGTGAGAGATTAATTAATTTGCCTTTTACTTTGTGTGCGTCTTCGACGCGATCTTTTTTGGATAAATCCAATATTAACAGGGGCAAGCCCTGTTCAGCAGAGTGATTGTTCGCAACAATCACGAAGTGCTGCTACAAAGGATATAGTTTTCCTCTACGTTTAAGAGCAAATGCTATATGTCTAAAGGAAAAGACTATGTTTAAACATAGGATCTGAATTCAGCATTATGAGAAAAATAGATCAAATAATGATCGAATACTTTTCTTTTTATTTAACAGACAGGAGATGAATAAAATAAAAATGTCAGCGTCAGGGCGTAGCCGTGCGTCAGCACAGAGATAAAGATTTTTTCAAAAAGTAGTTTAAAAATAAGAAGAAAAATCATGGTTAAAACATAAATATATTTGATTTTCACGATCGTGATGTAGTATTAAATAATAATAAATAAAAAAGGAAAAAACAAATGAACAATATTAAAATGATAACACTCTTTCATCCCCATGAGAAAACACCATTTCTGATATGTGTCGTAAACAAAGTGGAAGATACCGAACATGGAATAAAACTTACTCTTGAAAACGGCAATGACATTTGCGTAAATAATTTTAGTTATTATCTGTTATCAGAGTCTGTAAGTCGTTGCGACAAAGACAGGTTAAAGAATATTTATATTCGCTTGGTTTCAGAACTCACTCTGATGAGTGAAGAAACTATAAAATCACAGATGTTATAACATGAGTTATCAGTTTCAGATGTTGTGATGTTATCCATAAGGTCAATGCTTTTGGGTTGAATCTATATCCAGAACTATCAATGAACATGCATCAGGTTAAAGTCGAATGCGGTAAGTGGCAGTGTTCTGGTAAAATGCTTTGTCTGATAACGTCAGGAGGCGGTGAGCGATGGAAGGTAAATTAATTTTTTGTTCTGATGCAATACTGCGGTTTCAGTCCGATTACGATGAAACCTCGGCGGTTCCATTGCTATCCATCCAGAACACGATAGCCAATACCGATCCCTTTTTTCTTCTTCGCTTCTTCCATCATACGACTCTGATTGAAGAAGGAACAACACTGGCAAGTATCTTCTTGGCAATAGAACCGTGGAAAGCACTGTTAGCGGCTTATCTGAACAGAGATGTTGGGGCCTACATAGATGAGGTAAGAAAACCGTCCGGGCCAACGACATGGGATATTGAATGGATCGGAATTGACCGTCGAAGCTCGGTTTATCGCGCTTACAAGCGTCAGGATATGGAAGAAGGGGAGGATTTTTCAACCTATTTTAATCGCGAGCGGTTTCCGACTGATGAGTTTGACATAGAAAGTAGCTGCGATGCTTCAGGCTTCATTAAAGGTGATAAAGAACGCTGGAGTATCAGTGGTGATGTTCATGAGATAAAGAATCTGCCTGTAATCCTCTATAGCAAACAGACATTGATGACTTCGTCGAAGTACGGATTGTTGAAGAAGAACGTATCAGGGGTGAAGAGTTCCAAGCATGGCTGCTTTGTTTATGGCGATACCTCATTTTCTTTCAGTGAGGTAATGGAAGCTATCTTCATCAGTGGGCTGTTCTTCTATGCGCCAAGAGACGCCGCCAGTAGTCTTGATGAACTGAAAGAGAGTGTGGCTGAGTTGGAAGAAGAACTGGCCGAGGTATCAAAAACGGAGCTGGTAGCCAACGAAACAGATAAAGAACCTACTATAGTCGTAGCCGAAGGTGCTTTTGATTCGGTCGCTGCTCATATGGAGTCAGAAGCTGAAGAGTGGCAATCCATTAAGAAGCTGTGCCAGCGAGAAGGTGAGCTACCCATACGCATCGGTAGTATTAAGATGGCTGAGCCTGCTGAGCTACGCTTGTGTGGGAAAATTATACGTGGATAGAACAGCAGTGAGCATGACGCCTGCCGGGGCTTATGCTTGCTTACTATTTTTGCGTTATCTCTTGATCAACCTCATATTTACTATGGTAAAATTCGCAACTTAACTCTGTGAGTATCAAGCGTTTTTTAAGGGCGTCGTCTAACCAGTAAGGACATTGATTTGAACATTAAAGCAACACCAGTATTAATCTCACTTGTCTACGAAGCTCTTTTAAGATCCTTTTGGCGTAAACCGGCACTAAAGAAATTTTTATTGTCTTCACATATTTCCGAAAACTTCATTTCAACGTGGAGGGAGGACGAGTCAAAGAGGGCTTTCTTAGATCGTTTATTCCCTAAACTACAAAGTAATGCAAAAGGTAATAATGTTATTTGTCTGATGGCAATTAATCTTTCTGAACAGACTTCTTTTCCAGATTTAAGAGGCTGGGAGGATTCCTTACAAATGATCCAGTCGGCAACCAATGCTGTGAGAGATTTGAAATCCTATATTACAAAACAAAATGAAGAGCATCAGAATGAAAAAGAAAAACAAGAATTCAGGGCGCGAGCAGAAAAAGAGAGGGCTGAAATAAAACGTTCCGAAACGGATTTGATTAAGTTAAAATCTGAGTTTGAGTGTTTGCATAATGAAATTGGAACACAAAATGGTGGCTATGAGTTTGAAAAATGGTTCTTTAAGCTTGTAGACTATTGCGAAATCGTTTGTAAAAAGCCATATAAAACTGATGGTAGGCAAGTAGATGGAGCCATAACTATTGATGGTACAACTTATCTTGTTGAATTAAAATTTCAAAAATCACAGTCTGATGCTACAGATATAGCTTCATTAAAAGCTAAAGTAAGTAAAATGGCAGATAATACAATGGCTGTAATGATTTCTGTATCCGGTTATTCTTCTGTTGCTATAAAAGAGTCATCCGGTAGCCGAACTCCTCTAATATTATTAGACTTTAGCCACTTATATTTATTTCTTTCTGGTGGCATGAAATTCGATGAGATAATCACACGTATAAGACGTCATTCATCTCAGACTGGAGAAGCTTACCTACCTGTGAATTTATTCGGGGGATTTTAAAAAGACAATAGTACTGTATTATGCAATAGCAGTATTATTGTCTCTAAGAATTAATATGCTTAATCCATCAAACCACGTGAAGTCTTACTGGCTGTCTGACTAAAATTATAACGCTCTACAACATCACCCTTAAACCATATATCCAGAGATTTAATGTGTGCTGTACTGCTACTGGTCAGTAGAGCGAGGCCGGGAATATAGTTAGATAGCTGGCTTTCTCCCGTCATGCTGGAGTAGCTCCACATCTCCTGTCCGTCATTCGTTGCGCGTGTCTGCGGTTCTCCGAACGTGGTAAGGATCTCTTGTTGGGTAGTTTTTCCTTTGACGATCTTTAGCTTTACCGTCTGATGATTTTCATCTGTGAGGGATTTATTGCCATGCACTGTGCAGCTGGCAAGTGGGAGAATAACCAATACAGCAATAAACATTTTTTTCATTTTAGTCCCATAGGTATATAATAATTAAAATAACGGATTAAAAAACATATCGTTTAAAAACAAGAAGCCAGCGTTCGCAGAGTTCTTGGTTTGAAGTTGTTTTATTCTTCAAGGGAACATTAATTTTCCACATGGGATTTTTAATATCATCAGTTAAAATATTTAGGCCAGAACGTTGATTAGCTGAAAGTTGTTCTCTCCAGTTAGCAATAGCCGCATTGTTCATACCTCGTAATGTTCCATTGCCGTAAAACTTACCACCCTCTGAAAGCGTATAATTGATTTCTCTGATATTGTCATAAGAATATGTCTTGTCTCTTTCTTTATCGAAAAAACGAATGGTGCGCTGTTTGGTGTCTATGACGATCCCGGTTCGCTGACATTCATAAGATAAAATGTCTCCATCCAGAACTTCAGTGAAGCTGTTGTAGTGCTTTTTCTTCTGTATATCTACTGCGGTCATGATAACGACGAAGAGCACTACTAAAAATACAATACCTACTGCTTCCACTCTTACTTCCTCCATGTAAATGAGTTAAAGGGGCTTGGCCTGACCGCAGAACTTTAAAGGGGTTCAGTCTCTTACAGTGCTGCGGTTGTGGCTCTTGTCCCTGCCTCTCAAGCCTATCAGAACGTAAAAATATGATCGATATAAAAGATCGATAATCAATTATTGATAGCTTTTAACGATTAAAAGTGTGATATCGATCGGTGATCAATTGTTATAAACGATCGAATATTAAATTATGATAGATAAAAACTATCATAAGGTTGTTTTTGATCGTTTTAAACGATATGACGAGCCTCAAAAAGAATTGAATCCTATCAATTGGTTAGGCGGTGGTTTTGTTGTGTCATATCTGTCTGAACGCGCAGAAACACTACAGCTAACCAGAAAAGCATCAACACATAACAGTATTTTTGATTATCAGGATGGATACGCAGATGAAGAAGATTTTACTCGTGGCGGGTCTTGCTGCTCTTGTATCAGGATGCGGCGAAAAGGGCGATTTTGAGAAAGCGATCAACGCGAAAATATCACAATCAAAGCTGTGCTACTCCCTGCAGGACAACGACATTGTATTTAATAAAGATTTTCCGATTAAGGTTAACCGTGGCTACCGTTCTGCCGGATACAGTGCCAGTGATGAAATCCTTAAAGGACTTGTTGAACAGGGTCTGCTCACTGTTTCTCAGCAGTCTAACGGCTTTAGCAGTGTTGATGTTCTGGAAGTAACAGACAAAGGCCAAGAAGTTGAGTTTTGGGACCGTGAGAATGGTGCCTGTGTCGGTCATCGTGCTGTTGCTGAGATAACGGAATGGACCGAACCGGGAAACGGTAATCAGAAAGTTGTTCGCGTTTCTTATACATGGAAGTTGGCGGATGTTCCTTCATGGGTGGACAAAAAAGCGTTCTCCAGCGTCAAGGGTATGAATGAACCTGAAGAAGGCATGATTAATCTTGTTAAAACCAGCAATGGCTGGAAAGTGATTTAAGGGGCTATCATGGAAAACAATACAATCCAGTGTCCTTTTTGCCTGAAAGAGAGCCAGCGCGGTGTTCATGTCTGCACCGGCTGCATGGCGACTGTTTTATATGGAGCTTACCCCGGCTGGTATGCTGCTGTGGTTATCTTACTGTCCTTCGGTTTATCTATATTGATCGGAATGTCTACAGGTATGGCAGGTGCTACTATCAGTCTGCCAATAATTTTTGCTGTAGCTTTTATAGCTGGTAAGGCGATCTTCTCTGATAATGTTGTTTTCAGGCGAAGGATGTGAATAAGTTTAGAACATATTGATAGATGGTTTAATTTAAAAGGCTATGGCTTTATCTTAAGGCATGGCCTTTTCTATATGATTTATGCCCAGCTCCTGATGATATTTTACTTAACAATCAATGTTCTGGGTGAAAATAACTTAATGTTGATTTTAGTTTATTTGTATCTTGACGCTCCATGCATTTAATTAGTATATTTACTTTGAGTGTAAAAATATGGGATTGATTGGAGAAATAAATGAATCTAATGGAGATGGTAAAAAATACAGGGCTATTGGATGAAAATTTCAGAGGAATTACAACAGCAATCGTTTTAGCTTTTGTGTATTGGGCATCAAGGAAGTTAAGGATGTTGCTATATCCTTTTTTGTATATCTTTTCAGGTGGTTTTTCATCAACTTTCTTAAAGCTAAAGGTAGATGATAAAATAGAAGCATTAAAAATAATTAACGATCGTCAAAAAAACCGAAATAAGTACAATGTTCTTGCTAAAGAAATGAAATTAAAACAATATGGGTTAAATTATCCGCAGATGACTTTAAGAGTCTTGTTTGATTATATTTATGACAACGAGGTTGAGTTGAATAACATTGGTTTTATTTCTTATTTAGATTGCTCATATGTTTTTCAATGCAACAGGAATAAACTTCCTGTTTTTTCAGTAAAAAAAGCAATTAGCCATTCGTTGGCATTAATTGGATTTTGTTCAGCCTTATTTTATTTTTTTGTTGATGTTTTGCACGAGTTAAAGTCTTATCTTCATCATGAAGCAAATGTTTATAATGTATTGGTTATTTGCTCTTTATTGATTGTTTTAATTGTCATGATAAGGCTTTTTTATATTCTTATTTTAAATGCTATATCAATCTTTTTAGCTTTTAGGTTTTCATTGAAACTGAATTTATATTATTACATGAGAAGACGGTGATTTTTTATTATACTATTCCCTATGTAATTAATTGAGTCTGCTTTAATGTGTTTTTTTGATGTCGATTTCTTTAAAAGGCATCAAACCTATATACCGTGCTTTAATATATTTCTGCATTTATGATCTGCCACAATGCCCTGATGGTTTCAGTTTTGGGGCATTATTTTTAACCGAGTGTGGCATGGATGAGGTGAGATCCAGACCACGATCGCGTTCAGGTAGTTCATTTTTAGGACGACTTGAGAAACGGCTGATCTCATCCGGTGTTGGCTTGTAGTCATCTTGGTTAAACTTAGCTCGTTTCTCATATTCAGCGCGTGGAACAGGATGACCTAATACTTCATCAAAGACATAGTTTTCAGCAATACGTTTATCATGTGCTTCACTGATAAGATCAATTTTGGCTTTGTTTTCTTTAGCCCATACGAACTTCTGCTTGAAAAAATCTATGACAAGAGTTGTGAAGCGTTTAAAAATATTATCCTGACGTGAAATAGCTTGTTTCCTCTTAACACGTTCAGGGGCACTTCTGGATGCCCTGTTTGGGTTTTGAGAGGTGGATGTTTTCAGGATAGTATTTGTTCCAGAATCAGAAATACTGACTGATGGTTTCTTACCAGCAACAACCTTACTGACTTTGGATTTATCACGGTAAGATTTAACTCCGCGCATACGAGTATTAGGAGCTGGCGCTACCAATGAAGGTCTTTGCTCCTCAACAGTAGAAGTACCGGAGCGCGTTTCTGGTAATACAATTTCTTCTGGTTCAGCAAGATGTGTAATCGTAAAGCTTCTAACATCAACAACGATTTCAAGATCAAGTTCCCTGAATGTCTTATAGACTTCAACCGCTTCTTGTTTGGCAGCATAACGAACAGCTTGTTCTGCAGCTCTTTGTTCCTGAGCCGCCTTATTACGCCATTTGGCACTGTGGATACGTTTCATTGCAGGGCGGTTTGTTTCGGCGGCTTTAGCAAGCCATAGCGCTTTTTCTTCATTATCCAGAGCAACCGCTGCTTTTTCTAATGCCTCTTCATGCTGGGCCTGAAGGGAACGATGATCAATACGTTCTGACGAACCAGCAGCAGCAAGGTAGCTGTTCGCCATAGATGCCCATGATTCACGCCACAACACAGACATTTTTCTGTCATTCCAGCTTCTTTCTTTTTTACCAAACCCTTCCGGGCCAATGGTTTTTAACGTCAACATAACGTGAGCATGTGGGTTGTCGCTATCGAGATCATGGAAAGCGATATCAGCAATCATACCTTTATCAACGAAATTTTTCTGACAATACTCAAGTACAAGTTTTTTTTTTCATCATTATTTAACTCGGCAGGAATGGCGACATCGAAATAACGGGCTGTTTGACCATTTTGCTGGCGCTCGACCCTTTCAACTTCATTCCACAATGCTGTAGAATCTTTAACAATATGTTCTGGAGCATTAACAGGTGCTAATATGAAATGTCCGTATAAATCAGTACGGCGGCTATAATCATAGGTATCACCTGTTCTTTCATCTGTGATTCTGCAGCGAGCATGATAAGCAGCCTTCGCAACGGAAGATCTGCCCTCACTTCGTTTCACAATTTTAAAATCCAGATGAAAAATAGCCATACAATAAAAACAACCTCAATATAAAATTAAATATCAAACCAAAATATAAATCTCAAATGCGACCCAGATGGTTTTAGTTTTTCGTAAGAAAAACTCTGGTGTTGACGTTGACCTTGTTTCCGAAGGAAACGGTGTTAGCCTGCGGCAGGCAACCGTCGGTAGACCCCACACGCTCACGAAGTGAGTGTATAGGTGGGCATTGCTTTATTTTTATATCTCCTAAAGGAGCTAAAAATAATGACAATGTAAAAAGTTTTCTTACTCTTAATTAATACCACTAGTTTTAGTATCTGTTAACTTAATAGGGTAGGAATCGGATGAACGGCTGAGGTAGCGTAGTTATATTGGATATTGTGGTTTTAGAGAGTGCCCGCAAGGGCAAAAGGAGTGTTTTCCCTCCCGCCGTAAGGCGGGAAAGCGGAATTAGGATAAAATAGTGAAAATGACAGATACTTTTATGTGTTGCACAATTCACAGGTTAAGACTAAAAATCGGAGAATTAAAGTATCAGGTTAAAAAGATTTCACTGACTTGATAAAGTAAGTAACGCGGAGAGCATTAGATATTTTAAGTTAGTGGTTGCACGCGTTTGTGTTGCATAATTTTATTATGAGCTTACTGACATCATGTTTTTTAAACCAAATCACCATTTTTTCTGGATTAATCCCATCATGGACAGAACAAATCTGTTCAGCAATGATTGTTTTAAACAATCCTTTGGTGCTGCGAGATTGAATCTTAAATAAAAATGTTCATCTTACTGTCTATGGTTTGACCTTTCTCCTTTTTAATTGTATTGCATGTTTTTAATAACTAAAAGGAAAGGTAATTATGAGTGATAGTAATAAAAACAGAAAACCAAGATCAGAAAAAACAGCCAAGCAAAAAATAGCTTCAGCACAGATGCGTCTTAATCGTCTAAAGACCAAAGAAAAATTATTAACAAAGAGTGCCGAGACACGTTCGAAGATCATCCTTGGCGCAGAAGTGGCTAAAGCAGTAGGTTGCAAAGTGGAAGATGTCGATAAGGAGTTTGTATTAGGGCTGATATTACAATCATTAAATATTAGCATTGAAGATAAAGCAAGATTAAAGTTACGAGGGAAAAGGTTTCTTGCAGATATTATTGGGAGGCAAAAATAACATATGTTTTGTACCCAAAAACTATGATGTGAATATGCGGTTTAGTGAACTGCGTTATTGTGATGTAAGAAATGATTTCTCAGAAGTCTTCATCCTAAATAATTGTTCTTCTGTTGACCATTTTTGTATTTTTGCTAATTAATTAGTATGTGGGGTTTAAAAGGATGATAAAAATGAAAGAAACAAATGATAAGGGATTTTCATTACTGGAGCTGACATTAGTTTTGGGTATTGGGACAGTGATGGCGTTCGTAAAATTTCAGGATATGAAAACTAATCAGGAAAACATGATGGCTAACACTGTTGGTAATCAGATAAAACAGTTAGGAGAGGCTGTAAATCGCTATATCAGTATTCACTATGACAAACTATCAACACTTTCATCAAGTAGCAGTCAGTCTAGTGATCCGGGGCCAAGGGTATGTTTTGGTAATAGTTGTGAAATTACATATCAGACTTTGGTGAATGAAGGATTGCTACCTGTGAGTTATACAGGCGTTAACATGCAAAAGTCATCTTACAAAATAGTATTAAAACGTGCAGGGACTGCTCCCAATTTTGTTATCAATGGTCTTATTACAACAACATCGCCTTGGCTGGAAGGCAGAAAATATCGTTATGATTTGTTAGGAAATGCTATGCAGGTCGCTGGCATTGATAGTGGAATGACGCAATCAGCTACTTTAGTATCAGGTCTACAGGGTGCATGGACAGAAACATCATCAGCTTTTAATAATATCACTGCAGCGGGTCTGCTGGCGTATCGTGTTGGATACGATTCTTCTATGTATTCAGTGTATTTGCGTCGTGATGGCACATTACCTATGACCGGTAATTTAAACATGGGTAATCAGGACATAAATAATGCCAGAAATATAACGGTAGCTGGAACCATAACTACGAAGGTATTACGAACTGGCGGAGCAGCGGCGATAGGCACAACATTAGACGTTGGCGGTGTGGCAACATTAAACTCTGATTTGAACGTAGCTGGCAATGGTCAAGTCATTGGCAATTTAAATTCTAATAATAGCGTATCAGGAACAACCATAACGTCCAGAGGGGAGACCTACACGCAGAACTGGTTCAGAACTATGGGGGACGGAGGGATTTACTTCCAGAAATATGGAGGCGGTTGGTATATGATGGACACGAATACCATAACTGCCTACGCAGGTAAAAATATTCAAACAGCGGCAGGTGTTTATGGTGGATATGTTCACTCTACTGGAAATATTGATGCTGTTGGACAAGTTTATGGTGCTGGTGGGGTTGTGTCAGGTGGTAGAACAACAGTTGGAGAATATCTTCAACTAAATGGAGTGGCCTATGCTGGAAATGGATGTTCTCCTAATGGTTTACAAGGGCGGGCAGTTGATGGTTCTATATTATCTTGTACTAATGGAATGTGGAAAGAAGGGGGGGGGAAGTGTAAACAGGATGTTTATTGTTGTTGAAGGAAAGTGCTATGTTCCAAATAAAGATACAGGAGATTGTTCTTGTCCAAACGACCCTAATCGTCTAAAACAAATAGAAGTGTCAAAATATCGAGGAAATGAATGTAATAATGGTGGAAGTAACTGTAGAGAGCCAGACAGAAGATTATATACATGTAATTAGGTGATTAGCGGTATTGCGATCAGTTTATTTTCTTGGAGCGGCTATGATAATTTTTTATTTGGATAGATAAATATATTTGACAATCAATATTTAATATTATATCTAATAAGTGTTCCTTGTGAATATTGACTTCATGAAGTGTCTGATTGCCCTATATATGGGGAGTTGTTTACAGTCCAGTGGGCTGATTGCGTTGCCCCAAGTATGGGGATATATATTCTCTCCAATGGAGAGTTCCCTTAAGGGAAAAGAAAGGGCCGAGAGGCCCTCTTCTTTAATGGTTTCCTCATTTTATAGTTGTGTTATTTTAAATAATCTATTTTGTTTTCTATACGTTCATTCAAATTTTGTAGTTCGTTCAACAATTCCTGCTTAGTTACTATGCTGTCATCAGTAGCACATAAAAGAAGAATCTTTTTTATTTCTTCTAATAATTCATTGTTCGAGTCCTCTGACTTGCATATTTCAGACAGAATGACTAATAAAGATTTGGTTAAGGCTTCTGTATTAATATTAATTCCATCTTGGTTTATCGTTTTCATCCAATTATTTATGGTTGCTTTAGTTTTAATATAAAATAAAACTCAATAATTCTATTTTTTCTTCTTCTTGAGTAAGGATTGGGAAATCATTATGTTTACAAAAGATGCCAAGTTCATGATATTTCTTTTCATTAATTAGCATTTTTCTTATTTTTTCCTGTTTACTTTTTGTTTCTTTAATTTTATTAGAAATCATTTTCTTCAAATATTTTACGGCGATAATGCAAGTTAATACAATAAAACCTATATATAGAGAGTAGTAGAATATAAGGAATATAAATGACAGCACGGGAAGTAATAATGATAAATTTAATAATATTACACCAGTGCGGCTGTAGGTGTGGATTTCAAAAATAAGTTCTCTTTCATTATTCATGAACGTATAAAATAAAGAGAAACATATATTTAATAATGTCGATATGGCAAAGCCTAATGTAGCCATCCATAAAAAAATAACTATTAGATATGCTGTCAGGGCCTGCACTAAATAGACCGATAAAAAAAGTAAAGCAAGCTCCTGAAATAATGGAGTGAAAATTTGAGAGGAGCTTTATCGTTTTCCCATTAGAGTATTCTTTTTTATATATGTTCCAAGCTATATTTTTTCCATTTAGCATGTTGAATCCTTGAGTTATCTAATTTTTTCATGAATATGTATTATCTGGTATTTGGTTCAATATTGATTTCTATATTTAAGTCAGGTCTACCAGATACATCAGAAGGCCTATCAATTACTTTCCCCTTATCACAAAATCCATTAATGACCGCCATCATCCCTGTGACCTTAAGAGCATATTGCAGAATATATCGATCATCACGTTCTGCTTCTGTTTTATAGCAACTCTGTTTGGGGAGAGTTAAAGGAGGAGAGATCAATGGTGGCTGTTTAGGCGAAAAACAAGCTTTATCTAACATATTTTGTTTTAATCCTATAGAATCCCTTAAGTCTGTATTTGTAATATTTGCATCAGTTAGGTTCGCGTTTGTTAATATAGAGTGCTGTAAATTTGCCGATATAAGTTCAGATTGTGACAAATCAGCGCTACTGAAATTTGAGTGGTAAAAATCTGCGTCAGACAGATTTGCACCGTTGAGTGTTGTTTTACTAAAATTTGAATTACGGGCAATAGCTTTTTTCAAGGATGAACCAAGCATATTTGCGTCCTGAAAGTTAGCTCCATCCATTATCGTATTGTTGAAGGAGCTAGCATTAAGTTCACTTTGATTGAATTGAGACAAATAAAGTTTTGCGTTATCAAAATTAACACCAGTCCCCATCAAATTAGTTAGGACGCTACGACGTAGGTTTAGTTTTGACATATCTTTGCATTGAATATTTGCTCCTGATAGATCAATGCCCTCAAGAGATAAATCATTACTCCTAATAGCAGAAATAGCTTCATCAAACTCAGGTGGAGTAGTTCTGCTTCTTGATGAGTTGATGATTCGAACAGAACGTTCAAGTAAGCTTTCAGGTTTGAGATTTAAAAATGCTATGATGAAAAGGATGATGATCACAGTAGCTACAGATAGTATTCTTATTATTTTTCTATTTCTTATTTTATTGCTTTCAGCATTAATTAGCTTTTTTATTTCACAAACCTTCACTCTCTTACTTAAGTTTTGATTTTTACTTAAACCATTAGTGTCTATTATTGACAAATAGGAGTTAGTAGAAGTTGTATCAAGTGAGTTTGCTTTATTAATGATACTTAATAGATCATCACTTATGTTTTTTATTTTGTCGTGTGAAAGATTTCGTATCTTTGGTAGGGTTGCTAAATCTGCGGTAATCTCATATTGAAATCCTGTGAGTGATTTCCCTTTGATAAACTCTATCTTCGCTAATACGTTAACCAATATGTCGTATGGTTGATCAATTTTCCCTACCCATTTATTTAATAGATGGGTCAACTTCTCATCCATTTCCGAACAAGCAAATAATTCTTTTATCTTTAAAGGGCTTTTTACTATTTCTTCTGGGATAGTAGATGTTGATTGAGGTATATATACATCGTTATTTGAATGGAAAAAATATTTTTGAATGACTTGCCCATGTAGCTTCTCTAACTCACAGAACCTGCTGATTGTTTTAATGATTTCAGCATCATTGGATTTCCATTTAGAATCAGAAATTTTTGTTTTCACTTGATAAACATCGATATACCCATCTGCTTTTAATGCTATGATATCTTCGTAATGCTCGAACCATACCTCTGTATAACAATTATTTTTAACTGCAAGAATCAAAAGTTGAGAGCCAACTGAATCTTGATACTGGTAAGCTCTACGGATTTCTGCTGCCCGATCTTTTGGTAAACCATACTGATTTTGATAAAGTGGTATTTCCTTCTCCATTGATTATCATTTCCTTTAGTATGGATACCATAATTTATTATTTATAGTAAGTTTTAACATCAAACTTACTATAGATTTCAGGTCATGATTTTACAGCGGATTATTCGTAAACTCAAACGGCCTGACCATACCGTTGCTGTTCGCATCCAGATAATCAGCCCACCACTGCAGCATCAGGCGGCGCTGCTCAAGATGCTTGGCTTTGTGGGTATAAGCAGCACGGATGCTGTTGTTTTCCTTATAGCTCATCTTGAAGCTCTACAGCGTCTTCTGACCACAAACCTGACTCAATTAAGGCACTACAGGCCAGCGTGTGGAAACCATGACCGCAGATGTCCTGCGTGGTGTCATAGCCCATCTTACGCAGCTCCTTGTTGATAGTGTTTTGAAACAGAGGAGTTAAACGGCAAAACAATATCGCGTCCAATCATCCATCAGCGCCACACGCTGAGGCCACAACGTCCTATGTTGATATTATGCAGTTTTGCCTGCCCAATCACGAAATGTTGATCTGAACTCATGCTACGTTAAGTCGGTATATCTCATGCATTTCAACACCGATAGTTAACATGCATTAGGAGGCATTTCATCTCTTGTAAGACATCACTGTATCATCGAAAACGTTATTTAAACTTGCATCTTTTTACAATCTTAACGATATATTAAGTTGGAGTTAGTATACGTTGATAAAAAAGTTAATTATTGCATGTAATCGGGTTGTTTATTATCCAACTATTTTGGTATATAATAACCACTACTGAGTATTATGTCATTATTTAATGGCTTGTAAAGTAGAGGGTGTTAATGAAAATACAAAAAATTGATATCAAAGATGTTGGTGGTATAAAAAGAGCAACAATTAATTTTGATGCAAGTATGAATATTATTTGCGGACCAAATGGGATCGGGAAAACCACAATTTTAGATTCCGTGGCACATAGCTTTATTTCTACAAGCAGCTATGTCCTGAAAAGACATGCTCAGTCGACTGATGGTCAGATAAATACCGTTTTAAATGATTGTGATAATATTAAAGAAGCCCATATTTCTTTTGCGAATTTCAATCCGCAGGATTATTCATTTGTTCATGGGTTAAGCGATGCTGGAAGGAAAGTGATTTATTTGAACATTTCTAGAATGTTTAAATATGTATCTTTATCTAATATTTCTAAAGATGAGGAAAGACAAGATCATAGCATAAATACACTTTTGACTGATGGAATTTCGGTTGCGGATATGAAAAATTGGTTCGCAAAACGTTGTCTGTTCGTTAATACACCAGAAGCATTAAGTGAAAATAATAAAGTTAATTTGGAGTTGGCAAAAAAATGTTTCTCACTGCTTAATACTGAATATAAATTTTCTCGCGTAGATGCGAAAAAATTTGATGTTTTCGTATCTACTCCAAATGGAGAAATTTGGTATGAATATTTATCATCAGGGTTTAAATCATGTCTGAGTATTTTATTCGGCATAATAAAAGAGATTGAACTAAGAATGCCTGATGAAGATTGTTTAGCACAGCATTTTGATGGCATTGTATTGATTGATGAACTGGAAATGCATCTTCACCCTGAATGGCAGTCCAAAATTGTTTCTGTTCTGCGAGACACATTTCCTGCAACACAATTTATAGTTACTACTCATAGTCCTCACATTATACAAAATGCGGAACCTAATCAGATAATTGCATTAGGGACAGATAGTAATGGATATACATACGTCAGAGAACTTCCGAGTAATGAGTTTGGTTATACAGGATGGACAGTAGATGAGGTACTCAAAGATGTAATGGGGATGGAGGACACAAGAAGTAAGAAATTACAAAATATGCTTGCTGCATTTGATCAAGCTATTGATGAGGAGAATAAAATTGAAGCAGAGCGCATTTATAAAGAATTAGATAGGGCACTTCATCCAGCAAATGTGCTTAGAAAAATGCTTAGTATTGATCTTTCCTCAGTAATCGAGGAGGGCAATAAATGATTAAGCTGGAAAGAAATTTTACACCTCTATTCTTTTCTCCTCAGAATGTTAGTCGTTTAACTGAAAAATTTAAGAGCAACGGTACTCATGTATGGCATCACGATGATGTAAAAAATTCGTTGATGGAGTTAAGTGATAAAAAATGTGCATACTGTGAGGTTAAGCTTGGTGAAAAAAGCACATATCATGAGGTGGAGCATTTTAAAGATAAGAATGATTACCCTGATGATGTAATAGAGTGGAATAACCTATTACCTTCATGTCGTCATTGTAATGGTTCTAAAGGGACACATGATGTTGTCCAAGAACCAATAGTTAATCCTTTTGAGGAACTCCCGGCAGAGTTTTTTTATATTAAAAATTTCAGAATGAAAGGAAGAAATGAGAAAGGTATTCTGACTATAGATGTTTTAAATCTTAACGATAGAGAGCATTTGGTTAAGCCAAGATGTGAAACTGGAGCTATAATTGCGGAAAAAATAGAAGATTCTTTAACTTTATTTGAGATATATCTTTCAAATCCAACAGGAAAAAATAAAAGAAAGTTAATCGGTACTGTTAGAGGGATACTTAAAGAATGTCAAAGAAGTGCCATATTTTCCGCAGTATCTGCTACTATATTACATACGAGTGAGGATTATCTGACTTTACGGGGTAATATGATGGCCCATAAGTTATGGGATGAAGATATGGAGAACCTTCACATAATGTCAAACAATATACAATTACCAACAACAGCTTAATATAAAATTGTCATTCTGCTATATGAGTAAACGACATTAATTATTCTGTGTTACTCACATATTTTGATTATCTATGACAGGCTGAGAACATCCAAGCCTGTCATAACATAGTAACATCACTTAGTGGGGTTAATATGTTTGCAAAACAATACCCCGCCCAATCATCCATCAGCGCAACCCGTTTAGGCCACAGAGTTCCACGTTGGTAAGCTGCTTCGGCCTTATCTGCCAGCTGGTGCGCCAAAGCATGTTCAATAACCTCACGTTGATAGTCCGTTGTTTCACCAGCCCACTCGCGGAAAGTAGAACGGAAGCCATGCTGCGTTAAGCCACTATGTCCCATTCGTTTCAATACAGCCAATAACGACATATCAGAAAGGGTTTCAGCGCGAGGGGCGGGGAATACATGATTGTTATCTTTCAATCGTGGTAAATCTTTTAACAGAGCAACAACAGCATCAGATAGAGGAACCCGATGTTCTTTTGCTGCTTTCATACGACTGGCGGGAATCGTCCATGTTTTTCCTTTCAGATCGATCTCTGACCACTCTGCGCCACGAACTTCACCAGAGCGAGAAGCCGTCAGGATAGAAAACTCCAACGCACGAGCTGAGATTCCTTTACGTTTGCGCAGTTCAGACATAAAAGAACCGATTTCTTTATAAGGTAATGACGCATGGTGTTTTTGATCTTGCACTTTGCTTGGTAAAGGGAGGAGGGGTTTCAACATGCCTTTCCATGCTGCTGGGTTATCACCTTCAAAATACTCTTTAGCTTTTGCGTAATCGATGATGGCTTCAATACGACCACGAAGACGGCTAGCCGTCTCATTCTTGGTTAACCAAATCGGCTCCAGTATTGCCAGAAGATCAACTTTTGTGATTTCACCAATCACTTTTTGCCCAATGAACGGGTAGGCATAGGTTTCCAGTGTCGATCGCCACTGCGCCACATGCTTTTTATTCTTAAGCTCGCTATTTTTGATTTCTATCACGGCTTCAGCGCATTCACGAAATGTCATTTGCTTACGTGCCAGAGCTTCTTGAGCCGCTTTTCGAGCGTGTTTTACTGCTAGGGGATCAATGCCATTACGGATCTGCTTACGCAGTTCACGCGCCTTATCGCGCGCTTCTGACAGCGAAATTTCGGGATAGGGGCCTAACCCCATGTTAAGGCGGCGGGGAACTGTTTTACCTGCTTTACTGATGCGGGTTCCCATTACAATACGCAAGCCCCACACTCGTGAGCGTCCGATAATCCGAAGGTATAGGCCATCAGCGCCACCAACGTAATATTCTGCATCGGCCTTAAGTTTAGAAACAGCCAGTGCAGACAGTTCTTTAGCTTTCTTTGGCATAAGTAGGATTTCATCGTGGTGCATTAGGTGGTGCATTAGGTGGTGCATAAAATGACAGATTTTAGACCGTTTAGCAATACATTACCGAACACTAAATAATGACAACATATTGTTTTATATTTAAAAATTAGTGTTTATTTAGAGTTAGACGGACACTAACATGGCGGACTACGCTTCCGCCAAACATAAACCCCAAGCTATTAAATAGCTTGGGGTTTTTTCGTTTTGTGCAGTTTATGTTATGCCCTCTTTTACCAGCTTTAGTCGAACAACACCGTGCTGTAGTCCGGCAGAAAGCTGACGAACTGAGTCATCTTCATATCCGGTAAGACATCTATGAGCGAACGCCTTTTCATTCGCTGTAATATTCATAGCAGCCCCAGCATAAAGGCCTGGTAGCCCATAACGTAATTTGCCTGCAGTCTTCGTTCTGGGAACGTTGGGTCGGACGCCCATGCCAGAAAGCCGATCATCTTAATCTGTCTTTTCTGAATTGATAGGGGATCATGTTAATAGGAGATCCTTACCTGTCGAAAGGTCGCGGCGGTGGTTTTCTTAGGATAGAAAAAAGAAGTGCAACTGTATTGGGCTGCCAGGCATTTGCTACTGGGGCTGCATTTTTTCTTCATTACTATATTTCCCTTATAGAAAAACATCTGACATTTTTTTCTGAAAACGACTTCTTAATGCTTGTCTGTATTCATTTAAAAGTTTTTCTAGCGTAGGTGCATTTTCATTTCCAACTTGTCATTTGCCCGGTAATGTACATATCGGAAGATTTTGTAGTATTGCATCAAACGTAAAAATCATGGGAGGAAACCATCCTATGAATCGTTTTACAACGCATATGCTTACTTACAATGGCGAGTTTGATAAATATGCTGCCAACGAGTTTGGACAAAACTGGATATTGAAACCATTCATTACAAAACCTAAAAATATAACGATTGGCAATGATGTCTGGATTGGCAATGATGTCGTTTTAAAAGGTGGTATTTCAATTGGTGATGGTGCTGTTGTTGCAGCGAATTCTGTTGTTACGAAAAATGTACCTCCCTATGCTATTGTGGCAGGGGTTCCTGCGAAAATTATCAAATACAGATTTGAGTCGGACGTTATTGAGCAGTTGTTAAAAATAAAATGGTGGAACTATAATTACACCGATTTACCCGATAACAGGAAGTGTGATGATATCATAAATTTTGTCACTGAAATGAGCAAGTTGATATCTCATGGCACTATAAAAGAAAAAGCATATAAGAAATTCAATCTTACCGAAATATTTACAGCTCTTTAGTTTAAGATGTCATTGTTGGGACTGTTATCTGGCGCAAGCAAAATGAGATAAGGACAACACAATGATAAAAGTTAGTATCTGGCTAGCCTTGAGCGTCTTGCCATTGTCAGCATACGCAGCAACGACCGGACTAACCAGCCCGGCACCGGGCGTGGTGTGCGACAAAACTATCTGTGCCGACGAGCACGGAGTGTCGGTGGCGCTAACCACGAAGTATCTTGGAAAAAGGCAAGGGGATAAGCTGGCGGTTGCCGGTGAGTTTGACACCACGGCCTTTACCTTTCGCGGGGGATTGTTTTGCGACACCATCGAGCGTCTGTGTAGGAACGATCGCTATTTCGGACCTGATGGTAAGCGTAGCGGGAAAGTGAATATTCGTTACACCGCGCTATTGTTCAGGCAGAACAATAAATCCTGATACTCCTAAGCATTTTCCCTGCCCGCGCGGCGGGGATACCGTTTTCCGCTTTTCCCTATGTCTGCAACACTAACTATCAGAAATGAGAGGCAGATCCTCTGAGCAGGACTTTTGTCCTCAATCCTCTACAAACCTCTGGTTACAATCCCTGCATATCTTCAATCCCCATAATTCAGGAATTGTTATGACTGCACATATTAATGCTAAAGCGGACGATTTTGCGCCAACCGTTATTATGCCGGGCGATCCGCTCCGCGCTAAATTTATTGCCGAAAATTATTTAATGGATTACCGAGAAGTCACCAATGTGCGCAATATGCTGGGCTATACCGGTCTTTATTTTGGACAGCCTGTTTCGGTAATGGGACATGGAATGGGTATTCCTTCAATGACGCTGTATGCTCATGAACTGGTACATGACTTCGGTGTACAGAGAATTATTCGTGTAGGCAGTCTGGGAGCAACACAACATCATGTCAAAATGCGAGATATTATTCTTGCCGTCGCCGCCGGAACGGATTCCGTCACAAATTTAAAACGTAGCGGGGGCTACACGATGGCGACATCTGCCCATTTCCCATTATTGCAGCAGGCGTGGGCATTGGCGCAGAAGGCCGGTATTGACATTAAAGTCGGCAATGTTTTCAGTGGCGATCTTTATTACGATCCTGACGAAAATTTAATACCGGCACTGGAAAGGTTTGGTGTGCTGGGTGTGGATATGGAAGTGGCAGGGTTATACGCTTTAGCGCATCAGTTTAATATTGAAGCGTTGGCTATATTAACCGTATCCGATCATTGTCTGACAGGAGAGGAAACAACGGCAGAAGAGCGGCAGTTAACCTTTAAAAATATGATAGAGCTGGCGCTAAATACAGCTGTTACGGCTTAGCATCAGCATTTAAATGAACCAATCAGAGATGGCATTATATGAAGAATAAAATAGCACTTACGCTGATTAGTTTTCTGGCAAATTTTATTATGGCGGGGTTTGCCAGTCAGTTTGGCATGCTGATTGAACCGATTGCAGTGCGCTACAGTGCCGATGTGAATACTGTTGCCTCGATATTTTCGTTGCTTAACGGTGGGGCGTTAGCTGGGACCATCGCCGCCTTTTTCCTGATTGAGAAAATCGGCGTTAAGCGTATGACGCTCATTATCTATTCGATAGTGTTCCTCTGCGCTCTGGCAATGCACTTAAGCCCTGGCTTATGGCCGGTGATGGTCGCCATGACCCTGGTGGGTTTCTGCGGTGGGATTGGTCTATGCGTGGCAGGAACGATCGTGGTTTCGGTTTGGCAGGATCGCATTCAAAGTACGATGCTGGTGGTGCAGGATGCCACCTTTAACGTCGCGGGCGTCGTTTTCCCGCTGATTACCACCTTTGCCCTGACGCACAATATGTCGTGGAGTTACAGCTATCTGAGCGTAGGTATAGTGGCCTTACTCACGCTGGGTGTTGTGGCTTTCACCCGCTTTACTGCTTGTGAAACGACTCCCGCAGCGGATAGCGCAGACCCGGTGAGATCTGAGTGGAATCCGGGGATTATCAGCGGAGGTATTGGCCTGTTCTTAGGCATGCTGGCGCTGTATACCTTCCTGACCTGGGCACCATTATTTGTGAAGAACAAATTTGGTATTCCCTTTGAAGAAGCAGGTAATATTATTACGCAATACTGGGGTGCTGCGCTGGTCGGTGCGTTAGTCTCAACTGTTATTGTTTCCCGCGTAAAGATACATTATTTCCTGCTAAGCATTATTCTGTTAGCTTGCGTAATTACCAGCATCATTGTCACGAAGGAAAATATCTCCGGACTTGATTATCTGGCCTATTGTTACGGGTTTGTCTGCGCAGCGCTGTATAACGCGTTTATTGCCTACGGTGTTTCTTTCGTGAAGCGCGCAAGCAGCCAGAACGTTTCTTATATTTTAATTAGCGGCAGTGCTGGCGCCATGTTTAGTCCGGCGATCAGTGCGCTAATGGAAAAAACAATGGGATTGCAGAAAATAATGTACGCAATACCGGTTCTGTATTTAATTATCTTTATGATGTTGATAGGTACATTAAAACTCAAGCGTAATTAAACACAGCAATAACGCTTACCTCTTTAATTAGATAGCCCGTCGTCACGCCATTTATCTGGTGGGGCGACACTCAACCTTGCTCAAAGGAATTGAAAATGCTGAAGAAAAATAATTCAATGATGAAAAAAACAGTTCTGGGTGCGGTCATTGCGATGTGCTGTACGCAAGCGCTTGCGGCGGATTATGCCGATGGCAATATCCGCAAAAATGATTTTAACTGGATGCAGATGAATTTAATGCAAAGTGTGGATGCGAAAGTGCCTTATGGTATTCGTAATGACACCTATCTTGAACTGGAATTTGGCGCACGATCCGGGATTATTGACCTGTATGGTTATGTGGATTTTTTTGATATTTTGGATCGCAAGCAGGACGATCGTCACGGGGGGGATAACTTCTTTGCCAAGATATCTCCGCGTTTTTCTCTGGACGCTATTTTTAATAAAGATTTATCCGTTGGGCCATTTAACGAATTCTATATCGCAACGGTAAATAACATTGGCGACAGGGAATTATTTGAGCATTACGTTGGCCTGGGCACGGATGTTAAAGTGCCGTGGTTTGGTCTGGTGGGAATGAACATCTATGCACACTATGTTCGTGAAAACTACGGTGCGGATAACGAAGGCAAGTGGGATGGCTACATGTTCTCGACCAACTGGTCGACGCCGTTCTATACGTTCGCCAACGGCAGTTATTTGAACTATCAGGGTTACTTTGACTACCAGTTCGCCGCTAACAAGATTGCTAATCAGCCGTTATATAGCAATAACGCGATTGAATGGTATAACGGCATCTACTGGCATTCAGAGCATTATGCGGTAGGTTATGGCTTAAAATATTTCCGCAACATGGCATTGATGGAAAACCACGGTGGAGCAGGGCGTACCACCGGACTGGGTCACTATTTCAACCTCACCTATAAGTTCTGATTGCGCTGAAATGACACACCAATGCTCCGTTTGCCAGGGTTGGTGTGTCAGTCAATAATGTCATTGCCAAGAAATTTACGCAGCCCATCCAGATCCTTGATTTCCAGCCCTTGCTTTGTGCGCGTTACCAGCCCGGCATCCGTCAGCGCTTTCACCGCCCGCCGATAGACCCGGTCGGTAGTGCCGAATCGCTCAGCTTCCTGGTATTTTTTATGAAAACCATCCATCGGCTGCTTGTCCTGATGCTGGCGATACAGGTCATACGCCACGTTATGTACGATAGGGTAGAGCATCCGGTGCAGGAAGATTTCCAGCATATCCTGATAATCAACCGCCATTGCGCTGGCGAAAAATATCGCCAGTCTGGGGTGCTGGTTCAGCGCTTCCTCCAGACGGTCACAGCCGCACACCGCCACGGTCAGCGGTTCTTCGGCCACGATATCGAGCTGGCAACGATACCCGGTAAAAAACTCCATTTCGCCAAAAAGTTGCTCATCACATTCCATTGCGCCCAGTTGAAAACGGCGACCATTCTCCGCGCTATAACGCAGAGAAATTCTCCCTGACTGCACCATGATCAGGCGATCGACTACCTGCCCCTGGCGGTAAAGATACTCATCTTCCTGGATAATCTGTGTTTCAGAGAGCAACTCCTGGAATATCTTCTCAATTAAGGCATCATCCTGCTGCCAGATATTGTGAAAACGACCTTTTGTAAGGGGTTTAAGCTGCATGGCTCAACGTCTTATTGTTTGAGATAATTCTTATCGCTGACTGTATGCCATCTACTGCGCAATGTCATTAAGAGCGGGTTGCGGATAATTAAAGGGCCAGCACCATGCTGGCCTTGAGCTTGAGACACTAAGGATGGCTGATAAAGCGAGACAGTCGCTGGCGCAGCAGGCGGTTTTCCTGCCGCAGATGAGCGTTCTCTTCCAGCAATGTCAGCGCAACGGCAATTCCCGGCCAGTCAAGTTCCAGCTCCTGACGCAGGCGCACCGCGCGACGCATGACGGTCAGCGCATGATCGTCAAAAGTTTCGTCATCATGAGGTTCTATTACGCCTAAGCCGACAATCTCATGTAGCTCTTCTTCTGAGACACCGGTGTACAGACAAAACTCGGTAATGGTAAAGGTGACGGTGACGTTAGCCATTATGCTTTCCCCCACTCTTTGCGCGGATCAAAGGTCTTTTGTGCATCCGCCAGTTGCTGCCACAAGGCGGCGCTGGCGTCGTCAGGTTTCGGCGGCATGACGATTTTGATCACCGCATACAAATCGCCGGTATGTTTTTTACTTACCAGACCTTTGCCCTTAATGCGTAACCGCTGCCCGGCCTGGCTGCCTGCAGGAATGGTCAGCAGGATGCTCTCTTTTAACGTCGGAACGGTTACTTTCGCGCCCAGCGCGGCTTCCCACGGCGCCAGGGGAACGACCACTTCCAGATCCTGATTAACGATATCGAACAGCGGATGTGGCGCGATATGAATCACCAGCCACAAATCACCGTTCGGCCCACCGTTTTCACCGGGGGTGCCCTGGCCTTTCAGACGAATACGCTGACCGTTACCGACGCCAGCCGGAATTTTCACATTCAACGTTTTAGGAATTTCACGCTCGATCATGCCGAACGCATTGTAAACCGGCAGGGTGTAACTGATCGTGCGGCTATGCTCAGTAAGCGTTTCTTCGAGGAATACGGCGACTTCAATTTCAATATCGTGCCCGCGGCTGGCATGATGCTGGCGCGACTGGTTTGCATGCTGACCAAAAATGGAGGAGAAGATATCGTCGAAATCTTCGGCGCTGTAGCGTTGATTCTCTCCTTGTTGGAACTGGCGCTTGAACTGTGGGTCGTTGCGGTGCTGCCACAACTGGTCGTACTCGGCGCGTCGCTGTTCATCACTCAGGACTTCCCAGGCTTCAGCAACCTCTTTAAACCGGGCCTCCGCGTCAGTCTCTTTGCTGACATCAGGATGATATTTACGGGCGAGTCGACGATAGGCGGTCTTGATTGTCTTGAGATCGTCTGTCGGTTTCACGCCCATAATGGCGTAATAATCCTTTAATTCCATAGCGTTCTCTCGTGTAAATCAACACTTGCAGAAGGTGAACCCTGACAACAGGTATCACCGCTAAGTTTAGGGTAATCCTGAAAGCGGCGAATGCCAACCGGGAAGGGAGGATATTGCTATAAACGATGCGGGCATTGCACCACCAACAGCGCTTTTTGACGTTATGGTGTCTGTTGTGTGGTGCGAAGAGTGAGATTAGCTAAACATCAGGATTTGGTTATCAGGAAGCGGACCGTATCAGCATAGTTTTGTACGAACGCGTTAAGGTCATCAGATTTCAGTCCTTTCGGATTGATCATATATTTACCGTTGATAAAAATGGCGGGCACCCCGTTTAAACCGACAGCTTTAGCCATTTCTTGCTGTTTGGCGGTCAGTGATTTTACGGCAAAACTATTCCATGCGGCATCATAATCACTGGCACTCACGCCCGCGCTGATAAATACGTTACGAATATCGTCCGCCGATTTAATGGTTTGTTTTTTCTGCACGGCATCAAAAAGCAACGGTTTAACTTTATCTTGCACGTTCAACAGCATGGCGACTGACCAGGCATGCGTCATGTCCTGCCCCAGAGGGCCTAAAAAGTCGACGTGGTATTCGGTGAGTTTGACGTCAGCAGGCAAAACTTTTTTCACGTTATCAGTGATTTCAAAAACTTCATCGTACTGATAGCAGGAAGGACAATAGAATGAGAAAAACTTCAGTGCTGGCGGGGCTGAAGCGACGGGCTTTTCCAGTGAGATAAACTCTTTGCCGTCGGTAAATGATGCTGCCTGAGTGCTAACGGTAAAAAGTAACCCAATCAGGGGTAATAAATATTTTTTCATTTCCATATACTCTAAATAACATTCAATAAACAAATTTTCTGCGAATGAATACGATCTTCATTGCGTCGGGCTATAATACAATAATCACCTAAAAATGCGCTGACCCTTACTTTCATTTACGCATCAATACGTAGCGGGACAGTATTTATGTACTGTAATGGAAATATCCTTTAGTACTCTTCGCAAATAGTGAGTGATCACTTTCGTGATATTTCCGTAATTATTTTGGCAATGTTATATTGTAATAAATAAAAGCAAAAACGTGATTAATTATCATTTCGTTTATAAAACGTGAGCCGCAAGGCGTTGCGCTATGATCTGTCAATGTAGCCGTAAGATTTCTTTTTCTTGTCGCGCGTGAATGGATAGGGTAAGTGTCAGAGATGAGCAACCAAAATGGATATCGCTATGATTGACCACCTGGATCATCTGGTATTGACCTCCAATAATGAAGAGGCATGCGTTCGTTTTTATGTCGAACTTTTAGGGATGAGGCTGGAAACCTTCGCGCAAGGGCGGAAAGCCTTCATCTTTGGCAATCAGAAAATTAACCTCCACATTCGGGGAAAAGAGTTTGAACCCAAAGCTCACGCGCCAACGCCGGGGGCGCTGGATTTGTGTTTTATCACCACGCGTGCGCTGGATGAGGTGATTGCCACGTTTCAAACGCACGGGGTCGATATTGTTGAGGGACCGGTTACACGAACCGGTGCGATGGGACCGATTCGCTCAGTTTATGTCAGGGATCCCGATCTTAATCTGATTGAAATCGCGGTGTATCCTGCTGATGACAGGACATAACTTTACAGCGCAAAGGTTGCCAAAACCTCGTGAGTGGTTAAGATAACTCGCATCAATCAGTGAGGGTATAATGGCAAAACGTCAACGGATGGGATGGTGGTTCCTCTGTCTGGCATGTGTTGTGGTGATGGTTTGCACCGCACAACGCATGGCGGGCCTGCACGCGTTGCAGATGGACACCGTTGCCACAAACGTTGTCGTAAACGCACAAGCGCAGACCGATGAGGCCTCGTCCGTTACCCCTTGTGAACTGAGCGCGAAGTCACTACTGGCGGCGCCCCCGGTACTGTTCGAAGGCGCTATTCTGGTGCTGTGTCTGCTGCTGTCGCTGCTGGCGCCGGTGCGGGCGTTTCGTCTGCCTTTTTTCCCACCGCGAGCCATCTCGCCGCCCACGCTAAGGGTACATCTGCGATTTTGTGTCTTCCGTGAATGACAGAACAGCCGTTGCTGACTGTTAGATAATTATTCACGGAGAAAATATATGATGACTGTTTTCAGGCAGGCGCTGCTCTGTCTGTTGTTGCTATGGCTGCCCATATCCTGGGCGGCTGAACCCGGCTGGCTGCGTTCACCCGATAACGATCATGCCAGTGTGCGGTTACGCGCTGATACGTCCTCAGGCGGCGAAACTCGTCTGTTGCTGGATGTCAAACTGGAGGACGGCTGGAAAACCTACTGGCGTTCGCCGGGCGAGGGAGGCGTCGCGCCATCTATCGCCTGGGAAGGGGAAATGCCTGCGGTTGACTGGTTTTGGCCCACCCCTGCACGCTTTGAGGTCGCTAATATCACTACCCAGGGCTATCACGATAATGTGACATTCCCGATGGTTGTGCGCGGCAGATCGCCCGCCACGCTTAGCGGTGTGTTGACGCTATCCACCTGTAGCAACGTGTGCCTGTTGACGGATTTTCCTTTTTCCGTGACCTCCACGACCCAGGATCCGACGTTTGCACATGACTATGCTCAGGCAATGGGGCAGATCCCGCTTGCCAGCGGCCTGACCGATACTCTGCGCGCTGGCGCACGGGCCGGAGAGCTGGTTGTCGAGGCTCACCGTGCGGGAGGCTGGACTGCTCCTGGGCTGTATCTGGACGCCGTTGATGATGCTGATTTTGGCATGCCACAAATTCACGTCGCAGGTGAGACGTTACGCGCCACAGTACCTGTTCATGACGGTTGGGGGGAAGGCGCGCCGGATTTACGCGGTAAGTCGATCACGCTGGTGCTGGCAGATAACGGTGTTGCCCAGGAAAGTCGTCTTGCGATTGGCGAAGCCCCGATTAGTGAGAACGCCTCACTCCCATTGTGGCAGGTGGTGCTAATGGCGCTGCTGGGCGGTTTAATTCTCAACCTGATGCCCTGTGTATTACCGGTTCTCGGTATGAAACTGGGCTCTATTTTGCTGGTTGAGGAAAAAAGCCGTCGCCAGATTCGCCGTCAGTTCCTCGCATCGGTAGCCGGAATCCTGGTCTCGTTTATGGCCCTGGCGCTATTGATGACGGTGCTGCGTTTAACCAATCAGGCGCTTGGCTGGGGGATCCAGTTTCAGAATCCGTGGTTCATTGGCGTTATGGTCGTGGTGATGCTGACGTTCAGCGCCAGCCTGTTCGGGTGGTTTGAGTTCCGCCTGCCTTCGGCGATGACCACCACGCTGGCAACTCACGGTGGCAACGGCCTGTCGGGACATTTCTGGCAAGGCGCATTTGCGACCCTGCTCGCCACGCCGTGCAGTGCCCCGTTTCTGGGAACGGCGGTGGCGGTGGCATTGACCGCCTCGCTGCCAACGTTGTGGGGGCTGTTTATCGCACTTGGGCTGGGGATGAGCTTGCCGTGGCTGCTGGTGGCCCTGCGTCCTGGTCTGGCGCTACGTTTGCCACGTCCGGGGCGTTGGATGAATATTTTGCGGCGTCTTCTCGGTGTAATGATGCTGGGGTCGGCTATCTGGCTTGCGACGTTGCTGCTCCCACATTTAGGGCTGGCCGGACACGCTAGCGCTAAAGAAAGCGTGAACTGGCAACCGCTTAGCGAGCAGGCGATTGAAGATGCACTGGCGCAACATAAGCGTGTGTTCATTGACGTCACTGCTGACTGGTGCATCACTTGTAAGGTCAACAAATACAACGTGTTGCATAAAGATGACGTACAGGCCGCTTTGCAACAGCCGGATGTGGTGGCGCTGCGTGGCGACTGGACGCTCCCTTCTGAAGCCATCACCGAATTTCTGAAAAAACGCGGCCAGGTTGCTGTGCCGTATAACCAAATTTATGGCCCCGGTCTGCCGGAAGGTCAGGCGTTACCAACGCTGTTGACCCGCGATGCGGTATTGCAAACGTTGACCGATGCCAAAGGAGTAACCCCATGAAAATAATGATTGTTCTGCTGTTAACCCTGTTTTCTGCTGTCAGCGTAGCGAAAGAGCCTGCACCGTTTACCCCGGAACAGGAAAAGCAAATTGAAGCATTAATTCAGGAGGCCCTGTTTAACGATCCCAACAGCCCGCGGATTGGCGCTAAGCAGGCGAAACTGACCCTGATAAACTTCACCGATTACAACTGCCCGTACTGCAAGCAACTGGATCCCATGCTGGAAAAAATTGTGCAGAAATATCCTGACGTGGCGGTAGTGATTAAACCGCTACCGTTTAAAGGGGAAAGCTCGGAACTGGCGGCGCGGACCGTGCTGACCACCTGGCTTGAGCATCCGCAGCAGTTTCTGGCGCTACATGAAAAACTGATGCAGAAAAAAGGTTACCATACCGACGTCAGTATCAAACAGGCGCAGGAAAAATCGGGTACCAGTCCGGTGACGCTGAACGCCCAAAGTGCTGAAACGCTGAGCACTAACCTGCAACTGGCGCGACTGGTGGGCGTGCAAGGAACCCCCGCAACGATTATTGGTGATGAGCTTATTCCCGGTGCGGTGCCGTGGGAAACCCTTGAGGAAGTGGTAAAAGAAAAGCTGGCGGCGGCCAATGCTAACTAAACTGCGCCGCTGGCTGCGCGAAGGACTGATCTTACTGGCGCTGTTGGCAGGGGCGATGCTGCTGATGGATGTCTGGCGCGCGCCGCAGCTCCCAGCCTCTTTTGACAGTACACCTTTGCAAACGCTGGATGGTGAAACCGTCACGCTCGCGGCGCTCAGTAAAGACGAGCCGGTGCTGCTTTATTTCTGGGCGAGCTGGTGCGGTGTTTGCCGCTTCACGACACCGGAAGTTGCCAGGCTGCGCTCGGAAGGGGAAAACGTGATGACCATTGCGTTACGCTCCGGCAGTGAAGCTGAGGTATCTCGTTGGCTGTCGCGTAAAGGCGTGGACTTTCCGGTCATCAATGATGCGAACGGAGCCATCTCCCGCAGTTGGGCGATCAGCGTCACGCCCACGCTGGTGGTAGTGTCACAAGGTCGGGTGGTGTCAACAACCAGCGGCTGGACCAGCTACTGGGGCATGAAGCTTCGGCTGTGGTGGGCCAAAACGTTCTGATAATGTGCCGGGGAAACCCGGCATTTTTATATTATTACCCGTAAGCGGGAAGACATATTTCGTTGCCTGGCGAAGCGAGCACCGCGATTAACGTCCAGAATGGGTCATCTTCTCTTTTTCAGGAAAGTGCAACATGACGAGTTCGTTAGCGTTTGGGCCCGCTCTGGTGATGATGATTGCCGCCACGTTTGTCCTCGCCGGGATGGTAAAAGGCGTTACTGGTATGGGATTGCCCACCGTGGCTATGGGGATCCTCGGATCGCTTATTTCGCCGGTTGCGGCGGCGGCCATGCTGCTGTTGCCTTCGCTGATTAGCAATCTGTTTCAGTTTGGCGGTGGCGGAAATACGCGTCAATTAGTCAAACGACTGTGGCCAATGTTATTGACGGTGGTGGTGGCGACATTGCTTGCCAGCGCCTGGATTACCGGCGGTGATACCACCCGTACCCAGTTTGCGCTCGGCGTGGCGTTGGTGGCTTACGCTATCTGGACGCTGGCCGGAAAGAAAATCACCGTGGCTCCGCAGCATGAAAAACCGTACTCCCTCGTCATAGGATTTGTTACCGGGTTATTGACGGGCGGAACCGGTGTATTTGTGATGCCAGCCGTGCCCTGGATCCAGTCATTGGGTTTTGAGAAGGATGAACTGGTACAGGCGCTCGGGATCTCTTTTACATTTTCGACATTGGCATTGGCGCTTGGTCTGTGGTGGCACAACGCGCTGCCCGTCCAGTCGCTGAGCTTATCGGCTCTGGCCATTGTTCCTGCGCTGATTGGTCAGTGGTTAGGAACCCGTGTGCGACGGGTTATTTCTCCGCTCGTGTTTAAACGCTGTTTTCTGTTTTGTTTGGTCGGGTTGGGTATAGAGATGATGCTGCGTGCGGCGTGACCTGTGCGGTGACTTTAGGGCGCTTTCATGGCATCGTTAGTTAAGACATGCAGGGTCAAAGAGGTCGCTATGGCATCAGTGATGTTAAGTGAAGAAGAGGGCGCTCTGGAGTCGCGAATGGCGCTCACTGCGGCTGCGATGGCCGATAAATCGCGCTCGCGAATGTTATGCGCCCTGATGGATGGCCGCGCCTGGACCGCGACGGAGCTCAGTGCAGTGGCGGATGTGTCAGCGTCGACCGCCAGTGCGCATCTGGCGCGTCTGTGCGAACAACGTTTTGTTGTGGCGCTCGCGCAGGGCAGGCATCGTTATTTTCGCCTTGCAGGCCCCGAAATTGCTGAACTGCTGGAGCGCCTGATGGGCGTGGCGTGGGCTACATCTACGCCACGAAAAATCACGACGCCGCCAGGCTTACGACATGCCCGAACCTGCTACGATCATCTCGCGGGCGAAGTGGCGGTGAGGTTGTTCGATACGCTGCTTTCCCGTCAATGGTTAACGCCGGATGGTGAAACGCTGACGTCTCTTGGGCAGGAAAAACTGGCACAAATGGGGATTGTCCTTGTTGGGAGTGCATCCCGGCGGAAATTAACCTGCGGTTGTCTGGACTGGAGTGAACGACGTTACCATCCCGGCGGCGTGCTTGGCGCATCGCTGCTACGCTGGCTGATTGAAAAGCGATGGATAAAAACGGAACTGAGTGGTCGCCGCGTCACCTTCACCCCGCTTGGCATTCGCAAATTCGAAACCGAGTTCGGTATTAAAACGACACGGTAGAGGGTTCGTTTTGCGAAAGCGTTCCCGGAAATATGTCATATTTCTGTCACACTCTGTTGTAAATGATAACAACAGGAGGTCGTAGGGATGAATAAATCGTTAATCGCCGTAGCCGTGGCAGGGGCTGTATTAATGTCAACTGCCGCGCAGGCGCAGACCGCGCCGGAAGGCTATCAGCTTCAGCAAGTATTGATGATGAGTCGGCATAACTTACGCGCACCTTTAGCCAATAATGGCAGTGTTCTTGAGCAGTCCACCCCCAAACAATGGCCAGAATGGGATGTTCCCGGCGGACAACTCACCACCAAAGGCGGCGTGCTGGAAATCTATATGGGTCACTATATGCGAGAGTGGCTGGCAGAGCAGGGGATGGTGAAATCGGGCGAATGTCCGGCGCCAGGGACGGTCTATACCTATGCTAACAGCCTGCAGCGTACGGTCGCGACGGCGCAGTTCTTTGTCACCGGTGCTTTCCCGGGTTGCGACGTCCCGGTCCATCATCAGGAAAAAATGGGCACCATGGATCCCACCTTTAACCCGGTGATCACCGATGATTCCGCCGCCTTCAGCCAGCAGGCGGTTCAGGCAATGGAGAAAGAGCGTAGCCAAATGCAGCTCAACGACAGCTATCAGTTGCTTGAGCAAATGACCGACTACAAAGACTCTCCGTCCTGCAAAGAAAAACAGCAGTGTTCCCTGACCGATGCCAAAGATACGTTTAGCGCGAAATACCAGCAGGAGCCTGGGGTTTCGGGGCCGCTGAAGGTAGGAAATTCGCTGGTTGATGCCTTCACGTTGCAATATTACGAAGGCTTCCCGATGGACAAGGTTGCCTGGGGCGAGATCAAATCCGATCAACAGTGGAAGGTTCTGTCGAAGCTGAAAAATGGCTATCAGGACAGCCTGTTCACCTCCCCGGAGGTGGCGCAGAACGTCGCCAAACCGCTGGTGAAGTATATTGATAATGCGCTGGTTACTGAACGCGTAAAAGCGCCAAAAATAACCGTGCTGGTGGGCCATGACTCAAACATCGCATCGCTGCTCACCGCGCTGGATTTCAAACCGTACCAGCTTCACGCTCAGAACGAGCGAACGCCGATTGGCGGGAAGATTGTCTTCCAGCGCTGGCATGACCGCAACGCGAATCGTGATCTGATGAAAATCGAATACGTGTATCAAAGTTCGCAGCAGTTGCGTAATGCAGATGTTCTGACTCTGAAATCCCCGGCGCAGCGTGTAACGCTGGAGCTGAAAGGGTGTCCGATAGATGCGGATGGTTTTTGCCCGATAGATAAGTTCGACAACGTGTTGAATGAGGCGGCTAAGTAAAAGAAAAACTCCCCCGTTTTCGCGGGGGAGTCTGAGCGCTAGACGTTTTTGCGTTCGATAGTCTGTTCACCCCAAAAGAGCGAATCTTTGTCTGTTTTCTTAAAGGCTTTGATGAGCACCTCGTCGCTACCTTCTTCCCAAATTTTTTCCGCCAGTTTCTCGTCATAATGCGCGACTTCAAAAATGGCTTCGGCTATTTCCGGCGATGTATTGCGCAGACTTGCCCATTCGCCGACGCGATGGGCTTTCGCTTCTTGAGTTGGCATTCGAATCCTCCTGTTGAAGATTAGCCGTTGAGTTTTACTGCCAGACCTGCGACATATTCACCCTGATAGCGGGCGATAGATAATTCTTCCTGACTTGGCTGGCGTGAGCCGTCGCCTCCGGCGATGGTGGTTGCGCCGTAAGGGGTACCGCCGCGAACTTGGGAAACATCAAACAGCTCTTGCGCCGCGTAACCGATAGGCACAATTACCATTCCATGGTGGGCAAGCGTAGTCCAGGTTGATGTAATGGTTTGTTCCTGACCGCCGCCGGTTCCTGTTGAACTGAATACGCTGGCGAGTTTGCCGTACAGGCCGCCTGAAGCCCACAGCCCGCCAGTCTGATCGAGGAAGGTGCGCATCTGACCGGACATATTGCCAAAGCGTGTGGGGGTACCAAAAATAATGGCATCGTAATCTGCCAGTTCTTGCGGGGTTGCGACTGGTGCGTTTTGTGTTTTGCCGCCGGCCTTGAGGAAAATCTCAGGCTGCATGGTCTCTGGTACGCGCTTAATAACTACTTCCGCGCCATCTACCTTATTTGCGCCTTCTGCGATTGCATGGGCCATAGTTTCAATGTGTCCGTACATGGAATAATAAAGCACCAGAACTTTTGCCATTTTACACTACTCCTCGAGTTAACCGTGTCCGTAGCGACTCGCTACCTACCTTTAAAGATATGACGTACTGTCAGGAGTGCAAATTTCACAATCACTTCTTTGATTTATAACAATTTTTATAACAACTTCTCTTGTTGCAAAATGATACATATTTAACCGAGTGGAATTTGGTAGTCATAAGAAAGACTTATTGATTTTTCGCTGTGATTATTTCTCTATCACCGTCAATCCTGTTGCAGGATATTACTGTTAGCGGCTGCTTAGGTCACGCTTCACTATGCTTAAACCCACGCAGTTATTTTCAGGGCATCGCCCGTAACGCTGCGTGAGGTATCACTCCTCAGTACCTATGCAATATGATGTCTAATCAATGACGGAGGTCAGTAATGGCAAACCATCGAGGCGGTTCCGGAAACTTTGCGGAAGACCGCGAAAGAGCATCAGAAGCAGGTCGAAAAGGTGGCCAGCACAGCGGGGGCAACTTTAAAAATGACCCGCAACGCGCTTCAGAAGCAGGCAAAAAAGGGGGCAAAAATAGCCACGGCAACAACAAATCGTAATTGCCGGGTTAGCTGTCAGATATGCCGTGACGGCTGATGATCGGCGTCAGACGTTACGTAGCCACCCACCGCCGCCGGGTTCTTCCGGCGGTTTTTTTTGTCTGCAAGGTTGAACTGTAACAAAACGCAACGCAGACTAACGACATTCAGTTAATCGGGTGTCTCATGTCATTACTTTCTCGTTATTCCTTTTCTGTTAAACCTCAGGAAGCGATCCTCATTATGATCACTATGTTCTGGGGTGGCACGTTTTTGGCAGTGCAATATGCTGTTACCCTGAGCGGACCTTTTTTCTTTGTCGGCGTGCGTTTTGCCACTGCTGCGCTGGCGGTCGCGCTTTTGTCACTACGCACATTGCATAAACTGACGTGGCTGGAAGTCAAAGCAGGCGTTGCGATCGGTATCGCAATTGCGCTGGGGTACAGTCTGCAAACCTGGGGGTTACAGTTTATTCCCAGCAGTAAATCGGCGTTTATTACCGCGATGTACGTGCCGTTGGTCCCGCTTTTACAATGGCTGTGTCTGGGGCGTATGCCCGGACTGATGCCGTGTGTCGGCATTGTGCTGGCCTTTATCGGGTTGATTTTTCTCGCCGGACCGGGAGGCAATTTGCTGGCTTTAGGCGAAGGAGAGTGGATCACTCTCGCCGGCGCGGTGGCGATTGCGGCAGAAATTATCCTGATTAGCGCGTGGGCGGGAAAAGTGGATGTGCGGCGGGTAACGGTGGTACAACTGGCAACCGCTTCGATAGTGGCGTTTATTGCGATGGCCCCGGCCGGAGAGTCCGTGCCGCCGATGTCTACGGGATTGCTGGTGGTGGCGCTGGGGTTGGGGATTTTCAGTGCGATTATTCAGGTCACTATGAACTGGGCGCAGCGCAGCGTTTCGCCGACGCGCGCGACGGTCATTTATACCGGTGAGCCGGTGTGGGCGGGGATCTTCGGTCGCCTGGCGGGGGAACGCCTACCGCTACTGGCTTTGCTCGGCGCAGCATTCATTATTGTTGGCGTGCTGGTCAGCGAACTGAAGTTCAAAAAGAAAAAAGGGGGAGTGCAAGAGGCTCCGCCGGAGTCGCTTTAATTTAACCATTCACCGCGTGATTTGGTATGCTGACGTCCTCACAAGAAGGAGAGGGCGCATGGTTCAACGCGCAGAGAAAAAAACAGGTAAGCGCTCGCAGGCCGTCAGTGCAAAACGCCAGGCCATATTAACCGCGGCATTAAATATCTTCTCCCAATATGGGATCCACGGCACGCGTCTCGAACAGGTCGCTGAGCAGGCGGGTGTATCAAAAACCAATCTGCTTTATTACTACCCGTCAAAAGAGGTGCTCTATATCGCCGTTTTACGGCAAATCCTCGACGTCTGGCTGGCTCCGTTGAAGGCTTTTCGCGAAGACTTTGCGCCATTGGTGGCCATTAAAGAATATATTCGCCTTAAGCTGGAAGTGTCGCGCGATTACCCTCAGGCTTCACGGCTGTTTTGTATGGAGATGCTGGCAGGTGCGCCTTTATTGATGGCGGAATTAACGGGCGATCTCAAGACGCTAATTGATGAGAAATCAGCGCTGATTGCCGGTTGGATCAAAAGTGGGAAACTGGCTCCGGTCGATCCGCATCATCTGATTTTTATGATTTGGGCTTCAACCCAGCACTACGCCGACTTTGCCCCACAGGTAGAGGCGGTAACGGGCGCAACGCTGCGTGATGAAGCCTTTTTTAACCAAACGGTGGAGAGCGTGCAGCGGATGATTATTGAAGGGATCCGCGTGCGTTAACTGGCAGGCGGTAACGGACAGCTTAAATCGCCCTCTTCACACTGTAAGAGCGAGGCGAGAAACGCTTCACGCTCGTTGGTTTTATCCGTCAGGCACTGGCTGGAAATCATCGCCTGGGCGCTACCGCCTTCGGTGCCGGAACTGATTAACGCACAGTCCGCATCGCGCAGAGTTATCCATGCGGTTTGCGCTTTTTTCAGTAAATCGCGCTGGGGTGGGGCGGCGCGCTTTAGCGCATTCTGATAAGTATCATTAAGTTTGGTGTCGGCCGACTTAAACTGCTCTGCCGCACAGGTGTTCATCTCAATCTGAGTGTTCGCGTTGGCGCAGTCATCCGCCAGCGCCTGGCCGCTCAACAGCAATGCTGCACATGTCAGTACGATTCGTTTCATGCTTCCCTCTGGCTTCATAAAAAAAGGCCCCGTTACCGGAGCCTTAATTAACCACAACCTTAGCCGATTGTCATCAGGCTGGCGTTCCCCCCGGCAGCGGCGGTATTGACGCTCAGGGAGCGTTCAATGTACAGCCTCTCCAGCAGAATATTGCTTTCGCCACGGGCAAAGCCCTGAACTGATACAATCGCCCCTTCCCGGGCAGCTACCGCTTCGCACAGTGAACGCAGTTGGTCGGAATCGCCGTGGAAAATAACGGCATCAAACGGCTGCGCGGTGATGTTGTCCGCTTTGGCAAACTGAATGCGCCCGGAGACCGCGGCAGGCAGACGTTTTGCCAGTTCACGATGGAACGCATCATCTGGCCACAGGATTAAGCTACCAACAGAAGCTACGGCCGCAATCTGTACCAGCGCATCCTGTTCATCATCGGCGATACAGAGTACGCGTTCACGCGGCAACAGCGTCCAGGTATTGCGCTCGCCAGTGGGTCCTGGCAGCAGACGCTGAGTACCGGCCTGCGCAAGTTCGCCAAACTGCTGACAGAGCGCATGCAGCGAGGGTCGATCGGTTGCCCATTCGCTGAGCGCTTCCAGCGGCTGAACGAGTGCAGCCTTAAGCTGTGCATCGACCGGGTAGTCGGCATCCTGGCGGGCAAGCGTAATGCCTAACGCATTTTCCGGACGGTTAGCCAGCAGGCGATACAGATACAGCGGTCCACCTGCTTTTGGCCCGGTGCCTGACAAGCCTTCGCCACCGAATGGCTGAACGCCGACCACGGCGCCGACCATATTGCGGTTAACGTACAGGTTCCCCACGTGTGCCGATCCTGTGACCTGGGCGATGGTTTCATCGATACGGGTGTGTACGCCCAGCGTCAGACCGTAGCCGGAGGCATTAATTTGCTCAATCAGACTGCCCAGATTGTTACGGGTGTAGCGCACGACGTGCAGTACCGGACCAAACACCTCTTTTTGTAATTCGTCGAAGCTTTCCAGTTCGATCAACGTCGGAGCGATAAAGGTACCGGTTTGCCATTCACGCGCATCGTCGCTGTTGTCGCGCACCGCCTGAAACACCGGGCGTCCTTTGGCGCGCATGGCCTGAATATGGCGCTCAATATTGGTTTTGGCTTCTTTATCAATTACCGGCCCAATATCGGTGGTCAGGCGACCTGGATTACCCATGCGACATTCCGCCATCGCGCCGCGCAGCATTTTCAGCGTATGGTCGGCTACATCATCCTGCAGACACAGGACGCGCAGCGCGGAGCAGCGCTGTCCGGCGCTGTCAAACGCTGAAGCCAGAACGTCGACTACGACCTGTTCCGTCAACGCGGAGGAGTCGACAATCATTGCGTTCATCCCACCGGTTTCGGCGATAAGCGGGATTGGACGCCCCTGAGCATCAAGGCGGGTGGCGATATTGCGTTGTAACAGCGTGGCGACTTCCGTTGAGCCGGTAAACATGACGCCGCGGACGCGCTCATCGGAAGTGAGCTGCGCCCCGACGGTTTCACCCTGACCAGGCAACAGTTGCACCACGCCCGGCGGTACGCCCGCTTCGAGCAAAATAGCGATACCCTGGGCGGCAATTAACGGGGTTTGTTCCGCCGGTTTCGCCAGCACGCTGTTACCCGCCGCCAGCGCGGCGGCAATCTGCCCGGTGAAAATGGCCAGCGGGAAGTTCCATGGGCTGATACAAACCACTGGTCCTAACGGTCGATGGGTTTCATTATCGAAATCATCGCGAACCTGACCGGCATAATAATGCAGGAAGTCTACCGCTTCGCGCACTTCCGCAATGGCGTTGCTGAAGGTTTTACCCGCTTCGCGCACCAGAATGCCAATCAGTTGCTGCATCTGACCTTCCATCAGAACGGCGGCACGATGCAAAATGGCGGCGCGCTCTTGTGGCGGTGTGGCGAACCAGATCGGCGCGTTATTCGCCGCGTTCTGCAACGCTTGTTCCACTTCAGCGTGCGTCGCCTCACGCACATAACCGACAATGTCTTTCGGCTCGGCCGGGTTAATGACTGGTGTCATTTCACCGTCAACAACCGGGTGCTCAAGAATAGGTTTAGCGTGCCATTTTTGTAGCGCGCTGTTGAGCAGGGCAGAGGACAGCGAGGCCAGACGATGTTCGTTAGCTAAATCCAGCCCGCCTGAGTTTTCGCGGCCTTTACCGTACAGGTCACGCGGCAGGGCAATCTTCGGATGCGGCAGACCGACCTGACCTTCTTGCTGCGCCAGTTTTTCAACAGCTTCGACCGGATCGGCAACCAGTTCATCCAGCGGCAGGGTTGTGTCTGCAATGCGGTTGACGAACGAGGTGTTGGCGCCGTTTTCCAGCAGACGACGCACCAGGTACGCCAGCAGCGTTTCGTGCGTGCCGACTGGCGCATAAATGCGGCATGGACGGTTCAGTTTGCCATCCGCAACTTTACCGGTGACCTGTTCATACAGCGGTTCGCCCATGCCGTGCAGGCACTGGAACTCGTACTGGCCCGGATAGTAGTTTTGACCGGCTAACTGATAGATCGCCGCCAGCGTATGGGCGTTGTGGGTGGCGAACTGTGGGTAGATCAGATTCGGTACGGCAAGCAGTTTTTTCGCACAGGCCAGGTAGGAAACGTCGGTGTACACCTTACGGGTGTAGACCGGATAACCTTCCAGACCGTCCATCTGGGCACGTTTGATTTCGCTATCCCAGTAGGCGCCCTTAACCAGACGGATCATCAGGCGGCGGCGGCTGCGCGTGGCGAGGTCAATCAGGTAGTCGATAACATACGGGCAACGCTTCTGGTAGGCCTGGATAACAAAACCGATCCCGTTCCAGCCAGCCAGTTCGGGTTCAAAGCACAATTTTTCCAGTAGATCGAGGGAGATCTCCAGTCGGTCAGCCTCTTCGGCGTCGATATTAATGCCGATATCGTACTGACGTGCCAGCAAAGTAAGTGATTTCAGACGAGGATAGAGCTCATCCATTACGCGATCATACTGCGCACGGCTGTAACGCGGATGCAGCGCCGACAGCTTGATCGAAATGCCAGGCCCTTCATAGATACCGCGCCCGTTAGAGGCTTTACCAATAGCGTGGATCGCCTGCTGGTACGAAACCATATAAGCCTGTGCATCGGCGGCAGTCAGGGCCGCTTCGCCCAGCATGTCATAGGAGTAGCGGAAGCCTTTTTCTTCCAGTTTACGCGCGTTAGCCAGCGCTTCAGCGATAGTCTCCCCGGTGACAAACTGCTCGCCCATCAAACGCATGGCCATGTCGACGCCTTTACGCACCAGCGGTTCACCGCTCTTGCCGATAATACGATTGAGTGAGCGTGAGAGGCTGGCTTCGTTATGCGTAGAAACCAGACGACCGGTAAACAACAGCCCCCAGGTCGCTGCGTTGACGAACAGGGACGGGCTGCGTCCAATGTGCGACTGCCAGTTACCGTTGCTGATCTTGTCACGAATTAACGCATCGCGGGTCGCTTTATCTGGAATACGCAGCAAGGCTTCGGCCAGACACATCAGCGCGACGCCTTCCTGTGAAGAAAGGGAGAATTCCTGCAATAAACCTTGTACCATCCCGGCGCGGCCACTGGCGGTCTTTTGATTACGCAGTTTGTCTGCCAGATCGTACGCCAGCTTATGCGCCTGCTCGGCGATGGGCTGCGGCAGACGAGCCTGCTCCATCAGCATCGGTACGGCGTCGGTTTCGGCGCGGCGGTAAGCGGCGGTGATTGCCGCACGAGAAACTGACTGCGGCAGGATCTGTTCGGCAAATTCAAGGAAGGGCTGATGCGCTTCATTTTGCAGCGTGGTTGACTCATCGCCCTCATTCGCGGCACCCGCCAGCAGGGCCGGTAGTTCAGGCAGCGCGTCGTCATTTTCCAGTCTTTCGAGATAATTAAAAATGGCTTGTTTGATCAGCCAATGTGGCGTGCGATCGATTCGTGATGCTGCTGTTTTAATACGCTCGCGAGTGGCGTCATCCAGCTTAACCCCCATCGTGGTGGTTCCCATGCCGTTTACTCCTGTTGTACTGAAATACGGGTCTGATAGTTACCGAGAAATATCCACTATGTTGCAACTTTGTGCAACCGTGTTAAATGTGACTTGGTTTGCAAGCTTGAAAATGAATGAAATGTTAATAAACCTGAGTGTTCTGACGGGGGCTGTAAAAGTTACAGAATCTTTTTCTCTGCGGTAGTTAACACTTTTAAAAGGTGCAACCCAAAAAAGTGTGAGAGAGTGCAACCTACAGAAAAATGCTATCTACTCTGGATCAAATTTGATGTAAATGGTGTGTTAAATCGATTGTGAATGACCATCGCTTCCGGCAGGATACGGTCGCCCTGGTAAACATAGATATCTTTGCCACGTTCCGGCAGGGTAATAAAACGGCAAGCCACGGCATTGCTGATACATAATTTTGGAGAGTTTTGATGGCTATTAGCACACCGATGTTCGTGACATTCTGTGTCTATATTTTCGGCATGATATTGATAGGGTTTATTGCATGGCGTTCAACCAAAAACTTTGACGATTACATTCTGGGTGGACGCAGTCTGGGTCCATTCGTGACCGCGTTATCCGCCGGGGCATCTGACATGAGCGGCTGGTTGCTGATGGGGCTGCCTGGCGCGATTTTCCTGTCGGGGATTTCAGAAAGCTGGATCGCCATTGGCCTTATTTTGGGCGCGTGGATCAACTGGAAACTGGTAGCCGGACGTTTACGCGTGCATACCGAATATAATAACAATGCGCTGACGTTACCGGATTACTTTACCGGTCGCTTTGAAGATAAAAGCCGAATTCTGCGTATTATCTCCGCGCTGGTTATTCTGCTGTTTTTCACCATCTATTGTGCTTCCGGTATTGTGGCAGGCGCGCGCCTGTTTGAAAGCACCTTTGGCATGAGCTACGAAACAGCGCTGTGGGCGGGTGCGGCCGCAACGATTATTTATACCTTTATCGGTGGTTTCCTGGCAGTAAGCTGGACCGATACCGTCCAGGCCAGCCTGATGATCTTCGCCCTGCTCCTGACGCCGGTCATGGTAGTCATTGGCGTGGGTGGGTTTGACGATTCGCTGGAAGTGATTAAACAAAAGAGCATTGAGAACGTGGACATGTTCAAAGGGCTGAATTTTGTTGCCATTATTTCCCTGATGGGCTGGGGTCTGGGCTACTTCGGTCAGCCGCACATTCTGGCGCGCTTTATGGCGGCTGATTCTCACCATAGCATTGTTCATGCTCGTCGCATCAGTATGACCTGGATGATCCTGTGTCTGGCAGGTGCTGTTGCTGTTGGCTTCTTTGGTATCGCTTACTTTAACAACAACCCACAGCTTGCCGGTGCCGTTAACCAGAACGCTGAACGCGTGTTTATTGAACTGGCGCAAATCCTGTTCAACCCGTGGATTGCCGGTATTCTGCTGTCTGCGATCCTCGCTGCGGTGATGTCAACTCTGAGCTGCCAACTGCTGGTGTGCTCAAGTGCAATCACCGAAGACTTGTATAAAGCGTTCCTGCGTAAAAATGCCAGCCAGAAAGAGCTGGTATGGATTGGTCGCATTATGGTGCTGGTTGTGGCGCTGGTGTCTATCGCGCTGGCGGCGAACCCGGAGAACCGTGTACTTGGTCTGGTAAGCTACGCCTGGGCCGGTTTTGGTGCGGCGTTTGGTCCGGTGGTTCTGTTCTCGGTAATGTGGTCGCGTATGACGCGTAACGGCGCGCTGGCGGGGATGATCATCGGTGCGGTGACGGTAATCGTCTGGAAGCAGTTTGCCTGGTTGGGACTGTATGAAATCATCCCGGGCTTTATTTTCGGCAGCATCGGCATTGTGGTCTTCAGCCTGTTGGGTAAAGCACCTTCAGCCGCTATGCAGCAACGTTTTGCCGAGGCTGATGCGCATTATCACACGGCTCCGCCATCGCGTTTACAGGCAGAATAATCCGCCTCTATTACTTAAGCCCGCCGCGTGCGGGCTTTATTTTGTCCCCACCGCAAAACCGTCATAACCGCTACCCGCCTAACTGTTTACATTAAGTCATCATTCTCAAAACATTCTGCTTGAGTTTTTCTTTTCTGTAATGATAATCACTATCACTGTAATTTACTTTTCTTTTCATAAAATGACTGAGAATAACGTTTAAGGGTTCTTCGCATGTTTGTTCCATTTCTTATTATGTTGCGCGAAGGGTTAGAGGCCGCGCTGATAGTCAGCCTGATTGCCAGCTACCTAAAACGGACTCAGCGTGGTCGATGGATTGGTGTGATGTGGATTGGTGTTCTGCTGGCGGCGGCGTTATGCCTGGCGTTAGGCGTTTTCATCAATGAAACCACCGGTGAATTTCCGCAAAAGGAACAGGAGCTGTTTGAAGGTATCGTGGCGGTCATTGCCGTGGTGATCCTCACCTGGATGGTGTTCTGGATGCGTAAAGTTTCGCGCAACGTCAAAGTCCAGCTTGAACAGGCGGTCGATAACGCGTTGCAAGGCGGCAATCATCACGGCTGGGCGCTGGTGATGATGGTCTTTTTTGCCGTTGCCCGTGAAGGGCTGGAATCGGTGTTCTTCCTGCTGGCGGCATTCCAACAGGATGTTGGCATTTGGCCGCCGTTAGGTGCGATGTTGGGGTTGACCACCGCGGTGGTATTGGGGTACCTGATTTACCTCGGCGGCATTCGCCTCAACCTTGGGGCATTCTTCAAATGGACCAGCCTGTTCATTTTGCTGGTGGCTGCTGGTCTTGCCGCTGGGGCTATCCGCGCGTTCCACGAAGCCGGGTTATGGAATCATTTTCAGGATGTGGCGTTTGACATGAGCAGTGTGCTTTCGACGCATTCGCTGTTTGGCACATTGATGGAAGGTATTTTCGGCTATCAGGAAGCGCCGAGCGTCAGTGAAGTCGCCGTTTGGTTTATCTACCTGATTCCGGCATTGATTATGTTTGCTCTACCGCCGCGTTCAGGCACTACGGCATCGCGTACCGCACCCTGATAACAACGCGATGCAGAATATCTTTTAGTTACAACATACTTATTTATAGGGATAGGTTATGACGTTTAATTTTCGCCGTAGTGCGCTGCAGTTGGGTATTGCCGCGTTGTTTGCCTCCGCTTTTTCTGCACAAGCCGCCGATATTCCGCAGGTGAAAGTCACGGTTAACGACAAACAATGTGAGCCGATGACGATCACAGTTAACGCTGGGAAAACGCAGTTCATCATCCAGAACCACAGCCAGAAAGCGCTGGAGTGGGAGATCCTTAAAGGGGTTATGGTGGTTGAAGAACGTGAAAACATTGCGCCAGGCTTTAGCCAGAAAATGACAGCTAACCTGCAGCCAGGTGAATATGACATGACCTGCGGTCTGTTGACCAACCCGAAAGGCAAACTAATTGTAAAAGGTAGCGCAACGGCGGATGCCGCGCAGGGTGATGCTCTGCTGAGCCTAAGTGGCGCGATTACCGAATACAAAGCCTATGTGACAGGCGAAACTGCACAGCTGGTTGCGGGCACCAAAGCATTCACCGATGCGATTAAAGCCGGCGATCTGGAAAAAGCGAAATCGCTGTATGCGCCAACCCGTCAGCATTATGAGCGTATTGAACCGATTGCAGAACTGTTCTCCGATCTCGACGGCAGCATCGATGCGCGTGAAGATGATTATGAGCAAAAAGCCGCCGATCCTAAATTCACCGGCTTCCACCGCCTGGAGAAAGCGTTGTTTGGCGACAATACCACCAAAGGTATGGACAAGTATGCCGACCAATTAAACAGCGACGTTCTTGACCTGCAAACGCGTATTAGCGAACTGGCCTTCTCACCGTCAAAAGTGGTTGGCGGGGCAGCAGGACTGATTGAAGAAGTCGCTGCCAGTAAAATCAGTGGAGAAGAGGATCGCTACAGCCATACCGATCTGTCGGATTTTCAGGCCAATATCGATGGCGCGCAGAAAATCGTCGATCTCCTGCGTCCTCAGTTACAAAAATCCAATGCTGAGCTGTTGGCGAAGGTGGATGCGAACTTCAAAAAAGTCGATACCATTCTGAGCAAGTACCGTACCAAAGACGGTTTTGAAACTTATGACAAACTGACCGACGCCGATCGCAATGCGCTGAAAGGGCCAATCACGACGCTGGCGGAAGACTTATCGCAATTACGCGGCGTTCTGGGTCTGGATTAAGCAAAATGCAGCAAGATAATGAAAACGGCGTGAGCGAACCTACACGCCGACGTTTACTGAAAGGGATGGGCGCCCTGGGTGGAGCGCTGGCGCTGGCGGGGGGATGTCCGGTTGCCCACGCGAAAAAACCACACAGCGCGCCGGGAACATTGCCCCCCGATGCGCGTAGTGAAGCGCAGCCGTTTTATGGTCAGCATCAGGCAGGGATCCTGACGCCGCAGCAGGCATCGATGATGCTGGTGGCGTTCGATGTTCTCGCCAGCGATAAGGCTGATCTGGAACGCTTGTTCCGGTTGCTGACCACCCGATTTGCGTTTCTGACCACGGGCGGGCCGGCGCCGGATACGCCGAATCCGCGTTTACCCCCTATGGATTCTGGTATCCTCGGCGCATACATTGCGCCAGACAACCTGACGATGACGTTGTCAGTCGGCGCTTCGCTATTTGATGAACGCTATGGCCTGAAATCGCAGATGCCGAAAAAGCTGCAAAAAATGACCCGCTTCCCGAATGATTCGTTGGATGCGGCGCTGTGCCATGGCGATTTGCTGTTGCAGATTTGTGCCAACACGCAGGACACCGTTATCCATGCGCTGCGCGATATCATTAAACATACGCCTGATCTCCTTAGCGTGCGCTGGAAACGTGAAGGGTTTATTTCCAACCATGTCGCGCGCAGCAAAGGCAATCAGACTCCGGTCAACTTGCTTGGCTTTAAGGACGGCACCGCGAATCCGGACGCGACGGATGCGAAGTTGATGCAGGACGTGGTGTGGGTTACGCACGGGCAGGGCGAACCTGTCTGGGCGCAAGGTGGTAGTTATCAGGCCGTCAGGCTCATTCAGTTTCGCGTCGAGTTCTGGGATCGTACGCCGCTGAAAGAGCAGCAAACGATATTTGGTCGAGATAAACACACCGGCGCGCCGCTGGGTATGCAGCACGAGCACGATGTGCCTGACTATGCCAGCGATCCCGAAGGTGAGGTGATTGCGCTCGACAGTCATATCCGCCTGGCGAATCCGCGCACGAAAGAGACCGACTCCAGCCTGATGATGCGCCGTGGCTATAGCTATTCGCTCGGTGTGACCCCTTCCGGTCAACTGGATATGGGACTGTTGTTCGTCTGCTATCAACACGATCTGGAAAAAGGCTTTTTGACTGTGCAGAAACGCCTCAACGGTGAAGCGCTGGAAGAGTACGTCAAACCAATTGGTGGGGGTTACTTCTTTGCTTTGCCGGGTGTCAAAACCGCAGATCAATATCTGGGACAGTCTCTACTCGAAGCCTGATGATTACGCCCCGTTATACTGCGGGGCTTTTCCTGACATCTGTATGAATGAACAAATTATTTTTTATGATCGGTGCGAGACTGAAATAATTCTGTCATCTCTCTGCAAGAGACTGTCTCTGGTGATAAGATAGAATTTAAGTTAATAGCAAGTAAAAATATTGTTGCATTAACGAAAGATTATGATGTAATTATAAGAAACAGCGGTAGTTCCCGGCGGTGATAGTCGTTCACTATGGAGATCGCGATGGAAAAGTCCTGTATTGGACACATTTTTCACAGTAGCAGTAGTACGTTACGCGGACGTTTCTCTTCCGGTAGCCACCTCGTCACCGCTAAATCTCTCTCCCTTTCACTTCTTATCTTCGTAACTGACACCGCGTACGGTGCGCGTAGCCGTGTGTGGCGTCTTATCCGAAAGCAAGCAATGGCTTACAAGGAAGCCAACCCTCAGATGTTCGTGCGCATAATCGTGCCGCCAACGGCGCGTGTGATGTATACCTACAACTCAAGGTGCTATCCATGGGAAGACAAAAAGCAGTGATCAAAGCTCGTCGTGAAGCAAAACGTGTGCTGAGGCGGGATTCGCGTAGCCATAAACAACGTGAAGATGAATCGGTCACCTCGCTTGTGCAGATGGGCGGCGTAGAAGCGATTGGTATGGCGCGTGATAGTCGCGACGCCACGCCAATCACGGCGCGGAATGAAGCTCAGGCCCAGTACCTGAATGCTATCGAGAGTAAACAGCTGATCTTCGCTACCGGTGAAGCCGGGTGTGGTAAAACCTGGATCAGCGCGGCAAAAGCAGCAGAGGCCCTGATCCACAAAGACGTGGACAGGATCATTGTAACCCGTCCAGTTCTGCAAGCTGATGAAGACCTCGGCTTCTTACCTGGAGATATTTCCGAGAAGTTTGCGCCTTATTTTCGTCCAGTGTATGACGTGCTGGTGAAACGTCTGGGGGCCTCCTTCATGCAATATTGCCTGCGGCCTGAGATTGGTAAGGTGGAAATCGCGCCATTCGCCTATATGCGTGGACGCACATTTGAAAATGCAGTGGTCATTCTTGACGAAGCTCAGAATGTTACTGCAGCACAGATGAAGATGTTTTTGACTCGCCTCGGGGAGAATGTGACGGTGATTGTGAACGGGGATGTGACCCAGTGCGATCTACCCGCCCACGTTCGCTCAGGGCTAAGCGATGCGCTGGCCCGTTTCGAAGAAGATGATATGGTTGGGATTGTTCGTTTCAATAAAGAAGATTGCGTCCGTTCGGCACTCTGTCAGCGGACGCTCAATGCTTACAACTGATAAGTATTCCGTCTTCAAGGCCCGGGAAACCGGGCTTTGTTATTTGACGTCAGCAGATTACTTTCTTTTGCTGCTCCAGTAGTTGGCACAGGCCTGGTCAAACAACTGGTTATTTTCGTCTATTTTCTTTAGCGCTTGTGCCAGAAAGGTCAGCAGGTCATCCTTATAAATCCCGCCTGCCGTAGATTCTTTTCGTAAGATCCCATTGCTGGTGTAGGTTTTTTTAATGGTGACGTTATGCCTGACGTCGCAAATAACCGTTCGCTGATACTCTTCGTAGAATCGGCTGTCAGGATCGAAAAACGTATTTATTTCATTGGGTGTACGTTTGAGGATTTTTCGCGAGAAAACCTTTAAGGGAATAAATCCTGCTTCATCTGCCTGCGACATGATCTCATCAAGCAAAGTTCCTTCTATGTTTAACATGTCATTATTTCCCTGATTGCTTGAGAAAGCGGTGGTTACAGCATAAGAGTGGCTTAGATAATGTGCAACAGGGCGGGGGATGATGCTTGATAGCGCGATGCTTATCAGGCCTACAAGTTAGCGCTATTCAGGACGGGTCACATGCGAAAAAAAAGCCCGTACTTACGTACGAGCTCTTTCTCGAATATGGCGGTGAGGGGGGGATTGACTCGCTTCGCTCGCCCTTCGGGCAGCCCGTTCGCGATGCTCCCGGTCTGTCCAACTGGCTGCGCCGCTACTCGGCCCATCCCTGGGCCTCGCCCCTACGGGGCCAGCGCATGCGCTGTTCAAAATTGCTCCCGGCAATTTTTTGTCGACCCCGGTCGGGGCTTCTCATCCCCCCGCAGGCGTGCAACATGCGAAAAAAAAGCCCGTACTAACGTACGAGCTCTTTCTCGAATATGGCGGTGAGGGGGGGATTCGAACCCCCGATACGTTGCCGTATACACACTTTCCAGGCGTGCTCCTTCAGCCACTCGGACACCTCACCATATTGTTGTTCCCGTGCTACCGGAACGGGCGCTAATTTAGGGAAATACCGCTCCGGCGTCAATCAACTTTTTGAAAAAAACGTGCATTTACACAAACTTCAATCAATATGCAGTTTAAATAAGCGGGAATTGTTTTTTTTGCCAGCACCCTAAAATTTGCTACTCTGATGTTCCCTCGAAAAATGATGATTATAAGTGCGAGAACGTTCCGCATAACAATGTTCAGGAGACGCTATGGATATAATTTTCTATCACCCAACATTCGATACAACCTGGTGGCTTAATGCGCTGACAAAGGCCATACCTGACGCGAAGGTTCGTGAGTGGAAGACGGGTGATAATGCGCATGCCGACTACGCGCTGGTCTGGCATCCTCCGGTTGAAATGCTCGCCGGGCGAAAATTAAAAGCCGTATTTGCGCTCGGTGCGGGCGTCGATTCTATTCTCAGTAAACTAAATGCTTATCCGGAAATGTTGGATGCGTCGATCCCGCTTTTCCGCCTGGAAGATACGGGGATGGGCCTGCAAATGCAGGAATATGCGGTTAGTCAGGTATTGCACTGGTTTCGTCGCTTTGATGACTACCAGGCATTAAAAAACCAGGCAAAATGGCAACCGTTGCCAGAATATACCCGCGATGAGTTTAGCGTCGGGATCATGGGCGCTGGTGTTTTAGGTGCAAAAGTTGCAAAAAGTCTGCAAGCATGGGGGTTCCCGCTACGCTGCTGGAGTCGTACGCGTAAATCCTGGCCAGGGGTGGAAAGCTTTGCCGGTACCAGGGAACTGGGCGCGTTTTTGGGTCAAACACGCGTGCTGATCAACCTCCTGCCTAATACGGCAGAAACCGTAGGCATTATTAACGCTGATTTACTCAGCCAATTGCAGGATGGCGCTTACGTGCTGAACCTGGCGCGTGGTGTTCATCTCAATGAAGACGATCTTTTGGCATCACTGGACAGCGGCAAAGTGAAAGGTGCCATGCTGGATGTCTATAGCCGTGAACCGCTGCCGGAAACCAGCCCGCTATGGAAACATCCGCGTGTGGCAATGACGCCACATATTGCCGCAGTAACGCGCCCGGCGGAGGCGGTGGACTATATCTCCCGTACGATTTTGGACCTGGAAACTGGGAAATCCGTAACGGGTCAGGTCGATCGCGTTCGGGGATATTGATGGTAACCCGGCAAGTGCCGGGTTTCAGCTAATAAATGGCGACGATACCTGCTATCCTTGACGGAAAATGACTACAGGAGAGAGTTATGTATCCCGTTGACCTGCATATGCATACCGTCGCCAGTACCCACGCCTACAGCACCTTAAGTGATTACATCGCTGAAGCCCATCGCAAAGGCATCAAGCTGTTTGCCATAACCGATCATGGACCGGACATGGCAGATGCGCCTCATCACTGGCACTTTATTAATATGCGCATTTGGCCTCGTATCGTCGATGGCGTAGGGATCCTGCGCGGCATCGAGGCGAATATTAAGAATATTGAAGGCGAAATCGACTGTTCAGGTCCTATGTTTACCTCCCTGGATCTCATCATCGCGGGCTTCCATGAGCCTGTTTTTGCACCTCACGATAAAGACACCAATACCCAGGCAATGATAGCCACGATGGCCAGCGGTCACGTGCACATCATCAGCCATCCAGGGAATCCCAAATATCCCGTTGATATTACTGCGATTGCGCAGGCGGCGGCAAAATACCAGGTCGCGCTGGAAATCAATAACTCCTCGTTTTTGCATTCGCGTAAAGGGAGTGAGGACAATTGTCGCGCGGTCGCTGCGGCGGTGCGTGATGCCGGGGGCTGGGTTGCGTTGGGATCGGATTCACATACCGCTTTCACATTGGGAGAATTTGGTGAATGCCGTAAAATTCTGGATGATGTGAATTTCCCGGAAGACAGAATTTTAAACGTCACACCTAAACGCCTGCTGGCGTTTCTGGAATCGCGAGGCATGGAGCCGATCGCGGAATTTGCTGAACTGTAATTGTTACTAACTGGAATATATTAATGAACGAGTTTTCTATTCTGTGTCGCGTACTGGGCTCGCTGTTTTACCGCCAACCGCAGGACCCTTTACTGGTTCCTCTGTTTACCCTGATTAGTGAAGGTAAACTGTCCGCTAGCTGGCCGCTGGAACAGGATGAACTGCTCACTCGTCTGCAGAAAAGCTGCGATATGCCTCAGTTGGCTGCGGATTACAACGCGCTGTTTGTCGGCGACGAGTGTGCGGTGCCGCCTTATCGTAGCGCCTGGGTAGACGGGGCGAAAGAATCCGAGGTTCGTGCATTTCTTTCTGCGCGCGGAATGCCGCTGGCAGATACGCCTGCAGATCATATTGGCACGCTGTTACTGGCGGCTTCATGGCTTGAAGACCAGTCTGCGGAAGATGAAAGTGAAGCACTCGAAACCTTATTTGTCGAATACCTGTTACCCTGGTGTGGCACGTTCCTTGGTAAAGTTGAAGCGCACGCCAACACGCCGTTCTGGCGTACCATAGCACCGTTAACGCGTGATGCCATTGGTGCGATGTGGGACGAATTGCAGGAAGATACAGAAGAATAAGTGTGATTTAGGTCACTTTAAACTGCAACACAATTTACTTCATTGCATGAATTGTGTGCACGATCTCATTACCATGCCGTTTTTCTGCTAAGATACGCGGCATGAACATACTTCTCTCAATTGCAATCACAACGGGCATTCTCTCTGGGATTTGGGGATGGGTGGCCGTATCTCTTGGTTTACTCAGTTGGGCGGGCTTTCTGGGCTGCACGGCCTATTTCGCCTGTCCGCAGGGTGGGCTGAAAGGGCTGTGGATCTCGGCGTGTACGCTGCTAAGCGGTGTGGTGTGGGCGTTGGTGATTATTAACGGTAGCGCGCTTGCCCCGCATATGGACATTATTGGTTATGTCATGACGGGAATTGTCGCGTTTCTAATGTGTATTCAGGCAAAGCAATGGTTGCTTTCATTTGTCCCGGGCACCTTTATTGGCGCATGCGCAACGTTTGCAGGGCAGGGTGACTGGCAGTTGGTCGTGCCTTCTTTGGCGCTAGGGCTGGTATTTGGCTATGCGATGAAAAACAGCGGATTGTGGCTGGCATCGCGTCGTGAGAATCGGCTATCGTCGACGCTGACCAGTAAATAAAAAAAGCGTGAGGGATTTTTCCTCACGCTTTTTATGCTGTATCGACCACTCAGGATTCCGGAGGTACCGACATATGGCGGTATTTAACCAGGATGTCATTATCAACTTGTTTCTTATCCTGCAAATCCCACAATCCGCGATCAATCCCGTCATTAATCAGGAAGATAACACCGGTTTCAATTGCTGACATCAGACAAAGCATAACCGGTTCGTTAGAGGTGTAGCCAATTTCACCTTCCAGCAGTCGCTGGTAGTCAATGAAGCGGAATACCCCTGCCTGCACTTCATAAGACAAAATAGTTTTGCTGGTATTCACCGATGAGAGGATTTCACCGGTACTGACGTTAACCACGCGCAGGTTTACCGCTATCTGGTCGAGCTGGTACTGCGTATCAGCGCCAATACCGAAATAGCGCGCACCAACGCCACCCGATTTAACGTTGCTTTCATAACCAATAATTGACCCTTCCACCATGACGTTCGCTGCGGTCAGAGACTGCAGAGGGATCCGGTTATTAATGGCAACTGTGCCGTTTTCCTGAGCTGCACGAATGATTTTTCGTTCGTTCAGCAAGTTCTGCAATCCCTGACGTTCCAGCGGGACGAACCAACGAGAATCCTTCAATGCGGTGACAAGCATCGCCGTGGCGCTTTGCGGAACGGCGGTTGAGAAGTTACTTGCCGGATAAGGTTTAAACTGGCCAGTTTCATCCTGAATATTGTATACCGAGACAAAAATCTTACCTGTAGGCATGGGCAGATGCGTCAAGTCTTTATAGCTTTGGGCTCGGGGCATTAATGTCGGTTTAGCGGCTTCTTGCGGCGGGGCTGTTAAACATCCGCTGAGTAAAATTACTGCCACCATGATAAGTAAGCGCTGCATGATTTTTTCCTTTCGTGGCTATAATTTAGAAATCGGTCGACTGATTTTGTAAACCCGATACTTCAATAGTCGATGTTCTCCCCGTTTTTCTGTCCGTGACATTCAGTTGTAGTTGTCCATCCCGGTTGGCGATATCAACGATAAAATCGCTGGTTACCATCCTTCCCGGCTTACCGGTATTGATATTGGTAAGTAAGCCACCGAGTATTTGTGACTGTATCGCCTGGGTAAAGTTATCCAGCGCTGTGGGGGTTTCAATCCCGTAGTCGCCGGCACTCGGATCTTTATACGAGTTTTGCGCCTGAGCGCTGTTCAGTAAAAAAGAACCGTTATTAGGATTGCCACCAAAGTTAGGGTTGCGGAACTGGAACGTCATATTTCCGGCCCAACTTAATGGTGAAATCAGCATGAGCAAAACCACTGCATGTTTGACACGCATGAAAGCCTCCGGACAAAATCATGTTTTAGAATTCATCGCGCGCTAAATCGCTCGTGCTTAATAGTGTTTGATCTATTTGCCGACGATTTAGTGCTTCCTCAGTTTCTGCCAATGCAAAGACCACAATTTTGTCGAAGTCTCTTTTCGTCGGGAATAAGAAAGTCTGGAAGATAACGTCCTGATTGACCGTTATGGTGATCCAACTTCCCCAACGTGCACTGGGTCTTTCATTAATGGTTAAGTTTCCTGTGTACTTGCTTTCCCACTTGTCACTAAAGGCCCGGTAAAAATCATGGCCGATGGAAGAGACTGTGTGGTCAGTTAACAGTCCGGGAACCTCCACCTCTACAGCTGCGTGTAGATTCCCGGCAGCAAGGAACAAATTTGCTGCCACAATCCAGGTCAAATAGCGTTTCATGGCTTTATCGCCTGAGGTTATCATTGGCCCACGAGACCGCCTGCGTACGATTTTTGACAGCTATCTTTTTGAAAAGATTATAAAGATGTGTTTTCACCGTATTTTCACTAATAAATAGTGAACGCGCGATTTCAATATTTGAGGCACCGATACGCAGTTTATTAAGGATCTCTTTTTCACGGTGAGTAAGTAATGCCGACTCCGTGCTGTTATAGCGGTAGTTCCCGGAATGCGTGATCAGGTAGCTGGCGAGTTTTTGCGAAAAGTAACATTCGCCCCGCAACACACCCTGCAAACCGCTGACTACACGTTGCTCATCTTCAGTTGCGTAAAATACGCCATTGATATGCGGCCAGTTTTCAATATCCCGGTAAGGATAATCATCTGGGGTATTCAACAATAAAGTCTTTATATTGTTGTTTTTTCTGCTCAAATTATCTTGCCAGTAATGGATCAGTTTTTTATCTGCCTCCATCATATCCAGTAAAACAATGCAGTTGGAGGATATATCATCCAGAGAACGTTGAATATTATGTAGTTTTCCGGTTAACGCCAGCGATTGCTTTAAATGCTGTAATAACGCAGTTGCCTGCAGGGATGGTTTAGTGATCAACAATAATGTATGACCATGAATACTATGGACTTCATTAAACATGATGAAACTCCACTTTTTTAGTCGCACACCTGACAGTTGCCTCTACTAAAATAGAGGCACCAGAAGTACTGACAGATGTTGCACTACTGCGTAGAAATAAAACTTCGACCCAACGGGGTGAAAATATTAAAACAAATGGACTTCAACTGATTTCAATCTAGCTATTACAAATCTTAAAGCAAGTGTTAAACATGTTACATAATGTAAATTTATATATTAAAATGTGATTTTTGCATTTTTGTGGTGTTTAGATTTGATAGGAAAGTTGTACATTTTAGCGTTATTGCATAGATTTAAAAAATCATACAAATTATAATATGTTATTGATTTTTAATGGTTAAAATTATATCTGGATGGCTTTAGATTTCTAATGAATTTTGATTTTTTGGTCTCATTTTTAGTTGGACAATTTTAGAGAGAAAAAAATGACACTTGTCACGACTTGTACTGCTGACTATCCCGCTACCGTCTGCAAGGCCCAGAAAACGTGGAAAGCACGTTTTTTTGTTACTGCATAGACATTCACTTACCGGATTACAAAAGAAATAAAATCCAGAGCTGTTACGGTGTTAATTGCTGTTAATTAGTACTTTGGGGTGAATCTGGATATAAAAATACAACTGGTGGGTGAGTTATTTAAAATGTTTCAACGGACATACTCTTCATCGTAACGTGGCGTTAACAAATGTACGTCATGTTAACAATAATTTGAGTGGTAAATAATTTAACCTTATGTACGACCAGGTCCAGGGTGACAACATGAAAAACAAGTTGTTATTTATGATGTTTACAATGCTGGGTGTGCCTGGGATTGCATCCGCCACAAGTTATGATTTAGCTAATTCAGAATATAACTTTGCGGTAAATGAATTAAGTAAGTCTTCATTTAATCAGGCAGCCATTATTGGTCAGGTTGGCACTGCGAACAGCGCAAATACTCGACAGGGGGGCTCGAAGTTATTGTCGGTTATTTCGCAAGATGGTTCTGGCAACCGGGCAAAAACAGACCAGACGGGATCATATAACTTTGCATATATTGATCAAACGGGTAGTTCCAATGACGCGAGTATTAAACAAGGTTCATACGGTAATACGGCGGTAATTATCCAGAAAGGCTCTGGTAATAAAGCCAATATTACTCAGTACGGTACACAGAAAACAGCAGTTGTGGTGCAGAGACAGTCGCAAATGGCAATTCGCGTTACTCAACGCTAATCCATTAACGACATTTAAATCAATCCGATGGGGGTTTTCCATGAAACTTTTAAAAGTGGCAGCATTCGCAGCAATCGTAGTTTCTGGCAGTGCTCTGGCTGGTGTTGTTCCGCAATGGGGTGGTAATCATCATGGTGGTGGTAGTAACTATGGTCCGGACTCTTCACTGAGTATCTACCAATATGGGTCAAGCAACGCTGCGAATGCTCTGCAAAGTGATGCGCGTAAATCAGATGTTACCATCACTCAACGGGGGCATGGTAACGGGGCTGTAGTGGGTCAGGGCGCTGATGACAGTACCATTAGCCTGAAACAGACTGGCTTCCAGAACAATGCCACTATCGATCAGTGGAATGCTAAAAATGCTGATATTAGTGTAACCCAGTTCGGTGGCCGTAACGGTGCGTTGGTTAATCAGACTGCGTCTGACTCCAATGTGCTGATTCAGCAAGTTGGCTTTGGCAACAACGCTACAGCTAACCAACACTAATTCAGTTTTCTGACTGATAATAAACAGGGCGTGAGCCCTGTTTTTTTTTCGGGAGAATATGATGCATACGCTTTTACTCATTGCCGCGCTGGCAAATCAAATAACATTCAATACTTCTCAGCAAGGTGATATGTACACCATCATTCCTGAGGTGACGTTAACCCAACCGTGCGTATGTGAGGTACAAGTCCTTGCCATACGTAAAGGGCAGGGGGGACAAAGCCAATCGCAGCAGAAAATAAGCCTTTCGGTCCCTGCTAATCGGCCGATTGAATTAACCAAACTGAGTTTTAATATTTCACCTGAGGATTCGGTCAAAATTATCGTTACCGTTTCAGATGGGCAGTCTCTGCATCTGTCGCAACAATGGCCAGACTCAAACAGTCACCCATAATTTTTTGCTGTATTTGCGTTAAGGATGTGGCTGGGAATGTGCTGCTGTTCTATGAATATAGAAATGTGTGAACGTTTGTATTGGATCGTTAATCGTAGCGGTGAAGGATCATTTCGATCCCTCAAAGATGGCTAATCATTGAGGAGCCCTTATGTGTACATTATTAAAGCGTATTTTAAGTACCAGTTTATGTGCTTTTTCTCTTTTTATCCTCCCTGCAATGGCGCAGCAAATCACAACCGGCGGGGTTATCCATTTTCGCGGCGCCATAGTTGAATCACCTTGCGACGTTAATACGCAGCAGCAGCAAATTAAATTGTCATGTATCCGCGACGGCACCAACCGGAATAGTCTTTACAACCCGCAACAGCTCGCGACAGCCCCGCAGAATGTGCAGCAAATTGCCACAGTCAAAATGCACTACCTCAATGAACAGAAAAACATGGCAATTCTTAATATTGAATATAAATGACTCGTTGTGGCGTAGATATGCACGCTTATGGTTAAAAAGTGAGATTTAAGGGAAAACCCTGCGGTACACTTAACGAATGGTGTTTTGTCAGGGGGAACTTATGCAATCACGTGTTCATGTGTTACATGGCGATATTACGACGATCGCTGTTGATGTGATTGTCAATGCGGCTAATTCATCGCTACTGGGAGGCGGTGGCGTTGATGGCGCAATCCATCGCGCAGCCGGACCAGCATTGTTGGAGGCCTGCAAACAGGTTGTCCAACAACAGGGAGAATGCCCGACAGGGCATGCGGTTATTACTCTGGCGGGAGCGCTTGCGGCAAAAGCGGTCATCCATACCGTAGGACCCGTCTGGCAAGGGGGAGGTCATCATGAGGCCGAACACCTCGAAGAAGCTTACTTAAATTCCCTGCAACTGGCCCTGGCCAATGGTTATCACTCCATTGCTTTTCCGGCGATCAGCACCGGGGCTTATGGATATCCACGCGCCGCAGCGGCAGAAATAGCGGTGAAAACGGTGCTGAAATTTATTACCCGCCGCGCACTTCCTGATCAGATATACTTCGTGTGCTTTGATGAAGAAAATGCTCAACTTTATAAGAGATTGCTAACACAACAAGGCGATGATAACACGGACTGACATGACGCGGCTTGAGCGTGCCATCACGCCCCTTTGCGAAAAACACCCGGGAGAATGCGGCATTCTTGCGTTGGATGACAGCCTGGATGCGTTTGCTGCTCGCTATCGGTTAACGGAAATGGCGGAACGTACCCTGGATGTGCAGTATTACATCTGGGAAAACGACATGTCCGGGCTATTGCTTTTTTCCGTTCTGCTGGCTGCAGCGAAGCGAGGCGTACGGGTGCGTTTGCTGCTGGATGATAACAACACGCCGGGTCTGGACGACACGCTGCGTCTGCTGGATAAGCATCCCAATATAGAAGTTCGTCTGTTTAATCCTTTTTCCTTTCGCATCCTGCGCGCCTTGGGTTATTTAACCGATTTTGCCCGGCTTAATCGGCGCATGCACAATAAAAGTTATACCGCTGATGGCGTGGTGACCCTCGTTGGTGGGCGTAATATTGGCGATGCCTATTTTGGCGCGGGTGAGCAACCGTTGTTTTCCGACCTGGACGTCATGGCTATCGGGCCGGTTGTCAAAGATGTTGCGGATGATTTTGAGCGTTACTGGCACTGCCGCTCGGTTTCAACGTTACAAAATGTGCTTGAGATGTCTGAGCCAGATTCTGTGCAGCGTATTGAGCTACCCGAATCGTGGTATAACGATGATATTACTCGCCGCTATCTGCATAAGCTGGAAACCAGCCAGTTTATGTCCAGTCTCGATCAAAGTTCGCTGCCGCTGATTTGGGCCAAAACGCGTTTGCTGAGCGATGACCCTGCAAAAGGAGAAGGGAAAGCGCCGCGCCACTCGTTATTACCGCAGCGTTTGTTTGACGTAATGGGCTCGCCGACCGAACGTATTGATATTATTTCTGCCTACTTTGTGCCAACGCGTGCCGGTGTGGCGCAACTCCTGAGACTGGTAAGAAAAGGCGTCAAGATTGCCATTTTAACCAATTCACTGGCGGCGAATGATGTGGCGATCGTCCATGCGGGCTATGCGCGCTGGCGAAAAAAATTGCTGCGCTACGGTGTAGAGTTATACGAACTTAAACCGACCCGCGACCGCGTCTCGGTCGTTCACGATCGTGGATTAACCGGTAATTCTGGGTCCAGCCTGCATGCGAAAACTTTCAGCATTGATGATCGCAAAGTGTTTATCGGCTCGCTTAATTTTGATCCCCGTTCGACGCTGCTCAATACGGAAATGGGATTTGTGATTGAGAGTGAAGTGCTGGCCGAATTGATTCATAAACGGTTTATGCAAAGCCAGCGTGATATGGCCTGGCAGCTACGCCTTGACCGTTGGGGAAGAATTAATTGGGTCGACCGACTTTCTGGCAGTGAACAGGTCCTGAAAAAAGAACCCGCCACAGGATTCTGGAAGCGGGTTCTGGTTAAGCTGGCGTCCGTGTTACCCATTGAATGGCTACTCTGAACCACACAACGATTGAGGGTAAAACTAGCTGGCTACGGCTTTGTTTTTATCCTGCTTAACGGGCGGTTTACCTGAAAAGAGAAACTTCAGCACCGGTATGCGTAAATGGATTTCGTACAGTATTACCGCAATCCCAACCACAAACAGCAGACCGCAGAGAAAACCCAGCAGATTCGACGAGATATGCGGTGTGATGTAAGCGCCAAAAAACAGCGTTAACGGATGGTGCACCAGATAGATAAACAGTGACGCGTTGACAAAATAGGTCACACGGGCAGACTGGAAATTAAGCAAACGGTGACCCAACGAAAAGACGACATTCACCATCCACAGTCCCATGACCATGGTAATGACATATTCGGTTTCATACATCCAGGCATCGCCGTTGCCATAATGCTGATTGAGCAGGTATGCCACAAATGCGAATGCAGCACCTAGCGTGCAACCGCGTGACGGCGTGGTAAACAGTGCTTTCAGATTCGGGTTGATAAACGCCAGTGCGCCGAGCATAAAGAAAGGCACATAGAACAGCGTTTGCATAACGATAAAATTGAACATGCCATCGCTAAGAATCGAAGGGTAGAGGATGAAAATTGACCTTCTGACCGCGGCATAAGCGACACCTAGCAATAGGAAAATCAGCGTTAATTTAGTCATCGACACGACCGGAGCACAGGCGGCGTCGCTGCGCGTCAGTTTGTTTTTCATTTGGGTGAACACCCACATGCTCACGGTCGTTAATACGACCAGAACCAGTAAAAACCACAGATGAGAAATCAGCTCCCAGGCCAGCGCATTGTATTTATCGTAGCCGCTGAGAGTATGCCAACTGTCTGCTTTTCCCTTTACGTGTTGCAGCATGATAAATTGCGGCAGCGTAAGCAATGGAATCGCGGTCAGCATCGGGATCCCCACGCGTTCTACACGCACTTTCCACCAGCGCTTTAGCGGATAGCGCAAAAACAGCATGTAGGAAAAATAACCCGAAATGACAAAGAAGACTTGCATGCGAAAAGCGTGGATAAAGTCGTTAAACAGGGTCAACCACCACGACGGTTCCGCGCTGTTCACGTGCCAGGTGTGGGTTGAGTAAATTAATGAAATATGGAATGGGATCCCTAACAACATTAGCCAGGCACGGATGGAGTCAAGAAAATATTCGCGTGGTGGTGATACAGAGCTCATAGACAGTTATGTATTCTCAGACTTTTCGTCTTATCCCTAAGACAAATAATGGTTACATTCGAGGGCAACCCTACACGAAGTCCAACAACCTGTCTCCAGGATAAGCACGCAAAGTGAAAACAGTGAGATGAACCTGATTAAACCATGAGCCAGCGCGCGAACAATACAGGGATTCAGTTGTCGGAATACCCGATTATCCATTAAAATGGATCGGATCAATATAAGCACACAAAGGGGGAAGTGCTTACTAATTATGAAACATAAACTACAAATGATGAAAATGCGTTGGTTGGGTGCAGCAGTTATGTTAACGCTGTACACATCATCGAGCTGGGCGTTCAGTATCGATGATGTTGCAAAACAAGCTCAATCCTTAGCCGGTAAAGGCTATGAAGCACCAAAAAGTAACTTGCCCTCCGTTTTCCGCGACATGAAATATGCGGATTATCAGCAGATCCAGTTTAATCGCGATAAAGCTTACTGGAGCAATCTCAAGACCCCATTTAAGCTCGAGTTCTACCACCAGGGTATGTACTTCGACACGCCGGTCAAAATCAACGAAGTTACCGCCACTGCGGTGAAAAGAATCAAATACAGCCCGGATTATTTTAATTTTGGCGATGTTCAGCATGATAAAGACACGGTAAAAGATCTCGGTTTCGCTGGGTTCAAAGTGCTGTATCCGATCAACAGCAAAGATAAAAACGACGAAATCGTCAGCATGCTCGGTGCCAGCTATTTCCGTGTTCTGGGGGCAGGGCAGGTCTACGGTCTGTCTGCGCGCGGTCTCGCGATTGATACCGCTCTGCCTTCTGGCGAAGAATTTCCCCGCTTCCGTGAGTTTTGGATCGAGCGTCCGAAACCAACTGATAAACGTTTGACCATTTATGCCTTGTTGGATTCTCCGCGCGCAACCGGAGCATATCGCTTTGTCATCATTCCGGGTCGTGACACGGTAGTCGATGTTCAGTCTAAAGTGTATTTGCGCGACAAAGTGGGCAAGCTGGGTGTGGCACCGTTAACCAGTATGTTCCTGTACGGACCAAACCAGCCTTCTCCGGCGACTAACTATCGTCCGGAACTGCATGACTCTAACGGTTTATCCATCCACGCAGGCAACGGCGAGTGGATTTGGCGTCCGCTGAATAACCCGAAACATCTGGCGGTGAGCAGCTTTGCGATGGAAAACCCGCAAGGTTTCGGCCTGCTGCAGCGTGGCCGTCAGTTCTCGCGTTTTGAAGATATCGACGATCGTTACGATCTGCGCCCAAGCGCCTGGATCACGCCAAAAGGTGATTGGGGTAAAGGTAAGATTGAGTTAGTTGAAATCCCAACTAACGATGAAACGAACGATAACATCGTTGCGTACTGGACGCCGGATCAACTGCCTGAAGCCGGCAAAGAGATGAACTTCAAGTACACCCTGACCTTCACACGTGACGAAGACAAGCTTCATGCCCCTGATAGCGCCTGGGTACAGCAGACTCGTCGTTCTACCGGTGATGTAAAACAGCCCAACCTGATTCGTCAGCCTGATGGAACCATCGCGTTTGTGGTGGACTTTACCGGCACGGATATGAAAAAGCTGCCGCAGGATACCCCGGTTACCGCACAAACCAGTATTGGCGACAACGGCGAGATCGTTGAAAGTACTGTGCGTTACAATCCGGTCTCTAAAGGTTGGCGTTTGGTATTGCGCGTGAAAGTGAAAGACGTGAAGAAAACCACTGAAATGCGTGCTGCCTTGGTCAATGCCGATCAGACGCTGAGTGAAACCTGGAGCTACCAGTTACCTGCCAATGAATAAGACAACTGAGTATATTGACGCAATGCCGCTTTCGGATATCGAAAAAGCGGCACTGCCGAAAACTGACATCCGCGCCGTTCATCAGGCGCTGGATGCCGAGCATCGTACGTACTCGCGCGAAGATGATTCACCGCAGGGTTCTGTGAAAGCTCGACTGGAGCAAGCATGGCCGGATTCTCTGGCTAAAGAGCAGTTGGTTAAAGACGATGAGGGGCGCGATCAGCTGCAGGCGATGCCAAAAGCAACGCGTACCTCTATGTTCCCGGATCCCTGGCGTACCAACCCGGTTGGCCGTTTTTGGGATCGTCTGCGCGGGCGCGATGTGACTCCGCGTTATCTTTCGCGTTTGACGAAAGAAGAACAAGAAAGCGAGCAGAAATGGCGTACCGTTGGCACCATCCGTCGCTATACGCTCTTGATCTTAACGCTGGCGCAAACGGTCGTAGCAACCTGGTACATGAAGACGATCCTTCCGTATCAGGGGTGGGCATTCATTAATCCTGTTGACATGATAGGGCAGGATCTGTGGGTCTCCTTTATGCAACTGCTGCCCTACATGCTCCAGACAGGCATTCTCATTTTGTTTGCCGTGCTTTTCTGTTGGGTATCAGCGGGATTCTGGACCGCGCTGATGGGGTTCCTGCAACTGTTGATTGGGCGAGATAAGTACAGTATCTCCGCCTCAACGGTTGGAGACGAACCGCTCAATCCGGAGCACCGGACTGCATTGATTATGCCTATCTGTAACGAGGACGTTGACCGCGTATTCGCGGGACTTCGCGCCACGTGGGAGTCGGTCAAAGCAACGGGCAACGCCGAGCATTTTGATGTTTACATTCTGAGCGACAGCTACAACCCCGATATCTGCGTAGCGGAACAAAAAGCGTGGATGGAGCTGATTGCCGAAGTGCAGGGCGAAGGGCAGATTTTCTACCGTCGTCGTCGTCGTCGTGTGAAGCGTAAAAGCGGCAACATTGATGACTTCTGCCGTCGCTGGGGAAATCAGTACAGCTATATGGTGGTGCTGGACGCTGATTCCGTGATGAGCGGTGACTGTCTGAGCGGGCTGGTGCGCCTGATGGAAGCGAATCCAAATGCCGGGATTATCCAGTCTTCACCGAAGGCTTCCGGTATGGATACGCTGTATGCGCGCTGTCAGCAGTTTGCGACCCGTGTTTATGGGCCGCTGTTTACCGCAGGACTTCACTTCTGGCAGTTGGGGGAGTCGCACTACTGGGGCCATAACGCGATTATTCGCGTGAAGCCGTTTATTGAGCACTGTGCGCTTGCGCCGTTACCGGGCGAAGGCTCGTTTGCGGGGTCGATCCTCTCTCATGACTTCGTCGAAGCGGCGTTGATGCGTCGTGCCGGCTGGGGCGTGTGGATTGCTTACGATCTGCCGGGCTCTTATGAAGAGTTGCCGCCTAACCTGCTGGATGAACTCAAGCGTGACCGTCGCTGGTGTCATGGCAACCTGATGAACTTCCGTCTGTTCCTGGTGAAGGGGATGCACCCGGTTCACCGCGCGGTGTTCCTGACCGGCGTTATGTCCTATCTGTCCGCGCCGCTGTGGTTTATGTTCCTCGCGTTATCGACCGCATTGCAGGTGGTGCATGCGCTGACGGAACCACAGTACTTCCTGCAACCGCGCCAGCTGTTCCCCGTATGGCCACAGTGGCGTCCTGAACTGGCTATCGCGCTGTTTGCTTCGACGATGGTGCTGCTGTTCTTGCCGAAGCTGCTGAGTATTTTGCTCATCTGGTGTAAAGGGACGAAAGAGTACGGCGGGTTTATCCGCGTCACGCTGTCGCTGCTGCTGGAGGTTCTGTTCTCCGTGCTGCTGGCGCCGGTGCGCATGTTGTTCCATACCGTCTTCGTCGTGAGCGCCTTCCTCGGTTGGGAAGTGGTGTGGAATTCGCCGCAGCGTGATGATGATTCCACCCCGTGGGGTGAAGCATTTATGCGTCACGGTTCTCAGTTACTGCTGGGGCTGGTCTGGGCGGTAGGTATGGCCTGGCTGGATCTGCGTTTCCTGTTCTGGCTGGCGCCGATTGTCTTCTCGCTGATCCTGTCGCCGTTTGTTTCCGTGATTTCCAGCCGTTCCACGGTTGGGTTACGAACCAAGCGCTGGAAGCTGTTCCTGATCCCGGAAGAGTATTCACCGCCGCAGGTGCTGGTGGATACGGATACCTATCTGGTGATGAACCGCAATCGTACGCTGGACGACGGCTTTATGCATGCGGTGTTTAACCCGTCATTTAACGCACTAGCAACGGCAATGGCGACTGCACGCCACCGCGCGAGTAACGTGCTTGAGATCGCCCGCGACCGCCATGTGGAGCAAGCGCTGAACGAAACGCCGGAGAAACTAAACCGTGACCGCCGTCTGGTGCTGTTGAGCGATCCGGTGACGATGGCGCGTTTGCACTATCGCGTCTGGAATTCACCTGATAAGTATTCTTCGTGGGTGAATTACTATCAGGGACTGACCCTGAATCCGTTGGCGCTCAGGAAAAAGTAAGCGTTATGTAACGTGAAAATACCGGCCTGGTGCCGGTATTTTTTTGTACTAAATAAAAGAGCCGTGAGGTATCAGGTGCGAATATTGGCAGTGGCAATCATGGTGTGCTTTCTGAGCGGATGCGGCAGTATTATTAGCCGTACTATCCCAAGACAAGGGCACGGAAACCAATACTATCCTGGCGTGCAATGGGATGTCCGGGACTCTGCGTGGCGCTACGTCACCATCCTCGACCTGCCATTTTCGCTGGTGTTTGATACCCTGCTGCTCCCGCTCGACATTCACCACGGACCTTACGAGTAGCTATCGCTCATCCCATTCATCTGCCGCGGTCTGACCCTCTTCGGTATCTAGTGGAGGTTCCAGCTGAAATTCACCTTCATCCCATTCATGAAGCGTGTTTTCTTCCTGCCACTCCTGACGGATCTCAATTTCATCATAGTCGCCATCAAAAACGCTTTGGGCCGCTTCACCACTCAGCATTGGCAGACATTCACCCTCTCCCTCATCCTCGTCAGAAAAGAATTCCGCCTGCCACATAATGTCACCATCCTGTAGCACGTATTTTTGTACGCTTAGCTGTTGAACGATGGCTTCGTCGGGCTCAATGTCAGGGTTATCAGCCAGAAATTCTTCACGAGCGGCATCAATGGCTTCTTCCAGCGTGGCATACATGGTCATCAGAGTCTCCCTTTGATTAAATGAAGTATTCAGGGAAATAATAGTTGATTCTCCGATATTGCAAGTATGAATGCATAAAAATCATCCCGTGGCCTCAGTGCACCGGCGACGGCGCAGACTATTCCACGAGTAGAAAGCGTTAAACAGTACGACGCCCGCGGTCACGCAGAAGACGGCGCGAAAACCGTAGTTAGCGGATATTGCTGCTCCCATTAACGGTCCCGTTACGTTTCCGATATCGCGAAATGACTGGTTATAACTGAAAATACGCCCGGCGATCTGATTGGTTGAGTTATAGACCAGCAGCGTTTGTACCGCCGGGAGCAGAGCCCCGTCAGCTGCCCCCAATAAAAAGCGCAGAACACCAAGTTGCCAGGGCGATTGTACAAACGACATAGGAATAAGCAGCAGTACGGAGATGACCAGAGCAACAATCAGGATCTTCTCCGGGCCAATTCGGTCACCTAATTTGCCGAGTCGCGGAGCGCTAATTAACGCAGCTACGCCCGGTACGGAAGCAATCATCCCGCTGATAAAGGCGATGTTACTGACATTGCCAGCCAGCTCTCGAACGTACAGCGTCAGAATTGGCGCGATAGACCCGGTTGCCACCTGGATTATCAGCGTTGTGACAAACAGGCTCAGCACCAGTTTGGGATTCGTTAACGAGGCCACGACTTCACGAATGTGCAGCATCTCTTTCTTGCTCACCGGTTGGAAACGTTCGCGGATGAAAAATAGCGTCAGGATAAAACAGACCAGCAGTACGCTGGCGGTGATGAAAAATACCGGGCGTAGACCGTACTGATCCGCGAGCAGTCCGCCTGCCAACGGTCCGAGCAGTGCGCCGCTGACGCCACCGGTGGAAAGCGTTCCCAGCGCCCAGCCGCTTTTATTGCGCGGAACCTGGGTGGCGATCAGCGCATTGGCGTTGGGAATGAAACCGCCGAGCAGACCTAACAGGGCGCGCAGGACCAAAAACTGCCAGATATTTTGCGCCAGACCCATCAGCAGCATCACAATAGCCATACCCAACGCGGAACGCAGCAGCATGATTTTTCGCCCTTTGCGATCGGCAAGACCACCCCAGAAAGGAGAGGCGATGGCGGAAAAGAGAAAAGTGATGCTGAAGACCAGGCCTGACCACATGTTCAGGGCGCTATGACCCGTGACACCGAGACTCTCAACATAGAGGGGCAAGAAGGGCATAACCAGGCTAAATGCTGCACCGGTTAAAAAACAACCCAACCAGGCAACGGTGAGGTTGCGTTTCCAGCTTATGGGAGCATCTGAGGGTGACATAGCGTTCCGCAGTGTGACGCGCTGTTTGCGCTATCGATTGAATATAAGTAAGCAGGCTAATTATGCGCCTGGTTGATAGTTGCTGCAATGCGGATAGCAGTTAAACCTAAAACAGGCAGGGAAGGAGTTGCAGTCCACAGGACTGCAACCGTACTTTAGTACAGGGAGGGGGAACCTTCAGGACGCGTCTTGAAACGACGGTGTAACCACATGTACTGCTCTGGAGCCATCATGATGCATTGCTCAACAATCTTATTCATCCACGCAGCCGTAGTCTCCGCGTCGTCTAACGGCGGTGAACACTCCGGAGGCAGCATAATCAATTGATAACCTTTACCGTCAGGCTTGCGGCGGGGAACAAACGGTACCAGGCAGGCATTCGACATGCGTGAAAGCATCCAGGTCCCGGAGGTTGTTGCAGCCTGTTCAACAGCAAAAAGCGGGACAAACACGCTGGCGCGGGGACCGTAGTCATGATCCGGTGCGTACCAGACCACTTCGCCTTTTTTTAACGCTTTGATCATTCCTTTCAGGTCTTTACGATCGAGCATTGATTTATTAGATCGCATACGGCCCCAGGTTTGTAGCCAGTCGAGCAGCGGGTTGTCGTTAGGGCGATATACGCCTATCCCCGGCTCCTGCAAACCAAACTGACGCGCACCCAGTTCAAGCGTCAGAAAGTGCAGACCCACTAACAAAATTCCCCGCTTTTGCGCCTGAACGTCGCGGATATGTTCCATTCCGATAACTTCCGTCCAGCGTGAAATGCGCTTGTCGGACCAAAACCAGGCCATCCCGGTTTCCATCACCCCCATGCCCACGGACTCGAAGTTCTTGACGATCATCTGCTGGCGTTCCTGCTCGCTCATTTGCGGGAAACAGAGTTCCAGATTACGGGAAACAATTTTTGCCCGACGTTTCATCAAACGTAATGCCAGGCGACCTAATGCGCAGCCCAACTTGTAAAGTATCGGGTAGGGTAACTGCACGATTAACCAAAGGATGCCAATGCCCAGCCAGGTTAACCAATAACGTGGATGCAGTAACGCAGCCGAAAACTTGGGTAAATTCGTCATGTCTATCCTGTCTTCAAACGACCAATTGCCCGTATTGTCGCATTTTTTCACGCATATCAAAAATTTGTGACGGGAGAACGGTGATTAAACCAGCAATTGTTGTTGTGCTTTTATATGGAAGTAAGAAATGTAGCGTGAAATGTGTGGATGTAAATTGGCAGGGTTTGCTTTATTATGCCGCCGATTTTCATTTTCTCCCTATTTGCAGGATACGTACACCATGCCAGTGTTACACAACCGCATTTCGAACGATGCGCTCAAAGCCAAAATGTTGGCCGAGACCGAGCCGCGCACGACGATCTCATTCTATAAATATTTCACCATCGCGAATCCTCAGCACACGCGTGATGCGCTGTACCAGATATTCACTGCATTGAACGTCTTCGGGCGCGTTTATCTTGCCCATGAAGGAATCAATGCGCAAATCAGCGTACCGCAAAGCAACGTCGAAGCATTTCGCCAGCAGCTTTATGCATTTGATCCCGCATTAGCCGGGTTACGTCTGAATATCGCGCTAGATGATGACGGTAAATCGTTCTGGGTACTGCGCATGAAAGTGCGTGAACGCATCGTGGCGGATGGCATTGACGATCCGCAATTTGACGCCAGCAACGTAGGTGATTACCTGAAGGCGGCGGAGGTGAACGCGATGCTGGACGATCCCGACGCGGTATTCATTGATATGCGCAACCACTATGAATATGAAGTGGGCCATTTTGAGAATGCGCTGGAAATCCCGGCAGACACGTTCCGCGACCAGTTACCGAAAGCGGTTGAAATGATGCAGGCGCATAAAGATAAAAAAATCGTTATGTATTGCACGGGCGGGATCCGTTGTGAGAAAGCCAGCGCCTGGATGAAACACAACGGATTTAGTAAAGTCTGGCATATTGAGGGCGGTATTATTGAATATGCCCGCAAGGCGCGTGAACAGGGGCTTCCTGTGCGTTTTGTCGGTAAAAACTTCGTTTTTGATGAGCGGATGGGCGAAAGAATTTCTGAAGATGTTATTGCGCATTGTCATCAGTGCGGAACGGCGTGCGACAGCCATACTAATTGCAAGAATGATGGCTGCCATCTGTTGTTTATCCAGTGTCCGGCCTGCGCGCAGAAGTATAACGGCTGCTGTAGCGAGTTGTGTAGCGAAGAGAGTAAGTTGCCGGAAGAAGAGCAACGTCGTCGTCGCGCCGGACGTGAAAATGGCAACAAAATCTTTAATAAGTCACGCGGTCGCCTGAATACCAAACTGGGTATTCCGGATCCTGCGCAATAGTCGTCATGCCGGATGGCGGCTTTAGCCTCATCCGGCAACTCAAATGTTACTTCTGTTGGACACCTTCTACTGAAATAATCAGATCGACTTCCTGAGACGCCGGGCCGAGATCGGTGGTGATGTTGAAGTCTTTCAGCTTAATTTTACCTTGTGCTTCAAAACCCGCACGCGTGCCACCCCAAGGATCGCTGCCCTGACCGATCAGCTTCGCATCAAGCGTAACCGGTTTGGTGACACCGTTCAGGGTCAGATTACCGGTGATATCCAGGTCGTTCCCCTCTTTCTTCACGCTGGTAGAGCTAAAGGTCGCCTGCGGGAATTTGGCCACGTTAAGGAAATCTGCGCTGCGCAGGTGCTTGTCGCGTTCGGCATGATTAGTGTCAACGCTGTTGGTGTTGATGGTGACGTTAACCTTATCGGCCGCAGGATTTTTCTCATCAAAGGTAAAAGTCCCGTCGAAATCTTTAAATGTGCCATACAGCCAGCTATAGCCCAGGTGCTGAATACGGAAATTAACAAAGGCATGCTGTCCTTCTTTGTCAATTTTGTAATCTGCCGCCACGGCTGACCCGGTGGTGAATAACAGAGAGGCGAGTGTAAGTCCCAGCAGGTTTTTTTTCATTTTAAGCTCCATAGTCAGATGACGATTTTCCCAACATGCGATTCAGGGTATCGTCGTTATCGATAAAGTGATGTTTCAGGGCCATCAGTCCGTGCAGAAGCGATAAAACCACCACGTTCCATGCAAGCCACAGGTGCAGACTACCGGCGAGGTCAGCCTGAGCGCCCGCATTGGCAAGGGTGGCAGGAATGTCGAACCAACCAAATACGCTTATCGCTTTGCCATCAGCGGTGGAAATCAAATACCCGCTGATGACAATAGAAAAGAGCAATGTGTATAGCGCGAGGTGACCCAGTGCCGCCGTGAGGCGGGTTAAACGGGAATAACTTGCCAGCGCAGGAGGAGGAGGGGAGATAAACCGCCAGACGACGCGGATAACCAGCCCCAGCATGAGCACAACGCCGATGCTTTTATGTAGTTCAGGTGCCTGGTGATACCAACCGTCGTAATAGCTGAGCGTGACCATCCACAATCCCAGCGCAAACATGCCATATACAGCAATCGCAATCAGCCAGTGTAAAGCGGCAGACACCACGCCATAGCGTTGTGGAGTATTATTGAATTGCATAAGCACACCGTTAGATATTTTAGAAGTGAATGAAAATGGCGCGTAAAAGACATTAATGCAACTAATAAATAACAATGATGATGATATTTGTTTTTGATTCAATAAAATTGATTGAATGATGAAATAACCATCAAGGAATTAGAGCGGTTAGATGACGTTAAGGCTTAGTTTCGGCGTGTTTAAGATATTTTTCTTGTTCAGTTAATTGCAATAAAAATTAAGTTAATATCAGTTTATGTCAATTAGTGTCAGCGTTGCGGGTTCAGAAAAACATAATATATATCACATCCATAATTGCCAGCAGCGACCATAAAATAATGTAGAGCATAAAATGCTCGCGAATATTATTAACCAGATAGTGAAAGATGCGGCGCATCAATGTTATTCCTGTCATTAAAAATGGCCTCACCAACGAGGCCATTCATTTTATCGCTTAAAACGACTTAGCCTGAAGGGAGTCAGGTCAACGTCAGACGGTTTGTCCTGGGCGAAGTCTGCCGCAATCTCTCCGAGGACGGAGGCAAACTTAAAGCCATGTCCGCTCAACCCGGTGATGATCAGCGTGTTGTCATGCCCCGGCAAAGTATCAATAATAAAATCTTCATCCGGTGAATTGTCATAGGTGCAGGACGCACCGTGCAGACAGCAGCCTACGCCTGGCAGAATTGTGCGCAGGAATGGGAAGGCTTCAGAACCATCGCTGGCTACAGCGGCAAACGGCTTACGCTCTTCTGCCGAATGAATTACCTGTCCGCCATTGTGCTTACCAATTTTTAGCTCGTCGTTTTCTGCCGGGAAACCGTAGTATTGATCGCCATTTGGCAGCTCTCCGGTGAAAGCAGGGAAGTTATTCTTAACGCTGTAACGCCCATCGGCCTGATACCAGGCGAACACTTTGCGTACCGGTTGTATCGGTAGTTCAGGAATTAATGCCTGTACCCAGGTTCCGGCGCTGATCACCGCTTTTTGCGCGTGGTAGTCACCATCGGCGGTTTCTACTGTGATGCCATCATCACTATGACGAATTGCGCTGACCGGGCATTTAAATAGCTGCGCACAACCTGCTTCTTCAGCGAGACGGATCCAGGTTTTAATCGCTAACTCACTACGTAAAAAACCTGATTCCGCTTCAAACAGACCGATATAGTTTTCAGGTACGCGAATCTCTGGCCAGCGCGCCATAATGGCTGCAGCATCCAGTTGTTCAACATTAAGTTGCCACTGTTTTGCGCTTTTCGCCGCAGTCGCTAAGAAGGTTGAATCTGCCGGACCAAGGTTGATTACACCTGAGCGCACAAAAATCGGCTCTTCATTTTGGGTGGATAATTCATCCCATAATGTTTGCGCACGCAGCACCAGCGGAACATATTTTTCACCTTCGCCATAGGCATGACGAATTAATCGAGTGTCGCCGTGGTGGCTGCCCTGCTGGTGCGGTGGCATATGCGCATCGATCATCAGAACCTTCAAACCGGCGCGAGTGGCATAGTATCCGGCTGCGGCACCCACGGAACCGCTGCCAATTATGATTAAGTCGTATTTCATCCGCTTCTCTCTGCAATCGCGATAGTAGCAGGGTAAATAACTGACCCGGAATATTCAACCTGGAAATAAGAAAGGCACCGGAAAGGTGCCTTTTGATGGTTGGATGTATCAGATTTAATGTCGCTGATACTCATTTACCTGGTAATCGCCGGATTCAATTTTAGCGATTCCTGCTTCTAATATCGAAATAAATTGCCTGGCAACATCAGTGGTTAACCAGAGCGTTTGACCAACTTCAGTCCCATCCGGGTCTGGACGATTCGGGGTCTGGTAGTGCAAACGCAGCATCAGCGCATCGTAACTATCAACAGTGCTGATGTCCCATCCTACTAACGGATGAGTCTGAATGACTTCATTATTCTTTTCCATCATGCCCCCTAATTCGTGTTACTAGACAACGGTTTTCGAGGTTCAATGCGTTTTTTCTGAAGCAACTTCAGTATATCAATAAATAAGGGTATTCATTGAAAATTTAAAGAGGGAAGCGCATAAAATTTTCGTTTTCAGCGTTATCTGACTATCAAACCCACATGTTATTCATTTTTTTTAGCATGTTGCACAATTATTTTGGTGTTGTGGTTAAAAGATAGCCAGGAATTTATTATTAAAATATAAGTTCGCCAGAAGGAATGAGCTATTGATTAAAAGATGATATGTATAAAAAAGCCGGGGCGACCCGGCAAACAAACATCACTGCATATCATTATTTATTCATTGATGAACCAGTCATCCGCGCTTTCCCAGGTCTCCTGGAGGATCTCGCTGATGCGTTGTTTATCCTCTTTGGTGGCACCAATAACCGACAGATTGTTTGCGCCGGCATAGCGGACGGTAACGTTACCTTCGTTATCCGGAAAATGGTGCTGAATACGGCGGGAGAGTTCACCTGCCAGCGCGTCAATTGCACCGGCAGGTAAAGGTGAAGTTTTGGCAATAGTGACTTCAATACGCATAGTAGCCCCCTGTGGAATATACTGTTTATTTATACAGTTATTCTCGTCAGTTGGCTACACTTTTTTTAGCTTTTCACGGACCACTGTACCGTTTCACCCCCCAGGAAAGGCACTAGCGTATCATCTACCAGCGCAATGCTCTCCGGGACCTGGTGCTCCACGCGTTCCAGCTCAATAAAGGTTTCATTCACCGGCAAACCATAGAACTGTGGGCCATTGAGTGAGCAGAAGGCTTCAAAATGGTCCAGCGCATTCATCTCTTCAAACACGGTGGCATAACTGCCCAATGCGGTGGGCGCATTAAAGCAGCCCGCACAACCACAGCTTGACTCTTTGCGATGACGTGCATGCGGCGCTGAGTCGGTACCTAGGAAGGCGCGGTTAAACCCGCTGGCGACCAGCTCACGAAGCGCCTGTTGATGGACGTTACGTTTGAGGATCGGCAGGCAGTACAAATGAGGTCGAATCCCGCCGACCAGCATGTGGTTGCGGTTAAACATCAGGTGCTGTGGCGTAATAGTCGCCGCCAGAAGGTCGTTGCCGGCGCGCACGTATTCGGCAGCATCTTTAGTCGTGATATGTTCGAACACCACTCTCAGCGCAGTTAAACGCTGACGCAGTGGTTCCATCACCGTTTCTATAAAGCGCGCCTCGCGATCGAAAATATCGATATCCGCATGCGTCACTTCGCCGTGTACCAGCAGAGGCATACCCAATTTTTCCATCCGCTCCAGCACTGGCATGATGGCATCAATAGAGGTGACGCCATGCGTCGAGTTGGTGGTGGCATTAGCCGGATAGAGTTTTGCGGCGGTGAACACGCCTTCGTTAAATCCACGTTCCAGCTCATTGGGATCCAGCGTATCCGTTAAGTAGCAGGTCATCAATGGCGTGAAGTCGTGTCCGGCAGGTACCGCGTCAAGAATTCGCTGGCGGTAAGCGATAGCCGCGTCAACCGTGGTGACGGGCGGAGCCAGGTTCGGCATGACAATGGCGCGGCCATAAACTTCGCTGGTATAGGGCACGACAGTTTTTAACATGTCGCCATCGCGAAAGTGAAGATGCCAGTCGTCTGGGCGGCGGATCTTTAAAACCTGGGATGATGCAGTCATCAATATGCTCCGGCTGAGGATAGTCTTTTTTGCCGGAAACAAAGGATAAGCGGAAACGTTTTCGTTTGCACGAAAAAAAAGGGCGCATCGGCGCCCTCTGTCAGATTAGTCGGTGAACGGGATAATGATTTCACCGGGTTTCACCTCAATGCCTTTCGCCAGTTTCTTCGCCAGCGCTTCCCCCTGGCTACTGTCATCCCGCAGAATGTACGCCGGTTGCTGGTTGAAATAGTTGCGCAGCGACTGATTTAAATAAGGCATCAGCGTTTGCAGTACCGACTGCATTTTTTCCGGTGTGACGGTAGCGTCCACAACTTCCATCTCTTGCAGATAAATGGCGCCTTTCTCTTTATTGAAAACCGGTAAGGCTTTTAGCTTCAGCTTCATGGTCGCTTTCTGACTGCCAAACAGGGAGTTCATGTCCAGGTTGGCGTCTCCGGTCAGAGTCACTTTATTGGGTTCTTCACGGCCTATCTGACTGGTGAGATTGTTCAGTACGATATGTGCTTCAGCAACACCAGGCAAACCGATATCTTTAGAAAAGTTATTATTCTTCGCCAGGGCCTGATTAATCTCTTGCTCGCTAACCGTGTATTGCGTGAGTTGATTACAACCAACCAACAGGCCGCTGACAATTAGCGCAGCGGCAAAGAAAAACTTTTTCATGGGGTTCCTCAACATGATGCTTGTGGCGTAATCGTGACACAAAGCATCATCGAGCACCAGCGCTGCGGGTACCAGCAGAAAAAACTGAAAAATGCGCGTACGACGGATTGGCTATCAGGCATCTGGCTCCAGCATACCACGCGTTGGACGTTTGAGACTGAATTGCCAGCCCAGCGCCAGGAAAGTGATGAAGCCGATAATACCGAGCATCATCCAGGGCAGTTCAGGTTGTGCCAGGGCTTTACCCATGTCAAACAGCCAGCCGCCGCCGATATAACCAATGGCGCCGCCGATGGCGAGTCCCAGTCGACTGAAGCCCATATAGCTTCCTCGGGCCCGGGCATTCGCCAGCGATGCGCTCAGAGTTTCACGCGCCGGTTCGGCGATGATCGAGCCAATATAGAACGTGCAAATCAGGGTGAACAACTGCTGCAAATTTCCGACCAGGCCGATGGGCATCATGCTTAGAGACATCACCAACAGACCGGCCATCAGGCGATGCTCAAGGCGAAAGCGTTTTTCACTCCAGCGGGCAATCGGGTAGAGCAACGTTAAAGAGAGGCACGCCTCGATGGCATACATCCATTTCACTGCGGCCGGTGAGCCAGCGATGTCGTTCACCATTATTGGCAGCATTAGCATCACTTGTACCGCCAGCATGTAATAGCCTGCCAGCGTCAGCACATAAGTAACAAAACGCTTGTCATGCATCACATGGCTCATTCCTTCGCGCACCGGAATTTTCACCGTCGACAGCTTCCATGCCGGAAGTAACCAGGCGTTAAACGCCGCGCACAGAACGAACAAAATTGCACCGGTGGCACACACCAGACGGAAATCGTATTGCAATAACCAACTGCCGAGCAACGCGCCAACCACTGCCCCGGCGCTATCCTGCATCATCAGAATAGAGAAAAAACGCCCGCGCTTTTCCGGACGGATCAGTTTGACCACCAGCGCCGAGCGGGGCGGGTCGAACAACGTGCCGCCCAGCCCGGAAAGAAAGCAGGAAAACCACAGCAGCCACGGTTCATGGGCAATGCCCATGGTGGCGAACCCGGCAGCGCGCATCAGCATGCCGGTGACGATCATCGGTTTTGCCCCGAAACGGTCAGCAATAGCACCGCCGAAGATACCCAACCCTTGCTGGATAAATTGACGTAATCCAAGCGCGATACCGACCATCACGGCGGCCCAGCCCATTTGGTCGACGAAACGAATTGAGATCAGCGGGAAAACGACGAAGAAACCCAGCACGACCAGCATGTTATCGATAAGAAGGAAGTATTTACCCAGGTTCCTTGCCTGCGAGACTTGCGACATTTCCCCTCCAGGGAAAAACTCGTCACTCTGGATAGAGTTTAAAAGATAAGCACCTCCTATTCTGCGGTGTCGTTATCGCTTTTCCCACCCTTCGCGGGACAATATTTTTTTATCAAAAGTCCGTCTTGATAGAGAGTTTTCATCAAAATGTGTGAATAATTCAAAAAATGGCATTTTGCTCTTTTCACAGGGTGTATTTGCGCAGGTATAGTAAGGCGAATAGCGTATTGAAGACGTTACGGGAAGGAGTAGGTATAGAATGTTTGGCTATCGCAGTAACGTGCCAAAAGTGCGCTTAACCACGGACCGCCTGGTCGTGCGTTTAGTGCATGAGCGTGATGCCTGGCGTCTGGCAGATTATTACGCAGAAAATCGTCATTTCTTAAAACCCTGGGAACCTATTCGCGATGAAAGCCACTGTTATCCGTCCGGCTGGCAGGCGCGTCTGAGCATGATCTCTGAGTTTCATAAACAGGGCACCGCTTATTACTTTGCGCTGCTCGATCCAGAAGAAAAAGAGATTATCGGCGTCGCGAACTTCTCGAACGTCGTGCGGGGATCTTTCCACGCCTGCTATCTCGGTTACTCCATTGCACAGAAGTGGCAGGGGCAGGGGCTGATGTATGAAGCCTTAACCTCGGCCATCCGCTATATGCAGCGCACGCAGCATATTCACCGCATTATGGCTAACTACATGCCACATAATAAACGCAGCGGTGACCTGCTGGCGCGACTGGGTTTTGAAAAAGAAGGGTACGCCAAAGACTACCTGCTGATTGACGGGCAGTGGCGCGATCACGTGCTGACGGCGTTGACCACATCAGAATGGACCCCCGGCCGCTAAGTTTCAGATGCAGCTATGATTAATGGAGAAGACGATGAAATACGAATTAACCGCCACCGAAGCTCGGGTGATTGGCTGTTTATTAGAAAAACAAGTGACTACGCCTGAACAGTATCCGCTCTCTGCTAACGGAGTTGTCACCGCCTGCAATCAAAAAACGAATCGTGAACCCGTGATGAACCTGTCGGAATCCGACGTGCAGGATCAGCTTGATAACCTCGTGAAACGGCATTTCCTGCGCACGGTGAGTGGCTTTGGTAATCGCGTCACGAAATATGAGCAGCGTTTCTGCAACTCTGAGTTTGGTAATCTTAAGCTCAGCGCGGGGGAAGTCGCGCTCATTACCACGCTGTTGCTGCGCGGCGCTCAAACACCTGGTGAACTGCGTAGCCGCGCCTCCCGGATGTACGAATTCAGCGACATGGCCGAAGTCGAGTCGACACTGGAGAAACTGGCAACCCGGGAAGATGGTCCTTATGTCGTTCGCCTGGCGCGTGAGCCGGGCAAACGTGAAAGCCGTTATATGCACCTGTTTTGCGGTGACGTTGATGAAGCGATGGCCACGGCAGATGAACTTCCGGCAGCTTCGGGCGATCTACAGGCGCGCGTTGAAGCGCTGGAAACAGACGTTGCGGAGCTTAAGCAGCGGCTTGATTCCTTGCTGGCGCACCTGGGAGACTGATGTGAATAAATTACGTATCGGCGTTGTCGGGCTCGGCGGGATTGCGCAAAAGGCCTGGCTGCCCGTGCTGGGCGCTTGTGCAGACTGGACGCTGGAAGGGGCATTTTCACCTTCACGGGAAAAAGCGCAGCGTATCTGTGATACCTGGCGAATACCCTACGTTGATTCACTGGTGAATCTGGCGCAAACCTGCGATGCGGTTTTCGTCCATTCGAGTACCGCTACACACTATGCGGTGGTCAGCCAACTGCTGAATGCCGGGGTTCATGTGTGCGTAGATAAACCGCTGGCGGAAAACTTGCGCGAGGCTGAACAATTGGTGGAGCTGGCCGGGCGGAAAAAGCTGACCTTGATGGTGGGGTTTAACCGTCGATTTGCGCCGCTGTATCAGGATCTCAAATCCCAGTTGGGCAATGCGGCGTCCTTACGCATGGATAAGCACCGTACGGACAGCGTCGGACCGCACGATCTGCGCTTCACTCTGCTGGACGACTATCTGCACGTAGTCGATACCGCATTGTGGCTAGCGGGAGGGAAGGCGCAGTTAAATAACGGTACGCTGTTAACCAATGAATCCGGTGCGATGCTCTATGCGGAGCACCATTTTTCCGCCGGGCAAATGCAGATAACGACCAGTATGCATCGCCGCGCCGGTAGCCAGCGCGAGAGCGTGCAGGCGGTGACGGATGGTGGCCTGATTGACGTTACGGATATGCGGGAATGGCGGGAGGAGCGCGGGCAGGGAGTGGTGCACAAGCCGGTAGCGGGCTGGCAAACGACCCTGGAACAGCGTGGGTTTGCCGGATGCGCGCGTCATTTCATTGAGTGCGTGCAAAATCAGACGGTTCCGCAGACGGCAGGCGAGCAGGCGCTACTGGCCCAGCGCGTAGTCGAAAAGCTGTGGCGGGAGGCGATGGCGGAATAACCCCCTGTAACATCTGGCGGTAGTAATTCATTGTAATCCAGGTACTATATGCCAACTCAAAAATAACACCTCTTTTCAACCCTAGGTTGGTTTGTAGGCCTGATAAAACGCTACGGCGTCGCCATCAGGCACTGTGACATTACCGGATGGTGGCGCTTATGCCTTATCCGGTCTACGGGCTGATTATGCGGGGCTTTGCCTCAGAGTCTGGAATACAACATAGATGAATTTATTAAAGTCGCTGGCAGCCGTCAGCTCGATGACGATGTTTTCACGTGTGCTGGGTTTTGCGCGTGATGCGATTGTCGCCAGAATCTTTGGCGCAGGGATGGCGACTGATGCCTTTTTTGTGGCATTCAAACTTCCTAACCTGCTGCGCCGAATTTTTGCCGAGGGCGCTTTTTCGCAGGCATTTGTACCTATTCTGGCCGAATATAAAAGTAAGCAGGGTGAAGATGCTACCCGCGTGTTTGTCGCTTACGTTTCCGGGCTGTTAACCCTGGCGCTGGCTGTGGTGACCGTTGCCGGGATGCTGGCTGCCCCGTGGGTGATTTTAGTCACCGCGCCTGGGTTTGCCGACACAGCAGACAAATTCGCGCTGACCACGCAACTGCTACGGATCACTTTTCCGTATATTCTGCTGATCTCACTGGCTTCGCTGGTGGGTGCGATCCTGAATACCTGGAACCGCTTTTCCATTCCGGCGTTTGCGCCGACCTTTCTGAATATCAGCATGATCGGTTTCGCGCTATTTGCTGCGCCTTATTTTCACCCTCCGGTGCTGGCGCTGGCGTGGGCCGTTACCGTCGGCGGCGTGCTACAGCTGATTTACCAGCTTCCGCATCTGAAGAAAATTGGCATGCTGGTGCTGCCGCGCGTGAACTTCCATGATGCGGGGGCGATGCGCGTCGTCAAGCAAATGGGCCCGGCGATCCTTGGGGTATCAGTCAGCCAGATTTCACTGATCATCAATACGATTTTCGCTTCGTTTCTGGCCTCTGGCTCAGTGTCATGGATGTATTATGCCGACCGCCTGATGGAGTTTCCGTCTGGCGTACTTGGCGTCGCGTTGGGGACTATCCTGCTGCCCTCGCTGTCCAAAAGTTTTTCCAGCGGTAATCATGATGAGTATTGCCGTCTGATGGATTGGGGCCTGCGTTTGTGTTTTCTGCTGGCATTACCGAGCGCCGTAGCGTTGGGGATTCTGGCCAAACCGCTGACGGTTTCTCTGTTCCAGTACGGTAAATTTACCGCCTTTGACGCCGCGATGACGCAACGCGCGCTGGTGGCGTACTCGGTAGGTTTGATTGGCTTGATCGTGGTGAAAGTGTTGGCCCCAGGTTTTTATTCGCGCCAGGATATTAAAACGCCAGTCAAGATAGCCATTGTCACACTGATTATGACCCAGGTAATGAACCTGGCGTTTATTGGGCCGTTGAAACATGCCGGACTGTCGCTGTCGATTGGTCTGGCGGCGTGTCTGAACGCTTCACTGCTGTACTGGCAACTGCGGAAACAGAAAATTTTTACCCCACAACCGGGTTGGGCCTGGTTCCTGGCGCGACTGGTGATTTCTGTGCTGGTGATGTCGGCGGCGCTGGTTGGGATGCTCTACATCATGCCGGACTGGTCGCAGGGAACAATGCTATGGCGTCTGCTGCGTCTGATGGCCGTTGTGGTGGCAGGTATTGCAGCCTACTTCGCTGCGCTCGCGGTGCTGGGCTTTAAAGTGAAAGAGTTTGTGCGCCGGACGGCGTAACAGATTAATGCCGGATGGCGGCATGACGCCGTATCCGGCCTACAAACGCGTAGGCCTGATAAGCAAAACGTTATCAGGCTAGCATCAGATAGAGAATTTTTTTCCGCCGCGGTGCGTAGCAGAGGTTTGACCGTTTGCGCCATACAGCGCCGGTTCCTGGTGTGGTTTCAGCACTTGAATCGCTTGTTGATTGCGCTCGATCTGCCCTTCCAGCAGCCAACCGTTGTGCTGGTTGAGGTCGCGTAGGTCCTGAGTTTTCCGGGTAATGGTCTGCCAACGCTCGGCAATTTCATCATTCGCGCTGCGCGTGGCGTCATGCTCCAGACGGCGCTGCTGCTCCAGATAATCAAGGGTTGCCAGCAAAGAGCTTTTTTCTTCTGTAATACGCTGTAGCTGGCTGCCGTTAATATATCCTGCGGAAAGTTGCTGCTGTTCAGCATCCATCACCGTTTTCAGGTCATTCAGGACGGTCGTCATCTGGTCAAGTATTTCTGACAAACGAGTCATACTTTATTTACTCTGTAAGTAGCTCTGCGCCTCGCGGATCAGCGAGTCGGCAATTTTTCCGGTGTCCATTTTCAGTTCGCCGTTACGGATCGCGGTTTTTAGTGCTTCCACGCGCTCCATATTGATGTCATTGGTGCCGGGCTGCATCAGTTTGGCCTGGGCGTCGCTCAGCATCACGCTGGTGCTGGTGGTTGCAGTGGTTTTTTCCTTCCGCGTTTTTTGTACCGGCGCATCGCTGGTTTCACGTGGCTGAACGGTACTTACTGGCTTCAATGGTGAGGTACGATCAATGCTCATTTTGTTTATCCTCATCGAGGGGGTACGCTATAGCGGCCCGCTGTAATCATTGGTTGTTTATCTATCGGCACACGCTAAAAAATCTTTAACCTATTATAGGTTAATAAGAATATTCCCATCAGAATCGACGACGCCGCTCACCACCTGACCTGAAATCATCCGTACTCGGGCATTCTGTGCGACGGCGGCATTGTTCAGCGCTTTACCTTCGGCATTCACCCGAAAGCCATCTCCGTTGGCGATAACCAGGACGCGCTGACCGGCCTTGATCCGCCATGCCTGGCGCAACATTGAAAGCTGTATCGGTTGACCTGGCACCAGATCGCGCAGGCTTACGGCATCCTGCACCTGATTCATATCCAGCACGGCGCGCGGGGGGAGTTGGTCCAGTCGACCTCGTTTCAACGTTACGCTGGCCGGAGTCAGGGCGCTGCCCCGAGCTACGGGCGCGGCGGCAACAACGTAGTTTCCCGTGGCCTGCACGTTCACCTGCAGATAACGTTTCTCGTTGGCGCAACGTGCCAGCACGTTCACATTACCCCACAATTTTGCACTCCCGGACACGCTTAATGCGGGTTGTTCGCAGCTTGGCAATAAATTTGGCGACGTTCGGATAGTAACGACCACCTCATCACTAAATCCGGCCAGACGCTGGGAAAACCATGCCGTCAGCTGTGAATTCAGATCTTGCGCCAGCGTCATGGGGCTGAACAGCAGTGCTGCCACGACGATTCCACGTTTAAACGTTTGCATCAAAACCTCGCGCTTTATCAGGTAGTGACAGGATTCTACCTGTGTGACGCAGTCATCAACGCAACAAATAGCGACGCATTTTGCGTTTATTCCGGCGATAACGCGCGCGTAATGGGATTTAAGCTGTCGGCTGAATTTTGTCATTTGCGGAGGAGATATGCTCGATAAGCTCGACGCCGCCTTACGTTTTCAACAGGAAGCGCTGAATTTGCGCGCCCAACGCCAGGAAATATTGGCGGCCAACATAGCCAATGCCGACACGCCGGGATACCAGGCGCGCGACCTGGATTTCGCCAGTGAATTAAAAAAAGTCATGGTGCGAGGACGGGAAGAAACCGGCGGTGTCTCGTTGACGCTGACCTCTGCACAACACATTCCGGCCCAGGCCGTTTCCGCACCTTCTACGGAACTGCTCTACCGTATTCCTGACCAGCCGTCTCTCGATGGCAACACGGTAGATATGGACCGGGAGCGTACGCAATTTGCAGATAACAGCCTCAAGTATCAAATGGGCCTGACCGCACTGGGTGGACAAATCAAAGGCATGATGAACGTGCTGCAAGGAGGGAACTAATTCGTGGCGCTGTTAAATATTTTTGATATCGCAGGCTCTGCACTGGCGGCTCAGTCTAAGCGCCTGAACGTGGCGGCCAGCAACATGGCGAATGCGGATAGCGTCGCCGGACCTGACGGTCAGCCGTATCGCGCGAAACAGGTTGTTTTTCAGGTTGATGCTGCGCCAGGCGCGGCAACCGGTGGCGTAAAAGTCGCTGACGTCATTGAAAGCCAGGCGCCGGATAAGCTGGTTTATGAACCCGGTAATCCGCTGGCCGATGCGAACGGTTACGTAAAAATGCCGAATGTGGATGTCGTCGGCGAAATGGTCAACACCATGTCAGCCTCGCGTAGTTACCAGGCAAACGTCGAAGTACTCAATACGGTGAAAAGCTTGATGCTCAAAACGCTGACGCTAGGCCAGTAAAAGGAGGCGCACATGTCTATTGCTGTAAAAATGAATGACCCGAGCACGACGGGTGTGAATGACGCAACGGGGAAGAGTTCACTGACGGGCAACAACGCCGCGGACCTGCAAAGCAGCTTCCTTACGCTACTGGTTGCACAGCTGAAAAACCAGGATCCAACCAACCCGCTGCAAAACAACGAACTGACCACCCAGTTGGCGCAAATCAGTACCGTGAGTGGAATTGAGAAACTGAACACCACGCTGGGGTCGATCTCCGGGCAGATCGACAACAGTCAGTCGCTGCAGGCCAGTACGTTGATCGGCCACGGCGTCATGATCCCGGGCACCACCATCCTGACCGGTAAAGGTACGGAAGAAGGTGCAAAAACCACCACCACGCCGTTTGGCGTTGAGCTGCAGCAACCGGCAGATAAGGTTACCGCAACTATTACCGATAAAGACGGCAAGGTGGTACGCACCATTGATATCGGTGGGTTGAAAGCGGGCGTTCATACCTTCACCTGGGACGGCACCATGACCGATGGCACGGATGCGCCAAGCGGTTCTTACAACGTGTCAATTGCTGCCAGTAATGGCGGAACGCAGTTGGTGGCACAGCCGCTTCAGTTTGCGCTGGTGCAGGGCGTTATTCGCAGTAACGGCGGTAATACGCTGGATCTGGGCACCTATGGAACCACCACCCTCGACGAAGTACGGCAGATCATTTAAGCCTTCACACTTATCAGGAGTAAGTCATGGCCTTTTCACAAGCGGTCAGCGGTCTGAACGCTGCAGCGACCAACCTCGATGTCATTGGTAACAACATCGCCAACTCCGCCACCTACGGTTTTAAATCCGGTACGGCTTCTTTTGCCGATATGTTCGCCGGTTCTAAAGTGGGTCTGGGCGTTAAAGTTGCGGGTATTACCCAGGACTTTACCGACGGCACCACGACTAACACTGGTCGCGGTCTGGATGTGGCTATCAGCCAGAACGGTTTTTTCCGCATGGTAGACAGCAACGGTTCCGTTTTCTACAGCCGTAACGGTCAGTTCAAGCTCGATGAAAACCGCAATATCGTTAACATGCAGGGACTACAACTGACGGGCTATCCGGCTACCGGTACACCGCCAACGATACAGCAGGGTGCTAACCCGGCGCCGATCACTATCCCGAATACGCTGATGGCGGCTAAAACCACCACGACTGCGTCAATGCAGATCAACCTGAACTCTACTGACAAAGTGCCAACGAAGACCCCGTTTAATCCAAACGATGCGGATTCCTACAACAAAAAAGGCACCGTTACCGTTTTCGATAGCCAGGGTAACGCCCATGACATGAATATTTTTTATGTCAAAAATGCGCAAAGCAACACCTGGGAAGTTCACACCCAGGATGCTTCAACCGGAGACGCTGCAAAATCAGCAGGGTTTATGCGCTTTAATGAAAATGGTGTGTTCTTAGGGATTAGTGCCACGGCAGCCGAGGCAGTACCGACGCCTCCTACAGTCTGGCCAAAAGATATCAACATCACAACCGGGCAGATTAACGGTGCTGATGCGGCAAATTTCTCTCTGAGCTTCCTCAACTCCATGCAGCAGAACACCGGCGCTAACAACATCGTTGCCACGAAGCAGAATGGCTATAAGCCGGGCGACCTGGTGAGCTACCAGATTAACAATGACGGTACTGTGGTCGGCAACTACTCCAATGAACAGCAACAGGTTCTGGGGCAGATCGTGCTGGCAAACTTTGCCAATAACGAAGGTCTGGCTTCTCAGGGTGATAACGTCTGGGCGGCCACTCAGTCCTCTGGCGTGGCGCTGTTGGGTACCGCAGGTGAGGGTAACTTCGGCAAGCTGACCAACGGCGCGCTGGAAGCATCAAACGTGGATTTGAGTAAAGAACTGGTGAATATGATCGTCGCCCAGCGTAACTATCAGTCGAACGCGCAGACTATCAAAACCCAGGACCAGATCCTCAACACGCTGGTCAACCTGCGCTAAGCGCCTGACGGGATGGCTTAATGGATCACGCAATTTATACCGCCATGGGCGCGGCAAGTCAGACGCTGAATCAACAAGCGGTGACGGCCAGCAACCTGGCAAACGCCTCAACGCCGGGTTTTCGTGCGCAGCTCAATGCGCTGCGCGCGGTTCCCGTTGAAGGATTGTCTTTACCGACGCGTACGCTGGTGGTGGCCTCCACGCCGGGAGCTGATATGACGCCGGGTCAGATGGACTATACCTCTCGTCCGCTGGACGTGGCGCTGCAACAGGATGGCTGGTTGGCTGTGCAGACTGCGGACGGTAGCGAAGGATATACCCGAAATGGCGCCATTCAGGTAAGCCCTACGGGTGAACTGACCATTCAGGGACGCCCGGTGATTGGCGAGGCCGGACCAATAGCCGTACCGGAAGGTTCTGAAGTCACCATTGCGGCTGACGGCACGATTTCGGCACTGAACCCTGGCGATCCGGCCAATACGGTCGCGCCAGTTGGTCGGCTGAAACTGGTGAAGGCTTCGGGAAATGAAGTGCAACGTGGCGATGACGGTATGTTCCGTCTGACTCAGGCCGCGCAGGCTACCCGTGGCGCGACGTTACAGGCTGACCCCAGCATTCGCGTTATGTCGGGCGTGCTGGAAGGCAGTAACGTTAAGCCGGTTGCCGCGATGAGTGACATGATCGCCAACGCCCGTCGTTTCGAAATGCAAATGAAGATTATCAGTAGCGTGGATGATAACGCGGGTCGCGCCAACCAACTGCTGTCGATGAGTTAATACAGGACATTTTATGATCAGTTCATTATGGATCGCCAAAACCGGCCTGGATGCGCAGCAAACCAACATGGATGTGATTGCCAACAACCTGGCAAACGTCAGTACCAACGGATTTAAGCGTCAACGTGCCGTGTTTGAAGATCTGTTGTACCAGACGATTCGCCAGCCGGGCGCACAGTCTTCTGAACAAACTACACTGCCGTCTGGCTTGCAGATTGGTACCGGTGTGCGTCCGGTTGCGACCGAACGTTTACACAGCCAGGGGAACCTGTCGCAGACCAACAACAGTAAAGATGTGGCGATTAAAGGGCAGGGCTTTTTCCAGGTCATGCTGCCTGATGGCACGTCCGCCTATACCCGTGACGGTTCTTTCCAGGTGGATCAGAACGGTCAACTGGTGACTGCGGGTGGTTTTCAGGTTCAGCCTGCCATCACCATCCCGGCTAACTCGCTCAGTATCACCATTGGACGCGACGGTATTGTCAGCGTAACCCAGCAGGGCCAGGCAGCACCGGTTCAGGTTGGGCAGCTTAACCTGACTACTTTTATGAATGATACCGGTCTGGAAAGCATTGGTGAGAATCTGTACACCGAAACGCAGTCATCCGGTGCGCCAAATGAGAGCACGCCGGGGCTGAACGGCGCGGGTCTGCTGTACCAGGGTTATGTTGAAACCTCTAACGTCAACGTGGCGGAAGAACTGGTAAACATGATCCAGGTGCAGCGCGCTTACGAAATCAACAGTAAAGCGGTATCGACCACCGATCAGATGCTGCAAAAACTGACGCAACTCTAAAGTGTGGCCCGGTGGGGTGAAAGCCTCACCGGCACACTGATTTTGAAGATGACCGCAATGCGAAAATACGCGCTTCACCCATACCCAATTTTAGCCCTGTTGGTGGTTTCACTGACAGGATGCGCCTGGATCCCGGCCACGCCCCTTGTGCAGGGCGCAACGTCTGCCCAGCCTGTTCCTGGCCCGACGCCGGTGGCGAATGGATCAATCTTCCAGTCGGCCCAACCGATTAACTACGGTTATCAGCCGCTATTCGAAGACCGCCGTCCGCGCAATATTGGCGATACGTTGACCATCGTATTGCAGGAAAATGTCAGCGCCAGCAAAAGTTCTTCGGCTAATGCCAGCCGCGACGGCAAGACCAACTTTGGTTTTGATACCGTACCGCGTTATTTGCAAGGACTGTTTGGCAACGAGCGTGCTGACGTAGAAGCTTCAGGCGGTAACTCTTTTAACGGTAAAGGCGGCGCGAACGCCAGTAATACCTTCAGCGGTACGCTGACCGTAACGGTCGATCAGGTACTGGTGAATGGCAACTTACATGTCGTGGGTGAAAAACAGATCGCCATTAATCAGGGCACTGAATTCATTCGCTTCTCCGGGGTCGTTAACCCGCGCACCATCAGTGGCAGCAACTCTGTACCGTCAACTCAGGTTGCGGACGCACGTATTGAGTATGTCGGCAACGGCTACATCAATGAAGCGCAGAATATGGGCTGGTTGCAGCGTTTCTTCCTTAACTTGTCGCCGATGTAAGCGAGGTACCCGGTGTTTAAATCTTTAGTTGGAATGATACTGGTGCTGATAACCACCTTTGCGCATGCCGACCGTATTCGTGACCTGACCAGCGTTCAGGGCGTGCGGGAAAACTCGTTGATCGGTTATGGGCTGGTGGTCGGTTTGGATGGAACGGGTGACCAGACCACCCAGACGCCGTTTACTACGCAAACGCTCAACAACATGCTTTCGCAGTTGGGAATCACCGTACCGACCGGCACCAATATGCAGCTGAAAAACGTGGCGGCGGTGATGGTGACCGCGCAGTTCCCGGCCTTTGGTCGTCAGGGGCAAACCATTGACGTGGTGGTTTCTTCCATGGGTAACGCCAAAAGCCTGCGCGGCGGAACGTTGCTGATGACCCCGCTGAAAGGGGTCGATAGCCAGGTATATGCACTGGCACAGGGGAATATTCTGGTGGGTGGTGCAGGTGCGGCTGCGGGTGGTAGCAGCGTACAGGTTAACCAACTCAATGGCGGACGTATTACCAACGGTGCAACCATCGAACGTGAATTACCCAGCCAGTTCGGCGGCGGTAACACCATTAATCTACAACTGAATAATGAAGATTTCACGATGGCGCAGCAGATTACCGACACCATCAACCGCTCGCGTGGCTTTGGTAGCGCGACGGCGCTGGATGCCCGGACAATTCAGGTGCGCGTGCCAAGCGGCAACAGTTCGCAGGTGCGCTTCCTCGCCGACATTCAGAATATGGAGGTGAACGTTACGCCGCAGGATGCGAAAGTGATTATCAACTCGCGCACTGGATCCGTTGTCATGAACCGCGAAGTTACGCTGGATAGCTGTGCCGTCGCGCAAGGCAACTTGTCGATCACGGTAAACCGCCAGGCGAACGTCAGCCAGCCGGACACCCCGTTTGGCGGTGGACAGACCGTCGTGACGCCACAAACCCAGATCGATCTGCGCCAGAGCGGCGGTTCGCTGCAAAGCGTGCGTTCCAGCGCCAACCTGAACAACGTTGTGCGTGCGCTTAATGCGCTGGGGGCAACGCCGATGGATCTGATGTCCATTCTGCAATCAATGCAGAGCGCGGGATGCTTGCGCGCCAAACTGGAAATCATCTAATGATTGGTGACAGCAAACTGCTGACCAGTGCCGCCTGGGATGCGCAATCACTGAACGAACTGAAAGCGAAAGCGGGTCAGGACCCGGCGGCGAATATCCGCCCGGTCGCCCGTCAGGTTGAAGGGATGTTCGTACAAATGATGCTGAAAAGCATGCGTGAAGCGCTGCCGAAAGATGGCATTTTTAGCAGCGATTCGACACGTTTGTATACCAGCATGTATGACCAACAAATTGCGCAGCAGATGACCGCAGGTAAAGGTCTCGGACTGGCTGAAATGATGGTTAAACAGATGACCGAAGGGCGGGCGCAACCCGCAGATGATGCGCCGCAGGTGCCAATGAAGTTCTCTCTGGAAACCGTGACCAGCTATCAAAACCAGGCGCTGACGCAACTGGTCCGTAAAGCCATTCCCCGGGCGACGGAAAGCAATGATGAGCCGCTGTCAGGTGACAGTAAAGACTTCCTCGCCCAGCTATCGCTGCCGGCTAAGTTGGCAAGTCAGCAAAGTGGGGTTCCGCATCATCTGATTCTGGCGCAGGCGGCGCTGGAGTCCGGATGGGGGCAGCGACAAATCCGTCGCGAGAACGGCGAACCAAGCTTTAACATTTTTGGTGTGAAGGCTTCGGGAAGCTGGAAAGGCCCAACCACCGAAATCACCACCACCGAATATGAAAACGGCGAGGCGAAAAAGGTGAAAGCCCGATTCCGCGTCTATAGCTCTTACCTTGAGGCACTGTCAGATTATGTTGGCCTGATATCGCGTAACCCGCGCTATGCGGCGGTAACCGCCGCTGCTACTGCCGAGCAGGGGGCACAGGCTTTGCAGAATGCCGGTTACGCGACTGACCCTAACTATGCGCGCAAATTAACCAGCATGATCCAGCAGTTGAAATCGATGAGCGAAAAAGTGAGCAAAACCTACAGTACGAATATCGATAATCTCTTTTAAATAGCTCAAGTCTACCGACCTGCTGCCGATAATAACGAGTATTGAAGGATTACAAGGAACCTCCATGTCCAGCTTAATTAATAACGCGATGAGTGGACTCGCCGCAGCGCAGGCCGCGTTGAATTCTGCCAGTAATAACATCACCAGCTATAACGTTGCCGGATATACCCGCCAAACGACAATTATGGCGCAAGCGAACAGCACGCTGGGTGCGGGGGGCTGGGTTGGCAATGGCGTCTATGTTTCTGGCGTACAGCGCGAGTATGACTCCTTTATCACAAATCAGTTACGTGCCGCGCAGAACCAAAGCAGCGGTCTGACAACGCGCTATGAACAAATGTCGAAAATCGACAATCTGCTCTCCAGCAAAACCAGTTCCATTTCGACCTCAATGCAGGACTTTTTTACGAGTCTGCAAACGTTGGTCAGTAACGCGGAAGACCCGGCGGCGCGCCAGGCGCTGATCGGTAAAGCTGATGGTTTAGTTAACCAGTTTAGAACAACCGATCAGTATCTGCGCGATCAAGACAAGCAGGTTAATACTGCGATCAAGGCCAGCGTTGACCAAATCAACAACTATTCGAAACAGATTGCCAGCCTTAACGATCAGATTTCCCGTCTGACCGGCGTTGGTGCGGGCGCATCACCTAACGATTTACTCGACCAGCGTGACCAACTGGTCAGTGAACTGAACCAGATTGTCGGTGTTGAAGTCAGCGTTCAGGACGGCGGGACTTACAACATCACCATGGCGAACGGCTATTCACTGGTGCAGGGTAGTAATGCACGCCAGCTGGCGGCTGTGCCCTCCAGTGACGATCCGAACCGTACCACCGTGGCCTACGTCGACGGGGTTGCTGGCGCTGTTGAAATTCCCGAGAAATTGTTGAATACCGGTTCACTGGGCGGACTGCTCACTTTCCGTTCTCAGGAGCTTGATCAGACGCGTAACACGCTGGGGCAGCTGGCGCTGGCGTTTGCTGATGCGTTTAACACCCAGCATAAAGAAGGTTTTGACGCGAACGGCGATCAGGGTAAGGATTTCTTTGCTATCGGCAGTCCGGCCGTATTCAACAATGCTAAAAATGCGGGAACAGGATCGCTAAACGCAAAGATTACCGACAGCTCTGCTGTGCAGGCGACAGATTATAAAATCGTTTTTGATGGGACGGACTGGCAGGTCACTCGTCTGGCGGACAATACCAGCTTCAAAGCTACCGTTACCGGTGGGAAGATGTCTTTTGACGGGATGGAAATCACCGTTAATGCTGGCGCACAAGCAAATGATAGCTTCACAGTGAAACCTGTCAGTAACGCCATTGTTGATATGAAAGTCATGGTGACCGATGAGTCGAAAATCGCCATGGCCCAGGTCTCAACAAATGATCCTGACCCGGATATTGATAAGGGAAAAAGCGATAACCGTAACGGTCAGAAACTGCTGGATCTGCAGACCAAGGCTACCGTGGGTAATAAGACCTTCAACGACGCATATGCCACTCTGGTAAGCGATGTCGGGAACAAAACCGCGACACTGAAAACCAGCGCCACCACTCAGAATAACGTGGTAACGCAGCTTTATAAGCAGCAGCAGTCTATCTCTGGCGTCAACCTCGACGAAGAATACGGTAACTTACAGCGCTATCAACAGTATTACCTGGCTAACGCGCAAGTGCTGCAAACTGCGAACGCGTTGTTTGATGCACTGATTAATATTCGCTAAGGGAGAGTGACACAATGCGTATCAGCACCCAGATGATGTACCAGCAGAATATGCGTGGCATCACTAACTCTCAGGCTGAATGGATGAAGTTCGGCGAGCAGATGTCAACGGGCAAACGCGTGCTCAATCCATCAGATGACCCGATTGCCGCCTCACAGGCCGTGGTACTTTCTCAGGCTCAGGCGCAGAACAGCCAATATACGCTGGCGCGTTCATTTGCGACGCAAAAAGTATCGCTGGAAGAGAACGTACTGAGCCAGGTGACAACGGCTATCCAGACCGCGCAGGAAAAAATCGTTAGCGCGGGGAATGGTACGTTAAGCGATGACGACCGTGCATCGTTGGCTACCGACCTGCAAGGTATCCGCGATCAACTGATGAACCTGGCGAACAGCACCGACGGTAATGGGCGCTATATTTTTGGCGGATATAAAACAGAATCTGCGCCGTTTGCTCAGGCAGATGGCGCTTACAGCGGCGGTACAACAAATGTGACTCAGCAGGTCGACGCCTCCCGTACCATGGTGATTGGTCATACTGGCGATAAAGTCTTCGCCAGCCTGACCAGCAATGCGGTACCGGAACCCGGCGGCGGTGTTCAGGAAAAGAATCTGTTCAGAATGCTGGATACCGCTATTGATGCGCTCAACACCCCGATTGAGGGTAATGACGCGGCAAAAGATATTGCCACTGCAGCTATCGATAAAACCAGTCGTGGCCTGAAAAACTCGTTGAATAACGTGCTGTCCGTTCGGGCAGAGTTAGGTACGCAGCTTAGCGAATTAAGCTCGCTGGATTCATTGGGCGCCGATCGTGCATTGGGCCAAACTCAGCAGATGAGTAACCTGGTGGATGTCGACTGGAACGCCGCGATTTCGTCTTATGTCATGCAGCAGGCTGCGCTACAGGCATCCTACAAAGCGTTTACCGATATGCAGGGTATGTCGCTATTTCAGCTGAACCGGTAACACCTTTTTGAACATATCATGAAACTGGATATGTTTGTCTGCCCGCTCCTTTAACACCCCGGAGCGGGCATTTTTTTAGGCCACTGTAATTTTTCTCACGTTAGTCTGATTACCCGCGCAATCGCACCGTTAAATGTTGCCAGCGTAACCCCACCTTCTCAGTTTGCCTGCGTGTAGAGCAGAGATAAAAAAGCCGACCCGAAGGTCGGCTTTTGATGTTGATTACGACTTACTCAGCGGGCTGCGGGCGCGTTGCTGGCGCAGTCGCCTGGTGCGTGGCGCTGTGTCCGCCTGCGGCACCTTTACCTTCAAAGGTGAATGCCGGGCGCTGCCAGTCACTATGACGCGGCGCTTCAGGCACATACTCTGGTGCCGGAGCACGGGTCATTGGTGCGGCTGCATGGCTGTGAAGATGTTCTGCGTCAACGTGGGTTGCGACAACTTCAGCCTTCACGACTGCATCTTCAATGACAGGTGTTGCAACCACCTCTATCGGCGCAGCAACTTCTTCAACAACTGGCGATGTTTCCACAACCTCTGCAATCTCTTCAACCACTTCTGGCTGGGAAATAACAACCTCCGCAGGTTCTTCAACAACCGGCGCAGCCACGATTTCAGCGACAGGTTCGGCTTTCGCAATGGTATCCTCAGCAACAGGTGCGTCAGATTCAGCGATAATTTGCGGTTGCTCCTCGACCGGAGTGGCTATGACTTGCGGATGCGTGGTTTCAACGACGGTGGCCTGAGGTTCAGCAATGACCACCTCTGGTTGTACGGTTTCAACCGACTCAGGGGCATTCACAATATGCTCAACGGCAGATGCAGCGACCTGAGGCTCTACGGCAACAGGTGCTGTTTGCCCTTGAACCGGTTCCTGCTCGCGCTGCTCTGCGACCTGCTGATCCTGAGGACGGGCAACAGGGTAGCGGATCCAGACTTTACCGGACGCTAATTCTGGAGATGCGCAGGCAACCGTTAACGGCATCGGCGACTGAACCGGATAACGCTCGTCACGGTAGCGACGACGACGCTGCCCACTGACGCGCAGATGGCGAGGTGAGCGACGGGAACGACGCGGCATACCATTGGAGTCACGTGCTTCGCTGTTGTCTTCCTGCTCCGTCGCAACGACGGCAGGCAGATCAACTTTCGCCAGTTCAGTACGCTGTGCCGGTACGGGCTGTTCAGTTGGCTGAGCGACAGCCGTTTCAGCGATCACTGCGGCAGTAGCGACTTCGGTTTCAACAGCCGGGCTGTCAGCGAAACGAACTTTCTGAGTCAGCTGACGTTGTTTACGGCGAGTCTGAGGCTGACGAACGCGTTCTTCCTGCTCGGTATCTGGCGCAGGTTGTTCTGCCAGGTTCAGCTCTTTAACTTCCTGCTGCGCCTGACGCTTGTCATCGTTGCGACGGCGATTGCGCTCGCGACGCGGAGCCTGCTGGTCATCACCGGATTTCGCTTTGTCGGCGACGTCAGCAGACTGCTGGCGGTTATCGCGCGCTTCCGCATTTTGCTGCTGCGACTGACGGCGGTTACGGCGGTTATCTTCACGGTTTTCGCCGCTTTCTGAACGCTCATTACGGTTGTCACGGTCGCCGCGGTTATCACGACGATCGTTACGGTCGCGACGATTGTTCTGACGCGGTTTACGACGATCCTGCTGGCGATCGGTTTTCTCTTCAGCTTTCGGTGCAGGTTGTTCAACCGGTTTCACTTCTTCGCTACCACCGAAGATGGACTTCAGTGCACCGAACAAACGGCTAATCAAACCTGGCTGTGCGGAGACGGCCGCGTTCGCTGCTACGGCTTTAGGCGCGGCGGCTTTCGCAGTAGGCTCCTGCAAAGCAGGGGCTGGCGGCACCTCTGGCATCGCAAAGGTGGCTAATGCTGGCTGCTCTGGCTGTTTACGCTCGACGAACTCTTCTTCCGTCGGCAATGCCATCGCTTCTTCATGCAGTTTCGGCAGCAGGTAGCTCAGGGTTGGAGTTTCTTCCCCTTTGCGTACGCGCAGCACGGAGTAATGCGGGGTTTCCATCTGATCGTTTGGCACAATCACACAGCGCACGCCATTCTGACGCGTCTCGATGGCATTTACCGCAGTACGTTTTTCGTTGAGCAGGTAGGAGGCGATCGGCACAGGAACAATAGCGTGAACTTCCTGCGTATTTTCTTTCAGCGCTTCTTCTTCGATCAGACGCAGAATAGACAGCGACAGTGATTCGTTATCACGTACGGTACCCGTGCCGGAGCAGCGTGGGCAGACGTGATGGCTGGATTCACCCAGCGACGGGCTCAGACGCTGACGGGACATCTCCAGCAGGCCGAAGCGAGAAATATGGCTGATCTGAATACGCGCTCTGTCCTGGCGCACGGCTTCACGCAGACGGTTTTCAACCGCGCGCTGGTGACGAACCGGCGTCATATCAATGAAGTCGATTACAATCAGGCCGCCGAGGTCGCGCAGACGCAGCTGACGAGCAATTTCATCGGCTGCTTCAAGGTTGGTGTTGAATGCAGTTTCTTCGATGTCGCCGCCGCGGGTCGCGCGTGCGGAGTTGATATCGATAGCGGTCAGCGCTTCTGTGCTGTCGATAACGATTGAGCCGCCGGACGGCAGACGCACTTCGCGCTGGAACGCGGACTCAATCTGAGATTCGATTTGATAGTGGCTGAACAGCGGGATTTCACCGGTGTACAGTTTGATTTTGCTGCTGAAATCCGGACGACCCAGCGCGGCGATGTGCTGACGCGCCATCTCCATAACTTTCGGGTTGTCGATGAGGATTTCGCCGATGTCCTGACGTAAATAGTCACGGAATGCGCGAACGATAACGTTGCTTTCCTGATGGATCAGGAACGGAGCAGGGCGGCTGTCAGCGGCTTTTTGAATCGCTTCCCAGTGCTTCAGGCGGAAACTCAGGTCCCACTGCAGCGCTTCGGCAGATTTGCCAACACCTGCGGTACGCACGATAAGCCCCATGCCGTCAGGTAGTTCCAGGCTTGCCAGCGCTTCTTTTAATTCGGTACGGTCGTCGCCTTCAATGCGACGGGAGATGCCGCCCGCGCGCGGGTTGTTCGGCATCAGAACCAGATAACTACCCGCGAGGCTGATAAAGGTGGTCAGCGCAGCGCCTTTATTGCCGCGTTCTTCTTTATCGATCTGAACGATGACTTCCTGACCTTCGCGCAACACGTCTTTAATGTTGGGACGGCCATGGGAGTTGTAGCTAGCGGGGAAGTATTCGCGGGCAATTTCTTTTAACGGGAGGAAACCGTGACGTTCAGCGCCGTAATCAACAAAAGCCGCTTCCAGACTCGGTTCAATACGGGTAATTTTGCCTTTATAGATGTTGGCTTTTTTCTGTTCGTGTCCAGGACTTTCGATATCCAGATCGTACAGACGCTGCCCATCTACAAGGGCGACACGCAACTCTTCCTGCTGAGTCGCGTTAATTAACATTCTTTTCATCGTAACTTACTCATTATTCTTACATTGACGACTAAGCTGCGGGCAGAGTAATGCCTTTCCGGGTGTGAACCGATGGCCTCGTGTCTATTCGCGTCGCCAACCTCACGGTTATCGTCAGCTCAAAGAGGCGCAGAGTGTCGGTTGCCTGTATTTCATACGGAAACACAGCGCAATTATCAGGGGAACAGTCTGGGTGTTACTCTCCAGAGAAGCTTCCATTGTGCTTATCGTCTTTCACGCTGTGGGTGCGTTGGCTTCATCTTCTTACCCCAACCACTTACAGGAGTAAGCCACTGGGGTTTCCAGACTTGCCGCCTTCCTACAACACGAAATCTATAGAGCACTTACCGGTAAGGACTGCAACCCGCAGCCCGCTAACTGCCTGAAAGATCAATACGTCTTACGCCATTGCTGCGTTGATGATCGGTCGGGCAAAATTGGGTCATTCCGGAAAAGTTCTTGTTTTAACAAGATTCAACACGGAAACAGTCTCATTATTCCACTGCTAACCTTGTTATAGCAAGATGACTTTTGCCATTTATCACCCGGTTACTCACAGTTTTTTCACTTCCGCGTAGTGATTGCTTTAATAACCATCAAATCGGCTGTGTCAAACTTAAGTAATTAGGTATAGCAGTTAATATAAGCATAGAAAAATGTGTGGCGCGAATCTTGATGGCTATTTAAAATCGGCCCCCATGAAAACAGAGACTCCAGCCGTAAAAACAGTTGCCATTACTGCCGACGAAGCAGGGCAACGCATCGACAACTTTTTGCGCACCCAGCTCAAGGGCGTGCCGAAAAGTATGATTTATCGCATTTTGCGTAAAGGCGAAGTGCGGGTGAACAAAAAACGCATTAAACCCGAGTACAAACTCGAAGACGGGGACATTGTGCGTATTCCACCTGTACGTGTCGCTGAACGTGAAGAAGAGGCCATTTCACCGAATTTGCAGAAAGTCGCGGCGCTGAGTGATGTCATTTTATATGAAGATGACCACATTCTGGTGCTTAACAAGCCTTCAGGTACGGCCGTGCATGGCGGAAGCGGGTTAAGTTTTGGCGTCATTGAAGGCTTACGTGCGCTACGCCCGGAAGCGCGTTTCCTTGAGCTGGTGCATCGCCTTGACCGGGATACCTCCGGCGTGCTGCTGGTGGCCAAAAAACGATCTGCCTTGCGTTCGTTGCATGAACAACTGCGTGAAAAAGGCATGCAGAAAGATTACCTTGCGTTGGTGCGAGGCCAGTGGCAGTCGCATGTCAAAACCGTGCAGGCCCCGCTGTTAAAGAACATTCTGCAAAGCGGCGAGCGCATCGTGCGGGTGAATCAGGAAGGCAAGCCATCGGAGACACGTTTTAAAGTGGAAGAGCGTTATGCGTTCGCTACGCTTGTGCGCTGCAGTCCCGTGACCGGACGAACGCACCAGATTCGCGTGCATACGCAATATGCCGGACATCCGATTGCTTTTGACGACCGCTATGGCGATCGTGAGTTCGATAAGCAACTGGCGGATACCGGGCTGAGCAGGCTCTTTTTGCACGCCGCAGCGTTGAAATTTACTCATCCGGGTACGGGTGAAGGGATGCGTATTGAGGCGCCAATGGATAAGCAGTTGAAGCGTTGCCTTGAGGTGTTACGCAGTAAAGCCTGACGCGCATTGCTTATCAGACCTACAATCGCATTATGCACCGTAGGTCTGATAAGACGCATCGCGTCGCCATCATGCAGATTAACTAGGCTTTCAGGGGGTTCATCTCTTCTCGTCGCAGCATTTGACACAGTGCGATCAGCGGCAAGCCGATCAGGGTATTTGGGTCGCGACCTTCCAGTCGCTCAAAAAGTGCAATGCCTAATCCTTCGCTTTTAAAACTACCGGCACAATGCAGCGGACGCTCTTTGCGCACGTAATCTTCAATTTCCGTTTCGCTTAAATGACGAAAATGCACGTCGAACGGTTCAACTTCAGTTTGTAAGTGTCCGGTCGCAGAATTATACAGCGCCAGTCCGGTATAAAACGTCACAATATTGCCACGGGCTTTGAGTAACTGCTGGCGTGCATTTTCTTCTGTTAACGGTTTGCCGGTTATTTCACCATCAAGAACACAAATTTGATCGGAGCCGATAATAAGGTGCGATGGATAACGTTGGGCGAGAGATTGTGCTTTTTTCTGCGCCAGTCGCAAGACTAAGTGCCGCGGTGCTTCGCCCGGTAACGGCGTTTCATCAACCTCTGGTGCCGCGCATTCGAACGGGATTGCCAGTTTTTCGAGTAAAGCGCGACGCCAGGGAGAGGTAGAAGCAAGAATAAGTTGAGGCATATTTTTTCCCTCGCATATAGCGTATTGATGAGAGCCATTTTAAACTATGGACTTCGTCCTACAAGCTGACTGTAATGGCTTGTGTTGAGCGATTTTAAGTCGATGACCCGCAATGTGTGCGAATTATTGGCAAAAGGCAACCACAGGCTGCCTTTTTCTTTGACTATATGACGTTACAAAGTTAATATGCGCGCCCTATGCAAAAGGTAAAATTACCCCTGACTCTTGATCCGGTTCGCACGGCTCAGAAACGCCTCGATTATGAAGGTATCTATACTTCTGATCTGGTTGAGCGTGTCGCCGATTCTGTAGTCAGTGTGGACAGTGATGTGGAATGCTCCATGTCGTTCGCTATCGATAACCAGCGCCTTGCCGTCATAACCGGTGATGCAAAGGTGTCGGTTACGCTCGAATGTCAGCGTTGCGGGAAACCGTTTCCATTTCATGTTCACACAACATATTGTTTTAGTCCTGTCCGTTCTGACGAGCAGGCTGAAGCACTCCCGGAAGCGTATGAGCCGATTGAGGTTAACGAATTCGGTGAAATCGATCTGCTTGCAATGGTTGAAGATGAGATTATCCTCTCCTTGCCGGTAGTTCCGGTGCATGATTCTGAACACTGTGAAGTGTCCGAGGCGGACATGGTCTTTGGCGAATTGCCTGATGAAGCGCAAAAACCAAACCCATTTGCCGTATTAGCCAGCTTAAAGCGTAAGTAATTGAGGAGTAAGGTCCATGGCCGTACAACAGAATAAACCAACCCGTTCCAAACGTGGCATGCGTCGTTCTCATGACGCGCTGACCGCAGTCACCAGCCTGTCTGTAGACAAAACTTCTGGTGAACAACACCTGCGTCACCACATCACTGCCGACGGTTTTTACCGTGGCCGTAAGGTAATCGCTAAGTAATCACGCATGACTCAATGACTTTCCCGCTACGGTGAGAAAGGCAAAGAGTACACGCGTGATGAAGCTTAGTGAGGCTTTCCCCGGGTAACTGGGGAAACACCTAACCGGGCAGCGACGATACCTTGACACGTCTAACCCTGGCGTTAGATGTCATGGGGGGAGATTTTGGCCCTACCGTGACAGTGCCTGCAGCATTGCAGGCACTGAATTCTAATTCGCAACTCACACTTCTTTTAGTCGGGGATCCCGATACAATCACGCCATTACTTGCCAAAGCTGACTTCGAACAACGTTCACGTCTGCAGATTATCCCTGCTCAGTCAGTTATTGCCAGTGATGCCCGGCCCTCGCAAGCGATTCGCGCCAGTCGCGGAAGCTCAATGCGTGTTGCCCTGGAGCTCGTGAAAGAAGGTCGAGCGGAAGCCTGTGTGAGCGCCGGTAATACAGGCGCGCTAATGGGACTTGCGAAGTTATTGCTCAAACCCCTTGAGGGAATTGAGCGTCCTGCGCTGGTGACGGTGTTACCTCATCAGCAAAAGGGTAAAACGGTGGTGCTGGATTTGGGTGCCAACGTGGATTGTGATAGCACGATGTTGGTGCAATTTGCCGTCATGGGTTCCGTGCTGGCAGAAGAGGTGGTTGGTATTGCCAATCCCCGTGTTGCGTTGCTCAATATCGGTGAAGAAGAAACTAAGGGTCTCGACAGTATTCGGGATGCTTCTGCAGTGCTAAAAACAATCCCTTCTATTAATTATATCGGCTATCTTGAAGCCAATGAATTACTGACTGGCAAAACCGATGTGTTGGTTTGTGACGGCTTTACAGGTAATGTCACATTAAAGACGATGGAAGGTGTTGTCAGAATGTTCCTTTCACTGCTGAAGTCTCAGGGTGAGGGCAAAAAACGGTCGTGGTGGCTGCTGTTATTAAAACGTTGGTTACAAAAAAGCCTGACCAGGCGATTTAGTCACCTCAACCCCGACCAGTATAATGGCGCCTGTCTGTTAGGATTGCGCGGCACGGTGATTAAGAGTCATGGTGCGGCCAATCAGCGAGCGTTTGAAGTCGCGATTGAACAGGCAGTGCAGGCGGTGCAGCGACAAGTTCCTCAGCGAATTGCCGCTCGCCTGGAATCTGTATACCCAGCTGGATTCGAACTGCTGGACGGTGGCGAAAACGCAAACTCGCGAGCACACAGATAACGGTGCGTTTGTGAATGCTGCCAGCGTATCAGCGATTTGCTCGTGGCGGTATATAACCAAAAAGTGACTGAGCGTACATGTATACGAAGATTATTGGTACTGGCAGCTATCTGCCTGAACAAGTGCGTACTAACGCCGATTTGGAAAAAATGGTTGAGACATCTGATGAGTGGATCGTCACTCGCACAGGTATCCGTGAACGCCATATTGCAGCGCCAAATGAAACAGTTGCGACGATGGGCTTTGCTGCCGCAAACCGTGCAATTGAAATGGCGGGCATTGATAAAGAACAAATTGGTCTGATTGTGGTTGCCACCACATCATCCACTCACGCATTTCCAAGTGCGGCATGCCAGATCCAAAGTATGCTGGAGATTAAAGGCTGTCCGGCGTTTGACGTTGCAGCTGCTTGTGCTGGTTTCACCTACGCCCTGAGCGTTGCCGACCAGTACGTTAAGTCTGGCGCAGTGAAGCATGCTCTGGTGGTTGGCTCAGATGTTCTTGCACGTACCTGTGATCCCACCGATCGCGGAACGATCATTATTTTCGGTGATGGCGCAGGTGCGGTTGTACTGAGCGCATCAGAAGAGCCCGGCATTCTCTCTACGCATCTGCACGCTGATGGTCGCTATGGCGAACTGTTGACGCTGCCTAATGCCGACCGCGTGAACCCGGAAAACCCGATCCACCTGACGATGGCGGGGAACGAAGTATTTAAAGTCGCGGTGACCGAGCTTGCACACATCGTTGATGAAACCCTGGAAGCAAATAATCTCGATCGTTCTGCGCTGGACTGGCTGGTGCCGCATCAGGCAAATCTCCGCATTATCAGCGCAACCGCGAAAAAGCTGGGTATGTCGATGGATAATGTTGTCGTGACACTCGACAAACATGGCAATACCTCCGCGGCCTCCGTACCGTGCGCGCTGGACGAAGCCGTCCGCGACGGGCGTATTAAAGCTGGGCAGTTGGTATTGCTTGAAGCCTTTGGGGGTGGATTCACCTGGGGCTCTGCGCTGATTCGTTTCTAGTATAAGGATTTAAACATGACGCAATTTGCATTTGTGTTCCCGGGGCAGGGTTCCCAGACCGTTGGGATGTTGTCTGAAATGGCAGCAAACTACCCAATTGTTGAAGAAACTTTTGCGGAAGCATCAGCTGCGCTGGGCTATGATCTGTGGGCGTTGACTCAGCAAGGGCCGGCCGAAGAGCTGAATAAAACCTGGCAGACGCAGCCAGCATTGTTGACGGCATCTGTTGCGCTTTATCGCGTATGGCAGCAGCAGGGGGGGAAAACACCTGCGCTGATGGCAGGTCACAGTCTGGGCGAATACTCTGCGCTGGTATGTGCGGGTGTTATCGGTTTTGCCGATGCCGTACGTCTGGTTGAACTGCGTGGTAAATTCATGCAGGAAGCGGTACCGGAAGGCACTGGTGGTATGTCTGCTATTATCGGCCTGGACGACGAAGCTATCGCTAAAGCGTGTGAAGAGTCTGCTGAAGGCCAGGTCGTTTCACCGGTAAACTTTAACTCACCGGGTCAGGTGGTTATTGCCGGGCACAAAGAAGCCGTAGAACGTGCCGGTGTGGCCTGTAAAGCTGCTGGCGCTAAGCGTGCTCTGCCACTGCCGGTCAGCGTTCCTTCTCACTGCGCGCTGATGAAGCCTGCTGCTGAGAAACTGGCCGTTGAACTGCAAAAAATTACTTTTAATGCGCCGACCGTTCCGGTTGTGAACAACGTCGACGTGAAGTGCGAAACAGCCGCGGACGCTATTCGCGATGCGCTGGTTCGTCAGCTGTACAGCCCGGTTCAGTGGACTAAAACCGTTGAATTTATGGCGTCCCAGGGCGTAGAGCACCTGTATGAAGTTGGTCCGGGCAAAGTTCTGACAGGTTTGACGAAACGTATTGTTGACACCCTGACTGCTTCGGCACTGAATGAGCCGGCGGCATTCACTGCGGCGCTAGAGCAATAAAAGAGGAATATCATGAGTTTTGAAGGAAAAATCGCGCTGGTTACCGGTGCAAGCCGTGGCATTGGCCGCGCAATTGCTGAGACACTCGTTGCCCGTGGCGCGAAAGTTATCGGTACTGCAACCAGCGAAAGCGGTGCGCAGGCCATTAGCGATTATTTAGGTGCAAATGGTAAAGGTCTGATGTTGAATGTGACCGATCCGGCATCTATCGAATCTGTTCTGGAAAATATTCGTGCAGAATTTGGTGAAGTCGATATCCTGGTCAATAATGCCGGGATTACTCGTGATAACCTGTTAATGCGCATGAAAGATGACGAGTGGAACGATATCATCGAAACCAACCTGTCATCTGTTTTCCGTCTGTCAAAAGCGGTAATGCGAGCTATGATGAAAAAGCGTCATGGGCGTATTATCACTATCGGTTCTGTGGTTGGTACCATGGGAAATGCGGGTCAGGCTAACTACGCTGCGGCGAAAGCGGGTCTGATTGGCTTCAGTAAATCACTGGCGCGCGAAGTTGCGTCTCGTGGCATTACTGTAAACGTTGTTGCTCCGGGCTTTATTGAAACGGACATGACGCGTGCGCTGTCTGATGATCAGCGTGCGGGTATTCTGGCGCAGGTTCCTGCGGGTCGCCTTGGCGGCGCTCAGGAAATCGCCAGTGCGGTTGCATTTTTAGCTTCTGACGAAGCAAGTTACATCACAGGTGAGACTTTGCACGTCAACGGCGGGATGTACATGGTTTAACCACGAGATAAAAAAATTTGCGTTATTAGGGTGAATGCCCTCAAAATAACGTAAAATCGTGGTAAGACCTGCCGGGATTTAGTTGCAAATTTTTCAACATTTTATACACTACGAAAACCATCGCGAAAGCGAGTTTTGATAGGAAATTTAAGAGTATGAGCACTATCGAAGAACGCGTTAAGAAAATTATCGGCGAACAGCTGGGCGTTAAGCAGGAAGAAGTAACCAACAATGCTTCCTTCGTTGAAGACCTGGGCGCAGATTCTCTTGACACCGTTGAGCTGGTAATGGCTCTGGAAGAAGAGTTTGATACTGAGATTCCGGACGAAGAAGCTGAGAAAATCACTACTGTTCAGGCTGCCATTGATTACATCAACGGCCACCAGGCGTAAGTGAACATCTCCAGGCGGTCATTCGACCGCCTGAGTTTTATCTTTTTATCCCACTTGAATTATTTTCCCTCCCTGGAGGACAACCGTGTCTAAGCGTCGTGTAGTTGTGACCGGACTGGGCATGTTGTCTCCTGTCGGCAATACCGTAGAGTCTACCTGGAAAGCTCTCCTTGCCGGTCAGAGTGGCATCAGCCTGATCGACCATTTCGATACTAGCGCCTATGCAACGAAATTTGCTGGCTTAGTAAAGGATTTTAACTGTGAAGACATTATCTCGCGCAAAGAACAGCGCAAGATGGATGCTTTCATTCAATATGGAATTGTCGCTGGCGTTCAGGCCATGCAGGATTCTGGCCTCGAAATTACGGAAGAGAACGCTCACCGTATTGGCGCCGCTATCGGCTCTGGTATTGGCGGTCTCGGATTGATCGAAGAAAACCACACCTCATTGATGAAGGGTGGTCCGCGTAAGATCAGCCCGTTCTTCGTTCCGTCGACGATTGTTAACATGGTGGCAGGTCACCTGACCATCATGTACGGCCTGCAAGGGCCAAGCATCTCCATTGCGACTGCCTGTACTTCAGGTGTGCATAACATCGGTCATGCCGCACGTATCATTGCATACGGCGATGCAGACGCGATGGTTGCGGGTGGTGCAGAAAAAGCCAGTACGCCGCTGGGCGTGGGTGGTTTTGGCGCGGCACGTGCGCTGTCTACACGTAATGATAACCCGCAAGCGGCAAGCCGTCCGTGGGATAAAGAACGTGATGGCTTTGTGCTGGGCGACGGCGCCGGCATGGTAGTACTTGAAGAGTACGAGCATGCGAAAGCGCGCGGTGCAAAAATCTATGCTGAAATCGTTGGTTTTGGCATGAGCAGCGATGCTTACCACATGACGTCACCACCGGAAAACGGTGCGGGCGCTGCGCTGGCAATGGTCAACGCACTACGCGATGCGGCCATCGAAGCGGGTCAGATCGGCTATGTCAACGCGCATGGCACCTCTACTCCTGCTGGCGATAAAGCCGAAACCCAGGCAGTGAAATCTGTCTTTGGCGATGCGGCAAGCCGTGTGATGGTAAGCTCCACTAAATCCATGACCGGACATCTGTTGGGTGCGGCGGGCGCGGTAGAGTCTATTTTCTCTATCCTGGCGCTGCGCGATCAGGCTATTCCGCCAACCATCAACCTGGATAACCCGGATGAAGGTTGTGACCTGGACTTCGTACCTCACGAAGCGCGTCAGGTTAGTGGTCTGGAGTATGCACTGTGTAACTCCTTCGGCTTTGGCGGCACCAACGGTTCTTTGATCTTTAAAAAGATTTAAGTCTGCCTGGTGGTGCGTTAGCATCGATAGCAATTTAAAAAGGTCCGCTAGTCGGGCCTTTTTTTATTCGGTTTTCCGCCCTTGTCCTGTGTTGTTCATCCTGCCAAACTAGCGGACCAGAAATAAGGAGCCACCATGTTCTTAATTAATGGCTGCGAGCAGAATATGCTGGCCGCAAGCGATCGAGCGACTCAGTTCGGTGATGGCTGTTTTACCACTGCGCGTATTATTGATGGCGAAATTTGCCTTTTTGCAGCGCATCTTGCGCGTTTACAAGACGCCTGCCGAAAATTGCTGATCTCTTTCGAAAATTGGTCAGAGCTGCAAAGTGAAATGAAAATGCTGGCGCAAGGGCAAGCGCGTGGCGTGTTAAAAGTGATTATCAGCCGTGGTAGCGGTGGCCGGGGTTACAGTGGCGCAAACTGTCGCAGTGCCACACGTATTCTCTCTGTTTCAGTCTGGCCCGAGCATTACGATCGTTGGCGGCAGGAGGGGATAACGCTGGCGTTAAGTCCAGTGCGTCTGGGACGTAATCCGTTGCTTGCCGGACTTAAGCACCTGAATAGACTGGAGCAGGTGTTGATTCGCTCTCATCTTGAGCAGACGGCAGCCGATGAAGCACTGGTTCTTGACAGCGAGGGATGGGTTACGGAATGCTGTGCGGCTAATTTGTTCTGGCGTAAGGGGGATGTGGTTTACACTCCCCGGCTGGATCAGGCCGGAGTGAACGGCATTATGCGACAATTCTGTATGCGGATGCTGGCACAATCGCCGTTCAGCATTGTCGAAGTGTATGCCGGATTGGAAGAGGTCATGCGGGCCGATGAAATCGTCGTCTGTAATGCGTTAATGCCTGTTATTCCCGTACGCGCCTGTGGCGACACGCCGCTGTCTGCACGTTTGTTGTTTGATTTTTTAGCCCCACTTTGTGAGCACCCGAATTAGTCATGAAAAAACTGTTACTTGTTGTCCTGTTATTGCTGGTTGTGCTGGGCATAGCCGCGGGAGTGGGAATGTGGAAAGTTCGCCATCTGGCGGACAGTAAATTATTGATTAAAGAAGAGACGATTTTTACGCTGAAAGCGGGTACGGGCCGTCTGGCTCTCGGTGAACAGCTGTATGCGGACAACGTTATCAATCGTCCGCGTGTGTTCCAGTGGCTGCTGCGTGTGGAACCCGAACTGTCGCATTTTAAAGCCGGAACCTACCGTTTTACGCCCGACATGACGGTGCGGGACATGTTGCAACTGCTGGAAAGCGGTAAAGAGGCGCAGTTCCCGTTACGTCTGGTTGAGGGGATGCGTCTGAGCGATTACCTCAAGCAACTGCGTGACGCGCCGTACATCAAACATACGCTGAGCGATGATAATTACGAGACCGTTGCTCAGGCGCTGAAGCTGGAGAACCCGCAATGGGTGGAAGGCTGGTTCTGGCCAGATACCTGGATGTATACCGCCAATACAACCGACGTGGCGTTGCTAAAACGCGCGCATCAGAAAATGGTTAAAGCAGTAGACTCCGTCTGGGAAGGGCGCGCTGATGACCTGCCTTATCAGGACAAAAATCAGCTGGTAACCATGGCCTCTATTATCGAAAAAGAGACTGCGGTTGCCAGCGAGCGTGACCAGGTGGCTTCCGTCTTTATTAACCGCTTACGGATTGGCATGCGTTTACAGACCGATCCGACGGTGATTTACGGAATGGGGGCACGGTATAATGGCAAGTTGTCGCGTGTGGATTTAGATACCCCGACCGCCTATAACACCTATACCAATACGGGGCTACCGCCTGGCCCAATTGCCATGCCGGGAGAGGCCTCGTTACAGGCTGCGGCGCATCCGGCAAAAACGCCGTACCTCTATTTCGTGGCTGACGGTAAAGGCGGTCACACGTTTAACACCAATCTTGCCAGCCACAACCGCGCCGTGCAGGATTACCTGAAAGTGCTTAAGGAAAAAAATGGGCAGTAACTATATCGTCATCGAGGGCCTGGAAGGCGCCGGAAAAACCACCGCGCGTAACGTGGTGGTAGAGGCACTTGAGCAACTCGGTATTCGTGACATGGTTTTTACCCGCGAACCGGGGGGAACGCAGCTCGCTGAGAAACTAAGAAGTCTGGTGCTGGACATTAAGTCGGTGGGTGACGAGGTCATCACTGACAAAGCTGAAGTTCTGATGTTTTACGCCGCGCGCGTACAGCTGGTCGAAACCGTTATTAAACCTGCGCTGGCAAAAGGCGCATGGGTAATTGGCGACCGTCACGATTTGTCGACCCAGGCTTATCAGGGGGGCGGACGCGGCATCGATCAAAACATGCTGGCAACCCTGCGCGATGCGGTGCTCGGTGATTTTCGCCCGGACCTGACGCTCTATCTGGACGTGACTCCAGAGGTTGGATTGAAGCGTGCCCGTGCGCGCGGCGAGCTGGATCGTATTGAGCAGGAATCTTTCGATTTCTTTAATCGCACCCGCGCGCGCTATCTTGAACTGGCTGCCAAAGATGCCAGCATTCGTACCATCGACGCTACGCAGCCGCTGGAAGCTGTGATGGCTGATATCCGCAACACCATCACCCAGTGGGTGCAGGAGCAGGGCGCATGAAATGGTACCCATGGTTACGACCGGATTTTGAAAAACTGGTAGCCAGCTACCAGGCGGGTCGTGGTCACCATGCGTTACTGATTCAGGCGTTACCCGGGATGGGCGACGACGCGCTGATTTACGCGCTCAGTCGCTATTTAATGTGCCAGCAGCCGGAAGGGCATAAAAGCTGCGGACACTGCCGGGGCTGTCAGCTGATGCAGGCGGGGACACATCCTGACTACTATTCCCTGCTGCCGGAAAAAGGCAAAAGCACGCTGGGGGTTGATGCGGTACGCGAAGTCAGTGAAAAGCTGTACAAGCATTCACGCCTTGGCGGTGCGAAAGTGGTGTGGATCCCTGATGCCGCCCAGTTAACGGATGCCGCTGCCAATGCCTTACTAAAAACGCTGGAAGAACCGCCGGCTCAAACCTGGTTTTTTCTCGCCAGCACAGAGCCTGCGCGATTACTGGCGACATTGCGCAGCCGCTGCCGGTTACACCATCTTGCGCCGCCGGTTGAGTCGTACGCTATCTCCTGGCTCGCCCGCGAAGTCACCGCGTCTCCAGAAGCTCTGTTGAGCGCATTACGCCTGAGCGCGGGTTCGCCTGGTGCGGCACTCTCGTTGTTACAGGCTGAAAGCTGGGCGTATCGCACAGATTTTTGTGCGGCACTGACAAACACATTAAACGCAGGTGACTGGTATATCCTGCTCGCGGCGTTAAACCACGATCAGGCCGCCGCCCGTTTACACTGGCTGGCAACGTTGTTGACGGATGCCTTAAAGCGTCCGTATGGGATTTCCCATTTAACGAACCCTGATGCGCTGGACCTGATATCTTCTATCGCAGAACGGTTATCTGTCGCCCGGATACAGGCGATACTCGGTGACGTTTGTTATTGCCGTCAGCAGTTGCTGAACGTAACAGGCGTAAACCGTGAGCTGGTGTTAACCGATCTTATCCTGCGTATTGAGCATTACCTGCAACCAGGCACTGTACTGCCTGTTCCCCATCTTTGAGAGAGACATTATGTTTTTAGTCGACTCACACTGCCATCTTGATGGCCTGGATTATCAATCTCTGCATAAGGACGTGGATGACGTGCTGGCGAAAGCGGCCGCACGCGATGTGAAATTCTGTCTTGCCGTAGCGACCACTCTGCCAGGATACCGCAGTATGCGCGAACTGGTCGGTGAACGTGACAATGTGGTGTTCTCCTGCGGTGTGCATCCGTTAAATCAGGATGAAGCCTACGATGTTGAAGACCTGCGCCGTTTTGCCGCCGAAGAGGGCGTTGTGGCGATGGGGGAAACTGGGCTGGACTATTTCTATACCCCCGAAACAAAGGTGCGCCAGCAGGAATCTTTTATCCATCATATTCAGATTGGCCGTGAGTTACAAAAGCCAGTTATCGTGCATACCCGCGATGCGCGAGCCGATACGCTGTCTATTCTGCGCGAAGAAAAAGTGACGGATTGTGGTGGCGTACTACACTGTTTTACAGAGGACAGAGAAACGGCGGGCAAATTGCTGGACCTCGGATTTTATATCTCGTTTTCCGGCATCGTTACGTTTCGTAACGCAGAGCAGCTCCGTGATGCCGCCCGCTATGTTCCTCTGGATCGGTTGCTGGTTGAGACGGATTCTCCTTACCTTGCGCCTGTACCGCATCGTGGAAAAGAGAACCAGCCCGCCATGACCCGTGACGTTGCGGAGTACATGGCCGTAGTGAAAGGTGTTGCCGTTGAAGAACTGGCGCAGGCAACCACTGATAACTTTGCCCGCCTGTTTCACATCGACGCTTCTCGCCTGCAATCCGTTCGTTAACTGACTTTTTTTAAAGCTCGTAATTAATAAGCAAAGCGAGTAAAGTTCACCGCCTCAAAATGGGCGGTGAATAACCGGTTTGACACATTCAGAAACGCATTTTATCGGAATGTGCGGATTTTACGGCCATCCACAACTGAATTGTGATAGCCGTCAAACAAAAACAAACTGAATTATTTTACTCTGTGTAATAAATAAAGGGTACTTAGATGCCCTGTACACGGCGAGGTTCTCCCCCCTCGCTAATGCGTGAGAACGTAGAAAAGCACAAATACTCAGGAGCACTCTCAATTATGTTTAAGAATGCATTTGCTAACCTGCAAAAGGTCGGTAAATCGCTGATGCTGCCGGTATCCGTACTCCCGATTGCAGGTATCCTGCTGGGTGTCGGTTCCGCTAACTTCAGCTGGCTGCCAGCCGTTGTATCGCACGTAATGGCAGAAGCAGGCGGTTCTGTTTTTGCAAACATGCCGCTGATTTTTGCCATCGGTGTCGCGTTAGGCTTCACCAATAACGACGGCGTATCTGCACTGGCATCCGTTGTTGCCTACGGCATTATGGTTAAGACCATGGCTGTTGTTGCGCCGCTGGTTCTGCATTTACCTGCTGAAGAGATCGCCGCTAAACACCTTGCTGATACGGGTGTTCTCGGAGGGATTATCTCTGGTGCGATTGCAGCGTATATGTTCAACCGTTTCTACCGTATCAAATTGCCTGAGTATCTTGGCTTCTTTGCGGGTAAGCGCTTCGTTCCTATTATTTCTGGTCTGGCCGCCATCTTTACCGGTGTGGTTCTGTCCTTCATTTGGCCGCCAATCGGGACTGCTATTCAGACGTTTTCCCAGTGGGCTGCATACCAGAACCCGGTCGTGGCGTTCGGTATCTATGGCTTCATTGAACGCTGCCTGGTGCCGTTTGGTCTGCACCATATCTGGAACGTTCCATTCCAGATGCAGATCGGTGAATACACCAACGCTGCGGGCCAGGTATTCCACGGCGATATCCCTCGCTATATGGCGGGTGACCCGACTGCGGGCAAACTGTCTGGTGGCTTCCTGTTCAAAATGTACGGTCTGCCGGCTGCCGCTATCGCTATCTGGCACTCTGCTAAACCAGAAAACCGCGCGAAAGTGGGCGGTATCATGATCTCCGCGGCGCTGACCTCGTTCCTGACCGGTATTACCGAACCGATCGAGTTCTCCTTCATGTTCGTCGCACCGATCCTGTACATCATCCACGCAATTCTGGCTGGTCTGGCATTCCCAATCTGTATCCTGCTGGGTATGCGTGACGGTACGTCGTTCTCCCACGGTCTGATCGACTTTATCGTTCTGTCCGGTAACAGCAGCAAACTGTGGCTGTTCCCGATTGTCGGTATCGGTTATGCGATCGTTTACTACACCATCTTCCGTGTGCTGATCAAAGCGCTGGACCTGAAAACTCCGGGTCGTGAAGATGCTACCGAAGACACCAAAGCGGGTGCGTCCGGCGAAATGGCTCCGGCCCTGGTTGCGGCATTCGGCGGTAAAGAAAACATCACTAACCTCGATGCGTGTATCACTCGTCTGCGTGTCAGCGTAGCTGACGTTGCCAAAGTGGATCAGGCTGGCCTGAAGAAACTGGGTGCGGCGGGTGTTGTGGTAGCGGGTTCCGGTGTTCAGGCTATCTTCGGTACTAAGTCCGATAACCTGAAAACTGAAATGGATGAGTACATCCGTAACAGCTAAGCAGTAAAAGTTGGGGAGAATTAAGGCAGCCTGCGGGCTGCCTTTTTTAATGCATTAATTGGCCTGAACGCGAATCGGCGCAGTAGCGGCGAACAACCACGGACGAGCCTCTGCGTTCACGCGTGGGGATAACGTCTCTCTGACCTGTTGGTGGTAATCATCAATCCACTGCTTTTCAGCCTCACATAGCAGATGCAGTTCAACCAGATTTAAATCAATCGGCACCAGCGTCAGCGTTGAGAAGCGACAGAAGCCAGGACGACTGTTGATAATCTCCACCTGATTCTCAATACGGATCCCATATTCTCCGGCCAGATAATAACCCGGCTCGATGGTGATAATATTGCCCGCAACCAGGGGCCAGGGGTTTACTTTTTTGGCAATGCGATGGGGCTGCTCATGGATCAGGAGCTGATGGCCTACGCCGTGCCCCGTACCATGATCAAAATCCAGACCCAGATCCCACAGCGCCCGACGGCTAAAGGCATCCAGTTGATGACCCTGAGTGCCGCTGGGAAATTGCAGTGAGATAAGCGACAAAAAGCCTTTTAACACAGCGGTGTAATGCAGACGACGCTGCGGATCCTGTGGACCAAACGCGAGGGTGCGCGTTGTATCCGTCGTACCATTGTGATACTGGCCGCCGGAATCATTCAGATACATAGCCTGAGAGGTAATGGGGGTATTGGTTTTTTCGCTGGAATGGTAATGGCACATTGCGGCATTGCTGGCAGAGGCCGAAATCGTGCTGAAGCTTTGCTCGATAAATCCCGGCTGCTGCTGGCGAAATTCCAGTTGCCTGGCCTGCGCTTCCAGCTCGGTGACCGGATTGCCTGCCGCTTCGCGCAAGGGAACTTCATGCGTAAGCCATGCCAAAAAGTTAACCCAGGCTGCGCCATCTTGTTCATGGCATTCCCGATAGCCCGCCAGTTCAACGTCATTCTTGTGCGCTTTCATCAAGGTAATGGGATCGGGTGCCCATAAGACTTCGCCACCGTGTTCAGCAATGGCAAAACGCAGCGCGACCGGCGCGTAGTCTTTATCGACCAAAAAGCGTTTTCCTTTGGCTAACTGCTGGCAGCGTGCAAGAAAACGCTCTTGTGGGGCGAGGGTGAGCGTATTCAGCAGTGAAGCGGGGAGCTGCTGGGTTTTGTTGCTATCCACAAACCATTCCAGCTCGCCGCTGCGATGGAGCAGGGCAAACGAAAACGGCACCGGTACCATTGCCAGATCGGAACCGCGTACATTCAGCAGCCAGGCAATGTTATCCGGCAGTGTGATCACCAGAACGTCGGCCTGTTGTTGAGTGAGCAGATCCACGACGCGGGCACGCTTTTGTGTGCTGCTTTCGCCGCTGATTTCAATGGGCATTTCACGAATGATGCCGCAGGGTGCTGCCGGACGGTCAAGCCATACCTGGTCGAAAGGATCTTGCTCAAAAGCCACCAGTTCGCAATGGGTCGCCGACAATGCTTCAAACTGGCTGTTGACCATCAGCAACGGTTCAAAGCCGATACGCGTGCCTGCTGCAACGTGAGCCTGCAAATAGTCGGCCAGCGGTTCGTCATGTAAATGGTGAATTTCAAAATCATCCAGCGAGACTTCATTGCGCACCTGGACCTGATAGCGTCCATCGACAAACATTAATGCGCGGTCACGCAGGACCAACGCGAGACCAGCGGAGCCGCTAAAACCGGTCAGCCAGGCCAGCTTATTGTCATGCGGTGTACAATCTTCACTTTGGTGAGCGTCGGCGCGCGGAACAATCATGCCATCCAGCCCTTGCGCTAACAGCAGGTTGCGCAGAGCGGAAAGAGGAGTTGAGTTGTGCATAGTTACCTTCAGGTCTTAACGGAACGGCGGTTCGTTGAACGTACGTAATTTACGGGAGTGCAGTCGATCGCCTTCAGCACGCAGACGATCGATTGCCCGGATACCTATTTGCAGATGCTCGGAAATAGCACCTTCATAAAAACGGTTGGCCTGACCAGGCAGTTTGATCTCGCCGTGTAGCGGTTTATCGGAAACGCACAGCAGCGTGCCGTAAGGGACGCGGAAGCGGTAACCTTGGGCGGCGATGGTGGCGCTTTCCATATCAATAGCCACCGCGCGACTGAGGTTAAAACGCAGCGCAGAAGCGGAATAGCGTAACTCCCAGTTGCGATCGTCGGTGGTGACGACGGTACCGGTACGCAGGCGCTGTTTAACCTCTTCGCCGGGCATGCCGCTGACTTCTTTGGTGGCGTCATACAGTGCGCGTTGTACTTCCGCAATGCTCGGAATCGGAATATCCGGCGGCAGGACGGCATCCAGCACGTGGTCGTCACGCAGATAAGCGTGGGCCAGAACATAGTCGCCAATCGCCTGACTTTCGCGCAGGCCGCCACAATGTCCAATCATCAGCCAGACGTCAGGTCGCAGTACGGCCAGATGATCGCAAATGGTTTTGGCGTTAGACGGGCCAACGCCGATATTGACCAGCGTAATCCCCTGACCGTCGGCGGTGATTAGATGCCAGGCGGGCATCTGATGTTTCTTCCAGGCGAGGTCGGAGATGGCCTCTTCCGGAGCTTCCGTTTCAGCGGTGATCCAGATCCCGCCCGCGCATGACAGCGCGATATAGGGGCTGTTCGGATCGAGGATCTGGCTGCAGCCCCAGCGCACGAACTCATCAACATAGCGGGTGTAGTTGGTGAACAGCACAAATGGCTGGAAATGTTCAACCGGCGTTCCCGTGTAGTGACGCAGTCGTGCGAGCGAAAAATCTACTCGTCGGGCGTCGAAGTGCGACAGCGGGGAGAATTCCGCCGGATGATAGGTGCCATCGGCTGTTTCATCGCCAATCTGTGACAACTCGGTAGTGGGGAAATGGCGCGTTAGCCCGGCACTCATCGAGCGGTCGAGCGTCAATTCAGAACCATCAATCACATAGGGATAAGGGATTTCATGCTGCGACGGTTCAACGGAGATATGCGCATCATAATCCTGATACAGCAGCGTGAGCTGTTCTTCAAGATAGGGACGAAAAAGCGACGGACGGGTGATCGTAGTGGTGTAGCTGCCCGCATGGGTAAAACGGCCATAGGCGCGGGTTTTCGGAGGATTGGTGGCGCTTCCATCCCAGGTGACACAAAGCGATGGGTAAACAAAAAGACCATTATGGCGGGCGATTATGTCAGGGAGCGTCCCTGTTTCAATGTACTTACCAATGGCGCTACGCAGAGCTTTCACCGACTGCTCGTACAGCGCGTCCAGTTTATCCAGTGCCTGAACTGGGGTCAGGCTGGAGCCCTTATTGTTCATGTCTGTCTCCTTGTTCCACAGATGTACTGCTCTCCCGATAGTATGTCACAGGAATATGAAACAAAAGTCAGACGTTGAGGAAGATTGTGCGAAGGCCGAATGACCTTCGCATCATGACTTAACTGTGCTGCTTATCCCGCATCAGCAATGCAGTGGCGGCGGAAATAAGACACCCGGCCATCAGATAAATGGCCACGCTGTGCCAGTTTCCGTCCGAGAATGTCACCAGTGCTGCAGCAATGAAGGGGGTAAAACCACCGCCAACCACGCTTGCCACCTTATAGCCAACGCCTGCGCCGCTGTAGCGATAACTTGCGCCAAACAAACCGGTAAACATAGGCTGTTGTACGCAGACCACCATATCGTGCGCAATATTGGCCAGCATAATCGCGAAGAATACGATCCAGAAAATAGACTGTGCTTCCAGTGCCATAAAGAACGGGAAGGCGCTCAGCGTACCGACCAGTGCACCGGTAATGTACACGCGTCGGCGACCAAAGCGATCGGCAAGCCAGGCAAAGCAGGGGATGGTCAGACAGCTCAGCCCACCTACTAACAAACCGATATTCAGAAACAGTTCGCGGGGCAGGCCCAGGTTCTGCGTAGAGTAATTAAGGGCAAACGCGGTGACGATATACATCGTCAGCAGCTCACATAAGCGCAAGGCGATAATTTTTAAGAATGCGCCCGGATGACGGATTAACGCCTCGACCACCGGTAACCGCTTTTTCTCTGGTTGCACTGCCTGTTGCTGCTGTTCGAATTCGGCTGATTCATCCATTCTGTTACGCATCCACAACGCGCCCAAAACCAGTACGATGCTGAACAGGAACGGAATACGCCAGCCCCAGCTCAGGAACTGCTCATCGGTGGTGTGCGAGCTAATCAGTGAGACCAGACCGGTAGAAAGCAGCAGTCCGACGCCGTAACCGACCTGAACGCCACTGCTGTAGAAGGCTTTTTTATTTTTCGGTGCGCTTTCGACCGAGAGCAACGCCGCGCCGCCCCATTCACCACCAACGGCGAATCCCTGAATGGCGCGCAGCGTCACCAGCAGCACAGGGGCCCACCAGCCAATAGTGTCAAAAGAAGGAATAATCCCTATCAGCGCAGTGGCAATTCCCATCATCCAGACGGTGAGCATCAGCATGCGTTTACGGCCAAGGCGATCGCCAAAATGGCCGAAGATAACCCCGCCTAACGGACGGAACAAAAATCCGACGCCAAAGGTGGCAAATGCGGCAAGTGTTCCCATAGCCGGGCTAACCTGCGGGAAGAACTCGCGATTAAAGACCAGTGCGGCGGTGATGCCATAAAGCAGAAAATCATACCAGTCGACCACGGCGCCAGCGAAGCTACCAAGCGCAGCGCGTCGGGCACGATGAAGCGAAGAGGCGTCCTGTTGGGGACCCGCGGAGGTGAGAGTGGAATCCATAGTTATCCTGTCTGTACTGTCTTTTAGTTATTAGTATTTGAATTGGGTTACACACATTGCAGTCAAAATATTAACGACCGTTATGAGATTACCGCGACAGACGGGAAGAGAAAACGATTATCTCCCTCACCAGAGGGCTACATGAAAATAAGACGAATGAAAAACAGAAAAGCAAAAAGCCCGCTTAAAAGCGGGCTTCTCTAAATTTGGCTCCTCTGACTGGACTCGAACCAGTGACATACGGATTAACAGTCCGCCGTTCTACCGACTGAACTACAGAGGAATCGTGTGAACGAGGCGCATATTAGCGAGGGCGATGAGGCTTGTCAAAGGGGGAAATACATTTGTGCGTTCGTTTGCTGACAAAATCAGCAAAGCGGCGATCTTTGCGTCTTTTTATGCTTTTGCCCCATTCTGGTGCGCGTCTACCTCTTCCAGGGCAACCAGAATGAGAGGTTCAGGTGTGCAAAAAGTCCATTCTTAACCTTTGAGCCTGACTTTACGCGGTTTTAACCGTAAAACACGGCGGCTGACTAAACTGGCAAGCATCTTGCAATCCTGAATTTAATGACTGCCAGCACGGGTTCTGGTATTCCGACAGGAGGCAAAATGAACTTCAGACGACTGAAATATTTCGTGAAAATCGTCGATATTGGTAGCCTGACCCAGGCAGCGGAAGTGTTGCACATCGCGCAACCCGCGCTGAGCCAGCAGGTTGCTACGCTGGAAGGCGAACTGGATCAGCAACTATTGATTCGCACCAAACGTGGCGTCACACCGACGGAAGCGGGGAAAGTTTTGTATGCCCATGCGCGGACGATTTTACGTCAGTGCGAGCAGGCGCAACTTGCGGTCAATAACGTGGGTCAGACCCTGGGAGGACAGGTTTCTATTGGCCTGGCGCCGGGGACGGCGGCGTCAGCCATCACTATGCCGTTATTACAGACAGTACGAACAGAGCTGCCCGATGTGCTGGTTTATTTGCATGAAAACAGTGGGGCGGTGCTGAATGACAAGCTGCTCAGTGGGCATTTAGACATGGCGGTACTCTACGAGCGCTCACCCGTGACGGGTATCAGCAGTCAACCGTTGCTTAAAGAGGATCTGTACCTGGTCGGGACGCGTGATTGCCCGGGGCAAAGCGTCGATTTAGCCGCGGTGGCGCAGATGAATCTGTTTTTGCCACGGGATTACAGCGCAGTTCGGCTGCGTGTGGATGAAGCTTTTTCGCTTCGTCGCTTAACGGCCAAAGTGATTGGCGAAATTGAGTCTATCGCCACCTTAACGGCTGCCATCGCCAGCGGTATGGGCGTCACTGTGTTGCCTGAGTCGGCGGCCCGTTCATTATGTAATGCAGCGAACGGCTGGATGGCGCGGATAACAACCCCATCAATGAATCTGCCATTATCGCTGAACGTCTCAGCCAGAGGGAGCTTATCGCCGCAGGCGCAGGCCGTGAAGGAAATCCTGTTATCGCTGGTTAGCCGTCCGGCACTGGAAAACCGCGAGCTACAGTTGGTCAGCTAAACCTTATTCCCTCAAGGAATAAGATGCGGGTTTTTATTATTTGTTATGCCGGGCATCAGACTTTAACAATAGCGGAATGTCTGATGTGCCCGGAGCGAAAAGTGAATTTCCAGCAACTTAAAATAATCCGCGAGGCGGCCCGTCAGGATTACAACCTGACGGAAGTCGCGAATATACTGTATACCTCGCAGTCGGGTGTCAGCCGACATATTCGTGAACTTGAAGATGAACTTGGCATCGAGATTTTTATCCGTCGTGGTAAACGACTGCTGGGCATGACCGAGCCGGGCAAAGCCTTGCTGGTTATTGCCGAGCGTATTCTGAATGAGGCCAGCAACGTTCGCAGACTGGCGGATCTGTTTACCAATGACACGTCCGGTGTACTGACGATTGCCACCACCCATACACAGGCACGCTATAGCCTGCCCGCGGTGATTAAAGCCTTTCGGGAGCTTTTCCCTGAAGTGCGTCTGGAACTGATCCAGGGTACACCGCAGGAGATTGACGTACTGCTGCAAAACGGTGGGGCAGACATCGGGATTGCCAGCGAGCGACTTAGCAGCGATCCGTTATTGGTAGCTTTTCCCTGGTTTCGTTGGCACCACAGCCTGCTTGTTCCTCACGATCATCCCTTGGTGAAAACGTCTCCTCTCACGCTGGAATCTATCGCCCACTGGCCATTAATTACGTATCGTCAGGGGATTACGGGGCGTTCCCGTATCGATGAGGCATTTGCCCGTAAAGGGTTGGTGCCGGATATTATCCTCAGCGCCCAGGACTCGGATGTGATTAAAACCTATGTATCGCTGGGGCTGGGAATCGGGCTGGTGGCAGAACAATCCAGTGGAGAGCAGGAGGAGGGGAGTTTAACCCGTCTGGATACCCGGCACTTATTTGATGCAAATACCGTCTGGCTGGGCCTGAAACGCGGGCAACTGCAGCGCAACTACGTCTGGCGATTCATTGAGCTATGTAACGCAGGGTTATCCGTTGATGAAATCAAGCGCCAGGCGATGGAGCCAGATGAAGCCGTGATTGATTATCAGATATAATGCAAGAAGCTTGCTTAGTTTCCTAAGCAGGCTTCTTAAATTTGGCTCCTCTGACTGGGATCGCCTTTGCCATTAACTGGCTAATAAGTAAGCTAAACCTGAACTCCTCCGCACATACAGATTTAACGTCTGCGTTTCTCCAGTATCGACTGACAGTCAGTACAGGTTGTTACACCCGGCCGCGTCTGACGGCGTTTTTCCGGAATAGCCTTGCCGCAAAATCGACAGTACTGCAGGGAAGGTGTCGGTGTGGGTCTTAACCGGCTTTGTTCAATCAGTGC
>Ga0153982_1000020_pt1 | contig 163165 bp, 159 predicted proteins | sample TSGA066MetaG_FD_104743 | JGI IMG/M metagenome (GOLD analysis project Ga0153982, IMG submission 104743) | Attine ant fungus gardens microbial communities from Georgia, USA - TSGA066 MetaG | ecosystem: Host-associated > Fungi > Mycelium > Unclassified | place: USA: Georgia, Alexander Wildlife...
ATCAATAACCTGTTTGACTGCTTCAATTTTAAACTCTTCGGGATAACGTTTACCGCTCATGGGCACCTCTCTTTAAGTCATCTTAAATGACTCTGAGGTGTCTGTTAAACCCGTGGCGTTTCACCCCTGTAAAGAAAATTTAATCGAGATGCAGGTTGTTCCGGTTAAGGGCCATCTGCTGATAACCATTTAGATTGGAAATTCCCAGGCTGGCATTGCCGTCAGGTAACGTTTTTTTGTGCCCGACTTTTTGCCAGCAATCCAGGAAACCCTGTATCGCCTTTTACCAGTTTTTAAGAGTACCGCTTCGGCCGCTGCAGTAGTCATTATGTGCATCAGGTGCATACATCGCCATTTCGCAGGTCTGAAAAAACCACTCATGCTGTGTCATCACGTGCTCCTTCAGTCAGTTGATTACCTGCTAAACATACAAACTTACTGCACGGACTTTAGCGGGTCAGATCAATAGCCCCCCGCTGTAACCACCATGAATATTGATTGAACTCATTTACCCGATAAGTGCCATTTTGATAGCCTCGACTTATCTCGTTGACCATCTACAGGATTGTAATGTTGGAAATCTTTTATTAACCCACTGAAAAATATCGGTTAAATATTTTTCATACATAAATACTCATGGTCCGTTCAGTACGGATCCGGTTTTGTATGGGTTAAAAAAGGTACGTTATGAAAGTTACATGGACCGTCACGCCTGTGGGATATCAGCGCATCGCGAAACGCTGCCCTTCATGCAACATTAAACGGGATTTCACGCCGTCAGGGGCATTTCGGGTAAATTCGCAAAAGAAGCTTCTGGACGTGTGGAGTATCTATAAATGCACACACTGCGATTATACCTGGAATATCTCCCTGTTTTCACGCCTGCACGTCAGCAAGATCGACCGCCAGCTTTATCATCGGCTAATGACAAACGATGCCCCCACGGTACAGCACTTTGCCAGTGATATCGCGATTCTGAAGCGGAACAACGCAGAGCTATCGGGTCGGCCTGATTTTACCGTTCAGGAGCGCTGGCCGGTAAGCATCACTGCCCACCAGCGGGTCCGCGTTAGTGTCAGGATTTCCCGTTCATTTCAGGTCAGCCTGCTGTCGATATTGAAGCAGCAGCTTATGTTGAGCGCCGGTGAAATTGAGAGAAGGGTGGAGGCGGGGCAGATCAGCGGCGTTACGATGAAGATGCTTAAATCGAGAAAGCTGAAGACTGGGGAGTATAAGTTCCAACTATCTCTGGATGCGTTGTATGCCAGACGAAGGATCCCTCTGAAACAACGATAAAAGTAAGAAGCTCACCTTGAGGTTATTGGAATTTAAATATCGAGGCCTTTCAAAGTAGTGAACGAAATACCAATAAAAAAGGTGAGCTTCAGCTTTTAATCATCAATCACCACTATCTGGATAGGCCTCCAAACAAAGTAAGAGAGGAGAAGGGTAAATTTGTTCGGCTAGTCAGATAAGAAGAGCGCTTTGTTAGCAGTATGCTCAATGCTGTAAATACCAGAATGGCATTTTTTACAATGCTTGTTACCGACGTAATCTTCAGTACAAAGAACGCAGTACCAGTGAGTGGGCGGGCTGGTCGAGGTATCGATCGCATAAGTGATCTGCCGCAATTTTTTAATACGGGCAGCTTCCTTCTCCAATGGGTCAACCCAGGCGCACTTCATCAGTTGATGGTGAGATATCGAGTGCTGAATATGTTCAAACCAGGGACCTTCTTTCTCATCCCCTTTATGTAATATAAGCCTGCAGCCACAGCTAGCGCATGTCCAGTGTTCATTGGTATTGGAGGCTTCAGCGGCCTTCTTGGCAGTGACATACTTGTTGTATATGTTGTTTGCCAGAAAGCATTTCAGTATGCGCATACCGTTACCTCCCTAGTCCGGTCTGCTGCACCGGAGAGCGCCCGGCTGTAATCACCGGTACGACAGGTTAGGCAGTACCGTTCACCGTGATAATCTTCCCCACAGCTAGAGCAGTGCCAATCTGTTTTGCGCACCAGCGGTAAGACATCCGGCACATAGCGACGCAGCATGCGCACCCGCCTGGCTTCTTTCGGCTCCGGGTTCACATATGGGCAGTGGTAACGTCCGTTCTCTGTCAGGTCTTCCCATGTGTGTTCAAACCACGGACGGTTAGTACCCCATTCAGGGTGGAATACCAGAGCGCTGCCGCAGAGGTGGCAGGAGTAGCGGTCGTAAGGGTGAAGCTGTGCAGTGACCGCGCCCATGAGGCGCTGATTACCGTCAAGCGCGATAAATGATTTGGCATAAATCGTCATAGTATTGGTCCTTTGCCATACGACGCGCAGGCGTAAACCGTCCCGGGTAGGGCAGCAGTGCAGGTCATACGACTGGTGGCGTTAAATCAGATGGGGAATGGGGTTGTGTTAGATAGATTACGGACGGGACTGTGCAATGCGTTGCTGTAGCCAGGCCTCCACTTCGCTTTCAAGCCAGCGGGAGCTTCTGCCCAGCTTAATGGGCTTTGGGAACTCACCGTCTTTAATGAGCTTGTAGAACCATTTGTCGGTTAAACCGGTGAGCTGGGTAATAAACGTCATCGTCACTAATTGGTCGTTAAGTACGCTGTAATCTGTGGTCATCGTTTTTCTCCTTGAGTGAATGGGAGAAGGAGCCAGGTATGGTGAACGCAGACTCCTTCAAACGATGTGCCCAAGGAATTATTTTTTACCGGGTGGGCTCAACGTGCCTTCCGTCGTCTTCCTGCCACAGGCGTTGTAGGTATTTCGCTTAACTGGCAGATAACCCCCAGGCTTTTCTGTGCCTGCTTGCTGAGATAGCTCAGGATGTACCGCATACCTCTGCGGCCACAGGCATCGTCATAAGAGATCACCCATTCTCCTCGCACGCGATAATGCTCTTTAGGCTCACAACGGTGTGTATGCCCTTCTCCCCACGTCACATTCTTCCAGGTATCCCTGAGTGCTTCAAAGACAGTCCAGACCTGGCGATACTTCTGACCGTTGAGGTAAAACGCGGCGTGGATGTGGTAACCATGCTGTTCAGTTTGTTCCAGCACCCATGCGTAACCCACCAGCCCGTTGATATCCCCGCTGCGTTGAATCAGTAACGTTATATCCGCTACTGTTGAATGAATATCTCCCTGACCATGGGAATCGCTGTCCTGCAGGTACGAGAAGTCCACCCGTAGCATTAGCAGCTTGGAATAACGCTCAAATAACTGGTCCTGATGGCGTCGTAGCTTTCGGTTCAGGGCTACGTGCTGAACGTAGCTAAGATTGATATCGGTCGTGTCGTGGTAGCTCATGTCTGAATCTCCATGTGAGTGTAATCGTCATGGGAATAGACATTGGCGTCAGTTTTGAAATGAGATGAGGGGACGTAATGTTCTGCGCTACTCTGATGATTGCCGTGCTCGGGCATCGCTTCTGGGAAGTGGAGGGTTACGAAAGATCTTCTCTATAAAATATCATTTTATTCCTTAATTAAATGATTTCGGCCCCGTGATTCATGCGCTTTAAGGCAGGAACATTTGCTCATCTTATGGCGTTAACCTTGTTGGCATCTTCGCCAGTCTTGACCAGATGATTTTTAAAAATCTTACCATCTCAAGGCTCTCCCCCCGGACCTAACTCAGCGGCATAAAGGAGCCGTATTTAAGCCACTTTCCGCTATATTTCTGTAACAAATAGGCCAAAAATAGACGGAGCAGGCTGTTTGCAAAGCATTATTGGCAATAAACCCAGTAGTAACGGTATCTGTAAGTGAGGTAAATAATTAAAAAACGACGATGTGCATCATAAAAGACGATGATTTATTGTATTAAAATTGGGCCGTTTCATACTAAAAAACAAACATGATAAACGTCAAAATTCGTACAGTTGAAGTATGAAAATTGTGTGTTCGGACGAGTGACAATTTCAATGTTGCAGCGAGTTGAGAGGAGCGAGGGATGGCAGGCCTGAAGGATGACTTTAGAGTGTTTGACTTACGCCGGGAAGACCTGGCCTATGAGAGTCCTAACCAAAGGTGGGGGGAAATCAGCCATCAATATTTCTTTGTTGGGTTCGAGCGCCTGGAGGAGGATGAAAGGCCAGATAAGGATGAAAAGTCCCAAGCTAGCTTCAGGATGTTCGATATGCTGGACAAACTTTATCTGAACCAGGCGACCAGCGATGGGCAAGAGTTTAGAAGACCGAAGACGAAATTTCGTGATTCTCAGCCAATCCACAGCGAACAGTTAGAGAAAAAGTGGAAAGATGCGCTTGTAAAAGCGATCTCTGATAAAGAAAAGGCATTATCTTATCTCAGCGAGAACTATCGGAAGGTTGTAAGAAAGCATCGTCAGATTGAAATGTTAACTCTGTGTTTTTATTTACCTCTTGATAAAGGGGAGAAGATACAGAACATACGGATTAAAAAAGATGACTCTCGTTTCAGACTACAACTCGCTGAACTTGAACGACGCTTTACCTTGATGAGGAAAAGGATAATTGCGGATCCGCTTTATAAAGCCGCCTGTGGTTACTCGCGAGTGATACTGATAAATGCGAGATTTGAGCCTTTCTATCTGGTGAATTTCTTTTTCAAAAAGAATCCAGACAGTCGGATCGATAGCTTAGTCTCATTAGACATTTACAGGAAATGGATGCAATCGGGTAAGAAAGAAAACAAATCTGGTGAGCAGGTTGGGTACTATTGCTTTAAGGATGCATCCCGGCCACATGTTCCAGAAGACAGTGGGCTATTTATTCGCAGGCCAGACCGAGTAACCGATGTTGGTCAATTTTCAGACCCGATCTCCTTGGTTTTATCAGAAGAAAGGAAATTCGAAAACAACCGCAAAGATTATCTGGCGTTCTTTCGCCTTCAGGCTCAAATCTACAATGTTATTCCTGGTGCACGAACCCTGACATGTTCTGACGATTTTACCTACATCAACGCAGCCGAGAAGAAACGCAGAAAAGCCAAAAAAGAAGACCTGAAGAAGAAATCCAAAACAGCATTACCTATCACTGAAACTTCAGCTACGCCCGGAAATGATCTTCATGATAAAGAGGGTTCTCCCGAGTTGCCTTACCTGTTTGACGAATTTCATGATGTCCTGCCTTCAAACTTTGAGGAGCATGTCTACGGAATTTTAAAAGAGGAGAAGCCGTAACATTACTTTGAGTGGTAGCTGATCGACGTCAGAAAATGAACCAGTGGCTATGGTTTCTCAGGCAAATGCGGTACATAGTGGCAAACTCAAACAGCCACTAGGTATTTCATTATGGCGATTGATAAAAACATGATGGATAAATTGCCCCGCGATATTAAGGACAAAGTTCTGGTTCGCCCTGTGGGTGGATCAGAAGCCTATGAGGAATTTAATAGCGTACATCAATTTATGCAGACAAAAGGAACGGGGACCAATGCAGATGCCCGCCAGTTTAGGCTCGCAGTGAAGCGGAAGGGTATTGCAATATGGCCCGATGATGACCCTCGCGTTACAACTCCACATGCAAGAGATGGCATTCGTTGGGAGGTACGTCTGAAGGTGCTACGGGCTGAACACTTTTCTTCCCTCAGTGACGTTTTGGATGAGACCGTATCAGCCAAACGTTTTGGGAATCGCTACTATGGCTCAGCATCCCGGCCAGATCAGATGAAGTTTAGCAATACTGTTCGTCAAAACTGTCTGAATAGATGTGTTGTTACCGGCGTACGCACCAAATGTAGGGGAGAAGCAGCCCACCTCATTGAGCACTGCAAGGCTGGTTTTGACCACTGGAGCAATGGTTTGTGGCTTCGTGCTGATATCCATCGGCTTTTTGATGCTGGCATGTGTGCGGTTGATCCTGAAACGTTACGTATTCATTTTTCTCCTGAAGTCCTTAAGGAAGATAAAGATCTGAGCGAGCTTGAAGGGAAACAGTTATTGGCAACTAAGAAGCCGGTCAACACAGACTATCTGGTACCAAGATGGGAGGTGTTTTGTCGGAAATTGTAGTTGCTGGTGGATAGTGTTTTTGGCATTTTTCAGAATATGACAATGTATTAGACGACAATCATTCCAGTCATGCTACTGATAGTTCAACGTCTGCTGTGAGCGAGGAGAAAATCTTACCACTGTTGGCAATTCTATATTTAGAAGGTTGGTTGAAACAAAGATTTGATTGCTAACAATCAGTCTAGTTTTAGTTGGTGACTCACCTGAGAATCGAACTCAGAGCTACTCCTTCATAAGAGCCCTATTGCAAGGCTCTTATGAAGGGAGTTGCTTTACCTATTAAGCGAGTGAGTCGTAGAAACTATCTATGATTTTATTAGATTTGTCAAGGTCATAAGAGTATTGTGAGTGTATATAGTTTTTAGCAACTTTTTTTATCTTATCGTGATCTTTCCCATACTTTCTCCAGGTATTGAAAGGAATACTATCAAAAATCATCTTCTCCGTAGGTTCAAGAAGTTCAGCCATTTGTTCTGTAAAGTCTAAAAGAAATTGGCACCAAAACTTAATATCATGAAACGATAAGTTGTTTGGTTCATTTGGAGCCGAAATCATTCTGTATTTTTCTTGCACGAAGTTGAGGGAGTTTCTCTTAGAATTATAATATTCAATTGCTTTCTTTTTGCATTCCACACTTGGATGAGCAATTGAATTGCGTAATAGCCTAAAATAATCTGCAGAGTCAGATTCATACCGGAAATATGTTTTATTTAATGGTGTTTTAGTAAAGTTGCTCTGTAAAATTTCTAAAGGAGAGGCTTTATCTGTTTTTTTCCACTGAAAGCCAAAGTGTTTGCATTCGGATTCAATTTCTTCCAGAAATAAGTCAAATCCACTATAAAGCGCTACAATAGCGAGTCTATTCTGACTTTTTATTATTCGTTCAGATTTTATACCTTCAAGTTTTATACTTGCCTCTTCAGCCTTTTCACTCCAATAATTCTCATTTTCATGTTCAAGTTTTAGGGACTCTAATAATGAAATATGAACTGCAGCGGCTTCTGCTGTAAGTTCACCTATGAATAGCTTAAAATTCCTTACGCTTGGGGGTCTGTATGCGCACATCAGTGAATCCTGTATATTTTCAACTTTGAGGTATTATCTTATAAAAATAATTATTAAACAAAGAATATTCGCATTTGGCTCAATGGAGAGCCAGCGCTGGTTGCACCGGCGAAGTTTGCGCATCAATGCTACTTCGGAAAAAAAAGGCTAATACAAATCAAGCATAATTGACATGTTCTTTTTTCTCAACTCAGTTTAATGTTAGCAGCCTCAACTACTAGCGCCACGCACAGTGATCAGGTCTGCTACGAACGGTTAGCGGAGGTTTATACCTTTCTGCTGATGAAGGTTTAGCTAACAGTCCAACGTTTCAATTAATGGTGAACAGGTCAAGGCGGTTTTAATATCCCTGCATCATCTGAGACGATTTTGCGCGACAGAATTTAAGGCTTATCAGGGACATTCTTGAGCACTGTAGTGGCTCATTAAATTTGGTGATCCTAACAGAGGTGCATCACGTCCGCTTGGCACGAAGCAGATGCGAATAACTAATTCATTAGCCTTCATCCAGTGTTCGCTTAAACCGACCGTCAGAGCTGAGATCTAAAATTTAGTCAGTTATATATCATCTTACTGAATTACCTCCCGTTTTTATCTAACAGGTCATCCCCTCCGGATGGCCATTTTTCATTCAGAGGCCGATATGAAACATCCCTCGGGCTACGCCCTTATTCGTCGCCATCTCCGCCGTTATCCACCTTCACTGCGTCAGCATCTTCTCCGGGAGCTCAACCGGCTGGTCACCTATGAACCTGTGATTGGCATTATGGGGAAAACGGGTGTCGGGAAGAGCAGTTTGTGCAATGCACTGTTCCGCAGTGAAGTCTGTGCCGTCAACGCGGTGGAAGCCTGTACCCGCCAGCCACAGCGCGTACGGCTACGTTTCGGTAATCACTTCCTGACGCTCGTTGATTTGCCCGGCGTGGGTGAAAGTTTTACCCGTGACGGTGAATACCGTGAGCTGTACCGGGACCTCATGCCGCAACTCGATATGGTGCTGTGGGTGCTCAAGGCCGATGACCGGGCTTATGCGGTAGAAGAGCAGTTTTATCGGGATGTGTTCGTGCAGTACAGCGGGCCGCAGCCGCCGGTGTTATGGGTGCTTAATCAGGTGGACAAAACCGAACCGGCGGAGCAGTGGAACTGGTTATCGGCTCAGCCCTCGGCGTTACAGGCTGAGCGTATTGTACAGAAGCAGCAGGCTGTGGCTCGTCAGTTAGGGATTGCTGAGCAGGATATTCTGCCGGTTTCGATCCGTGGACGTTACCGTCTGTCACATCTGGTGGAGGCCATGATTACCCGGCTCCCAAATCAGGCTCGCAGCCCGCTGGTTCCCCACCTGCAGAACGGATATCGCACCACCAGCGTCATCAGCACCGCCAGCAGCGGCTTTGGCGATGCCGTGGTGGAAGTGATTGATCAGATTATTGACCAGGCTCCGTTGCCGCAGGTGGCTCGAAGTGCGCTGCAGGCCGTCACGCACACTGTCGCCCGCGCGGCACGCTCCCTGTGGGGATTTTTCTTCGGTTAGTCACTTCGCTTTCGATGAGCGGCCTTGCCGTTATCGATAAGTTTTCTTTTTCCATCACGATCGATTTTCTCGATCGAGCCGATCGATATTCATCGTTGTACATGATTAATTCGGTAGCCACATAATCCACATGGCATTATGTGATTTGTTAATTTTAACCATTAAAATCAATGCGATGTCTCGCAGGGATTGTCACGCATTAAGGGAAGTATATGCCGTTAATTCTGTTATGGGGCGGTCTGGCCCTGTTGCTGGGTATCGTGGCTTCCGCTAACGGACGCTCGTTCTGGGGCTGGTACATCACCCTCATTATCTTTATGGCTTGCCTGCTGTTCATTATCACCACCCTGGGCAATATGGCTGGCTTCTGACAGGACACTCCAATGAAAAATAAACTGATTATTTCATTTTTACTGGCTTCAGTGCTGACGCCTTCTGTCTCGCATGCGTTTGGCAACCGTGATAGCTGGGTAAGTGGCTATGCGCAGGGAACGTCTGAATACACCATCCTCGGTAAAGGGCAGTCACAACTTTATCTGGCCTGCGATAGTTCCGGCTCACAGCCAGCGACCATTATCTTCACTGACATGAACGGCCATCAGGTCAAGATGGACAGCGGCCAGACACTTGCCATGAGAATTGATAACGCTGAAGAAGTGAATATCAGCGAAAGCGATTCTCATGTGGGTTCAGACAATGTGATGTGGACATGGAACAAATTACGTACCGGCAAACGGGTTGTAGTTTCAGGTAGCGGGGTAAAACCTGCCACTTTCACTCTTGCGGGGGCTGATGCAGTTCTTCCTGCGTTCGGTGATAACGGCTGCGTGCCCGGCTTTGCACTGTAGTTGTGCCTCACTCTTACAGGTTAAAGGAAATTTAATGAAGAAAATAATTACAGTCGCAGCAGTCTGCCTGCTGTCATTTTCTTCGCTGGCCGCTTCTTCACCGGTCAGCGTCAGCATCAGTCCCGGAAGCTACAGCCACTACTCATCGATTCGGATTACATCAAAAGTCGATTCGATTGTGATTAAACAACTGATTGTCAACCGGGGAAACTGCCAGGATGCAGAATTCGCCAGCCCGTGGAAACCAGTACGTCTGGGATTTGGCGGTGCTGTATCCCATGAATTTACCGGCAAGGGGCTGATGGTTCCCTGTAATGTACTGGAAGTGGTTGTCCAGACAAGCGAAGGCGCATGGCAGTTTGATTTTGACAGCTGACACCGCGCGCTTTTCCACCTTTCTTTTCTATCTGAACGCCCTGCTCAAACGAGCAGGGCGTTTTCTTTTGCCTCTTTTAAAGGAATTCCTCATGAGATTAGCCAGCCGCTTTGGCCGTATAAACCAGATACGCCGTGACCGTCCTCTGACCCATGAAGAGCTGTTGAGTCATGTTCCCAGTGTATTCGGGAGTGACAAACATGAATCGCGTTCAGACCGTTACACCTACATTCCGACCATCACCATCCTCGAAAGCCTGCAGCGCGAGGGTTTTGAGCCGTTCTTTGCCTGTCAGACAAAGGTTCGGGACCAGAGCAAGCGGGAGCACACCAAACACATGCTTCGCCTGCGTCGCGCCGGGCAGCTAAACGGTCATCAGGTACCGGAAATTATTTTACTCAACAGCCATGACGGCTCATCAAGCTACCAGATGCTGCCGGGGCTGTTTCGTGGTGTCTGTACCAACGGTCTGGTCTGTGGTCAGTCATTCGGAGAAGTGCGTGTACCGCATAAAGGTAATGTCGTCGAGAAGGTGATTGAAGGGGCTTACGAAGTGCTCGGGGTATTTGACCGGGTGGATGAAAAGCGCGATGCAATGGTGTCACTGTTACTTCCACCACCAGCACAGCACGCTTTGGCGAATGCCGCGCTGAAATATCGCTTTGGTGAGGACCACCAGCCGGTCACGGTATCGCAGTTGCTGACCCCTCGTCGCCGGGAGGATTACAGCGATGACCTGTGGACCGTCTATCAGCGGGTACAGGAGAACCTGATGAAAGGGGGATTGTCAGGGCGAACCGCACAGGGGAAAAGCAACCGCACCCGTGCCGTTACCGGCATTGATGGCGATGTGAAGCTTAATCGCGCCCTGTGGGTGATGGCAGAAAATATGCTCGATTTTTTCGGGCGTTAAACAACGGTTCCGGCATAAGGAGATAGTTTAATGAATACACAAAATCATCAGGTTGCGGAGCATACCGCAATTACTGCCTCGGTGATCCCTGACGAGTTACGCATTGGCTTCTGGCCACAGCACTTTGGCTCCATCCCACAATGGATAACGCTTGAACCTCGCATTTTCGCCTGGATGGATCGGCTGTGTGCCGATTACCAAGGTGGTATCTGGCGCTTTTCGACACTCAGCAACGGCGGCGCTTTTATGGCCCCTGAGTCAGAGCAGGATGAGAAGTGGACATTGTTCAACAGTATGAACGGCAACGGCGCGGAACTTACCAGTGAAGCTGCAGGGATGGTCGCCTGTCTGATGGCTTACAACCACCACGCCTGTCGCACCGAGTGTGACGCGATGACTGAGCACTATTATCGCTTACGCGACTACGCGCTAAACCATCCGGAATGCAGCGCCATTATGCATCTTATCGACTAAGGAATGCCTGACATGAATACTGTATTATCCCCGGTGTCGACACAGCCTGAACTTTTTCCACTTAAGGTTATGACTCAGCATGGTTGCCTGCTTCCCGCGACTCCCGAACTGACACCCTATGCCCAACGGACCATTCGCCGCGCTATCAACCTGCTGGATAAATATCTTCGTCAGCCTGGCATATCCTTTACCTCAAGTACGGCAGCACGTGACTGGCTTCGGTTACATCTGGCAGGACAAGAACGGGAAGTGTTTATGGTGCTCTATCTTGATAACCAGCACCGTTTACTGGAGAGTGAAACGCTATTTGCCGGTTCGATTAACCATGTCCAGGTCCATCCTCGAGAGGTAGTGAAGTCAGCGCTTCGCTTCAATGCTGCAGCTGTTGTGCTGGCGCATAACCATCCATCCGGTGATACGGAGCCCAGCCAATGCGATCGCAACATTACGGGCAGGCTTAAAGAAGCCCTGGCATTAGTTGATGTGAACATACTCGATCATCTGGTTGTCGGTTCAGATGTCATTGTGTCGTTTGCAGAGCGAGGCTGGATATGAAAATCATCAGTAAACGCCGGGCCATGACTCTGTACCGGCAACATCCTGGCTCCCGACTGTTTCGCTTCAGTGTGGGCAAATATAAATGGTCAGGCAGTATCTGCCATTATGCTGGTCGCGAGGTGGAAGACATACGCGGCGTTCTGGCCGTCTTTGCTGAGCGCCGTCAGGACCGCAATGGTCCCTATGTCATTTTTCGAAGTGTCACTATCAATTAATCCTTCCCTTTAATCAGGAAAAATAATGAACAATCACTCTGAATCCGGTACCAAGCCGGAGAATCCCTCCTGCCAACAATGGGGACTAAAGCGCACGATCACCCCCTGTTTTGGAGCTCGTCTGGTACAGGAAGGCAGCCGGGTGCATTTTCTCGCTGACCGCGCCGGATTCAACGGTACTTTCAGCGACGAGCATGCGTTGCGCCTCGACCAGGCCTTTCCGTTGATACTCAAGCAGCTGGAGCTGATGCTCACCAGCGGAGAACTCTCCCCCCAGCATCAGCACTGTGTCACCCTATATTACAACGGACTTACGTGCGAAGCCGATACACTTGGTAGTTGTGGCTACGTATACATCGCCATTTATCCCACTCAACGTTAATTACTTTCACGAGAGAAAAAATGAAATTTCTACCTGCAACAAATATGCGGGCGGCGAAGCCATGCCTGTCGCCTGTGACTATCTGGCAAATGCTGCTTGCACGCCTGCTGGAACAGCATTATGGCCTGACACTCAACGACACCATTTAGTGATGAGACGGTAATTCAGGAACATATCGATGCCGGTATATCTTTGGCCGATGCCGTTAATTTTCTGGTGGAAAAGTACGGGCTGGTTCGTACCGATCGCAGAGGGTTTAACTGGCAGGAGCAATCACCTTATCTTCAAGTTGTAGATATCCTGCGGGCACGACAAGCGATTGGCAGCTCAAGCAAGTAACCTTGATTAACCAATTATATAGAATTTATTATGCTCGCCAATAGCAGGCAGATTACTCTGCCTGCTATTGGCGTATACATGAGGTTTGAGAGTTTACAAAACACGGGTCAAAAGTTTAAAACACTTTTATCTACTGCAATGCATTGCTGGGCTGATTTTTTTATTTCTTCTCTGGCCTTTTTTTCTATTTCATCAGACAGTATGTCGAAGATTATGCTTTCACGAAATTTTTGAGTCGTTTCTTTAGGACAGACAAGATAAACTCCGCCATATGAAAAAAAGATAACTCCTGATACTAAGCTAAATTTTCTATCCTCTGATAGCTGATACTCCCATCCTCTGCTATGAAGCATTTCAGAAGGAATTTCATCCGTTTTGACAGCAATTGTAACTGGTTCCATGATTGTCATCCCAGTCATCCGAAATGCAAAGTTGACAATCAGTAACGGAATGACGTGCATGAAGGATGATGACAGTAGTAATAAAGCGCAAACAACACCTGTAGTATTTCTCAGAGGTTTAAACCATCCACTAGAAAAATCTTGTCGTAAAAAGAAGATACATGGGAATATATTGATTATTATTACTAATGTGCCATATAAAAGGAATAACGAGGTTTGCTGGTAGTCATCCATTCCATTTTCGACATGTAAGAATTTGCTCAATAATATCATTGGGAAGACTACTAGCCAGCAATTGATTCCCAATAGAAAGGGTTTCATTGAATAATCTAATAGCAGAGCTTTTATCTTCGTTATTGTGTTTAGTGACTTCAGGTGAGTGTGTATATATTTTCTCTGAAGAATTAATGCAATAAAAGTACTAACAATGCCTGTCAATAACATCAAAGTTATGAAGATGAATTCTCCTGAGCCTATGTCAAATAAAGATATTAAAGCGACAAAAGTTATACATAGAAAAGAGCTCCCAGCATAAACACGTGCTAGAATTATTTTCTTTTGCTTTGACTTTGCATTATTTTGATTGCTATGTATAACGAGGCATCCTAACAAGCAAGGTAGAAACAGTACGCCACAGAACAATATAATGCTACTTAAAAATATAATTCCAGAGAAGGAGAATAGTTCGTTAAAAGTGACAGCTTGAAGGAATATATCTAGACGGCCAATCCACGTAAGATAAAACCAGATGAAAATGGCAGTGAGCGTCATCAGAACGATGCTGAATCCTGCTCCAAACCGGAGTATCCCACCATAGCTTTTGATTATTGAGTCTGACATTCTTATCCCTTAGAGCCCCTTGAATGAAGAGTTCAGATATACAGTAATATATGGAGAGAAAAAACATTTTAAACAAGTCATTAGCAAAGAAGCGCAACTTCACTAAGTTTTCTTTGTCTGAGATGGAACAATCGCGTTAGGTTGCAGTGCTTCGCGTGATTTTGTAGATTCATTACTGTCTGGTTTTGAAGTAAAAAACAATTGAGTATACAAATGAGTATACATCAACCATGCATGGATTGTTAATTTCTTATAATTCAGTTGATTAATGTTGAAATTCGAGTCCGGCCTTCGCACCAAAAGCATGTAAATGGACCTCAACTGAGGTCTTTATTTATGTCTAAATCCAGTCTTTATCTACCTTTCTCGATACCAGCTACTTCACATCCGCCGTGTGTCCTGGGACAGCTATATCGAAGTTGGCGGCAATCGTTACAGTATTCCCGAAATGCTGTGCGGACAACCGGTCTCTAGCCTGGCACTGTTTTCAGGGGGGGATAACAGTTTTTGGAGGAAGGTTATTTCAATCAGACAGAATTAAAGGTTGCCAGTAATAAACGCAGATAAAACAATTAATAAAAGAAGATCATCAATGACTCCTTTTTTTTAATTTCCTGTATGTATTTTGTACACCTGAAGCGTATTGCCTTCTTTTTAAATCTTGTTTTTCAGTAAGTCGAAATCCAGCATTATAAGCACCAACAGCCTGCCATGAGTATCCCCAGCGTCTGAAAGCTATGGAAAGATAGTAAGCACCAGTATAAATATTCAAACAACTGTTATGGTAGAGTTTTTGAGGTGTAATACCAAACTTTACCAAATGAGAGAAATTTTGTGAGTGAATTTGCATCATTCCTACTGCATACTCTTTTGATGATACAATATTCATGGCTTTGCCTCGCCACGAAGACTCTCTGAAAGCAATAGCACGTAGTAAATCTGGATCTATTCGAAAATGTCTACCTGCACGATCAAAACAATCCTGGGACAAAACAGGGGAAGAAATCAGCAGAGAACCTATAAAAAAAACTATTATCTTCCCGGACAAAAGACGGCTCATTTTTACTCCTGCTTTCTAGCACAAGGACTTAGATTATAGCTGCTAAAAATGATAACTATTTTAATATATTGAAATTACACATTGTGCATCTCAATAATTTATAATTGAACTATGCGGTAAAATTATTAAAAGTCAGTTCGATTGCTTAAAAATTGACGTAAGGCAAAACGCTATGGCTGTGGATATAATAAACTAGCGCACTCATCAAGACGATCCAACGCAGTAATAAGTTGTTGGCTAAACTCTTCCAAATCGTGCAACACACGTTTTAACTCTTCGGGCGTAAACGTTATAAGCTTACGTCTGAAAAGATTATTACTGGTCTCATGAACCAGGTGATGACATGCGTCAAGATCCCGAAAACCAGGTAATGTACGAAAACGGCGGAGACCCTCACCATGTATCCACAGCCCTAAGGTACACTCTCGTTCATCAGAAAGAATATTACTCTGTTGTTCTGTCAACAAAGCGATATACAGCCTGTCACGCCATTGATAGTGCTGTACCTTAAGAAGTGCAAATAATAACTTGTCTGCCGCAAGAGCCAACCCCGACGCAACACGACTAAGATTCTCCTGAGTAAAACCTGTCTGTTGGTACTGCTCACGTGCCAGCTTTAATAACTGGCTATGTTCAGTTTTATAATTATTTTGCTGGTCATCTTTAACAAGATGATTAATAAGGCGATACTGGCGGTTTAAGACAAGAGTAAGCGACTGAGCCTCTTCCCTACAGTGCGATGCCGAATGCAACATACTTTCGCGTAAGCGAAAGCTCTTCTCTGATGTATAATGTACATGGGCAAATTTTGTAACGGCACTGGAACGAATATGTTCAAGGACAATAAGACGAAGTTCAGATGTAAACATGGAAAAATCCTTTATAAACTTCACTGAAGATCTTTTTACTACCAGAAAATAGAAAATAAATTCCTTTGAAATAAACCACAATTAATTTATTTGAATAGCATGCTTCATGCCAACAACAAATCCGTAGTTAAACCTGATTACAATTTTAAATAAATTACAGGCGCTGCTAACAACGCCCTTAGCTCCATCAACTGTATTAAATATTGTCAAAGAAATGGACTATCTGTTCCTGTACAAGTGCAGACCTCTTCTGGAAATTCCCCGTCAACTCACATTTTGCAGAATCAACACCTTCAGCAATATACATATCAACAACTTCCTGCACGCAACGATGGAAATCATGATGTAATTTCATTAGTTCCTGAAATTCAGACATACTGCCATATTGGTTTTGACCAACGGTATGCAGCCACTGTCCTAACTCACACCTGTCATCCATCCCAAGTTCATTAAGATTGGTAACAGTATCTGTACCATTAATAATATTGATTAACTTATCACGCCAGCGACAATGCGCATCCAGTGCCGACTTAACATTAAAACCATGATTTTGAATGTCACCATCTGTATACATTATAGAGATTAGGTTAGCCTCAACATCAGAGATATTACGTTTAAGCAAAGCAAGATTAGCACGCTCACGGCTTGCCACCAGGTAAATGAAGATATCTCTCATCCCTCGACAAGGATACAATAGTTGATATTCGTCATCAGTCGTAATGAGTATATCCAGTACATCATCGTTGACTTCTAATAGTTTGATTGTCTTAAGCTCTGCTCTCATCACCCGTATAGAACAGTCGATAAGCGCATCACCATCCCTTAATAAACCGACAGAAGCCAGTTTCATCCCACTATTCATATCAACAAATGCGACATAACTAACTGAACTATCAGGGCGCAATTGTTCTAAAACGTTGTCAAATTTGTTCATAAATTCAGGCTCCTTTATAACACTTTTTGATGATGCAATTTCTTGTTTGACAAATAATCGACTCAAAAATTTTAAAATCATTATAATTGCCGTAAGCATCCCTCGATTTATTTATCCAAAAATAAAAGATGCCGCATAAATTATTAAGGCACGATCATGTCTGATTTGTTGATGAATTTTAAACCACCCGGTTCACTACTAAAAATACTGGTTATCGCATCCTTCAGAGCAGAGTAGTCAGTAGCAACAAAAGCACCATCTTCTCCAACACAGTTTTTCTTCCAATCATATAGTACTGATCCAGTCATATAATTATTCACGATTGAAACAAAATAGATTTTAACTTCTTTAGTATTTTTTGAATTGTTCTTCACACCATCCATAATTTTTTGGCATACTTCAGGCTTTCTAAATTTGAAGGCAACAGTTTGCTGTTCGCCATATTCCTCACCATCCGTTACAACAATTATAATTTTTCGTGGGTTATCCCCTTTAGCAACTTCTCGGGCAGCATAGAGCATCCCAGCAACTATATCCGTACCAGCACCATTCATTGGCCACATAGACTGGAATTTATCGATCTCTGATTTATCAGATGATAGCCCTATAACATATGCGTTTTGTTTCACTTGACTCAAATATTCAGAATAGTAATTATCCGGACGCCAATAGGGGTATCCTTCAGGGATACTATTCTCTGGCCCCCAGGCAGGGGTAATTCCTGAAAAATTAAATCCCGTCAAGCACATTTCTTTAAAAGGGTTACCCATATCAATACTGGCAAATGGCCTTTCAAATATATTAGATTTTTTCTCATTGAATAAAAAAGATTCGTTTATTGTACCCGTATAATCAATAGTTGTATCATTGGCAAAGGACTGGCTTTCTGAATCGGATATCAAAGGATTAAAATAGTCTTGTATTATCTGGCTATAATTCTTTATTTCAATGTAATTAGACGATGAAACGGCACTGACTTCTTTAACAGCTTCACAAGATAACGGATTGGAGTTTATTTTTCCTGAGGCTGCAGAATTATCATATGAAACGTTGGATGTACAAAAAACCTTATAATTAACACCTGCGGCTTTAACATGATTAGAATAATAATCATAGCGTTTAAGATCAAGATAGCTTTTGATAATGTCTTCTCGATCAGGACCTGATGTATTATTCCCAGAAGAAGTCCAGTCTATTTTTTTATTAGCCCAGAAAGCAAGATCAATATCGTACTTGTCTTTAAACTTATAGGGGGTAGCACATCCTATACGTTCACCGCCAGCCTCATTTTTTTCTTCCAGTTTAACTGGTATCCCAATATCAAAGGGAACAATAGCAATCTTTGACTTTGATTTTTCATTAGCGATCTGGGATGACAAATCATTAACCACATCCCGCAAAACCTGAATACGTAACTTTCCATCGGATGACATTCCTAGCATAGAACCTGAAAAATCGACAGCGAAGGCGATATCGCTCTCAATATTTACCTTGCCGATTTTTTTACGCACAATACCATTATTTTCATCTGCAATAATAGGTACATCCTTATTAAATCCAGGCAATGCTCTACTGATTCCGTCAATGATGGGGTGTGCAATTATTTTAGCGGTGGCTACATATTCAATAGAGTTAATTTTTGTTGAGTCATCAGGATCAACATCTATATTAGCTGAGACAGCAAGCGTTGATTCATCGAGCTCATTACCCGGAATGTAATAATTAATATAACTTTTCACCAACTCTTTACCTTCAATTTTTTCGGGTTCAGTGGTGAGGTTGGAGTTTGTGGAAGCAACAGCAAAACTACCTTGAGATAAGGCATCTGCAAGACGCGCTCTTTTAATCAAAAAGCGTGAGCCATCAATGCCTAAGGAAAAAGTTGCAATCAACACAGGAAGAATGATAGCAAACATTATAGAAACTCCCGCGTTACCACGCTGGATAAAGCGGCGAATATGAAACTTATTATATATTTTCATCACTATCACCTGTATGCTTATCTTGGAATAACAATGTTACTTACTGAAATAGTGTCTGCAATAATTCCCGTACTGGACAAGGCATTCAGAAATAGACTATTTCTTCCTTTTGTACACAGTGTGACCTGATATAACGGAGCCCACTGTCCCTTATCTTCTGTTTCTTTTATCCAGGGTGACATCTTGTAAACCTCAGCACTGTTGATATCAAATGCCCCTTTACATTTTTGTTGCGCCACCGCGCTACTATTGGCAACCTCATAAATATCTCTCGACTTTGTGGCATCTAAAATTTTGCTAGTCTTTGTGGAGGTTTCAGAGAAATGTACCGTTTGCACCCTGACGCTGACTGTACCCTTTAAAGCATCAGAACCAAGCAATAAGTCCACCGTTTTTTGTAGATTTTTCACATCTTCAGACGCAACTACAAGGTTATTGGCATATAATGTACTGCGTTCTCTCAACATGGATGACATAGAGTTGCTTAATCTGGCAAGTTTACTTTCAGCTGAGAAGTGAAAAGTAAAATCAATCAGCATAAGGCCCAGCAAAACGATGATGGGAAATACAAAAGCAAACTCAACCGTAGCGCTTGCCTGGCTTGCCTGCCAAAAAAAACGCTTATACTCTGTTGGGCTCTTGCACATAAACTATATTCCGTTCAAAAATTGATGAGAAAAAACCAGTACCAAAAAAAAAGAAAACGGGATGATAATCATATTTAAATGAATATACTGACAAAAAATGGTCTGCTGTAGTCGCCCCAGTAATACAACTATTACTTAACAAATCAGGAATGTTTTTACAGTGCTTAACGGTTATTGATATTTCGCTTCCACTGTAGAGCAAAGGCCAATTGCTCGCACTTGTTTTTATATTTTGTTCAAATGCTGCTGAGTGATTAGTGACAGTACTATCCAGCGAGATATATCGCCCAGATTCAGCAAGGACTACATCCAAAGCCGATATTAAATACATGACGCGACACAACTCTATGATAAATAATATAGATACCAGGAATGGAATAATGACTAGTGAAAGCTCAACGGCGATTGCGCCGTCTTCACCTTTAATTTTTTTTATCATACGCATTAAGGTGTGCAATCAAGCCTCCTTAAAAGGTTAATAAGTTTACGAAGTAGCCACAACCTATTGCTATGCCATAAGGTAGTGTTTTATATTTTCCGTACAAGCGTGGAATAAATAGCATCAGAATAGCCATCAGACCACCAATAACAGAGGTTAGTAAGAGGAATGCAGGCAAATTTACCCCTGGCATTGATAGTGATAAAGCAAAACATAGTTTTGCATCACCTGCTCCCCATATATTAAATACGCTTAAAACAAAGCCAATCAACAGGATAAGAGATGCTGACACATAAGATACATTAATATCTGAAAACGCATTCAAAAATAGACTGACAGCAATGATAATCAACGGCACGCTGTTATATATTTTCCTGAACTTGATATCAGTATAAATACCGTACAGAATGGTGCATATAATGATTGAATATCCAATGCCTGTAATCACCATCATTTCCTGCCTTTACGGGGAAATCTTTTACCATTCTTTCTTCCCATAACTTTAGGCTTTTCAATAATAATAGGCGCTGAATTTTCAGGAGCTTCATCAAAGGAAGTTGATATCGGTATATTGAGTATGTTTATATACTTTGTAACAGACTCAATAATCATAGTTATACGATCGCAAAGAACAGGTGAATGGCCAATAAAATTTGATGCAATATCGGATTTTACCAATAAAAAAGCATATTCAATCAATTTGTTCGTTTGCGCTGTATTATATCCCTTTTGAGTTCCAATTTTCTGCCATGTGCTTAGATTATCAGAAACTAAAGAATTATAAGCCAGTATTTGATCCTGAATTAATTCATTGCGATTATCAAGAACAGGTTTTAACGGAATATATTCGGAGATAATATCTGCGGCGACTAATTCCATTGAAAGCCTGAAAACTAATACACTATTCATTTATTACATCCTTAGCTATCCGTTATTGAATCAATTCTTTAACTTCATCGACTAATTTTTGCATCATCCACAGTGCCTGGCCCAAAGAATCAATTTCACCTGATACGGCCATTAGAACCACATCCAGTTGATTACCAGAGATAAGATAGATAAATACTGAACGTTTACCATTATTCAGATACAGATACTGATATCCTGGCGCACCAATCTCTCTTAATATTGCTGAACCTATAGATTGCAGAGAACTCGACATAGCTGAGACTTTTCGAATAATATCTTCACCGCCCTGATCAAGCACAGAAGATATTTCAAAGCCATCTACTGTTGAAAGCACGAGGTTCTGGATATCCGGGAATTTATTTACATAATTGTTCAATGCCTTATCGATCTTTTCTTTAAGAGCAGAATCCACAAAACCTTTGTCGTTATCACTTATCTTTTCTTGCTTTTCATCAAGAGGTTGAAGAACGACCTCTGGTTCTATTACTTGCTCAGGATGGTCTTCAACACTTGCACTTTTATCCTTATCTGAGCTAACTGTAAACTTCAATGGAAAAGGAAGTCCATTCTTCATAACTACCTCCTGATTTGCTTTAATAACACACTTAATACTGATACAACGGCATCTTTATTTCTGGCATCTATCCAGAGTATTGGCGATAAAATATTTTCCTGATGGATAGCCTCTTTTAATTTCGCTAATGCCTCAAGATTCAGCAAATCACTTTTTACAACAGCAATAACTGTAGGAAGCATAATCCGCTCACAATCAGAGCTCGTAGCGGTTGTATAATAATGAATATCCTCAATAGCGCATTTATCAGTTGCATCTATCATTAGAATCAGTCCAGAGCAACCTTGTTGTAGAATTTCCCAAGAAAAGGAGAATCTGGATTGCCCAGGAACACCATATAAACGCAATCGGGACTGACCAGCATGATCTTCCACAAGCAGATCCCCATAATCCAAGCCCACTGTTGTTTCTTTTTTCTCGTCAGAGGCCATAAATGACATGGCTACATCCGTTGAAACGACATTAATCTGGCTTGCAGAATTTATGGCCGTTGTTTTTGCCGATCCACTACGGCCTATAAATAAAACTTTATAATCATCCATATCTTTTATATTCAGTATAGGGTACGTGAAGCGAGTATTAAATTGATTCTACAGTAGATTCAACATCCATAACCTTACGACGTGCTAATGCCAGGTTACTTTCGCGTTTGTCTAATACAAGATAAATGAATACAGACTCAACTTTCTGCAAAGGACGCAAAATGTGGTATTGTTTTTCCAATGTAATAAGAATATCCTCAATCGTTTCATTCAAACCAAGGAGTTTGATTGTTTTGAGCTTCGCTTTCAACACATCGGTATTGCCAGCCGCTGCGATCTCAATATCAATACCTGTGCCCACATGACCTAAGATCATTCCATTACGCGTATCAACTACGGCAGCGCAAACTGCGCCATCAAGCTCCATTAGATTTTCAAGTGAATCACTTAACTTACTCATAAACAACTCCTACTTTGGTTTAACTATGCCCTAATAAGGCTTAGAAAATAATATCTAATACTAATCGATTACTAGATATGGATGATTTTGGTGATATATAAGCCCTAACCTGTTTTACGACGCGCTTGGCATTAAATGTCAGATATAAGTCGTCGCCGCGCTGCTGTATAGAAACATCATTTAGTGACTTAGTATATTTTTTAATGTTACGGGTAAGGTCGGCCATTTTTTGGTTTGTTTTTATATTTTTTAAAACAAATTCCACATGATTATCACGCCCACCAGTTACTTTCTCTCCCTTAATAAAGGAGGATGAGATAAACACTAGACGAACAAATTTACCATGTTCACCTATTACAATATTCTCCACCTGACCAGGACTATCAGGTGATGTGGCGATTTCTTGTGGAACAATATTTTTATTTTCAATCAACACTTTAGTGGTATCTTCGTTCGCGTTCAACAAACTTGAATGACTTTTTATCTGTTGATCGATAACACCTTGTGTTGAAGCTGTTACTCCGACGTCTGGCGACTTGCGTTCTGGAATCGTAGTCATAATGCCATCAAGATCAGCAATTAAGCGTTGAGATGAGTCCTCCAGATTATTTTGTCGGATTAACATATCTGCCGTGCTATAATCATTAAGCTTAACAAGTGTAAAAATAAGGTTATGAACAATTTTCGGTGAATTATAACCTCTGGAATATAGTGGCATTAAATAAGATCGAGCGAGATTATAATCTTTTTCTACAATAGCGATCATTGCCAGGTTGTTATTTACAATATCCTCAGCAACAAACAAATTCCTGGCTTTTTCAAAACTGGTCTTAGCGTTTTCTAAATCGCCTAAATGTGCAAGAATAACGCCTTTAAGATTGTAAGCCTCACCCATTTTAGGATTGATTTTTATCGCTTCATCTATTTGCCTTAATGCGATTTCATCATGGCCAAGAGTGCTATTATTTTGTGCCGACAATAACAAAGACTCGTCCGTAGGAGAAGAACTCACCAGCTCTTTAAGGCAATTCTGTGAGGATTCATAATCTTCAATTTTGTTATAAACTTCACAGAGCTTTAGTCTAACTTCTGGTGTGTCATTCTTGCTAAGCTGTTCGCGATAAAATGCTATAAGTCCTTTATAGTTATTAACTTTTGTTAATATAAATTCTCGTTCTTTATTATCAAGGTTGGTTTGTGAGCTACACCCTACGAGTAACAAAGAAATTACTAAAGCGCTTAACTTCCCCATATTGCCATCATCCTGATAAATCCGGGACCTGCTACGATCGCAAGTATCGGAAACATAATAAATAAAATCATCGGAGCCGCCATTTTAGCGGATAAACTAGCAACCTTTTCTTCGACGGATAAAAGCTGCATCTCGCGCATCTCCTTAGATAACTCAACAAGCACTGTACTAATTGATGCCCCATAAGTGATACTTTGTTGCAACGTGGTACAAAACATTCGCACCTCGGCGCTTGGAACTTCCTCATACAATTGGTCCAACGCACTAACAATGCCACTCACCTCAATTTTAATAGCAGTCCTTTCCAGTAAACTCGCAATATCGCTATTAATAAATTGGATGTTTTTCGAAATATAAATTAGAGCATTCTCTATGGTCATTCCAGATTGAACACAGATTGACATGATATCTATAACATAAGGTAAATCGACATTTATTTTCTTTGTCTTTTTTCTCATTATATAATTCTTTATTCTTGGAGGAGTAAGAATTACAAATACTAATGCCACACCAATAATTATAGCCTGCGTTTGTTTGTCATACTTAAGTATACCAAGTGCGCCGAGAGTAAAAATAAGCAAAGCAAAGGCAATTATCATGCCGAATTTCAAAAAGATATTAGAATCTAAAAAATCAAAAAAGGTCACTGTCTTACTTGTTTTACGATAAATCTTTTCAATATTTGAAACTAACTCTTCATTTTTGGCAATGATGTTACCCTGTCTTCCCAGTACAGAGGAGATTTTTTTTGTTTTTTTGTTTTTAGTCAACAAATGCAAAAAAGCAAAGAGCACAGATATTGCAAAAAAATACAGGACATATAAGGACATATGTTATGCCTCCATAGCTTTAAACAGCCTTGTTCATCATATTCCATATGATAGCGAGGCCAAGACAAACGCTTCCTACCGCATAATATAAAATATATTTACCTGACTCGTGATTTATTAAGATGTCAAAATTCTCAGGACTTAAAAAATTCAGGACAAAGATAAAACCAATAGGGATCATAGCCAATACTTTGACTGACATTCTGGCTTCAGATGTCATCGTCAGCTTCTTGCGATCGGTAATTTTCGCATCCGATATCTGTTTAGCTAAGCGAGTCATCACTTCCCTGACTTGTCCCCCTCCATTGATGTTTATCATTACAGCAAGAATAAAGAAGTAATACTCGCGATAGGGTAAACGTTCATACGAATCCATTAACACAGCATTGACATCTTCACCAATACTAAGTCTGCGAGATACAATCTTAAGCTCAGGACCGACAACTTTACCACTTAATTTATTACCACACTGGGTAATCCCTACCACTATTGAATTCCCAGAGCTAATAGAGCTATTAATTATATTCAGCGCCTCCGAAAATTCAATTTCAAATAATGACCTTTGTTTTTTTTGACTTGTTTTGTAATGAACATAAGTCAGCAGTATGAGTAAGAGTAAAGATGCTATAATGATATTAAACTTGAAAAAAACAAAGTTTATATAAACACCAGCCAAAAACAATCCGATAAATAAGAAAGCATCCTTTGGTTTCATATTGCGATAGGTTGATTTTACGCTTCTGACGTCTCCCGTTATAGCTTGTTTTAATCGCTCAAACAACTGACTATTCCAGTTGTTTTTTTTGGTGAAAATATGGAAACGTTGTTGGCCGCCATCCAGTTTTTTTACTTTTTTGTAATAAATGAGCACCGCCAGAAAATTCACAGTACCAAGAACCACAAGTATAATAAAAAAAGTGTCATTGAATCTGACTCCCAAATAATTCGTTCAAGGCATCAGTCATTCCATAGATAACGCCCTGACGGTAAACGACCGATCTTTTCAAAAGACCATTAAACTTATATGCCCCTTGAATCCTACCGTTCGCATCTCTTTGAGATGAAGCTTCGAATGTGAATATGTCCTGGATAATAATATTTTCCCCCTCCATACCCATTACCTCAGATATATTCATGACCTTTCGCGAGCCATCCGGCATACGTGAAACCTGAATAATCAGATGTATCGCCGATGAAATATTTCTTCTGATAGCCATTAACGGCAAGGACGCACTTGCCATCATCACCATACTTTCCAGACGAGCAATGGCATCGCGTGGCGAGTTGGCGTGTAGGGTAGACATTGAACCATCGTGACCGGTGTTCATCGCCTGCAGCATCTCGAATGCCTCCTCACCACGACACTCGCCGACAATAATACGGTCAGGACGCATGCGGAGCGAGTTTATAACCAGTGAACGCATTGGGATCATTCCCTGCTGCTCTGCGCCAGCCATCCGCGTTTCCATGCGTACCACATGTGGTTTAATCAGACGAAGTTCAGCCGCGTCTTCCAGAGTGATGATTCGTTCTGTTTCACCAATATATTGCGATAAGGCGTTCAACAGCGTTGTTTTTCCTGAACCGGTACCGCCGGATATAATAATATTAACTTTGCAACTGGCAGCAATAACCAGGAAGTTGGCCATCATTTCATCCATGCTTCCATAGTTAATTAAGTCACCTAACGTTTTTTTGCCTTTACCAAATTTACGAATAGAAATCGATGTGCCATCAAGAGTTATTGGCGCAATAACAACATTTAAACGACTACCATCAGGTAAACGGGCATCCACCAGTGGCTGTGAGTCATCAACGCGACGCCCAACCTTAGAAACCAGGCGCCGGGCAATCTCTGTCAACTGCTGGTTACTGAGAAAAAACGTACCAACCTTTTCCAGTCGCCCACTACGTTCGACAAATATCTGTTCTGGTCCATTTACAAGAATGTCACTAACGGAATCATCTTCCATTAAATCTCGTAATGGTCCATAGCCAGAAATTTCATCGGCTACGAGTTTAATGAGCTCCAGCCGAAGTTGGGTTGATAAATATTGACCTATCTCAGCAGATACTCGCTGTAAAATATCACTTATCTCTGTTTCCAGAGCTGCTCTATCATCCTTTATCGCATCAATACGATCCAGGTCCAGTTTCTTAAGAATATTTTCCCTAAATATTCTTAATGATGATAGTTCATTAGGTCCCATTTAGCCTCTACAACCTCTATTTTTTACTAAATCGATTTATAATACTGGATAAATCAAATAATTTTCTATTTTGTTTTAATTCTACTTTTTCACGACCCAAGATCGCTGCTGATAATTGAAGCGCACTCTGCGAGAAAATATCGTTCTCTTTCCGGTTTTGATAATGTGGTAGTATTGTACAAATCTCTTTTCCCAAATAATCCACAATATCTTCATTAGAGAACTTCTGCTTATTATCAGCAATATTATACTCATTAATGCTAATTATGATTTTACGTTTTATAACATCATTCTTTTGTCGCTCAAACCTTGCATACTCATCCAACACTCTTTTAGCTGTTCTGAATGATGAAAAATTGCGACCAAGGACTAAAACGATAGTATTTGAATTTTTAAATATTAACTCTAAATTTTCCGCAGAAATTGCGCAAGCATTATGGTCAAACAAGGCAATATTAAAATGATTGAATACCGGGTCGCTATAATTTAATACCTCATTTACCGATTCCATTTTTATTGAGCGATTATCAGAGATTTTTTGCACTTTACTATCTGAGGCATCAATTTCATTACCTGATATTAAGTCGAAATCTTTACTACCAGTAGCCCCCTGAATCAAAAGACAAGGCGCAGTTGTAAAGTTTCTCAATGACATCAAAACTTCGTTGCTGATAGTGGAGGTACCACATCCCCCTTTACATCCCAGAATACTTATACGTAGCGTCGATTTATCGGTGCTTTGTACCTGCGATTTTAAGATAACATTCGGTAATTCATTAAGTTGTGTATTGATGTACAGATATTTGCTGCCGCTTTTTTCTAAGGTTTTAGCAAATGCAATGGAATCGGTATTACCAATCAATAAAAAATAAACATCATAAGGAACAATTAAAGATGTTACCTCATTAATCACATTGATGTCGTTTTCATCTTCAATATCCAGGATCATCCAACCAGCATCTTTGGTATCCTGATCGTCAAGATATTCATTAACTGCAACTTCCTTTTGCACAATATTGCTTATATTGTGCATCATCAGCACATTTTTAACATCTCCCGCACAGGTCCACTTGAACCAAAGATAAACAGGACCACTGCAGCTACACCTGCCACCACAATTGCATACTCAACAGCGGTTACGCCTTCTTCTTTTTTGAAAAAGTCTTTTACGCTATTCTTTATGTATACTTCGGCACCACAATAGGCCTTAAGTAAGGTATTATTTAACATATTTTTCTTCCTTTGAAAGAAATTTAAAAAACCAGTAAGAGCTTGCCCTTCTGACGTTTACTGTAATCAGTCTCAGGCAACTGAGACTCTTTCCTACATTACCGCTTTCCCCTACAACCTTTTTTTAACAACGAAGCGATTTGCCATCTGCTTTTGATTGATATTGGGTAAAAAATATTCTTTATCTACTTGGATAATGAAGTCATTATTGTCGTGTAAGTTATCAGTTTTAATCTCTGTAGACTTTTACTGCATTTTATTATTTTCATAGCTACCGCACGGATTTTGTATTTCACAGAATCCAATCGCTTACTTTCTGAATAACAGGTACAATCGTCTCTGGCAAAAATGCCTTTAAAATACACGTAATAAATGACGCTAAAAGAAAAATTTAACTTTGCCAACAGTTTATATTACTGCCATCTATATCAAATTAATGATTTCTGTCCTGTTATCCCGAACTGCATTCCAGCTCATCCTGTACATACGGATAAATCCGTAACACAATCTGGTTTACGTCCTGCAGCCTGCGGTATTTCACCGACAAATGACTCTGGGATACACCGTTGCGTTCACATGCTTCCCGCCGCGATACCCCATTAACCAGTACTTCTTCAAGCGCCAGCACCATTCGTGGATTACTGATGCTGCATAACACCAGCAGCAATCGCAAATGACGAATATCCACCATCCCTGGTTGTAAATTACCAGGAATGGAATAACGCCTCTGATAGTGTTCATTACGCATCAGCATCCCCATAATCTTCTAACCCTGTTTCCCATTCTTTAATGAATCACTGGTGACTACGCGACAACTCTCATCTGGCATGTCATCGGGCGGTCTGAAGGTACCGGCCCCTCTTTCAAAGATAATGAGGCGATTAAGTCCCGCGGATGACCGGAAATTCTCAGTTCCTGTATAATCCGGCTGCGATAGTGATATACCAATTTGTCGCTGCGGTTCAGGCGTTTACCGACCTCTTGCGCAGAGATCCCACGTGACAACCACTCAGTCGCAACCTGCGCATAGAGCTTCGAACCAATTCTTTCTGTCAGACGCCCGCACAACCATCGTTCCACACGGTTAAGGAGCATTGCATCCCCCATTTTTCCCGGACATTCCGTCGAACAGGCAGCAGAACTGTATGCGCCTGCAAATCGCAGATCTGTCAGGCAGGAACCGATCGGCGCATCCGGATATCCGGCCATCAGGCTGTCGTATTCTCGCAACCAAATATTGCCAAACCAGGAGGCTACAGCCCGATCAGAGAATAATATTCGTGACTGGGTAATAACCACCGGCAGTGCCGGATGCAAGCGGCGAATATGGCATAGCAGGCCGACATAATCCCTGGCTGGAATATCCAGAACAATAATGTCGAGAACGTCAGAACTTTTAGTACTTAAACGAGAAAATAAAGTTCTAAGATCCCCCGCAGTCTCTACAAATATCTCTTTACCGTAAGCAGAATGCCCGCACAGATATTTCAATGCTGTTGTTTTCGCCCACTCCGTGGAATACACAATCGCATGTTGCAGCGCTTTTGATGTTTTCTCAGCACACATTCCAGGCAACCTCCTGTTGTCATATGGACAAACGCTGACAGGCCTGTTTTTTTGTTACAAACATTCTTAAACAAATACTTAATGTGTGAAAATCAATAAAATCGATCGATAAGATATTGAAAACTAATCAATACTAAGAAAACATTAGTCATATACTCAGACGCGAAACTTAAAATAACTGATGTTTCTATTTTTTAATTTCTTGTCAAAAGCCATACAATTCATATGATTAAAAATAGCAATTACATTTTTTATATAATTTATGTAAAATAAATAAAAAACCATGATTACAGCAAGTTAAGTTATGGTGAAATCCCTCCTGTTAATTGATATTCAATATGTAACGCTCATGATTAATTAATTAAACTAATGTATAAATCATGACATCCTTTTCATTAATGTCTTAACTTTGACTTTTTTCGGACTATTTCAAACAGTAAGACAATCCAAATAAGTAAGATTGCATCGAGGTCAGCCGATGATGATGCTCAAAATTAAGCCAAAAATATTCTTTTGGAAAAGGAAATGCCTCCTGTGCCAGGTTCGAAACGATGAGTGAATCAGTACAGTATGGCGGTGAGTTTGCTGACCACTCCTCCCGCACAACGGTCAGCTGACATTGAGCAATAAACCCTCGGCGTGCAACGCGAATGTCCTCCCGCAGTAAATGACGCCAGGCCTTACGGATACAACTGACAGAGGATGCAGGGTTGCTGGCCTAAACGGGAGGACAGCTTTCGGTGGCTGTACTTTTCGTAATGGTGACAAAAGGTTCCCCCTTAACGAAACAACCGTCAGGGACTGGCTATTGCTTACCCACTGATTCACCAGTGTCAGGGGACGTTGTCCGGATACGCGTTAGTACGTTGCCGTCTGGATGAGGCTGATGTGGCAACCATATACGATGCCATTAGCGCCAGATATACCTACGATTCGGGTGAAATCGGATTTCCACAAGTGGTGCCGACAGATGATGTAAATTTCGCAAAATGAATATCTGCCTAAACTGTGTTTTCGTAGAATACATAAATAATTCAAATTTCACTTTGAATTTCAAAATACATTATCGTCACAATGTCGTATCAGTGACAAATATTACCCCTTTGGTTCTGGAACGCTAAAATGCAATTATCTCCGGGTTCATTTACCTCTCAACAGTTTGATCTCTTCATCGCCTTATCTTCCATCAGAAGTGAAAGCGCCATTTCAGCCCTAAAGGATTATTTTGTCTGTGGATATAACCGGCGTACCGTATGTGCGACACATGGCATCTCACAGGGATATCTGTCGCTGAAAATCAAGGAATGTCTCTTGTTGAGTAAAAAGCTGGATGCTTTCCTGTCTGCTAAACAGCCCCGGTAATCCGGGAGACTACACTCTTTGAGAGAGGTCACCAGGATGACAAAACATAACCGATTTCCCCCTGAAGTTCGTGAGCGTGCTATTCGTATGGTTCTGGAAACCAGAATACCTCCAACTTACAATGGGCTGCTATCTGCGTCATTGCCTCTGGGATCGGCTGCATTCCCGAAATATTACGTATCTGGATCCGTCAGCGGAAATCTGGTGATGATGAACTGGCCTCGCTGAAATGGGGGACTGGTACAACCATCACCGGTTCATGGAGCGTACTGGATATATCCCACCAGTGGAGGCAGAAAAAGCGTATCACGCCTCAGAGAACAAGCGGGATTTGACAGCCTGAGCACTCAGGCAAAATATTCTTCAGGTTTACCGGGGCTGTTCACTGCCGCTTAGCCTACACTCCAGGAAAAAGAGATAAACTGACCTCATCTACAGATGGGTTAAGGAAAAGAACAGATGATGACAATATTTGTACCCCAAAAAAGGCAGACTTTTTATTCTGTCTGTTGTTCAGGCAATCTTGTCATACAGTCCATCAGTCATTATGAATAAAGACATCAGCGAATATATTCTCTGTTGGGTTGAAGATAATCTCTACACGGGGGCGACCATCAGTGAGCTGGCCAAAAGTGTTGGTTACAGCCGGAGAACGCTGGAAACAGGATTCCGCCGGGATTACGGCCTGTCTATTGGGAATTACTTGTTCCGTCGGCGGATGGCAAGAGCCGCTGTGACATTAAGACTGGCGCGTTTAACCATAACTGAACTGGCCATGCTCTTTCATTATTGTAGTGCGGCAAACTTTACCCGGGCTTTCCACCGGTTTTATGGTCAGACTCCCGATGCTTATCGCCGCGCACAATTCTGGGACACCAGCCTGTTGCAAGTCCCCTTGCACTTCAAATCACCGGAATACAACAGTGAAAGGGTTCATCTTAAATCCTCTGTGTTTATCGCCGGAGAAAGTTTCCGCTATCAGGCTAAGTACATTAATACGCACGACGACAGCTTCGTGGAAAACTTCAGGAAACACATGCAAAGATGGCAATCATCACATCATGAAGACATATGGACGGTCACCTTGATGCATATCCCGGAAAGCATAGCGGTAAATCGTAAAGGTCTTGTGGACGTAGATGTCGTGGTCGGCACTCAAATTCAGGATGAAAGAAATAGTGTTGTGGTTATGCCTCCGGGCAACTACGTCAGATTCAGTTTTTCAGGCAACTGGGATAAATATATTATTTTCTCCAAGCTGGCTTATGTACGTTATCTGGAAGGAAAAGGCCGGCGCGGGTCAGGTGCCTTGTGTTTTATGAAAATCACTTGTCTGGATGTTGTCGCAGAGCATTTATCCTGCCAGCTTTATATCTCTCTCGAATAGTTCACTTTGCCACAATCAATCTGTGCGGCTGTAAATGAACAGGCACCATGAAGTGGTTTACTGAGTCTGGCAATCGGCAATTAAAGAAGACTCCCGCCTTGCTCCCATCAATGACCTGATCCCCGTGTGTGCAAACTGTCATGCCATGCTGCACCGACGCATGCCGCCGTATACCCCAGAAGAACTGAAAAATATGCTGTGCTCAAGGTCCAAAAAAGGCACTCGCAGGCGCCTCAATGACAATCACACTCTCACTCCTTCGACGCTTTCCCCGCAATGACCCCGATAAACTCCAGCACCTGCTTTTGCTTACGTGCGGAGAGCTTTTCCACGGCGCGCAGGGATTTCATCAGTTCTGACTCTTCGGGGTCGGGCGCGCGAGCGGTTAACACAATGCAGCCTTGCATGACGCGCACATCGACACGGGTGCCTGTGTTGAATCCGGCGGCTTTCAGCCACTGGCCCTTCATCACGATGGACGGAAACTGGACATACTTCACCGGCAAACGGCTGTAATCAGGATAACCGCTCGCATAACCCACCTTCAGGCAACGGTTATCTGCGACATACACTTCTGGATCAAATGAAACTGCAATACAATGCGTATCAGTCATGATGGCTATTCCTTGATAATAGTTACTGTGATTAGCGATGCGCAGGTGTTGGCGCACCTTCGCATCGCGCTAATAAAACCCCTGTAAATTACCCCAGTAATTGGCGGAAAGTCCAGATGTAAATAAGATGAAATAAGCGCGATTAGCACGCTTTCGGAATAAATAGAAATCCTCTCTATCCTAATAAACATAGTATTATTCACCGTATAAATTCATTCCTGTCCCATCCTCCTGATACCTGCCATTTCCAGAAAATAACGCCCATCTGTGTCAGACCAAAAATGAGATCTAACTCACTGAAGCAAATAGCAAACTCTGAAACAACTCCGTTTTGTACACTTTTCTTTACACTTTTAGTGATATGAATCACAAATATAAACCCGTGAAGTGATCCGACTCTCACAAAATGGGGTGTACTCATTCAGCAATACAGTATGAGCACAGCCTGGAAAGTTAAGTTTTCAGTATTTCCTCTCTCCACGGGGACACCATCGCAAATGGCAAAACAACACGCAAAAAAAACTTGTTGAATATGAACGGGTAAAAAAACGACATGTGATTTGCATCACTCACATTTACAGCTTTTTAAATTATTGCCAGTGATTAATGTTGACCGGGCTATTTCCATAATCAATTAAATCTTGCATAGTGCCTCCACATTATTTCTCCCCCTGACTCAGGAGGCGAATAGTTATATTTCATCAAACTTTATTGATGAACCAGGTATGCTTTACTTCACATTAATACGTACATGACCACTGTTACTGGAGAAACAAAATGAATTATCCGGCAGAACCCTTCCGTATTAAAAGCGTTGAAACTGTATCTATGATCCCGCGTGATGAACGCCTTAAGAAAATGCAGGAAGCGGGATACAATACTTTCCTGTTAAATTCGAAAGATATTTATATTGACCTGCTGACCGACAGTGGCACCAACGCAATGAGCGACAAGCAGTGGGCCGGCATGATGATGGGTGATGAAGCTTACGCGGGCAGCGAAAACTTCTATCATCTGGAAAGAACCGTGCAGGAACTGTTTGGCTTTAAACATATTGTTCCTACTCACCAGGGGCGCGGCGCAGAAAACCTGTTATCGCAACTGGCAATTAAACCGGGGCAATATGTTGCCGGGAATATGTATTTCACTACTACCCGTTATCACCAGGAAAAAAATGGTGCGGTGTTTGTCGATATCGTTCGTGACGAAGCGCACGATGCCGGTCTGAATATTGCGTTTAAAGGTGATATCGATCTTAAAAAATTACAAAAGCTGATTGATGAAAAAGGCGCAGAGAATATTGCCTATATTTGCCTGGCCGTCACGGTTAACCTCGCAGGCGGGCAGCCAGTCTCCATGGCGAACATGCGTGCGGTGCGTGAACTGACTGCAGCACACGGCATTAAAGTGTTCTACGACGCAACCCGCTGCGTAGAAAACGCCTACTTCATCAAAGAGCAAGAGCAGGGCTTTGAGAATAAGAGCATCGCCGAGATCGTGCATGAGATGTTCAGCTACGCCGACGGTTGTACCATGAGTGGTAAAAAAGACTGTCTGGTGAATATCGGCGGCTTCCTGTGCATGAACGATGATGAAATGTTCTCTGCAGCCAAAGAGTTAGTCGTGGTGTACGAAGGTATGCCATCCTACGGCGGCCTGGCCGGACGCGATATGGAAGCCATGGCGATTGGTCTGCGCGAAGCCATGCAGTATGAATACATCGAGCACCGCGTGAAGCAGGTTCGCTATCTGGGCGACAAGCTGAAAGCCGCTGGTGTACCGATTGTTGAGCCGGTGGGCGGTCACGCGGTATTCCTCGATGCGCGTCGCTTCTGCGAGCATCTGACGCAGGACGAGTTCCCGGCGCAAAGCCTGGCTGCCAGCATCTATGTGGAAACCGGCGTACGCAGTATGGAGCGCGGAATTATCTCTGCGGGCCGTAATAACGTGACTGGTGAACACCACAGGCCGAAACTGGAAACCGTGCGTCTGACTATTCCACGCCGCGTTTATACATACGCGCATATGGATGTGGTAGCTGACGGTATTATTAAACTTTACCAGCAAAAAGAAGATATTCGCGGGCTGAAGTTTATTTACGAGCCGAAGCAGTTGCGTTTCTTTACTGCACGCTTTGACTATATCTAAATAATCATTATGGCCCCATCTCAGGATGGGGCTTTTTTGTATTTTTTTTGCATGAACAGGAAGCCTTTGCGGTGCTCGTTACCGTGACATAACTAAAAAAAGTAAACCCTGACTCCGACATTTTTATTATCCGCATGATGTACAAATGACAGCTGTAATTATAACGAATAGTCTACAGGAACATTTATCATGGATATTAATGCCATTGAGCGACAGAGTAGTACCCCCGGACTGATTAGCGGAACCATGTTGGTTATCGCGACCGTAGTGGGTGGTGGGATGTTTTCCCTGCCGATTGCGATGGCCGGCGTATGGTTCCCCGGTGCGTCAGTTATTCTTCTGTTTATCGCCATCATGATGTTATTAACCGGTCTGATGCTGGTCGAAGTTAATCTGCATTATGGCGCCGGTGCCAGTTTTAATACCTTTACTCAGGATTTATTAGGCCGAAAGTGGAATATTGTGGTCGGTATCGCTTTCGGTTTTGTGCTGTATATTCTGACCTATGCCTATATCTCTGGTTCGTCGGCGGTGATGGCGCAAACCGTGTTCAAATACAGCGGCGTGCGCTTTCCGGCGAATATTTCGGTGGTGATCGTCAGTATGCTGGTCGGGGCGATTGCCTGGTACAGCTCTTTGTTGGTTGGGCGCATTACTACCGTGTTGATTATCGGTAAGTTTATTGCGTTCTTTGCGACCTTCTCTGGCCTGGTGGGCCATATCGAAGTGGCGAAACTCGTCGACAGCGTGGCGGTGGCGCTGCCCAATTCGCAGTACCTGCCGTATATCCTGATGACACTGCCGTTCTGCATTATCTCGTTTGGTTTTCACGGTAACGTGCCGAGCCTGGTCAAGCTGTATGGCACGAGCGGGATCTCGAATATTACGCGTTCGATTATCATCGGCACGCTGTTTGCCCTGCTGCTGTATATCTTCTGGCTGGGCGTCACGATGGGCAACATCAGTCGTTCCGCGTTCCCGCCAATTATCGCCAAAGGCGGTAATATCGACGTGTTTGTCGAGGCTATCAGCGGGCTGTTCACCAGCCGTTATATGGATCTGATCCTGACCTTCTTCGGCAACTTCGCGGTAGCCAGTTCCCTGCTGGCGGCGACGCTTGGTCTGTTCGATTACATTGCCGACCTGTTTCACTTCCCGGATGACGGCATGGGTCGCCTGAAAACCGCGCTGGTGACCTACTTCCCGCCAGCCGCCGTGTGCTTCTTCTTCCCGAATGGTTTTGTCCACGCGATTGGTTACGCCGGTCTGGCCTTTACCATCTGGAGCGTGATCCTGCCGCCGTTCCTGGTAAAAGCCGCGCGGAAACGTTTTCCGACTGCCCGCTATACCGCGCCCTGTAATAACACCGTGCTCAACCTGGTGATTGTCTGTGGGGCGATTGTCTACCTGACGGTTGTTCTGGACGTATTTGGTCTGCTGCCAACGTTTCGTTAGATGGAGTCAAAATGAAAAACGTGTTGTCTGTTCAGTCGTCAGTCGTTTATGGCTATGCCGGAAATAAAGCTGCCGTGCTGTCCGGGTATCTCGGAGATAAACGCCATTGCGAAGAGGTGAAGCTCGCGGTCACCACCCTTCGCCAGCGTAATCCGCAGGCGCTCTATTTTTGCGATCCGGTGATGGGCGACCCGCAAAAAGGCTGCATCGTTGCGCAGGGCGTGGAGTCCTTTTTTGTGGATGACGCCATTCAACTGGCGGATATGATGGGGCCGAATCTCTATGAGCTGGGCGTGCTGACGGGCAGACAACTCCGTAGCTTTGACGAGGTGGTGGAAGCGGCGCAGCAGCTGGTGGCGTGGGGCGTGAAGAAGGTGTTGGTGAAGCATCTCGGCGACTGCTCGCGTGACAAGCAGGCGTTTGAAATGCTGCTGGTGACGGCGGAACAGACGTTACACATTGCCCGGCCGCTGTATACCTTTGCCAAAATGCCGGTGGGCGTTGGGGATCTGATTTGCAGCGTGATGCTGGCTTCACTGCTCAACGGTTATGAGGACAAGCAGGCGCTGGAGCGAACCACCAGTGTCGTCGACGCGGTGATGCGGCTGACGAAAGAGCACGACTCGTATGAACTGCGGCTGATAGACGCGCGTCACCAGATAATGGAGCCGCAAATTCGCTATCAGGCAACGGTGCTGTAGTGCCGCAAGGAGGCTCTATGTTTCTGACACTGCTACGATTTCAGCATCCGCTGGTCTACCGTTTTGCGTGGCTTCGTCTGTGGGTCAGGGTGTTAAGAGCGTGCGGGCTGCGTAAGTGAAAGGGAAGAACATTTTTCTCTGCTGCCGGATGCGGCGCTTGCGCCTTATCCGGCCTACAAATGAGCGTGAAACGTAGGCCCGATAAGCGAAGCGCCATCAGGCATTAGCGCCAGGCATTACACGCGGAAGTAGCGTGGTGGGATCAACGCGGAAAAGGCGTCGAACTTCTTCACCATCTTTTTCCAGAACAACATAACAACAATCCTCGATTTGAAACATCGGCGCTATTTTAGTCAGCGCCGACAAATCGTAAAGCCAGTCGCTTCGTTTCGATTCTGAAGCGGTGTAAACCTTTTTGGTCACCGCGTCGTCAAATACGGTTGCCGTGAATTTGACGGGGTTGACAATGGATTACGCCATAAACCAGTAATAAAAGAGACCGACTTTCAGGCCGAGGATCACAATGTAGGCGCAGCAGTATTTCATGGTGCCAGACATTATCTGGTTGGCCTGTCCGTCCATTTTGGTGGCTGAAACCGCAATGGCGATACTCTGCGGCGAAATCATTTTCCCCCCCGTTGCGCCAGAAGTATTCGCCGCCGCGAGCCAGTTGGGGTCGATATGCAGTTTACTGGCGGCAATGGTTTGCAGTTTACCGAACAAAATATTCGAGTTGGTATCGCTGCCGGTAACAAACGTGCCCAGCGCGCCAATCACCGGGGCGAGGAAGACGTAGGAACTGCCGGTCAGATCGACAATCGACTGGGCCAGCGTGGAGATAATCCCGCTGAGATCCATCACCGTGGCCAGCGCGACAATCGCCATAATCGCCACAATGGAATTTTTAAGCTGGAAAATGGTTTTGATAAACACTTCCAGCATCCCGCGCGCGGACGCTCCCTGAATAAAACCGCCGATAAGGGTCGCAAAGATGATCAGCATCCCCGGCGTGGTCACCCATTCAACTTTCAGCGCCAGCGTTTTGCCGTCGGCGAGCGAGAAATGCAGCACCGAGGCCAGTTGGGACGCCGCGCCTTTTATCGTCGGGAACAGCGGTGAGCACAGCAGGATAAAAACAAAAATAAACAGATAGATAGAGCCTACGCGGAACAACACTTTTGCCGAGCGCGGCGTGGTTTCGCGGGTATGGCTGACTTCAATGCGCCACTCGGGATCGGTTTTCCCTTTGCGCAGGCGGCTTACCATCGCCACGGCAAACAGGCTGACCAGGCTACCGGCAAAGGCGGGCAGTTCCGCACCGAGATGGATGGCGACAAAATATTGCGGAACCAGCGTGGTGATGCCGCAAATCAGCGTGATCAGAAATACGCCACGAATGGCTTTCAGGCCGCCGCCAATAATGCAGACAATCACAAACGGCAGCAGGATATTAAACAGCGCGAGCTGAAGAATAATGGTGCCGCCTAAGGTGTACACCGGCAGGTTAACCTGTTCCGCCAGAATAGAAACCGGGATCCCAACCGCGCCGAACGCGGTGGGAACGGTATTCGCCACGAGAGAAGCGATCGCCGCCTTCAGCGGGTTGAATCCCAGCGCAATAAGAATGCCGATGGGAATGGCGACCGCCGTACCATAACCCGCAGCGGCTTCAAGGAATCCTCCGAAGCACCATGAAATCAGCAGCACCTGAATACGCTTATCTTCGCTAATGCTGGCGAGAATATCGCGCAGAATATCCAGCGCTTTGGTCGCCTGCATGACGTTATAACTGAAGATGGCGCCGAGGATCACAATCACAATCGGCCATAACCCCTTGAGTGCGCCATAGCCTATCGCGGCTTTCAGATTCTGTACGGGCATTTCCCAGAATATGGCCGACAGCGCGGCGGTGAATACTAAAGAGATCAACACGGAGTAATGGATGGGCATTTTCAATTTCAATATTAAAAATACCATCAGTAGTAAAGGAGAGAGTGCCAGGGCAAACATAAAATATTCGTTCATTGCTATTCCTGATTGGTTTATTAAACCTGATTTATATTTATGGTGGGGGAGGCTACATTGCTGTGTTAATAAAAGATGCAAACTGAATCGCTTCAGTGAATAAAGTAATTATGATTTTTAGTTTTGTAACTATTGTAATCTTTTAATTAAAATTTAATGCCGGGTAAATATACTTAAGTGTAAGCTTAATACCTATAAATAGTTATATGAGAACCTTTTTAATAATGTTGTGACGAGAATAGTAAACATTTGAAATTATTTTTAAGATATTAATAATGCTGGTGTTTTCGATATAAAAATGTGAGCAAGCCCGAAATAAATAAACCTGGGTATTGCATATGTGTGTTGATTAGGGGATTATTTGCTTTTGTCATACAAATGAAAATAAAGAAATTTGCGATTATCCTGATATAAGCAGCGGAGAGTAGCCCTTAGCGGAAATCGACTCGAGCATCACCATGACCCAGGCATGAGTAAAACCAGCAAACAGAAACACTGGGCGTGAAATACGGCTGAACCTTTGCTTGATATAGCCATATCAAGCGCAATAAACAGAAATGAAGCAATGGAGTAGTTATTGTGAATGTAAATTTCTTTGTTACCTGCATTGGTGACGCACTGAAATCACGGATGGCACGAGACTCCGTATTGCTGCTGGAAAAACTGGGTTGTCGCGTTAATTTCCCCGAGAAGCAAGGGTGTTGCGGTCAGCCAGCCATCAACAGCGGTTACATCAAAGAAGCGATCCCTGGGATGAAAAACCTGATCGCCGCCCTGGAAGACAACGACGATCCGATTATCTCGCCGGCAGGCTCCTGTACCTACGCGGTAAAAAGCTATCCGACGTATCTGGCCGATGAACCGGAATGGGCGCTGCGTGCCGAAAAGGTTGCCGCGCGTATGCAGGATCTCACCTCCTTTATCGTCAACAAGCTGGGCGTGGTGGACGTCGGCGCCAGCCTGCAGGGCCGCGCTGTATATCATCCCTCTTGTAGCCTGACTCGGAAGCTGGGGGTGAAGGAAGAGCCGCTCACGTTGCTGAAAAACGTGCGCGGGCTGGAGCTGCTGACGTTTGCCGATCAGGATACCTGCTGCGGCTTTGGCGGGACATTCTCGGTCAAGATGGCCGAGATATCCGGCGAGATGGTCAAAGAGAAAGTCTTACATTTGATGGATGCGAAGCCAGAATATTTGATTGGCGCAGACGTCAGCTGCCTGCTGAACATTGGCGGTCGACTGCAACGGGAAGGCCAGCCAGTCAAAGTGATGCATATTGCTGAAGTGCTGATGAGCCGCTGAGGGGAAAGAAATGTCGATAAAAACCAGCGATGTAGAATTTAAACTGCGCATTCGTCAGCAGATAGAAGATCCGATCATGCGCAAAGCCGTGGCCAATGCGCAGGAGCGTATTGGCGCAAATCGACAAAAAATGGTCGATGAATTAGGCCACTGGGATGACTGGCGCGATCGTGCCAGCCAGATCCGCGATCACGTGCTGAGCAACCTCGATGCTTACCTGTATCAACTCTCCGAGAAAGTGGCGCAAAACGGTGGTCACGTCTATTTCGCCCAAACCAAAGAAGAGGCTACCGACTACATTCTGCGGGTCGCGCGAAGCAAAAACGCGAAGAAGGTGGTGAAGTCCAAGTCGATGGTGACCGAGGAGATCGGCGTCAACCATGTCCTGCAGGATGCGGGAATTCAGGTGATCGAAACCGATCTTGGCGAATATATCCTGCAATTGGATCAGGATCCGCCTTCGCACGTCGTGGTCCCGGCTATTCATAAAGATCGCTATCAGATCCGCCGCGTGCTGAACGAGCGTCTGGGGTACGACGGACCGGAAACGCCGGAAGCTATGACCTTGTTCATTCGCCAGAAGATCCGCGAGGATTTCCTGAGTGCTGAAATCGGTATTACCGGTTGTAACTTTGCCGTGGCGGAAACGGGATCAGTGTGTCTGGTGACCAACGAAGGCAACGCGCGCATGTGCACCACGCTGCCGAAAACGCACATTGCGGTGATGGGCATGGAGCGTATCGCGCCGACCTTTGCCGATGTAGATGTGCTGATCACCATGCTGGCACGCAGCGCCGTGGGCGCACGTCTGACGGGCTACAACACCTGGCTGACCGGTCCGCGTGAAGCGGATAACGTTGATGGACCAGAAGAGTTCCACCTGGTGATTGTCGATAATGGTCGATCGCAGGTGCTGGGCTCTGAGTTTCGCGATGTGCTGCGCTGCATCCGCTGCGGGGCCTGTATGAACACCTGTCCGGCGTATCGCCACATCGGCGGACACGGTTATGGCTCTATCTATCCCGGCCCTATTGGTGCGGTGATTTCTCCACTGCTCGGCGGCTATAAAGATTTTAAAGACCTGCCGTACGCCTGTTCCTTATGTACGGCCTGCGACAGCGTATGTCCGGTGCGTATTCCGCTGTCAAAACTGATCCTGCGTCATCGTCGGGTGATGGCCGAGGAGGGCATTACCCCGAAAGCCGAGCGACGGGCGATCAAAATGTTCGCTTATGCCAATAGTCATCCGGGGCTGTGGAAAGTCGGGATGATGGCGGGGGCGCATGCGGCAAGCTGGTTTATCAATGGCGGGAAAACCCCACTCAAGGTTGGCGCGATTGGGGACTGGATGGAAGCGCGCGATCTGCCGGGTGTTGACGGCGAGAGTTTCCGCAGCTGGTTTAAGAAACATCAGGCGCAGGAGAAAAAGAATGGATAACCGTACCGCGTTTTTAAACACCATCGCCCAAGCGCTGGGTCGTCCGCCACGTTTCGAACCGCAAGCGGATGCCGCGCCGGTTAACAATTATGCCAACGAGCGCCTGACCGAACTTAGCCCGCAGCAGCGCTGCGATGCGTTTATCCAGTTCGCCAGCGAAGTGATGCTGGCCCGCTGTGAACTGACTCGTGAGGACCAGGCCGCAGAAGCAGCGCTACGCCTGTGCGAAGAATTGGGGCAGCCGGTGGTGCTGAGCGGCGACAGCCGACTGGTGGCGCTGGGTATCACCGAACGCTTGCAGCAGGAATGCAACGCCGTGGTCTGGGATCCGGCGCGAGGCAGCGAAAATATTACCGAGGCCGAGCAGGCGAAAGTCGGCGTGGTGTATGCCGAGTATGGCCTGACCGAGTCTGGCGGCGTGGTGCTGTTTTCCGCACCGGAACGCGGGCGTTCTTTGAGCCTGTTGCCGGAGTCTTCTATTTTCGTGCTGCGTAAAAGCACCATCCTGCCGCGCGTGGCGCAGCTGGCTGAAAAACTGCATCAGAAAGCGCAGGCCGGTGAGCGTATGCCGTCGTGCATTAACATTATCAGTGGACCCAGTTCGACGGCGGATATTGAGCTTATCAAGGTGGTTGGGGTGCATGGCCCAGTGAAGGCGGTGTATCTGATTATTGAAGATTGTTAAGGCAGGAGAAAAAACCGCTCTGGCGTTGCGGGCCAGAGCGGTATCGATGTTATGCAATCAGGCTGATGATCAACACGATTACCAGGCCAACCACGGAGTTCACTAGCTCCAGCAGACCCCAGGTTTTTAGCGTATCCTTCACCGACAGGTCAAAGTAGCCTTTGAACAGCCAGAACGAGGCATCGTTAATATGGGTCAGGGTGTTGGAGCCTGCCGCCGTCGCCAGTACCAGCAACGCCGGATCGACGCCTACCAGTTGACCGGTTGCCGGGTCGAGAATGGCTGCGCTGATAATCCCCGCCGCCGTCATGGCTGAGACCACGCCCTGACCGGTTGCCAGACGAATAAGTACGGTTATCAACCACGCCATGATGTACGGAGAAATATTGCCGTGCGACATCAGCATGCCGATGGTATCGCCGATGCCGGTATCGATAATGGTCTGCTTCAGTACGCCGCCCGCACCGATGATCAGGATCACCATGGCGATGCTTTTCACCGCGTTTTCAAAGGCGTTCATCACCCACTGCATGTCGTGACCACGCGCGGTGCCAAACAGCACGAAGGCGACAATCATGGCGATAAACATCGCAATTGGCGAGGAGCCTAAGAAGTTGACCACTTCCCACGCCTGCGTTCCTTTCACCAGCCAAACGTTGGCGATAGTGGTGGAGATCATGATGATCGCCGGGATCAGCGGTACCAGAATAGAGACGCCGAAAGACGGCAGATTGTTCTGGTCAACCGGTACGTCGGCCTTCATGAATGAGGGCGTTGGGCGATCGAGGTTGCCGAGGAACTTCGGCAGGATAAGCCCAGCGCAGATCACGCTCGGAATGGTCACCAGAATACCGTAGATGTAGACCATGCCCATGTCAGCGCCATAGGCGTTAACCAGCGCGACCGGACCAGGCTGCGGTGGGAACAGCGAGTGGGCGGTGGTGGCGGCGGCAACGGCAGGAATCGCCAGCTTGAGGAACGGGATTTTCGCTTCCGCGGCAATGACGATCACCAGCGGCGCCAGCATAATAAACGCCACTTCATAGAACATCGCCAGGCCGAAAATCAGTCCAATAATGATCACTGACAGCTGCACATAACGTAGGCCGAGTCGCGCCAGCATAGTATGAGCAATCTGATGCGCTGCTCCAGAATCGACCATCAGCTTACCGATGACCGCCCCGAATACCACGATAATCGCCAACTCACCTAAAGTGCTGCCAAAGCCGGATTTCATGGTGTGCAGCAGCGCCATTAAATCCATACCCGCCAGCATGCCAACCGAGAGCGCCGCCAGCAGCAAGGCGACCATCGAGTTTATTTTGAATCTTAGATTGAGCACCAGCATCAGACCGATGCCGAATACAACCCACAGAATATTGAGAACATGCATATAACGTCTACCTTTATTGGTTGAACTATTATGATTTTGGTTGAGATGCTATCTATATTGGTTAACCATTGATGCGATGAATGTCACATTACGTTACATGTTGACATTGTGACTGAGCTTTCTGGTCGAAGAATGGTGATCTAATCAGTCTGAATCGTGATGTGGTTAACCAATTTTGTGCACCAGGTTGACATGTCATACCAAAAGGAGGAATTTATGTGCCATATCGTCGAGTCCATAACGTAAACGAGGAATAAAACATGGAACAGACATGGCGCTGGTATGGTCCTAACGATCCGGTCACCTTAGCGGATGTACGTCAGGCGGGTGCCACGGGCGTGGTCACCGCCTTGCACCATATCCCGAACGGGGAAGTGTGGACGATTGATGAGATCCTAAAACGCAAAGCCATTATTGAGCAGGCGGGCCTGGTCTGGTCGGTCGTCGAAAGCGTACCTATCCACGAGGACATCAAAACCCGTTCTGGCAACTATCTGCAGTGGATCGCCAACTACCAGCAAAGCCTGCGTAACCTGGCCCAGTGCGGTATTCGTACCGTGTGCTACAACTTCATGCCGGTGCTCGACTGGACCCGTACCGACCTGGAATATGTCCTGCCGGACGGCTCCAAAGCGCTGCGATTTGACCAGATTGAATTTGCCGCCTTTGAGCTGCATATCCTCAAACGTCCGGGCGCGGAAGCGGATTACACCGCCGAAGAGATTGCTCAGGCGAACGAACGCTTCGCCACCATGAGCGATGAAGACAAAGCGCGTCTGACCCGCAATATCATTGCCGGTCTGCCGGGCGCGGAAGAGGGCTATACGCTTGATCAGTTCCGCCAGCATCTTGCACGTTATAAAGATATCGATAAAGCCGCACTGCGCGAGAACTTTGCCGTCTTCCTGAAAGCGATTATTCCTGTGGCGGAAGAGGCAGGTGTGCGGATGGCGGTACACCCGGACGATCCGCCGCGCCCAATCCTCGGCCTGCCGCGTATCGTTTCCACCGTGGAAGATATGCAATGGATGGTCGATACGGTCAACAGCATGGCGAACGGTTTCACCATGTGCACCGGCTCTTACGGTGTCCGGGCGGACAACGATCTGGTCGACATGATCAAACAGTTTGGCCCACGCATTTATTTCACCCATCTGCGCTCCACGCTGCGTGAAGATAACCCGAAAACCTTCCATGAAGCGGCGCATCTTAACGGCGACGTTGATATGTACGAAGTGGTGAAAGCGATCGTTGAGGAAGAGCAGCGCCGTAAAGCCGAGGGTAAAGAGGATCTGATCCCAATGCGTCCGGACCACGGCCACCAGATGCTTGACGATCTGAAAAAGAAAACCAACCCAGGCTACTCCGCGATCGGTCGCCTGAAAGGGCTGGCGGAAGTGCGCGGCGTTGAGATGGCTATCCAGCGCGCTTTCTTTAGCCGATAGAGCGAGTTGCCGGTCACCTGTCTGGCCGGCTTTTTTCTTTTCTCTTCCGTTGGTCATTCAACGGGTTCTGGAGTTCACGATGACAACGACAATTGCCAATAGCAACCTGCCGGTTGCTCTCCCTGCATGGGACAGCTCGCGCCTGCAATCCCGTATTGTTCACCTGGGATGCGGCGCATTTCACCGCGCACATCAGGCGCTGTACACCCATCATCTGCTGGAAACCACCGACAGCGACTGGGGAATCTGTGAAGTTAACCTGATGCCGGGTAACGACCGCGTACTGATTGAAAACCTGCGCAAACAGCAACTGCTGTATACCGTGGCGGAAAAGGGTGCGGACAACACCGTGCTGAAAGTGATTGGCTCGATGAAAGAAGCGCTGCACCCGGAGCTTGACGGTTGTGAGGGTATTTTACAGGCTATGGCGCGCCCGCAGACGGCAATTGTCTCGCTGACGGTCACGGAAAAAGGCTACTGTACCGATGCAGCCAGCGGTCAGTTAGATCTCAATAACCCGCTGATTAAACACGATCTGGCGAATCCAGGCGCGCCGAAATCGGCGATTGGTTACATCGTACAGGCGCTGCATCTGCGTCGTGAGCAAGGCCTTGCGGCCTTTACCGTGATGTCCTGCGATAACGTGCGTGAAAATGGTCATGTGGCGAAAGTCGCAGTGCTGGGCCTGGCGCAGGCGCGCGACCCGCAGCTGGCGCAGTGGATTGAGGCTAACGCCACTTTCCCGTGCACCATGGTAGACCGCATTGTTCCGGCGGCGACGCCAGAAACGTTGCAGGAGATTGCCGACCAGTTGGGCGTTTACGATCCGTGTGCTATCGCCTGTGAGCCGTTCCGCCAGTGGGTTATCGAGGATAACTTTGTCAATGGTCGTCCTGACTGGGACAACGTGGGTGCGCAGTTCGTTGCCGACGTAGTGCCCTTTGAAATGATGAAGCTGCGTATGCTCAACGGCAGCCACTCTTTCCTCGCGTATTTGGGCTATCTCGGCGGCTATGAAACTATCGCCGATACCATGACAAACCCGGCGTACCGCAAAGCGGCGTTCGCGCTGATGATGCAGGAGCAAGCGCCGACGCTGTCGATGCCGGAAGGCACCGATCTTAACGCCTATGCGACGCTGCTGATCGAGCGTTTCAGCAACCCATCACTGCGTCACCGCACCTGGCAGATTGCGATGGACGGCAGCCAGAAATTGCCGCAGCGCCTGCTGGATCCGGTGCGTCTGCATCTGCAAAACGCCAGCGACTGGCGTCACCTGGCGCTGGGCGTAGCGGGCTGGATGCGCTACACCCGTGGCGTGGATGAACAGGGGCAGGCCATTGATGTTGTCGACCCATTGCTGGCTGAGTTCCAGCGCATTAACCAACAGTACGAAGGGGCCGAACGCGTGACGGCGCTGCTGGGGCTGAGCGGCATTTTTGGCCATGATCTGGCGGAAAACGCTGATTTTGTGGAGACAATTATCGCGACGTATCAACAGCTGTGTGAACAGGGCGCACGCGAGTGCGTTGCGGCGTTAGGCGCTGGCGCATAATCCCCGAAGTATGACGGGTCAATCAAAATGCTGATTTGGTTGACCCGTTTTCTGTTTTTGGCTTCCCGCAAATGCTATAGTTCAGGCGAAAAAACGTTTTTTGTAGGCCAGAAAAGATGCGTCAGCATCGCCATCAGTCAATGGCACAGGTGCCGGATGGCAGCGCATATACCTTATCTGGCCTACGGATCTGAATTGACGCATCTGACGGACATAACACGATGAAATCGAACACTTCTCAACAAAGACCCTACCAGGAAGTGGGTACAATGATCCGCGATCTGATTGTCCAGACGCCGTACCAGCCCGGGGAGCGTTTGCCGCCGGAGCGTGAAATTGCTGAGATGCTCAATGTTACTCGCACGGTGGTTCGCGAAGCGTTAATTATGCTGGAAATTAAAGGTCTGGTGGAGGTGCGCCGCGGCGCCGGGATCTACGTACTCGACAATGCAGAAGCGCAGGCCATCGACAGTACGGATGTAAATTATTGCAATGATGCGGGCCCGTTTGAGCTGCTGCAGGCGCGACAGCTGCTGGAAAGCAATATCGCCGAATTTGCCGCGTTGCAGGCTACCCGCGAAGATATCGTTAAAATGCGCCAGGCGTTACAGCTGGAAGAGCGGGAGCTGGCCTCCAGCGAGGCGAACGGTTCTGAAAGCGGCGACATGCAGTTCCATCTCGCCATAGCCGAAGCCACGCATAACAGCATGCTGGTGGAGTTGTTTCGCCAGTCATGGCAGTGGCGTGAGAACAACCCGATGTGGATCCAGCTCCATAGCCACCTCGACGATACCCATTACCGTAAAGAGTGGATGGGCGATCACAAACAGATCCTTGCGGCATTAATCAAAAAGGATGCCCGCGCAGCCAAGCTGGCAATGTGGCAGCATCTGGAGAACGTCAAACAGCGCCTGCTGGAGTTTTCCAATGTTGATGATATCGACTTTGATGGCTATCTGTTTGATTCCTGGCCGCTGGATAAAGTTAACGCCTGATTTTCCTTCCTCACCTACGCGGGCTGTTGCAGCCCGCGCGACACTTTTCAGCACCAGAGTTTAGGGCATCCCAACGCTTTTTTCTTGTCATGAACGTCACGTAAAAAAAGGTTTCCATCACTTCAGATGATGATTTTTCCGCCGTCGTTACGCGATGAAAATTGATTTATATCAATTAAAAACAACTTATTTTTGCATGCGAAAAAATGCATTGTTTACCTTATTTTTACCTTTCCGTGCTTATTTTTAGACAAAAATGGACCTGTGCTAAGTGAGAATCAAACTGATTTCCGCGGTGGTCAGAGCGAGGCTGCCCGGAATAACCGTGCATAAAAACAAGCGCTTCACGTAAATGTAGACATTAATAACGGTGCGTAACTTATTGGCTGTAATGATGTTTTGAATTGAGGTCATGTTTATTGTCAATAGTTCGGGATTTTTTAATCACATGAATAAAAGTGAATATATGTAAAGTTAAAATTACACATTATTCTATAATCAAGTTATCTTTCATTTGAAATGCTGTTCCAGTTTTTTGTTCTTTATTAACAGTTTCATTACTATTGTCACTGTATTTTGCCGTTGACATGTTTTTACACTGACTGCATATTTCATCGTCATAAGCGTGTTTGCGTTCAGGAGATGATAATGCCCTCTCGAGATTACCCCGATATTAGAAAGGCCAGGGGTACCCGATCAAAAGATATGGTTCTTTTAAGTGCCCGTGTCGATACCTCTCTGTGGGAATATGTTCGAACGCTGGCATTTGAAACCCGTAAAAGTAAACAAGATATTATTGCCGAAGCAATAATGTTGTATCGCTCTGTTAATGAGAGCGTAAACGAAGAATCCCAGTAATTACTCTCTGTTCGGGTTTTATTTAGCCCAAAATGATATGTGTCTTGCCACTTTATTATTACCTTCATTGGTGTGTTAGAGGTTTTCCCCTTTTCCATAGGGGGCTTTTTTATGCGGGTATTCTGCCTTCATAACAAAGTTGATAGCAAAATTCACAATTAAAAGTGAGTAATAATATGAAAAAGTCAGTAGTGGCATTAGCTGTAATGGCATTAGGGGTAACCTCCGTTCATGCAGCGGAAATTTATAATAAAGATGGCAACAAACTGGATCTGTACGGCAAAGTAAAAGCAGTCCATTCGTGGACTGACGGCACCGATGCCGACGGTACATACGCGCGTCTGGGTTTTCGCGGTGAGACACAAATCAATGATCAACTGACCGGTTATGGCCAATTTGAAAGTCAGTTTGATGCCTCTAAAGCAGAAGGTTCTCAGAATGGCGTCAATACACGTCTGGCGTTTGCTGGCCTGGATTATGGCCATGACGTTAGCTTTGACTACGGTCGTAACTACGGTATCGCTTACGACGTGGGAGCTTACACTGACACTCTTTCAGAGTTCGGCGGCGACTCCTTTGAAGATACTGACCGCTTCCTTACTTCACGTACTGCTGGCGTTGCAACACTCCGCACCAAAAATCTGTTTGGAGCCGTTGATGGTCTGAACGTTGGCGCGCAATACCAGGGCCAGGATGAAACCAATTCTGATCCGTCAAAACAGCATGGCAATGGATACGGCTTCTCCCTGGGCTATGACAATATTGCGGATTCCGGCGTATCTGCGATTGCGACCTATACCACCAGTGCGGTGACTGCTCTGCAGAAACGAAGCGGCTGGGATGGCGAAAACGCAGAGTTCTGGGGCGCGGGTCTGAAATATGATGCTAATGCGATCTATGTCGCAACCATGTACGGTGAATCTCACAACCTGATTCAGGATGCGGACAAAGCTGAGCACTTTGAAGCGATGGCGGCCTATGTGTTTGATTTTGGTCTGCGTCCGAACGTGGGTTACGTCCACGCGCGTGACAACAACAATACTGACCTGACTGAATACGTTGCGTTGGGCACGGATTACTACTTCAACAAAAACATCGTGGCTGATGTGGGTTACAAAATTAACCTGCTCGATGGCAAAGACGACGACAACCAGGTTGTTGCGGGTCTGACCTATCAGTTCTAAGTTGTTGTTCGAGCATAAAAGGCGTCTTCGTTAAGACGCCTTTTTTACCTCTGTCGGCGTTTAAACCGGCTGACTCGCATTCGCCTGTTCGCTGCTAAACAGCCATTGCCAGATGCCCACTTTTACCCATGCGACCACGCAGAGGATCAGATAAAAAAGCGGATTATGCGTAATGGTAACGCGCATGACCTCCATTAAATCCACATGCAAATTTCCGGCAATTGCCATATTGATAATAAAAATAGAGGCTACCGCGCTGGCCAGTAAAATAAATACGGCCTGCAGCTGGGTTATCTCTGATAACCTGCCAGAGGCCCATTGCCATAAAAATGTTGTTGTTAACAGGAATATAATAAACAAGCCTAACGCGCCAAACAGGCCAAAGTCTTTGTAATCCTTTAGCGTGCCAATTAAACCTACCAAAATAATTAACCGCAGTAGTATTTTTTTAAACCATGACATGTATTTTCCCCGAAGATAGTGTTAATGCTGAGTTAATATGTCCATTTTTACGCATTTTTAATTGAGTTTATAAATGAATAGTCGGGAATTATAAATGGTCTGGCAGGTAATTACCGATTATTTGTAGTTTATTAAATGTTGACATTTAATTGCGGACTAATCCTAATATACCTGTTGATAAGGTTGTCGACTATACGCTTTTGGGAGAGGCGAAACGCTGTTTATATAATTGTGTAAGGCTGATGAGTGCCGCAATAAACAACGCGATGGCACCGCATAGCGTGGCATTAACGATCGCTTGAGCGCCGCTTTTCAGCAGGCTGGTTAATAGCGGCCCGAGTATTTGCCCAATGCCGTAAGTCAGGGTGACCAGGCCCAGCAGATTAATATTGTGCGGTACGCTAAGCTGACGGGCGAGCGGCATGACCAACGAAGTGGTCCCCATAAACGTTGCGCCAAAACCCACGCTGCTTATCACCAGCAGCGGCAAGGAGTCGCTGGCGAGCGTCATGACCACGCAGGCGCTTTGGATCAGTAAATTCGCCGTCAGGCATTGCAATACCCCCCAGCGTCGGGCAGCCCACAGCCAGGCGAAACAACCCGGAATAATTGATATGCCGACCAACGACCAGAGATGGGCTGTCAGCAACGGTGATCCAGCACTTTTTGCCATCAGTGGCAGATAGGTAGCGACAATGATATAGCCAAATCCGGCCAACCCATACAATAGCGCCAGCAGCCACCAGGACATAGGCTGATACTCTGTTTTTACCGGTGCTGCGGCGGGGAGCGCATGGTCGCGAGAGGGCAGGAGCATAACGAGTAGCACAAAGAACAGCGCGGAGGCTGCCGCTGCCCCCAGCCAGAGCGTGTGCGATGACAGCGCAAAATGCAGACCGCTGATGACATATTCATTGCCCAGCAAAATGCCTGCGCCAACGCCGGAGAACAATGCGGCGATCACGAAGGGATGTCGGGTATGATGCAGGACGATCATCGAACCAAAGATCATCATACCGGCACTGGCGACGCCTGCCAGAAAACGGATCAGCATCACCAGCGCGGGCTGCTTAACGCTTGCCATTGCCAGAATCAACCCTGCGGTAGCGAGCGCAGAAGTTAACAACATCGGGCGTAAACGTGAGGGAAGATGGAAGAGCCCGAAGGAGAAGAGCAGGCTTCCCGCCAGATATCCGGCGTAGTTGGCGCTGGCAATCCAGGAGAGCTGGTCAAACGTAAATTGACCTTCCGAGAGCAGCACCGGAAGCATCGGCGTATACAGAAAGCGCCCAATTCCCATGCCCAGCGTTAAGACCAGCATGCCAAAGAGCGCGACGCTGATGGCATGACGATTTGAATCGGGGCTTCCCTGAGACATACGGACTCTCATTTCACGCGGTTGGTTTGATGGTTGTTATATTACATGTGTAAATGATAATAAAAAGTAAAATAAAAACGGGCGTTATACGTTCTCCTTAAAAATTCGCCAGCGTCAGTAGGGAAGGAATTTGCGACAACAGATATAACACCAACCCAATAGAGCCGCCGACCAGCGTGCCATTGATGCGGATAAACTGTAAGTCTTTGCCGATGTTTAGCTCAATTTGCTGCGACATATCACGCGCATCCCAGCTTTTCACCGTGTCGCTGATGTGGCGCGTCAGGAAGGTGGCGAACTCCGGCGCAACTTTATACGCGGCCTGCTCCAGATGCCCATTCAGTGAGGCGCGCAGGGAGCTGTCGGCAACCAGGGTTTCGCCGAACCATTGTCCGGCGCTGGCGATGCGCTGCTTCACGCGCGAATCATCAGCGTTAATGTCGGTTTTCACCCACTGGCGCAGGTCTGCCCACAGTTCGCCAAGATAACGGTTGAAGGCTTCGTCTTCCTTCAGATAGCTTTTCATGCTTTCGGCCCGTACGGCCATCTCCGGATCGTGTTTGAGCTTATCGATTAGCTTAAACGTGGCGCGATCGAAGGCGTGGCGGATCTGATGCGCCCGATCGTGGCTGATGTCATCCAGTAAGGAATTAACGGCATCAGACACCAGTTCGGCGCTGTGCTCGCCCAGCCATTCGGTCGGCAGGATCTTCGCTTTCAGCGGATGCTCGGTCTCCAGCCAGTGCACGATCTGTCGGGCGATAAACGATCGCGAGCTGTCGCGCTGGAGCAGGGTGATAAGTTGAGCAATCAATGTGTCGAGCAACACCTGATGGCGATTGTTTTTGGTCATGCTTTCCAACATCAGCGCGCTGGTACCGGAGAGATCGACTTTGTCGATGGCTTTGTGCACCGCCCGTTTGATCAGCCGCTGAATGCGGGCGTCGTCGGTGAGTTCGAGAAAACCGCTCATGATCTGCAGCAGATGCTGGCCAATTCGCTGGGCGTTTTCCGGCTGGCTGAACCAGTTACCGATCAACAGCGCCGGCTCATGGCGGTGGATCAGGGCGATCAGGGACTGGGTGTCGAGAAATTTTTCCTGCACAAACTGACCGAGGTTTTCCCCGATCCGATCTTTATTGCGTGGGATAATCGCCGTATGTTGCGAGATAAACGGGATCGGTACCCGTCGAAAAAGCGCCACTACGGCGAACCAGTCCGCCAGCGCGCCGACCATCGCCGCTTCGGCGATTGCTTTGATCCCGAGCACCCAGAAGTTAGGCGGCAGAAACAGCGTGATGACGAAGGTAGCGGCGGCAATCAGCAGCAATGAGAGCGCCAGTCGCTTGGCACGTTTGAGTTCAGCAATTTTATTCATAGGCTTAAGGATAGAGCCAGACGGGGGGATCGCGCAAAAAATGTGGAGCGCCTCCCATTATTCAGACGAGCAAAACTTACTCCGGGATCCAGTTGTCCCAGGCGGGTAAGGGGCCGAGTTCCGCCACCAGAAAATCGATAAACGATCGCACCTTCGGATTGCTGTACTTACTGGGAAAATAGAGCGCATACAGGGCGTGGGTTTCGCAAGTGATGGTGCCGTCGAGCATCAGCGGCGTTATCTCTTCTTTTTGAATATGATCGCCAATCAGATAGGTGGGCAAATACGCCACGCCCTGATCTTCTAACACCGACTTCAGCAATACCAGACTGCTGTTGGCCTGGATCGGCATATGCAGTTTTAACTGATGCAGACGATCCTGTTCATCCGCTACCTTCAGCACCGGCGTGAGACCTGGGTAAACCAGGCAATCATGATTGACGAGATCGCTACGACGCTGGGGCATGCCTTTTTTGGCCAGGTAGCCAGGTGATGCGCAGTACGCCCAGCGGACAGGCACCAGCTTGCGCATTGCGTAGTTTTGTGGTGGTGCGGTAGAGATTCGCAGGGCGATGTCGAAATCCGTTTCGTTCAGATTCACGAAGTTATCGTTGAGATCGATATACAGATTCACATCTGGGAACTGGGAACGATATTTATCCACCAGGTTCACCAGCCGGGAATAACCAAACGCAATTGAGCAGGTTATGCGTAATTCACCCTGCGGGCTGTGGTAATAACCGGAGGTGGTATTCAGCGTTTCATCGAATTCTTTCAAAAGCTTATTGGCGCGGTTGAAGAGATATTGCCCGGCATCGGTCAGGGTAATACTGCGGGTGGTACGTTTAATTAATGTCGTGCCTAACGTATCTTCCATTGCCGCCAGGCTTTTGCTGACCGCAGATGGCGAGACGTTGAGCTGTGCGGCGGCTTCTGATAATCCTCCGCAGTCGACGATTTTAATGAAAAACTCCAGATGCTTGAGTGAAATCGGCGTACTCATAATTTCCTTTTATTCACAAGTGATTTGCAAAAACGGTACGAATAGGCCGTTACATTCGCGTTTTAAACATGCAACTATTGAATCACAGGAAACAACTTGCTGGCAAAATGAAAAAATAACAACTTAGGTGAGTTACGTCACAAAATAAAAGGAGGCGAAACGGAAACTCATCATATTGTGAATTTAATCTCATTAAATATTATTCTAAAGGTACCGATTATGTGGTCACGACTCGAACCCTACAGATCGTCGATTATTTTATTAGTTGCTCTGGTGATTGGCGGCTTATTAGGTATTTATGCCCCATCGTTTGCAAGTAAACTCCAGCCAATCGGCCAGATATTCTTAAATCTGTTATTTATGATTATTGTGCCGCTGGTGGGGATCAGCGTCATGTCGTCGATCGCCAGTATGACCGACCTGAAAAGGCTGGGGCGCATTATGGCGATTATCTTTATTGTTTCGATCGCGATGGCCTTTATTCCGGCCGCCGGGATCGTCGCGCTGGCACTATGGTATAACCCGGCGCAAGGCGTCACTATTGATCTCTCGCAGTCGGTGCAGGCGGGCAGCGGTAAGATGGATTTTGTCAGCATGATCACGACCAGCGACTTTATCGGACTGTTTTCTAAGTCCAATATTCTGGCGCTGATTGTGATGGCGATCATCGCGGGTGTGGCGATTGGTCAATCGGATCAGGCTGGTAAGCGGATTGCGTCGCTGCTGGAAGATGCCAATACCGTGATCATGAAGATCGTCTCGATCATTATGAAGGTCGCACCGATTGGCCTGGGCTGCTATTTCGCCGCAACGATGGCCAGTCAGGACTCTGCACTGCTGTTAACCTTTGCTCGCGCCATCGGCCTGTTCATGGTTGCCACGCTGGTCTACTTTGTTTTTGGCTCGATTCTCTATTCGTATATTGGCGGCGGTATTCCGGCGGTCAAAGCCTTCTGGCGTAATGCGATTGAACCGTCTGCGACTGCGCTGGGGACCTGCTCTTCGTTGGGGACACTCCCGGTGACGCTACGTGCCGGTAAGGCGATGGGGATTAACCCGGAAATCGTTGATGTCTCCATTCCGCTACTGGTTAACCTGAACAAAGGTGGCGTGGCGATGATTGCCGCGCTGAAAATTGTCTTTATCTATTCCGTGCTGGGCATGGAGTTCACCACCGAGACCTTCTTCCTGACGATGCTGATTGCGGTGCTCTCCGCCATTATCGTCGGTGGCGTACCGGGCGGAGCATTCCTCGGTGAAATCTTTATCGTCACTACGCTGGGTCTGCCAATGGAAGCTATCCCGATGCTGGTGGTGCTGGGCACGATTACCGATGCGCCTGCCACATTGATAAACGTTATCCATGATTTGAATGCGGCGCAGATTGTTGAACGGTTCGCTGGAAAAAAGCAGACCAACACTGAAATAAACTCTACTGCTGCGGTGGTATAGGTTTCACACGGATTAAGAACAGGAGATGTTATGAAAGACGCAATGAAGCTTGAGACGCAATTGGTTGTTGCGGGTCGCGACAAACGCTACACCCAGGGAGCGGTGAATCCAGTTATCCAGCGCGCTTCTTCGCTGGTGTTTGATACCGTGAAAGACAAAAAATTTGCCACCGCCAATCGCGCAAATGGCGAGCTGTTTTACGGTCGTCGCGGAACCTACACCCACTTTGCCTTCCAGAAGGCAATGAGCGAACTGGAAGGCGGCGTTGGCTGCGCGCTTTACCCGTGCGGCGCCGCGGCGGTGACCAATGCGATTCTGGCGTTTGTTGAGGGTGGCGATCATATTTTGATGACGGGCGCGGCCTACGAGCCAACCCAGGATTTTTGCAATAAGATCCTGAGTAAATTCAATGTGGAAACCACGTATTACGATCCGTTGATTGGTGCAGGTATCGTTGATCTTCTGCGTCCGGAAACGAAAGTTGTATTCCTCGAATCGCCAAGTTCTATCACCATGGAAGTCCAGGATGTGCCGGGGATGGTGAAAGCTATCCGCGCGGTTAATCCGGAGATTGTCATTATGATCGACAATACCTGGGCGGCGGGCGTGCTGTTCAAAGCGCTGGAATATGGCGTGGATATTTCCATTCAGGCGGGAACGAAGTACACCATTGGTCATTCGGACGGCATGCTGGGCACGGCGGTGTCCAACGCTCGTTGTTGGGATCGTCTGCGCGAGAACTCCTATTTGATGGGGCAAACGCTGGATGCCGATACGGCCTACAACGGCAGCCGCGGATTGCGTACCCTGGCGGTGCGTCTTAAGCAGCATCAGGAGAGCAGCATCCATATTGCCCGCTGGCTGTCGGCAAGGCCGGAAGTGGCGCGGGTGAATCATCCGGCATTACCGGAATGTCCGGGACACGAGTATTTTCAGCGTGACTTTACCGGAAGCTCAGGCCTGTTCTCGTTTGTGCTGAAAAAGAGACTGACCGACGAGCAGATGGCGAATTTCCTCGATAACTTCTCGCTGTTCCATATGGCCTATTCGTGGGGCGGATTTGAGTCGCTCATTCTGGCGAATCAGCCGGAAGAGCTGAACAGCATTCGCCCGGCCGGAGAGGTGGATTTCAGCGGTACCCTGGTCAGGGTGCATATTGGCCTTGAGGATATCGGCGATCTGATTGCCGATCTGGAAGCCGGGTTTGCGCGCATTGCTTAAGATAATGTGATCGTTGCCGGATGCGGTGCAAGCGCCTTATCCGGCCTATCACTACGACATAGGCCGGATAAGCGTCAGCGCCATCCGGCAGGTTAGTTTTCAGTGGCTAACGTTGTTGCTTCATGCTGGCGTACCCGCTTCAGTAAGCCTGCCAGGGTAAAGACGACAGCAATACCCGCCGCAACCGCCAGCAGATGAAACGAAATCCTGCCGCCGTTAAACCATAGCCAACGTCCGATTTCGACAGAAACCGCCATCACCGTCAGGATGACCATATTCAACGACGCCGAGACCGTACCCTTCGGTAAGTTGTTGGAAAACAGCGTAAAGCGGAACAGCGTCGGAAAGATCATACCAATGCCAAACGCATACAGGCTGGTTCCCAGCACCGACCACAGCCAGACGTGCGGCCACAGCAAATTGCCGGCAATCAGCACCGCCAGTCCGCTCAGTTGAATGGGGGCCGCCCGCCAGATAAAGCGTGGCTGGGTTGGATCTTTCACAAAGCGAACAACCACCATATTGGCGACGATCACCGCGCCAAACACCGGTGCCTGCGCCCAGGCAAACTCCGATGTGCTCATACCGCCAGCGTCGATCAGGATCACCGGCGAGACCGCCACCCAGCTCATCATCGGGATATAGCTTAACGACAGCGTGGCTGCGCCAAACAAGAACACCCGATTGCGGAAAACGTCGCGGAAATCACGCAGTACGCCACGCGCACTGAACGGCACCGTGCCGCGCTGGACGGTTTCCGGCATTGCGAACGCTAACCCAATCAGGGCGATAAGCCCCATGACAGCGATAATGGCAAACAGGACTTTCCAGTGTACAAAGTGCATCAGCGCAGCCCCGGAAAGCGGGCCGATAACCGGCGCAACCAGCACAATGGAGGTGATTATCGCCATTAACTTAATGGCCTTCGTTTGCCCAAACGCCTCCTGCACCGTGACATAGCCAACGGTAGCGATAAAGCAGATGCTGGTGCCTTGCACAAATCGGGCGACCAGAAATTGCGTCATTGAGGTGGTCAATAGCGTGGCAGCGCAGGCGAGCGTAAAAATTAACGCCCCCGCAATCAGCACCGGTCGACGGCCAATCCGGTCGGAGAGCGGTCCCAGCAGCCATTGCAGCGCCATGCCGCCAGCCAGATAGAGGCTTACCGCCGCGGGGGCCAGGCTGACGTCGGCGTTGAAATCACGCACCACATTGATGATGCCTGGCTGGATCAGGTCCGTCGACAGATAGGCGGCGAAGTCATATAAAATCAACGCGACAGGAAAAAATAGCGTCGTGGTACGTTGGGAGAAAAACGCGAGAATCCGTTGCATAAAACAGCTCCTTTTCGGGAGAAAACCCTCAACGGGAATAGCGAAATTCAATACCGTCTTTGAGACGTCAGACCGATGACAGAAAAAAGCAGACTGCAAATGTACTGAATTTCATGTAATCAAAAACGCTGCCTGCGCGAAGCGCAAACAGAAAATACGCTCTTTGACGCGAGGTCAGAAAACGTAGCGATTACAGGTAACAATCAGCACATCGCACCTCAGGAAGAGTAAGTTGAACAGGTAGTAACCATCCGCAGTGTAATGCGGATTGGATATTAATTAAACGAGTTTATCCGGTTTATTTGCAGAAAATTGTCACGTTAATCAGGGTACGATGCTCTGCAAAAACCGCAGCGCGATTGCACAACCGAAGATGATCAATACACCGCCGGCGATACGCTCGATCCACAATATCCCTCTGGTTAACCGGCGCTGGATCTGCGGTAAGCCAATGAACATCACGATCAGCAGATCCCAGAACAGCACCACGCTGGTCATCCAGAGCCCGCTCATGGTTTGTTGCAGCAACGTCACCGACGGGCCGAGCAGGGCGGTCATCAGCGCCAGATAGAACAGCGCATTTTTGGGGTTGAGCAGCGACGAACCTAACCCCAGCAGCAGCTGTTTGCTAAATCCTGGACAGCTAGACTGGGCATCTGCTCCGGTCAGGGTTTGTGGGCGGCTGCGTATCAGTAGGCTGCCAATCCATAATAAATAGAGCGCGCCCAGCAGCTCAATAACCGTAAACAGCAGGGGAAGCTGGCGCAGGATCCCCCAACCAATAATCGCCAGCAGAATATACAGCCCGTTGCCGATGGCGATCCCCACGCACAGCCCGGCGCTGCCGCGTATTCGGTAACGTATGGCGTAACCGACCAGTAAAAAGAAGTCCGGCCCGGGGCTGAGTAGTGCAACAAAATGCGCCAACGCCAGCGCGGGAAAAGCAGGCGGAAAAAGTTCAGCAAGCAGCGACATATCGACCTCAGAGAATGAATCTGAGAACAACGTACGCCTGATGCAACGCTAATTATTGTCTGATATTGATCGTCCCAATGCGTACTGGCGCGGTGTGGCTGCTGTGTAGCGAACAAAGGTGCGATGGAAATGGCTCTGGTCGGCAAACCCGCTCTGGTAGCTGACATCGGCAATCTCGTCCCCGGCCCGCAGCCGCTGGCGGGCATAGTCAATCCGCATAATGTTTAGATAATTTCCTGGCGTCAGCCCGGTGTCCTGCTTAAAGATCCGAATCAGTGTCTCTTTACGTATGTGACACTCATTTGCCAGCTCATCCAGCGAGGGTGGGGAGAGCAGGCTGGATTGCAAACGCTCGCGCAGATACTGGCTGGTGACGCTTAGGTTTTCTGGTGTTACCGACTGCAATGGCAGCGAGCGCAGCAATACTTGTGCGGCATCAGTTATCTGCGTCGTTTGCCGTTGCGGCATGAGCGCCACAAGGTGCATGTAGCACTGGAATAATTGCGGATCGCGGATAACAGGAGTGCGCGTACAAAGTCGTTGATTGCTGTTCAGCGCAGGCAGATGGGCAAGACACCATCGAGCATCAAGATAAAGCATGTGATAGCTGCGAAATTGTCCGTTGACGGGATTACAGCTGTGAGGTGCCAACGGCGGGATCACAATTAGATCGCCCACCTTCAAATGGTATTCCTTGTCATCACACAGGCAGCAGGTTCCTCCCTCGAGAATTGCCCCAATCGAGAGCTGAGAGTGGTGATGGCGCTTATAGGCCTGCTGACTTTGCCAGGTGCTGCGAAGCTCCAGCCACGGCAGTTGCTCATCACGCCAGAACGATTGTGGAATATCCCGGGTATGCGTCACATCGTGTCCTCCATGAAAGTGATGATTTGTTATAGCACAGGCTCTGCGGTGAAAAAGTGGGAATGTGCGTTGAGGTTGTGATTCTGCGTGATACGTTCCAGACAAATGCAGACGTTACAAAGGGGTGTTTTTATTTCGGAAATCGCCTCGCAAAGAGAGAAAGTTACAGGTGAGGGTGTGGTTTACCAGCGCTACAGTCACGGCATCTTATTTCCAGGTGATGGATCGCCATGAACAAAGCACCGACTTCCACCCCGCATGATGCGGTCTTTAAAACGTTTTTGCGCCACCCTGAGACAGCTAGGGATTTTCTACAAATACATCTTCCCGCTTCGCTGCGCGAACTTTGCGATTTTCAGACGCTGAAACTCAAGCCGGATAGCTTCATTGAAGAGGATTTACGCGCGCACTATTCCGATGCGCTGTGGTCCGTGAAAACAACGGAAGGTGATGGCTATGTTTATGTGGTGATTGAACACCAAAGCACACCGGATGCGCATATGGCATTCAGGTTGATGCGTTACGCGGTAGCGGCCATGCAGAAGCATTTAGATGCCGGGCATCAGCAATTACCGCTGGTGGTGCCGATGTTGTTCTATCACGGTGCGAAAAGCCCGTATCCTTATTCCCTATGCTGGCTGGACGAGTTTGCTAACCCGAAGCTGGCTCGTCAGCTGTATGCTGTGGCGTTTCCGCTGGTGGATATTACGGTTATCCCGGATGACGAAATTGTGCAGCATCGACGTATGGCGCTGCTGGAGTTAATCCAAAAACATATTCGTCAGCGCGACCTTATGGGGCTGGTCGAGCAAATTGTTTCCCTGCTACTTACCGGACTGACTAATGACAGCCAGATAAAGACGCTGTTTAATTATATTTTACGAACTGGCGATGCACCTCGATTCAGTGAGTTTATTCGTGAGGTTGCCGAACGTTCACCGCAGCATAAGGAGCATTTGATGACGATCGCCGACAGATTGCATGAGGCAGGGCTACAAAAAGGCAGGCTGGAAGGGTTACAAGAAGGGTTACAGGAAGGACGACAAGAAGGGCTTATAGAAGGGCGACGTGATGAGGCGCTCCGTATTGCCCGCACCATGCTGGCAGACGGTATTGATATCTGCACGGTACAAAAAATTACCCGGCTTTCCGCAGAAGATATTCAGGGTTTAAGTCATTAGATATGAGTTAAATCGCATAATCTTCTGGCTGAAATCACCGGGCGGTCCGGTTTACTCTATCGCTATCTTTACCGCCTCGCCGAGCTTTTGCATCACTTCCTGATGCTTCTCGTTTGGCGGTAACGCGCAGTTGATGCGTACGCAGTTGCGATACTTTCCGGATGCGGAGAACAGCGATCCCGGTGCGACCTGGATTTTCAGGCGACAGAGCTGCTTAGCGACGCAGACCATATCGACCTGGAGCGGCAGCTCGACCCACAGCATAAAGCCGCCTTTCGGTCGGGTGACGCAGATCCCGCAGGGAAAATATTCCCGTACCCAGCAGGTGTAGATCTCCATATTACGCTGATAAATCTGGCGCATACGCCGGATATGCCGATGGTAATGACCTTCGCGCACAAAGGAGGCTGCTGCCAGCTGCGTAGCGGGAACGTTAGTACCAATGACGGCGTACTTCATGTGTAGCAGTTTGTTGTAATAGCGACCGGGAACCACCCAACCCACGCGCAGTCCGGGGGCTACGGATTTGGTAAACGAACTGCAGAGTATTACCCGGCCGTCGCTGTCCCAGGAGTGGATCGTACGCGGGCGCGGATACTCTGTGGCCAGTTCGCCATACACATCATCTTCAAAAATGACGATGTCGTGACGCTGGGCGAGGGCGAGCACCGCCCGCTTACGCGCATCCGGCATAATGAACCCGAGAGGGTTGTTGCAGTTGGGAACCAGCAGCACGCCTTTGATCGGCCACTGATCCAGCGCCAGCTCCAGCGCTTCAATGCTGATCCCGGTATCCGGATCGGTTGGGATCTCAATCACCTTGATCCCCAGGCCGCGTAGTAGCTGCATGGTGCCGTAGTAGGCAGGTGATTCAACGGCGACAATGTCTCCTGGCTGACATACCGTCAGTAACGCCAGCGACATTCCGCTCTGACTGCCACTGGTGATCACAATATCGTCTGCATTAACCACTGAACCGCCGTCCAGCATCAGCCGGGCAATCTGATGACGCAGCTCACGACATCCGGATAATTCATCGTAGCCCAGTATTGCGTGCAGATTATGCTGCGCCACGCGACTGAGTTCACGCCAGAGGGGCTTCAGGCTGGGTTGATTAATGTCGGGCACGCCGCTGCTAAACGGGATTATCGATTTGTCCGCGTTTCCCTTCAGCATGTCCAGTACCTGATCCCACTGGGTTATTTCGACCGGTCGTTGTACCGGACGCGACATCGGCGGCACGGGCGGCTGTGCTTTTTGTGGCGCGACAAAATAACCGGAGCGTGGCTGCGGGGTGATCAGCTGTCGCTGTTCCAGCATCTGATACGCCTGCTGGACGGTGCTGATACTGACCCCGTGCTCCTGACTCAGGCTACGTACCGAAGGCAGTTTTTCGCCATGGCGATACAGCCCCTGCTCAATGCGCTCGGCCAGCAGATTGGCCAGATGTTGATAACGCGTCATGCTGTATCCCTCATGGGTACCATACAGATTAAAAAACCAGTACAGATTGGCGTGAAAAAAGCGATGCAGAACTCTTTTTAACCAATCTGTATGTTAAAGAAAAGTACTTTGTGAGTCTGTATTGTTTAGGGCCAAATCCGTGAAGATAAAGCCTCAGACAAGGCGGGGAGGCAAGGTATGGAATTTCACGAGAATAAAGCGAAGCAGCCATTTATTGGGTTTGTTCTGATCTGGCGGGCATATAAGGCGTGGAGGTTACGGGCGCAAACGCGGCGCGTATTGCAACAGATGAGTAATGAGCGGCTGCGGGACGTCGGGCTGCGACGCGATCAGATCGAATAGCCGCGGATGGTGTTTCCTGAACGACTTTGTGGCGACCTCGTTTGTGGTGGGACGATGGAAGAGGAAGGACTGGGAGAAATTGCTCCTGGTTCTGCTAACGAAGGGAGTATTATTGAAGCACTTTTGCTTCATGGAAGGATTATTATCAGGATGAAAGCTACAGAAGCCCGATTACTCGATTTTCTCAAACGCTCACAGCAATTTGTTATTCCCATCTATCAACGAACCTATTCATGGTCTGAGCAGCAATGTCGTCAGCTTTGGGACGATATTCTCCGTGCCGGACAACGTGACGATATTTCGGCCCACTTTATTGGCTCCGTTGTTTATATAGAGCAGGGACTGTATCAGGTTTCGGGGATTTCTCCGTTACTGGTTATTGATGGTCAACAGCGCCTGACGACGGCGATGTTACTCCTTGAGGTGTTATCCCGTCATCTTGGCGATGAAGAGTTGATTGATGGCTTCTCGGCCATGAAGTTACGCAATTACTATTTGCTCAACCCCTACGAGTCCGGAGAGCGGGGATACAAGCTGTTGCTGACGGAGACGGATAAAGATAGCCTGCTGGCGCTGATTAAACAAAAACCGCTGCCTGAAAACGGTTCGCAGCGGATTGAGGCCAATTTTAGATTCTTCGATGAACAAATCAGCAAATTAGGCGATGACTTGATTTCGCTGTGTCGTGGGCTATCAAAGCTATTGATTGTCGATGTCGCGCTCAACCGCGGGCAGGATAACCCGCAGCTAATTTTTGAAAGTATGAACTCAACGGGCAAAGCGCTCAGCCAGGCTGATTTGGTGCGTAATTATATCCTGATGGGGCTGGAGCCGGAACATCAGACGCGACTGTATGACGACCACTGGCGACCGATGGAAATTGCTTTCGGACAGAAAGGCTATAGCGAATATTTTGACAGCTTTATGCGTCATTATCTGACGGTCAAAACGGGGGATATTCCTAGGACCGATGAAGTTTATGAAGCATTTAAGTTACATGCGGGTAGCCAGGCTATCGCCGAAGAGGGGGTGGATGCGCTGGTAGCGGATATTCAGCGCTATGCGGAATATTTCTGTGCGATGGCGCTGGGGAAAGAGAGCGATAAGCAACTTGCTATAGCGTTTCAGGATTTACGGGAGTTAAAGGTTGATGTTGCTTATCCGTTCCTGCTGGTGCTGTACCACGATTACCGGGAGGGCAATTTATCACACGATGATTTTCTGAGTGCGATACGCCTGGTTGAGTCGTATGTTTTCCGCCGCGCGGTGTGCGCTATTCCAACCAACTCGCTGAACAAAACATTCGCCACGTTTTATCGGGTGTTAAATAAAGATAAAGAACGCTACCTGGAAAGTATTCAGGCGCATTTACTGGAACTGCCGAGCTATCGACGTTTCCCGGATAACGATGAATTTAGCCACAAGTTAAAAGAGCGCGATCTGTATAACTTCCGTAGCCGTAGTTACTGGCTACGCCGCCTGGAAAATTACGGGCGCAAAGAGCGCGTGGCGGTGGATGAATATACGATTGAACATATTATGCCGCAGAATGAAAATCTGTCGGCAAAATGGCGTGAAGAGCTGGGGAGCGACTGGCAGCGGATACATAAAGAGCGGCTACATACGTTGGGAAACCTGACGTTAACCGGCTATAACTCCCGTTATAGCGATAAAACCTTTGTGGAAAAACGCGATATTGATGGCGGCTTTAAAGAAAGCCCTTTGCATTTAAACGCCGGATTAGGGCTGTGCGAGAAGTGGGATGAAGCGGCGATGGATGCTCGGGCCGAGCGGCTGTCGAAGCGTGCCGTTCAGGTCTGGAGTGCTCCTGAGTTGGATGAAGATGTTCTTGATGGCTATCGTAAGCAGCCTGAAAAAGCGATGAACTACAGTCTGACGGATTTCCATCAACTGGAGGTCGGCTCACATAGCCGGATGCTATTTGACCAACTGGCACCAGAGATTTTAAAGCTGGATGCGAGTATCACACAGGAAGTGCTGAAGCTGTATATCGCCTTCAAGGCGGAGACCAATTTTGTGGATGTCGTACCGCAGAAAAGCCGGTTGCGCCTGTCGCTGAATATGCCGTTCCATGAACTGGTCGATCCGAAAGGGATGGCGAAAGACGTAACGGATCTTGGTCGCTGGGGCAATGGTGATGTAGAGGTTGGTTTCAGCGATATTGCCCAGCTACCATATGTGATGGGGCTGATTCGCCAGGCATTTGAAAAACAGATGGATAGCGCGGTGGTATAGCCTCGGCGTAACCCCGGCAGCATGGAGGCTGCCGGGGATAACGTTATCGTTTCTGCCTGAGCGGTTTTGCCGAAATTACGTCGATAAACTCCTGCACCTGCTGTTGCTTACGCGCGGACAGCTTGCACACTCAACGCAGCGACTGCAGTAACGCCGGTTCTTCCGGTGCCGGCAGCTTGGCCGTCAGCACAATGCAGCCGGGCATCACTCTGACATCGAATTTACAGCCGGTGGCGAAACCGGCGGTTTCAAGCCACTGGCCTTTCATAATAATTGCCGGAACATGCGTGTAATCCGGATAACGACTCGTATAGCTGACGGTACCCAGGCGATTATTTGCCGGGGAGACTTCTGGAGCGGTGAATTCTGCAATAGAATACGGGTAGTCATGATGGCTATTCCTCTAGAAATAGTGATTGTGATTAGCGAGGCGCTCGTGTTGCAGCACGGGCGCCTTGCGTTAAAATAAAAGCCTGTAAATCTATACATATATTGTCTTTAACTCAAATAGAATGCTTAATAGAAATAATTTAATCTCCTAATGGAAATAGAGTATGCCGGAAATACTTGACCCGATTGTTAAATTTCTACAATATTGCATTGAAAATAGAATTATTGAGGTGTGGGTTGCTTTCCTGTTGATAGCCTCTGTCATCTTTATTTATCTTTCATTGTTAAAAATAGACTATGTTAGCCATTTGATTGGGCTATTCAGGAATCGAAAAGAGAGAGCGCTGATTAACATTATGCAGGATGAATACCTTCCCGCTGAAACGAAAAACTGTGCACGGCAGGAGTTTAAAAGGATAAAGAACAAAAAACTTTGTGGTTTTGATGATGTTATCAGACAGAACTATTGTGTAGTTTTGTCCAATAAATACCATGAATTAGTTACCGTGTTCTTCTTTAAAAAATTCAGATCGAATATCTGCGTAGGAGAAAACCTGAACCCATTAATAAAGATAGGTAAGGGAGTATGGTTTGAATGGGGAATAGGGATGATATACACACTTCAATTTTTTGCGCTTGCGATATTCTTCATCTCCTTATCTATTTTTAATCCGGGACAGCTACCCTTGTGGAAACATACCATACTCTATCTCTCCGTTGCGGTGCTATTATGGACCGGTGTCATGATGTCGAAACAGTTTCCGTCATTGGGCGAAATTAAACTACTAAAAGAGCTTAAGCGCCGGGAAGAACAGGCTGAGGATTGAACAATAAAAGGCTGCGAAAACTACCGCAGTCTTTTTAACATTAAACCCCTTTCAGCAAATCAAACACCACGCGCGCGAACCCTTTCGCCAGCATCGGATTCGAAAGATACTGCATCATCATCTCCTGCTGTGCTTCATTACTATCCATTACCGCATCATCAATCGCTTTCGGGAAGTCGCCTGGCATCGTCTGTTCGCGAGTATTATTGGCGATCTGCGTCATTACGGCCTGGTTCTCTGATAATTTATCGCGCACGGTAACGGCATAATTAATCATGTCTTTATCCGTCAGATTATCGGTTATAAACAGTTCGTTCAGATGAGTCAGGATATGGGAAAGGAACTCCTCTTTCTTATCCTTTAGACTTGCGGTTCTAATATCATTGCCGGGATCGAGGTTGTACTCTTTCGCATCTTCCTGCAATTTCAGATGCTGTTCGTGGATCGTTGATAAGCAATAGTGGCCTCCACCTTACTGAGATCAATCTCGTCCTCTTCCAGAAGTTGCTCATCTAACATCGGGCGCAGATGGCGGGCAAACAGGCTTAGCTTCTCCAGATCTTTGTCATCGTACTTGACGATCTGCGACATAAACTCGTAGAAGCGAACAAAACTTCCAAGATCTTTTTTGAAAATCTTCAGACGATCTTTTTCCTGCTTGCAGGCCTTAAAGCTATTTTCCGCATTAGTAATTAATACCGTATCACTTTTTTGATGCGCTCAAACATCTCTTTTGCCATCAGGTAAGCATCGATTGCCAGGGTGTAGCGCTTTTTCAGCGTTCGACCGTCGGTTTGCAAATATTGCTGATTGCCGCGTTGGATTTATTTTTGCTGAAAAATGCCATGCAGAATTGCTCTACTTCATTCCACTGGAAAAACTGCGTGCACGCAGTTTTTCAAACAAATCGAACACCTACTGCGGATTGCTGACGTCGGTCAGTTCCGCCGTCTGGTAATAGGGCTGGAACACGCTGAGGATCTTGTCCGGCGTGTGGGTGTAGGTTTTGAGACATGGTGGGGAATTGTAGGCCCGAAAGCTGCGCGCCATCGGGCAATCCTGAATGAGGGTTACTTCTTCAACCCCGCAAACGCGGCTCTGATCTCGTCTTCCGGTAGATTAATGCCGATAAACACCAGCAGGCTGTGCGGTTGTTCGTCGCCCCACGGGCGGTCCCAGTCGGCGCTGTATAGCCGCTGAACGCCCTGGAACAGCAGGCGGTTTGGCTCGTCTTCAATCCACAGCATGCCTTTGTAGCGCAGCAGCTTCTCGGCGGATTCAAGCAGCAGATTTTCCATTACCCGCGACACGTCACTGATGTTTACCGGGTAATCCAGCTCGACGACGATCGAGGAGATATCGTTTTGCTTGTCGGCGATAAAGTGGAAGCGTGGTTTGGCGCTGACCACGTTCTCCTCGAGCATGAAACCGTTGGTATCGAACAGCAGGGAGAGGTCGATATCACCATGCGTGACGGTATACACCGGGGCGCGGGCGTTGATACGCGCCAGGCGCTCACGCAGTTTCTCGCTTTCACCCGCCACGTCGGTTTTGGTCAGCAGGATGCGGTCAGCGTAGCCTACCTGCGACTGGGCGATGGTGAACTGGTTCATCTGCTCGTCGGCATGTACCGCGTCAACCAGCGCAATCACACCGTCCAACAGGTAGCGTTCGCAAATCACTTCATGGGAGAAAAAGGTCTGGATAATCGGGCCGGGGTCGGCCATGCCGGTGCACTCGATCACCAAACGGTCGAAATGGATGGCGCCTTTGTCGAGGTTGTCGAGCAGATCTAACAGTGCGTCTTCCAGCTCACTGGAGCGGGTACAGCAAATGCAGCCGTTGGTCAGGGTTTTGATCTGCGTGGCGCGGTCGCCAATCAGCTGATCGTCCACCGAGACTTCGCCGAATTCGTTTTCGATAACGGCAATCTTATAACCGTGCTGCTCGTTGAGAATATGGCGCAGCAGGGTGGTTTTACCCGCGCCAAGAAAACCAGTGAGTAGGGTAACTGCAATCGGGGTCATTCATTTCTCCTTCTAACAGCAACTGCTTCCGCCGCTACCGTAGCGGGCTTCCTGGCGCTCGCGGAAGAATTCTTCGTAGGTCATGTACGGCTTATCGGGATGGTTGGTCTTCATGTGCTCGACGTAGTTGTCGTAGTCCGGAATGCCAATCAGCATCTTTGCCGCCTGACCGAGGTATTTTTTTGCCTGACCTAAAGTACCAAACATAAACAATCCTGATAAGCGAAAAGCCCCGCCGAAGCGGGGCTGAATACGGTTAGTGATGTGAAGAGGTCTTCACGCCGCCTTCCGGCACCGGTACATATGGCGTCTCTTTATCAGAGCGACCATTGATGGCGCGGGCTTTCTGCCAGGTACGGAACCCGTAGAAAATGATGCTGTACACCACCACCAGGAACAGAATACTCAGGCCTGCGTTGGTGTAGTTGTTGACGACGATGTGGTTCATGTTGGCAATCTGCTGAGCGGTCAGTTCGCCGCCGTTAGCAATCTTCTCTTTGTACTGATTCGCCATGAAGAAGAAGCCTTCCATCTGCGGGTTGGTGCTGAACAGTTTCAGACCCAGCGCCCAGGTGGTGCAGATAAGCAGCCATACTGCCGGAACAACGGTAACCCAGATGTATTTGGTGCGCTGCATTTTAACCAGTACCACGGTGCCCAGAACCAGCGCCACGGCAGCCAGCATCTGGTTAGAGATACCGAACAGCGGCCACAGGCTCTTAACACCGCCCAGCGGGTCAACAACGCCTTGATACAGCAGGTAACCCCACAAGCCTACGCAGCCCGCAGTACCGATGATACCCGCAACCAGAGAGTCGGTTTTCTTCAGGAACGGAACGAAGTTACCCAGTAAATCCTGCAACATAAAGCGGCCAGAACGAGTACCGGCATCCAGTGCGGTCAGGATGAACAGTGCTTCAAACAGAATACCGAAGTGGTACCAGAAGCCCATATCAGCCATTGGCAGCACTTTGTGGAACACGTGAGCGATACCAACGGCCAGCGTCGGCGCGCCACCTGCGCGGTTCAGAACAGACGGTTCACCGATGTCTTTCGCGGTCTGCAGGATCTGCTCAGGCGAAATGACAAAGCCCCAGGAGCTGACGGTCGCCGCCGCATGTGCGGTTACGTCTTTCAGCTGCGCCATAATCAGCGGGGCGTTCTCGCCGCTCATTTCATGCAGGTTCGGCATGGTGATGCCAAGGCCTGCTGGCGGGGTGTTCATGGCGAAGTACAGACCCGGTTCGATGATGGACGCGGCAACCAGCGCCATAATCGCCACGAAGGATTCCATCAGCATGGCACCGTAACCGATAAAGCGCGCGTCGGTTTCACAGGCCAGCAGCTTCGGTGTGGTACCGGAAGCGATCAGCGCGTGGAAGCCAGATACCGCACCACAGGCGATGGTGATGAACAGGAACGGGAACAGAGCGCCTTTCCACAGCGGGCCAGTACCATCAACGTACTGAGTCATCGCCGGCATTTTCAGTTCGGGGTTGAGGATAACAATCCCCACCGCCAGACCGACGATAACGCCGATTTTCAGGAAGGTAGCCAGATAGTCACGCGGCGCGAGGATCAGCCATACCGGCAGCAGCGCAGAGATAAACGCGTAGCCGATCAGGGTAAAGGTAATGGTGGTGTCTTTAAAGGTCAGCGCCGGGCCCCAGTACGGGTCGTGAGCAATCACGCCGCCGAAGTAGATAGACGCAACCAGCAGCACAATACCAATCACCGACACTTCGCCCACACGACCCGGTCGCAGGAATCGCATGTAGATCCCCATGAATAGCGCGATAGGTACGGTTGAGCAGACGGTGAACACCCCCCACGGGCTTTCAGCCAGCGCTTTCACCACGATCAACGCCAATACCGCAAGGATGATGATCATGATTAAGAAGCAGCCGAACAGCGCAATGGTTCCCGGGATCGGACCCATCTCTTCTTTGATCATCTCACCCAGAGATGCGCCGTTACGGCGGGAAGAGATAAACAGCACCATGAAGTCCTGCACCGCACCGGCCAGCACGACCCCCGCCAGCAGCCACAGCGTGCCGGGCAGATAGCCCATCTGCGCGGCCAGTACCGGCCCAACCAGCGGACCTGCACCTGCGATAGCGGCAAAGTGGTGACCAAACAAGACGTTACGGTTGGTTGGAACGTAGTTCAGACCGTCATTGTTGATGACCGCCGGCGTGGCACGCGTCGGGTCAAGTTTCATCACCTTTTGGGCGATGTACAGACTGTAGTAACGATAGGCCACCAGATAAACAGAAACGGAGGCGACCACGATCCACAGAGCACTGATGTGCTCACCCCGACGTAATGCCACTACCGAGAGGCAGAATGCACCGATGATTCCGAGAATCACCCAGGGTATGTGCTTGAATATCTTTTTCGTATCCATAGTAAAACCTGGTATCTAATTAATAATTGGCCGAAGCCGCGTGGGTTTGATCTTGTGTTTGAGGAGGTAAATTGACTGCTATGTTGGGGGGATCTTGCCAGAGAAATACGCGCGTAAAGTAAGGTAAATAAGTGAGCGGTTATATGTCAGCTTAAGCGGTCCCAAGTGTCAGTGAGCGGTAAACAACGGGGGGAGAGAGGGAATTTATGTGATTGAGATCACTAATAAACCCGCTTAGCGCTTTGGCAGACGGCGTGGATCGACGAATCGTCGATGCTGAGATCGATTCAACTAGCACAAATTTCATAAAGTTTTCCCTTTCCAGGCCGAAAATTCTGACATCTGTCTAGCGGAAAGAGAAAACATGTTAAAACGAATGAAGATTGTTACCAGTTTACTGCTGGTATTGGCGCTATTTGGCCTTTTACAGCTCGCCTCTGGCGGCTTGTTTTTTAACTCACTTAAGAATGACAAAGAGCACTTTACCGTTCTGCAAACCATTCGCCAGCAACAGTCTGCGCTGAACGCCACCTGGGTTGAGCTGCTGCAAACGCGTAATACCCTGAACCGGGCGGGTATTCGCTACATGATGGATCAGAGCAATATCGGTAGCGGTGCAACCGTTGCTGAGCTGATGCAGTTAGCCAGTACGGCGCTGAAACTGACGGAAAAAAACTGGGCGATTTACGAGTCGCTCCCGCGCGATCCGCGTCAAAGCGAAGCCGCGTTCCAGGAGATCAAACGCACCTATGACATCTATCACGGCGCGCTGGCGGAGCTGATCCAGTTACTGGGGGACGGGAAGATCAATGCGTTCTTTGATCAACCTACGCAGAGCTATCAGGATGGTTTTGAGAAGACATACATCAACTACATGCAGCAGAACGATCGCCTGTATGACATCGCGGTGGCAGATAACAACAGTTCTTACAGTCAGGCAATGTGGGTACTGGTCTGTGTGCTGATTACCGTACTGGCGGCGATTATTGCGGTCTGGTTCGGTATCAAACTGACCCTTATCTCCCCAATGAACCGTCTGATCGACAGCATTCGTCATATTGCCAGCGGCGATCTGGTGAAGCGTATTGAGGTGGAAGGATCCAACGAGATTGGACAGCTGGCGGAAAGCCTGCGTCACATGCAGGGTGAGCTGATGAACACCGTTGGTGATGTGCGTAACGGCGCCAATGCGATTTACAGCGGGGCCAGCGAGATTGCGATGGGCAACAACGATCTCTCCTCGCGTACCGAGCAGCAGGCCGCTTCTTTGGAAGAAACCGCAGCCAGCATGGAACAGCTGACGGCGACCGTGAAGCAGAACGCCGAAAACGCGCGTCAGGCCAGCCATCTGGCGCTGAGCGCTTCTGAAACCGCGCAGAAAGGCGGTAAAGTGGTGGATAACGTGGTGCAAACCATGCGCGATATCGCTTCCAGTTCGCAGAAAATCGCCGACATTATCAGCGTCATTGACGGTATTGCCTTCCAGACCAACATTCTGGCGCTCAACGCTGCGGTAGAAGCCGCGCGTGCGGGTGAGCAGGGGCGTGGTTTTGCGGTGGTTGCGGGTGAAGTTCGTAATCTGGCCCAGCGTAGTGCGCAGGCCGCGCGCGAGATCAAGAGCCTGATTGAAGACTCGGTCAGTCGTGTGGATGTGGGTTCAACGCTGGTAGAAAGCGCTGGTGAAACCATGGATGAGATCGTTAATGCGGTAACCCGCGTGACCGATATCATGGGTGAAATCGCCTCTGCTTCTGACGAACAGAGCCGCGGTATCGACCAGGTCGGTCTGGCCGTTGCTGAGATGGATCGTGTGACGCAGCAGAACGCCTCGCTGGTGGAAGAATCCGCTGCCGCCGCTGCGGCGCTGGAAGAGCAAGCCAGCCGTCTGACCCAGGCCGTTGCCGTGTTCCGTATTCAACATGACCAACAGCGCGGGCGTGACGTTGCTGCCGCTAAACCGGTTTCAACGGTCCAGCCGCGTAAAGCTGCGGTAACGGATGCCGGGGATAACTGGGAAACGTTCTAAGCCTGTTATGCCCGATAAGGCGTAGCTGCCATCGGGCAATTAACGCAACATCAGGCGCATGGCACAGCGTAGTTCGTACGTCTGTCCGTGCGCTGCTTCCTCTTCTCTTTTCTGGCGCAACAATGCCGGAAGCGTCTCGTCAGCCAGCATTTCAAACCCCAGTCGTGCGTACAATGGCGCATTCCACGGCACATCGCGGAAGGTAGTCAGCGTGAGCGACGTATAACCTTTCTTGCGCGCCTGTTCGGCAACATAGCCAATCAATCTGCGACCAATACCTTTTCCCTGCCACTCCATATGCAGTGAAAGTTCAGCAATAAACAGCGATGACCCCAGCGTTTCGGCAACTAAAAAACCGACCGGATGCTCGTCGACCTGCGCTAGCCAGCTCATGCCAGCGGCGGCAAATGCCCGATGCTGGTCAGCCGATATAATCTGGTCGTCAGCAATCCATGCCAGTTCGGGGATGAGTAAAAAACGTTGCCCCGCAGATCGTTCGATGGCGGGAAGAAAGGCAGTTTCTGCCAGAGTGGTGGAGCGTAAGGTGATGTTCATTTGTCGAGCATAACATGCCCGATAAGCGCGGTGTTATCGGGCATCGTGAAGATTAATCTTTACGCGGATCGCTGATGGGTTGGCGCACCAGGAAGATGTAGGCGAGGGCTCCCACCATGGTGACGCAGCCACAGATGATCAGCGCCAGACGGAAAGAGTGGGTGGTATCAACAATAAATCCGGTGACGATTGGTGCAAACGACGCGCAGATAAAGCTGGCAAAGTTCTGGATACTGCCCACGGAGGCGGTCATGCGTGAGGCGACGGCTACGTGGATCAGGCCCCAGCACGAGGTGCCGGCGAAATGGATACAGAACAGCGCCATACCGATCAGTAATACGGCGGCCATCGACGTTGTGGCCTGCGGCACGATGAAAGTGAAGGCCGCAGAACAGAACATCCCGGCGATAATACAAATCTTACGGCTCTTAATCGGCGCCATACCGCCTTTCACCAGCCAGTCAGTGACAAAACCGTTAACTAACATGCCGGCTGCGCCAAACAGAAATGGGATCGCCGCCATTAATCCGGTGCTTTTTAAATCCAGGTTGTAGGAGGTTTGCAGGTAGCCTGGCAGCCACGCCAGATATAACCATGCGGTGTAGTTGATGCCGCTAAAGCCCAGCATCATGCCCCACATCGTGCGGTTGCGGAACAGGCTACGCCATTCGGCAAAGCTCAGCGGGTCGCGGCGGGCATTGACGCTACCCGCATTCAGATACGCTTGTTCAGTGGCGCTCAGCGCAATCTGTTCGCGGTTGCGATACAGCATGTACCAGCCGATGGCGAGGAAAATACCCAGCACGCCGATGGTAATAAACATCCAACGCCAGCCCATCACCAGCATCATGGCAGCCAGAATCGGCGGGCTAATGGCAACACCGATGGTGGAAGCGGCGTTGAATAATCCCATCGGGCGACCGCGCTCTTTGATGTTAAACCAGTCGTTGATGACCTTTACGCCGCACGGGTTCATGGGTGCTTCGCCGATCCCCATCCCGATACGCACGAGCACAAACTGAGTAAAGCTGTGAACCATGCCAGACATCGCCTGAAACAGCGACCAGAAGAACATCCCCAGCCCCAGCATAATGCGCGGACCTTTGCGATCCAGCAGCGGGCCACAGGGTAGCTGTGCAATACCGTAAGCGAGAGAAAACACTGACAGCAGCACGCCAATTTGCGTGGCGCTCAGCCCCAGTTCTTCACGAATCGTTAAGTTGGCGACCGACAGTGAACTGCGGTCGAGATAATTAATCACCGCAGCAAAAAATAATAAAATCATTGCTGTGGTCTGAATACGTTTTATTCGGCTACTGCGTTGCACCAGGCCCTCAGGCGGAACGTTAATATCCGCAGATGACGACGTGCCAAACGAAGAACTCGGGTCGAGGGTAATATTATTTTTTTCCACGCCGGACTCCTGAACCTCAATAATTTATTTTTCACACAGCCGGGCTGTGCAGTATTGAAAAAATACCAGTGATGAATCAGTTTGCTCATCACCGCTCACAAAAGTTTTTAATGCAGTCGACTTAGCATGAGCATAGGCAAGCGGTATTTTTCCGGCGTTTTTATTGTTATAAAATCGTGCTCCCGGTAATAGTTTCCTGTTTTTTATCGGTACTTAATGCGCGGCGCTATGGCTTTGGTTGATGGAGCGAATCATCGATTGCTTGGCTGAATTCAAATGGTTACAGAGCGCAAGAGTGGCATCCAGGTCGCTGCGGCAAATCAGTGCGCTGAGGATGGTCATATGCTCATCAATGGCAATGATATTGCGCTGCTTGAGGTCGCTTTCATCCCACTGATAATGAAAGTGGAAAATCACGGAGATGATTTCAAGCGATTGATTGAAAAATATATTTTCTGCTGCTGAGAGCAGTAAAGCATGAAACTCACGGTCTAACTGTGAGAACATACGAAAGCTGCTGCCGATGCTGTCGCGCAGGGCCCGGTGGCGCTCCAGCAGCGTTTTAGCCTGCAGCCAGCGCGGGTCGTCGTCGGGTAGATTAAGAAAATGCTGCAGGGAATGGGTTTCCAGCATCTCTCTGAGTTCAAACAGTTGTTCTGCATAGGCCTGATCGAACTGCTGCATGCTCCAATGCCCGCGTTTTTCGCTTTTAATCAGATTGTAACGTTCGAATTTTAAAAGATATTCTCTCACCACCACCGGGCTAACCCCGGCGGCTCTGGCAAGCTGTAGTTCGGAGAAACTCTCGCCTGCGCGCAGCTGGCGCTGGTTGATCATGGTGAAAAAAGCCTGCTCAAAAATCCGGTTTTGCTCAGTCATGGAGGCGGTGGTACAGGCAAAACCGTCTCCATGGTCGGGTTTACGTACGATGACATAGTGACTGCCGATCTGGGTCAACACGCCGCACTCGCCTAAGTGGCTCAGCATATGGCGCACGGTGGTGCGACTGATGTTGTACATCTCCGCCAGCGCGCTTTGTGACGGGAGGGGGGAAGGGATATGACCCCGCGCCATATCATCGATTATCTGGTTAATCACATTGTGGCGTAAGTTCTGCGAACGGCTCATGGCTTCTCCTTTTTGCTTATTAAAACCCGATTTAAAACATTTTTATGCGCTGAGATTCACAGATTGTGTTTCTGCTTTCTCCGGCTTTTTTATTTTCGTTGATATCTGAGGCAACAAAAAAAAGGAGAGCAGAATTATGTCTACGATGAATACGTTGATTTGCCAGGAACCTAAAAAATTAGTCTGGAAAAAACGTGAAATACCTATTCCGGGCAAGGAGGAAGCATTAATAAAAATTAAATCAGTTGGAATTTGTGGTACCGATATTCATGCCTGGGGCGGCAATCAGCCATTTTTCAGCTATCCACGTGTACTGGGGCATGAAATATGTGGGGAAATTGTCGGGCTGGGCAAAAATATACAGAACCTGAAAAATGGTCAGCAGGTGGCGGTTATTCCATACGTGGCCTGCCAGCAGTGTCCGGCATGCCTGAGCGGGCGCACCAACTGCTGCGAGAAGATTTCGGTGATTGGCGTGCATCAGGATGGCGGCTTCAGCGAATACCTGTCCGTACCGGTGACCAACCTGTTGGATGCGCAGGGAATTGATCCGCAGGCGGCGGCGCTGATTGAGCCTTATGCCATTAGCGCGCATGCGGTACGCCGGGCGGCGGTGGCTCCGGGTGAGCAGGTGCTGGTGGTCGGTGCCGGTCCGATTGGTCTGGGCGCGGCGGCGATTGCCAAAGCCGATGGCGCACAGGTGGTGGTCGCCGATACCAGTCCGGCGCGCCGGGAGCATGTGGTTTCCCGGTTGGGGCTCCCGGTTATCGATCCGTCTGCTGAAGATTTTGATGCGCAACTGCGTGACCAGTTTGGCGGTTCGCTGGCGCAAAAGGTCATTGATGCCACGGGCAATCAGCATGCGATGAACAACACGGTGAATTTGATTCGCCATGGCGGCAGCATTGTTTTCGTTGGGCTGTTCAAAGGCGATTTGCAGTTCTCCGATCCGGAGTTCCACAAGAAAGAGACCACCATGATGGGCAGTCGCAACGCCACACCGGAAGATTTCGCCAAAGTGGGCCGCCTGATGTCGGAAGGCAAACTGACCGCCGACATGATGCTCACGCACCGTTACGCATTTGCCACACTGGCGGAAATCTACGAACGGGATGTGATTAACAACCGTGAGCTGATTAAAGGCGTGATCACGTTCTGAGAGGGTAAATGCGATGAAGACATTGAATCGACGTGATTTTCCGGGTGCCAGTTACCCAACGCGCGTGATCCAGTTTGGTGAAGGGAATTTCCTGCGGGCGTTTGTCGACTGGCTACTGGATATCCTCAACGAGCAAACCTTTCTGAACGCTGGCGTGACCATCGTTCGCCCGATCAATACCGATTTTCCACCGTCGCTGAATACCCAGGACGGGTTGTACACCACGCTTATTCGCGGGCTAAACGCGCAGGGCGAAGCGGTGAGCGAGGCGCGGCTTATCCGTTCGGTGAATAACGAAATCAATCCGTATCAGGACTTCGCGGCGTATCTGGCGCTGGCCCACAATGCGGATATTCGCTTTGTGTTTTCGAATACCACCGAAGCCGGAATTAGCTATCACGCGGCAGACCGGGTCGATGATGCGCCGCCGGTAAGCTTTCCGGCTAAACTGACACGTCTGCTGCTGGAGCGTTTTAATCATTTTGAGGGCGCGGTGGATAAGGGGTGGGTCATTATCCCGTGCGAGCTTATCGACTATAACGGCGAGGCGCTCAAAACGCTGGTACTGCGGTATGCGCAGGACTGGCAGCTTCCCCCGGCGTTTGCCGACTGGGTGGCGACGGCAAACACCTTCTGTTCCACGCTGGTCGACCGCATTGTCACCGGCTACCCGCGAGAAGAAGCCGCCGCGCTGGAAGCTTCGCTTGGCTATCACGATGCGTTTCTCGATACCGCGGAGCATTTTTACCTGTTTGTGATTCAGGGGCCGCAGTGGCTGGCCGAGGAACTGAAGCTGGCGCAGTGCCCGCTGAACATTCGGGTAGTGAGCGATATCAAACCGTACAAAGAGCGTAAGGTTGCTATTCTCAATGGCGCGCATACGGCGTTGGTGCCGGTGGCCTGGCTGTGTGGTCTGGAGACCGTCGGCGAAGCGATGCAGGATGCCGATGTCCGTCACTTTGTCGAGCGGGCGATTAGCGAGGAAATTATACCGGTATTGGATCTCCCGGCGGATGAACTGCGTGAATTTGCCGACGCGGTGAGCGGGCGTTTTCAAAACCCCTACATCCGTCACCAGTTGCTTTCCATTGCGCTTAACGGGATGACCAAATTCCGTACCCGAATTTTGCCGCAGTTGCTGGCGGGCCAGCAAAATGGACGCTGGCCCGTGCGGTTAACGTTCGCCCTCGCCGCGCTGCTGGCGTTTTATCGCGCAGAGCGGGAGGGAGAACGCTATCCGATACAGGATGACGAGCAGTGGGTTAGCCTGTATGCCAGTCTGTGGCCGCGAGTTGGCAATGATTTAACGCTGCGTGAACTGGTGGATGCCGTGCTTGGCAATGCGGCGCACTGGGGGGAAGATTTGACGTTGCTGCCCGGGCTTGCCGGGCAGGTGACGGCAAACCTGGAAATGATTCTGGTGCAGGGTATGCGCCAGGCAGTGAAAAGTCTGGAATAAGGTTGCCATGCAGCGCCCGGTGTGGTGTTGGGCGCTGTTTTTTTCAGACAATACATGCAGCTGGCTGTAAACCTGATAAGCGAAGCGCCATCAGCCATTTCATGTTACGAGCCCTGAGCGACCACTTTGATTTCAACCATCCCGATCCCCAGCTTACGCGGCGAGTGGCCGAGAATATTGCCCTCGTTGGTGGCGACCGGATCGGGTGGGACAATCACCAGCGTATCGGCATCCGCCGGGTTATCAAAATGCAAGGTAGTGGTAGTGACATCATGGCCTAACACCAGTGTCTGTTCCTCGTTGCCAACGCGCACGGGAATAGGGCGATTGGCGTTGTCGCCGAAGGCTTTCGCGGTGATGACCAGATCGAATTTCTTCGGCAGCGGGGCCTTGTACTCGATGGTCACCTCTTTGCTGAGCTGCGCATTGGACCAGCGCCCCCAGGATTCGGGGCGTGATATGCCGCTAAACTGTTTGACCTCTTCCGGCGCGCCCGCCACATTGAAGATGAAGCTGTCGGCTTTGTAGCGAATGTCGTTATCGACAATTTTCAGCGTATCGACATTACCTTTGTAGCGCTCCATGTCGATCACCGTGTCTTTAAACACGGTTTTACTTTTCCATTTGGCTTTGTCGACGTGCTGCACGATTTGCTGTCCGCCTAACTGGCCTTGCGATACGCACCAGTCGGTGGAGAGCGCCAGCTCCGGGGCCCATAGCTGCGCCATTTTGTAGCAGCGATCAATCCAGACAAAGTTATCTCGCGGCGCGAAATCTGCCAGTTGGAAGCGCAGCGGGGCCGAGTATTCGCTTTCCGGCAGCGGCTCGACGCGTTTGTCCGATACGCGCAGCAGCAACGGCAGGCGGAAATGGCTGCCGGAGAAAGAGATCATGTTTTTGTCCTGGTCGACGGTGAACTCTTTCATCTCTTTCGGGAAATTCCACAGGCGGATGATATCGGGCTTCCACGCCAGCATTTTTTCTTTGATGTTCAGGAACACTTCCGACACGGATTCGCTCGACAAACTGCTGCGGCCAAGACCGATAAAGTTATCACCGCCGAGAATATCCAGTACCGTTGCCCCGTTATCCATCGTGTTACGCTTCACCGCCAGCGTGTCCTGCTGCGGCTGGTCGCCGCGCAGCACGAAGAACAGGTTGTTGCGATCCTGCTTGTTCAGATACTTCCATGCGGTGTTGTTCATCGCCAGATGATCGGAAGAAACCACGATAACAGTATCTTTAAACCACGGTGAGGCTTTGATCTTATTGATAAATTCGGCAATGTTTTCCTGGCTGCAACTGACCGCGCTGAAGGACTGGTTGGCCTTCCCGTCGATGTCATAACGTTTGCGGTTGCAGCTACGTGAGATAAATCCATCTGGATGATGGGTATCCACGGTCAGCGTAAACAGTGAAAAGCGCTGGCCTGAACGCGAAAGCTCTTCGAATTTTTTCCACGCTTCATCCAGCACTGTATCGTCGTAGTAGCCCCAGTCGTTACGATAGGCCGGGTCCGCAACCACGTTTTTTAACTCTTCTGCACCGTACAGATGATCAAAACCGTGAGATTTCAGGAACACGTCTTTGCCAGCAAAGCGCAGGTTGGCTCCCTGCACAAAGTAGTTCTGATAGCCAGAGTTTTTCAGGATATCGCCCAGACAGATATTGTTGGGGAAGAAGCTGGATACCGATGCCGAGGCGTTGCCTTCAAACGGCGCAAACAGCGGAATACCGCACTGGGAGGCGACCATGCCAGCGATGGTGTAATCGGTACCCGGCAGTTGCATGGTATTGCTGAAATCCAGACCTTCGTCTTTCAACGCACCGAGTTCCGGGGTCAGATCCGGGAATGCGTCGTTGTTAAAATAGGTGCGCTCAAGGCTTTCGCCATAGATATAAACCAGGTTCAGCTTCGGGTTGGGAATCGTTTTTGACGGCTCTTTATAATAGGTTAGGAAATCCGGATCGCCATCGCGCGACTGCGACTTTACCAGTTCGGTTATCTGATGAAACGCCGGGCTGGCATCTACGGAGGCCAGCGCCAGCAGTAGGGCCAGCAGACTGTAACCCACATGATGCGGATGATGGCGACGGCGGCGCAGAATCCAGCCGAGAGCGACAAAAACGGTCGTCAGGACCAGCGCAATCCCGACGCCAGGTAAGATATATTTTCCAATTCCCGCGCCAGTCAGGCTGTTGGTCAGCGTGTATAGAACCGCGTCATTGATACCGTCGCCGGTGAAATAGTCACTGGCATACAGCGTGATATTCAAGACAATAAAAATCCCCAGCACCGTTAACGTGGCAGCAAACCACCAGGTATTGCGACCCGCTTTCCATGCGTAAATCAGCACTGAAGCGAGAAACAGAGTGATGGAGATGAGTTCTGACAACGATCGATCCTCAGTAAACCGGGCAAACGCCTGGCAGGCTAATGATTTGGGGAAAGCACAATGTAATAGCGATGTTGCATTGCTGCAATTGTAGTGACATTAAATTACGTTGTTATTCAGAATTGGTTTAGATAGGCGTGTTTTCGCGGGGGATTTACTGATTATTTGACGTGTGAATTTTAGGGGGGGAACAAATTGATGCCGCGCAGGGTATACGCGGCATGTCGTGCGTCAGGAAATGAAGTTCATACCCTGTTTTAACACCAGATCGCAGGCCTTAGTTTTTACCTGCTTCGCCAGCGAGCTGTTGCCAATTGTGTTCAGGTCCAGTTGTTGACCATCTTTGGCGTTGAGCAGACCCTGAATACCGTCCATATAGTTGGTGTCTTGTTTCTGCTCCGGGGCACTGAGGCCCAGTTTATCCAGCACCTGGTTTTTGACGTTTTGCGTGTCGGTGACCGAGGCCAGTTTCTGTTTTGCGCAATATTCCAGGATCCCGGCGGCGTTATTCATGCTGCTGGAGGTCAGCGACTGATTGCTGCCATTCAGTAGACTGGTCAGGGAAGAGAGCGATGAGCTGCCCTGCGAGCCGGAGCTTTGTTTGCTCAGTTCGCTGGCCGCGCTGGAGAGCGAATCTTGCCAGGAGGCGGCGAAAACGCTGGTCGAGATGAGCGTGCTGGTGGCAAGCGCACAGCACAGCAGACGTTTGGTTGTTTTCATCATTATATGCAACTCGTGTTATGCCTTTTCAGCGCAGTATAGCGCTGGTTGTCTTAGGAGTGGTCCTAATACGTTAATACTCTTTACCGGTTACCCGACTACGGTAGCTTTCCCAGTTAAAAATCACCCACAGGCTGTTGCCAAGGCGCATACGGTCCATTACCCGCTCGCCCAGCAGTTTGTTCATTTCATCCATATTGCTGTTGGTCAACATACCGGTCGGACGTTTTGAAGACGAGCGGCGATCGACGATCTGGTTGATGATCACTTTTTCATAGCGGGATTCGGTCTGCACGCCGATTTCGTCGATCACCAGCAAATCGACATTGCTGAGATCGTTGAGCAGCTGTTCTTCGCTGGTTTCACGGTTGCTGAAGGTATCTTTCATGGCTGACATGATGTCCGCAACGGTGATAATCAGCACCGACTTGCCGCGCAGCAGCAGTTCGTTGCAGATAGCGGCGGCCAGATGGTTTTTACCGGTGCCAGGCTTGCCAGAGAAAATAAAGCTGGCGATGTTGCCGTCAAACTCTTCAACGTACTGGCGAGCTTTGCTCAGGGCGTTCATCTGACCTTCGCATTCCACCCGATAGTTATCGAACGAACAGTTCTGATGCAGTGGACGGATACCGGAACGGTTGAATGTGCGCTGCATTTTCATGGCCCGGTTTTCGCGGGCCAGCGCTGCGGCGCGAATGTCACCTTGCTCTTTTTGCCATGCCAGCAGCTCCTCGCCCGTTTTAAAGGCAGGCTCGACATTAGCTGGCATCATTTTTTGCAGACGTTTCATCAGGTCGCCAACGTTTTTCATCGTTATCCTCTAAAACCCGGTGGAATATGGTTGTCAGGCTCGCTGACACTGTTCACATCGCGCTTCGGCATTCCGCCATTGCTGGCCCGGCCAATCTGGATGCTGCGTGCCAGTTTTTGCTGCCACTGAATATGGTGAAAGACTTTGCCTTCGGCCTGCCAGTAGGCGACAAATGAGGCCAGTTCCTCGGCGGTGACCGGCTCTCTTAACGCCACGCCCCACAGGGCGGCCTGGCGCTGAAAGTCGGCATCGGGCTGCCAGTCAGCGTACATCGCAAATTTCCCCATTGGCACGACAACAGGAGCGGCTTGCGGCTCTTCATAAAATTGTGCATCCAGCGTCACATCGCTTCCCGGGCGTGACAGCTTCTCTTCAAGTGCCAACAATTCGGCCAGTCGTGCAGGCGTCACCGCGTAAAATGCTGGCGCGTTGTTGGCGAATACGGCTACGGCACCGCCCGCAGACCTGGCCAGCACCGTGTGGTGATCGTGTAGTAAGGCGTCAATGCTAGTGACGTCCGGCGTCAAAATTTTGCTGGGCATAATGTTTCTCAATACTGAACAACAACCGAGAAGGGGACTGCTTTTATAGTAACACAGAGAAGAAGGAGAGCAGCAGAGGAGGGGGCGATTCCCCTCGCTGCGAGGAGTTAAGAAAGCGAGCCGTTAAACGCGCGGGCGTTTGCGATACAGCCATAATCCCGGTACGGAAAGCCCGATGGAGAGCGCTCCGACAATTGATGAGGCTTTCAGAAAATTAGTCAACAGGGTGATCATCAGCGCTTCGCTGTAGCCAAAATGGCCGATTTTTACCGCTGAGATCATGGCGGTATAGGCGGAGATCCCAGGGAACATAGGGATTACTGCCGCAACGGTGAAGACCTTCGGATGCGCCAGATACCAGCGCGACCACTGGATCCCAATACAGCCGACCAGGAGCGACGCCATAAAGGTTGACCACTCGATATTAAATCCTGCACTCATCATCACCATTCGTGAACCATGGCCGAGCGCGCCGAGTAACGCGCACCAGGGGAGCGCCCGATGTGGTACGTTAAATACCATGGCAAAGCCAAGCGCCGGGATCGCCGACAGGATCATGTCCTGCATTAGCGCCAAAATGAAATCGATCATGCCCATCCGCGCAGCCCCCACAAGGTCATCGACATGACTACGCCAATGCAGGTCGCCAGCGTCAGCAGACTGGCAATAGCCCAGCGAGCGAGCCCAGTGTTAATGTGTCCCTTAAACATATCCGCGACGGAGTTGATCAACGGAAAACCCGGCACCAGCAGCAATACGCTGGCGGCCATGGCGATGGTTGGAGTGTGGTTAAATGTCGGCAAGGTCAGTAGCAGACCAGAAATCGAGGTTGCCACAAACGCAGTAATGCAGAAGTTGATTTGCGGGTGCAAATGCCGGGACGCCAGAATCTGGCGGATATACATTGCCACCATGCTGGCGAAAAAGGTGATCACCGCGCCATCCCATCCGCCATTATTGAGTTTACAAAAGCAGGCGCAGGACAAGCCGACCATAAAGGCGACCAACCATCTTGGATAGCGCAGCGGCTTAATCTGGCTAAAGCGTTTCTCAACGCCTTTAACATCCAGCAGTTTGTGTTCTGCCAGAATAACGATGTGCTGCACCTCAGTCACGACGTGCATGTTAATTCCGCGATCCTGATTTTTTCGCGTTGAGGTCAGGCACTGCCCGTCTTTAATGGTGGTCAGGACGATAGCGTTAGAGGAGATTGCGCTTTCTACGCTATCCATGCCAAGCGCCAGCCCGAGGCGGGTGGATAGCTCGTCAACCAGCGCACTTTCTGCCCCATGCTGAAGTAAAAAAAGACCGCATTGAATACATAACCGTGTAACCGTTCGCTGTGACGACTGCTCTGTTTGCATGACTCGCTCTGACTGAAAAGGATCTCTTTGCGTGGCGGATGTCTTCTTTTTACCATGAAGCAGGATCCCGTTGGTTCTGGCTAAGATCAATCTTTGCGTAGAAAAAAGATGCAGATCGTTCGTCTGATGCGTTTGCACACCTCACTTGCTTATGAATAAAGACAGCGCTGATGAAAATGTAATGTTATTTATCAGGAAGGAAAATACGTAAGCAACGCTAATGATCTATTGTAGTTCTTTTAATTGTACAAAGAATGTATTTGTGCGTAATTATTGGCATGATGGTTCAATAGTTTGACGCTATTGGGATTGTAGCGATATAACTTTATTTATAAATAAAAGCCAAGGATAAACAATTCACCTCGTCTATTGTTTAGGGGTTTCCTGTTAATGAATATTTTTAATTTATCAGGGAATTTTTAATAAGTACGAATACGGACTGGTGAGTGTGGAGGAGATATGTTGCCAGGACGCTGCAAAAACGCAATTATTATTAGTAAATTACCGATCGTACAAACCGGACTTAAAGGCGTAATGCAGGGGCATTTCGCTGATTATGAACTTACCTATTGCCGCTCCGTCGAAGAGCTGACTTTGCTGCAACTGCGTTGTGCCGATCTGGTGATTGCTGATTTATCCGGAGACTGTAATCATCCACGTTCAGTCTGCGAACAGTATTATTCTTTATTATCTCAATACCGTGATATTCACTGGGTATTTCTCGTTTCTCGTATTTTTTATCCGCTGGCCATTGAACTACTAATGTGTCCTGTCAGTTCGCTGTTATCTGATGCCGAGACGATTGAAAGTTTGGTGAATGTTATTCACGCAGGAAATACCCGTGCCGAGAGAATTAGCAAGTCGCTGCTCTCTCCGCCCGTAATGCCAGAGTTAGCAGACCATAGCGCCCGATCAATTGTACTTACCCTCTCGGAGAGGAAAGTGCTGAGACTCCTGGGAAAGGGTTGGGGAATTAATCAGATTGCGACATTGCTGAAGAAAAGCAATAAAACAATCAGCGCCCAAAAGAACAGCGCTATGCGTCGCTTGTCGATACATAGCAATGCGGAAATGTACGCCTGGATAAACAGTTCTCAAGGAGCGCGAGAATTGAATTTACCTTCAGTTTATGGAGAAACCACGGAATGGAAAGCCGAAGCATCAAAAGAAACGTTGCGCTGGTAGAAAAGTGCGCGATGAGTAGTGTCGGTATTAAGAGCCTGTTTAATACCATGCCGGATAACCAATATGAACTTCATCTCTTTTCGAACCAGCCTGCATTTAGTCAGGCGATGTTAAAAACGTCGTTTTCGGCGGTTATTTTCTCCCTCTCTGCAATCAGAACCGATCGCAGGGCCGGGTTAGCTTATCTGACGGAACTGGCAGTGAATTTTCCGCGTATTCGCCGGGTAGTGATTGCTGATGATGACGCTGAAGCGCGATTAATCGGCTCTTTATCGCCATTACCGTTAGATGGCGTTGTGAGCAAATCTTCTTCATTAACGGTACTGCAAGACGCGTTATTTACGGTATTGAACGGTCCCAATCGGGGAGCCGAAGGTTCTAAAAACCATTGGTATATCAATCAAAGCCGTATGCTCAGTCCAACAGAACGAGAAATACTGCGCTTTATGTCGAATGGCTATTCAATGACGCAGATCGCCGTTCAGTTAGAGCGGAATATTAAAACCATTCGAGCACATAAATTTAATGTGATGTCCAAGCTGGGCGTGAGCTCAGATGCTGGATTGCTGGATGCCGCAGATATCCTGCTGTACCTACGTGCAGGTGAACCCACACCTTTTCTACAGGCAGCTTCTTAGCAGGTAATGTTCGATCGTTTCGTGCCAGGTTTCATTATCGGCACGGAGCGTGAATCTTCACTGACACACATCCACCCAGGTGGCGCAAGTCAGTTCAGCCATCCTTTCCGGCGTGATACGCACGGCACTGTGGATGGCGCCAGCTGCGGGAAGTACTTCAGCGTAATGCTTCAACGAAACGTCGCAATATACCGAAATCGGCGTTTCCAGTCCGAAAGGGCAAACGCCGCCAACGGGATGTCCCGTCGCGTTCACCACTTCATCGCTACTCAACATACGGGCTTTGGCACCGAAAGTGCTCTTTAGCTTTTTGTTATCCAGTCGGGCATCACCTTTGGCGACAACCAGAATAATGTCGTTCTTCACCTTCAGCGAAAGCGTTTTCGCGATCTGACCTGGTTCGACGTTATGGGCTTTCGCTGCCAGATCGACGGTAGCTGTGCTCTGATCTAATTCGATAATCTCAATATCTGGTGCATATTGCGCTAAAAATTGGCGTACTGATTGCAAACTCATTCTTCTCTCCAAATCGCCTACAGACAGTTTCGTACAGCAGAAAACCGCATAGCGTAATTTGTCATAGGGGTAAGCTCGCTGTAAATATTTTAATGTAACAACATAGCAACATTGACAGTTTTTCGATCGTCTTCACATTCAAAGAAACCGGTTACAGTAACCGGTTGCAGAATGCATAAATGGCGATTAATACTGAAGTTGTCACTTCCTCTGTATCACATAATAAGAGCCATCTATGAAACTGAACTCAAAATGCAATAGCGCTGGCGTTCCTCCCGGCACGGTTGCGAAAAGTAGTAATGGGCTTTACGTGGTGGTGTTGATACCAGCACAGTTGCAGGGTTTTGCACAACGGGAGAACGGCTATGTCTACTAATCATGCTGTGTTTAATGTGATTTTCCGCTTCGTTGAAAATTACGTCAGTCCTGTTGCCGGGCGTATCTCTTCACAACGTCATGTGATGGCCATACGTGATGGGTTTATTTCGGCAATGCCCTTTATGATCGTAGGCTCATTTTTGCTGGTTTTCGCCTATCCACCTTTTTCTCCAGATACCACCTGGGGGTTTGCACGTGCGTGGCTGGATATGGCGAAACAGTTCGAAGGCCAAATCCTCACTCCGTTTGATATGACGATGGGGATCATGTCAGTCTACATATGTGCGGCTATCGCTTATAACCTGGGTAAGCACTATGTGAAGTCGCATCAGTTAGATCCCTTCATGTGCGCGATGCTGTCGATCATGGCTTTTTTGTTGATTGCTGCACCGAAAACCAAAGGCACGATGCCGGTTGATAGCCTGGGCGGTACGGGGATTTTCACTGCCATCCTGGTGGCTATTTACTGCGTTGAAATGATGCGCTTCCTTAAGGCGCACAACATCGGCATCCGTTTACCCGATCAAGTGCCGCCGATGATCAAAAATTCCTTCGATCTGCTGATCCCTGTGCTGGTGGTGGTGCTGACGCTATACCCACTGAGCCTGGTGATTCAGGCGCAGTTTGATATGCTGATCCCGCAGGCCATTATGGCCATCTTTAAACCACTTGTATCCGCAGCGGATTCTTTGCCAGCGATACTTCTGGCGGTGCTGATCGGCCATCTGCTGTGGTTTGCCGGTATTCATGGCGCGGCAATTGTGTCGGGAATGCTGCAAATGTTCTGGCTCACCAATCTCGGGATGAACCAGTCGGCGCTGGCGCAGGGCGCGCCTTTACCGCATATCTTTATGGAAGCGTTCTGGACGTTCTTTATTGTGGTTGGCGGTTCCGGCGCGACGATGGGGCTGGTGATTTGCTATCTGCGTAGCCGTTCGGCCCATCTACGATCGATCGGGCGTTTGAGCGTCGTCCCCAGTATTTTTAATATTAATGAACCGGTGATCTTCGGTACGCCGATTGTCATGAACCCGGTGTTCTTTATTCCCTTCCTGCTGGCCCCGATGGTGAACGCGGTGCTGGCCTGGGCGGCGATGAAGCTGGATTTAATTGGGCGGGTGATTTCAGTGGTTCCCTGGACGGCCCCGGCACCGGTTGGCGCGGCATGGGCGTTAGGCTGGGATTATCGTGCGGCCATTTTGGTTGTCCTGCTGGCACTGGTGTCTGCTGTCATCTACTTCCCATTCTTTAAGGTTTACGAAAAGCAGCTATTAGAGCAGGAAAAAGAAGAAGCACAGCGTATAGAAGAGGAAAATCAGCAGGTTGCATAACTGGCGTGCGAGGGGCTACGGCTCCTCGCTTACTTCAGAGTGCAGTCACCGCATTGCTGAACATCGGGTAGGCGATAGCGCTGGCAGCAGGTTCTACGCACTAACACTCCCTCGCGCGGAACAACGGTACGCCACAGGGGGTTATCCTGGCCGCAAGAGAGTTGTTTCTCAAAAAAACAGGTCTGGCGCAGGGTGGTCAGCAGTTCTTCACCTAACAACGGCTTCATTTCCGTTAAATACCAGTGAATTAAATACCCGGTGTTGCTCCAGATAAGCTTCGCATTGATCTCGCCTGTCGCTTCCAGCGCCTGCACAACCGGCGTTAGCGCCGAGACAATCAGCGTTTCCATGCGTTGCTGAGGAGACTGGGCCGTGGCCTGGTGATCCTGATGCACGTCGAGCCAGAAGCAGGCTGCACGGCCAGTTTCGTGGAATTCTACGTGTATGTGTTCAGGAGAGACGTCGATGGCCTCTTTTTGCGTCAGCAGGGCCACCATGAGCGGAGGCATCATCAGGCCGATATACCACTGCGCCCAGAGGGAAATCAGCGGCTTATTTTCGCGTGGCAGCATGGGCTGATTGCGATAAATATGGTCTGAATAGACAGCCAGCAATGAACTTAGCGTCGTTGATTGCGTCCATTCATGTAGTGTCATCGCACCTGGCACGGGCGTTTCGTCAAGACGAATGAAGTCCAGCAGGTGCTCACGGGTGTTGGCTATCGTTGCGCGTACGGCAGCAGCCAGCGAGGGCATCTTTGCCTTCTGAGGGCTACGCCAGATGACATCTTCAACGATCGGTACGAAACGATAAGCCATGTCGATATAAGGATGTTAATCTTAATGATAATGATTGCTAATCCTATAATTGACATTGAGCGATGGCAAGATCTTTGTCGCCACGCCGGGCGACACCGCACAGATAGCTCAGGCAGAAGGGCAGTTTACCGCAGGTCATCACTGACCAGCGTACTGTTGCGCCCAAGGCTCTTGGCCTCATAAAGGGCTTTATCCGCTCGGGCAACAGCGGCATCAATATCCTGCTCAACCAGAGGTGCAATACCGATACTGACGGTTACGTTGGTTGCCACGCTCTCATTAAACATGTGGGGAATTTTAAGGTCGTACACCTTCTGGCGAATACGTTCGGCGGCAGCCTGAGCCTGCTGGGGATCGACCGCAGTCAGCAAAACCATAAATTCTTCACCGCCAAAGCGCGCCACTACGTCCCGGGAGCGCACGGAGTCACGAATCGCGGCAGAGACGCGGATCAGCGCCTGATCACCCATCATATGACCGTAGTGATCGTTATAGGCTTTGAAATGGTCGATATCCAGCAGCAGGACGTAGTGCTTCGCATTGCTCAGGGCCAATAGCGTATCGAGTCTGTGTTGCAGCCCCCGGCGATTGTACAAACCGGTTAGCGGGTCGAGCATGCTGAGTCCGTTCAGGGTTTCCCGTTCTTCAAGCAGTTTGTACATTAGCTGCTGGGCGAAGCCATCGTAGCGCTTTTGTATCACATGCTGGATGGCGATCCCGGCCATGGGCAGCGCCATAAAATAGAAAATTCGCAAACCCTGCTCGCTGCCGTTCAGCCATAAACAGACGGCGACGGAAGGCAATGAGTGAAGCGTAAACGCAATGATATTATTGGCAAAAGCGATAGATCCAATAAACAGCACGCTGAGAAGCGCGATTAATAGAAAATAATAATCATTATGACCCAGTGCGTTATATTTCAGGAAAATATGTAATGCCCATAGCAAACCAAAAACGATTGAAATAAAAGGAAGACTAATTCTTTTATCCACATATTTCCTGTGCCATGCCAGCAACAATGTACTCATCACGAGAATCAGCAATGCCGGTACTGGCAACGCTTTGACGGCAAACAGGGGGAAAAAAAGCGTAAACAGCGCGGAGACTGCGTTGAGCAGCAGAAACAAGCGTAAAGAGAGTTGGTATTTTTTGGTGCGCAGAGTTCGCCAGGATTGTACTGTCATAGGTAAATATTGTTAGTTATCTGCAATGTACGAAGGTGTATTGGTAAATAAAACAAATAACGAACAGGGTATCATTCGCTGAGGTTTTTATTGTTTTTAGTTGAAAAGCTACACGGCGAGCAATTTATCACCTTAAATTATTCATGTCATCAATCGTTAAGTGAAGCTCATATAATTGATAGTGCCCTTCAGCTGACAAATGAGAAAATTTATCATATGATATTGGTTATCATTATCAGTGTCATAGGTGGTACCATGTTGCAACGTACGCTGGGCAGTGGATGGGGTGTTCTGCTACCGGGAATACTCATTGCCGGGATGGCATTTAGCGATCTGTCGGTCTATGTATGGAAGGCGATGATTGTATTAGGATTATTGTTGACTTCACTCATGTTGTACCACAAGCGTTTGCGGCACTTTGTCCTGTTGCCTTCGTGTGCGGCACTGATCGGCGGTATTGTTCTGGTGATAATGAACGGGAATCAGGGATGAGCAGAACAGGGAATAAAATCGAGAGGGAAATAAGATAATTGGTGCGAGGGGGGGGACTCGAACCCCCACATCCTAAGGACACTAACACCTGAAGCTAGCGCGTCTACCAATTCCGCCACCTTCGCACAGTCATCTTATTTTTTGATATTGCCTCGTTGGTGCGAGGGGGGGGACTCGAACCCCCACATCCTAAGGACACTAACACCTGAAGCTAGCGCGTCTACCAATTCCGCCACCTTCGCCCAGTGCGAGCAATATCAATGTGGATTATGGTGCGAGGGGGGGGACTTGAACCCCCACGTCCGAAAGGACACTAACACCTGAAGCTAGCGCGTCTACCAATTCCGCCACCTTCGCATACCATCGACACTCAAAAAAGTATCGTTACCACGGAGGCGCATTCTAGTGGTTTTCAACTTTTCGTCAATAGTTAATTGCCCGGGACGCGCTTAATTGATGTAAAAATGGGCGCTAAACGCAGGCCGGATAAACGAAGTGCCACCCGGGATTTCGTAAACCATGCCGGATGGCGGTGCAGGCACCTTATCCGGCATGGGATGGCCGTTCTACTTCTTCGCCTGGCGCGTCATGATGGTGCGATAGACCTTGAATCGACCGGTCTGCGCGATAACTTCGTGGAAGCCAAACACTTCATCCAGTACCTTCGGATAAGGCAGGAAGGCGTTCGCCACGATACGCAGCTCACCGCCGCTGTTGAGGTGGCGCACTGCGCCGCGAATCAGCGTTTGCGCGGCATCGAGGCTGGTCTGCATCCCGTCATGGAACGGTGGGTTGGAGATGATCATATCAAAGCGACCCGTCACATCAGAAAAGACGTTACTGGCGATTACGTCTCCTTCAATACCGTTGGCAGCAAGCGTTGCGCGGCTGGCTTCAACGGCGGCGGCACTCACATCGCACAGGGTTAAGCGCACTTTTGGCGAGTGGCTGGCTAAGGCGACAGAGAGTACGCCTGCACCACAGCCGACATCCAGAACTTTGCCTTTGGTGTGCGGTGTCAGCGTGGAAAGCAGCAGTTGGCTGCCAACATCCAGGCCGTCACGGCTGAATACGCCCGGCAGCGTTTTGATGGTCAGATTTTCGGTCTGGTATTCATCCCAGTATTTTTCTGCATCAAAGACCGGCTGTTTTTCCAGACGACCATGGTACAGGCCACAGCGACGCGCGCTGTCGACTTTGTTCAGCGGCGCGTATTCGGCCAGCATCTGCTCTGCGCTACGTACGCCGCTGCGGTTCTCACCTACAACAAAAATATCGGTGCCCACCGGTAACAGCGACAGAATGTTCATCAACTGGAACTGGGCTTCCGGCTTATTCTTGGGCCAGTAGTAGATCAGCGTATCGCTATCGGCAACGTCATCGGCCTGCGCGACGAGGCTAAAGCGAACGTTGTCGCCCATCTGGCGGTTAAGCACCTGCCAGTGGTGAAGCTGCTGAGTGTGCGCACGGCTGGCGGCGCATTCAAAATGGGCAGGCAGGTCATCCTGCAAATCACCGGCAAACAGAATACGGCTTTGTTCGAAATCATCACTGTGGCGCAGCAAGACTTCACTTGCCGGGGTAAAAGCAGACATGGAGTGCTCCTTAAATTGTACAGCGGGGGATTATAGTTGTTTGATGGCACGGATTCGACAAATTTGCTATATTTGCGCCCCTGATAGACAGGAGTGTTTCGCTATGACATCCCGACGAGACTGGCAGTTACAGCAACTGGGCATTACGCAGTGGTCGTTGCGTCGTCCTGGCGCACTGCAGGGCGAGATCGCGATTTCAATTCCTGCGCACGTCCGTTTGGTGATGGTTGCTGCACAGTTACCCGCACTAACCGAACCGTTGATGAGCGATATTTTACGCGCATTAACCGTCAGCCCGGATCAGGTTTTACAACTGACGCCTGACCGTATCGCCATGCTGCCACAGGGCAGTCGCTGTAATAGCTGGCGGCTGGGAACCGAAGAGCCGCTGCTGCTGGAGGGCGCTCAGGTCGAGAGTCCTGTGTTTAATGAATTACGGGAAAACCCCGCGGCCCGCGCCGCGTTATGGCAACAAATCTGCGCATATGAACACGATTTCTTCCCTCGAACCGACTGATTTACCTGCAGCATTTCAGATTGAAAAACGCGCCCATGCTTTTCCGTGGAGTGAAAAAACATTTGCCAGTAATCAGGGCGATCGTTACCTCAATTTTCAGTTGAGGGTTGACGACGTAATGGCCGCCTTTGCGATTACGCAGGTCGTGCTGGATGAAGCTACGCTGTTCAATATTGCCGTCGATCCTGACTTTCAGCGCCGGGGCCTGGGATGTGAGCTACTGGAGTACCTGATCGATGAGCTGGAAAAGCGTGGCATTTTGACGCTGTGGCTTGAAGTTCGCGCCTCCAATGCTGCCGCTATCGCGCTGTACGAAAGCCTGGGCTTTAACGAGGCGACGATTCGGCGCAATTACTATCCAACGGCCGATGGTCATGAAGACGCCATTATAATGGCATTGCCAATCAGCATGTAAGACAAGGTGTAATGATGAAGAAGTGGGACTGGATTTTCTTTGATGCCGACGAAACGCTGTTTACGTTTGACTCGTTTACCGGCTTACAGCGGATGTTTCTTGACTATAGCATCACCTTTACCGCTGAAGATTTTCAGGACTACCAGGCCGTAAATAAACCGCTGTGGGTGGATTATCAAAACGGTGCGATTACCTCATTACAACTGCAGCACGCCCGTTTTCAGAGCTGGGCTGAACGCCTGAAGGTTGAGCCAGGCCTGCTTAATGACGCATTTATCAATGCGATGGCGGAGATCTGCTCGCCGTTGCCGGGGGCGGTTTCTCTGCTCAATGCGATTCGTGATAAAACAAAAATCGGTATTATTACTAACGGCTTTACGGCGTTGCAGCAAATCCGCCTTGAGCGGACAGGGCTGCGCGACTATTTCGACCTGCTGGTGATTTCTGAGCAGGTTGGCGTGGCAAAACCCGATCCCCGTATTTTTGACCATGCGCTGGAGCAGGCGGGCAATCCTGAGCGTTCCCGCGTACTGATGGTGGGCGACACAGCAGAGTCCGATATTCTTGGTGGCATTAACGCCGGACTATCCACCTGCTGGCTAAATACGCACCACCGCGAGCAGCCCGCGGGCATTGAGCCGACCTGGACCGTAGCGTCATTAAGTGAACTGGAGCGGCTCCTGTGTAAACACTGATTGCCTCCCCCCCGTTGATGGGTAAAATAGCCGCAATTTTTCGTATTCAACTTGCACGGCCTGTTGCCGTGCTTACCTAAGAAGATTTGACTATGACGTTGTCTCCTTATTTGCAAGAGGTGGCCAAACGCCGCACTTTTGCCATTATTTCTCACCCGGATGCCGGTAAAACGACAATTACTGAAAAGGTATTGTTATTCGGACAGGCGATTCAGACCGCCGGTACGGTAAAAGGCCGTGGCTCCAGCCAGCATGCGAAATCTGACTGGATGGAAATGGAAAAACAGCGTGGTATCTCCATTACCACCTCTGTGATGCAGTTTCCATATCATGACTGTCTGGTAAACCTGCTGGACACCCCAGGGCACGAAGACTTCTCTGAAGATACATACCGTACCCTGACGGCAGTGGACTGCTGCTTGATGGTCATCGATGCCGCAAAAGGTGTTGAAGACCGGACCCGTAAGCTGATGGAAGTTACCCGTCTGCGTGATACGCCGATCCTGACTTTTATGAACAAACTCGACCGTGACATCCGCGATCCGATGGAGCTGCTGGATGAAGTCGAGAATGAACTGAAAATCGGCTGTGCGCCGATCACCTGGCCGATTGGCTGCGGTAAGTTGTTCAAAGGCGTCTATCACCTATATAAAGACGAAACTTACCTGTACCAGACGGGTAAAGGTCACACCATTCAGGAAGTGCGCATTGTTAAAGGCTTGAATAACCCGGAACTCGATGCCGCTGTGGGGGAAGACCTGGCACAGCAGCTGCGTGATGAGCTGGAGCTGGTGCAGGGCGCGTCTAACGAGTTCGACCATGAGCTGTTCCTAGCGGGCGAAATCACCCCGGTATTCTTCGGTACCGCGCTCGGTAACTTCGGCGTTGACCACATGCTGGATGGCTTAGTGGAGTGGGCGCCTGCGCCGATGCCACGTAAAACTGACACCCGCGTCGTTGAAGCCTCAGAAGAGAAATTTACCGGCTTCGTGTTTAAAATTCAGGCCAATATGGACCCGAAACACCGTGACCGCGTGGCGTTTATGCGCGTGGTGTCCGGCAAGTACGAGAAAGGCATGAAAATGCGCCAGGTGCGCATTGGTAAAGACGTGGTTATCTCCGATGCGCTGACCTTTATGGCCGGTGACCGTTCTCACGTGGAAGAAGCGTATCCGGGCGATATTCTGGGTCTGCACAACCACGGCACTATCCAGATTGGTGATACCTTTACCCAAGGCGAAATGATGAAGTTCACCGGTATTCCGAACTTCGCACCGGAGCTGTTCCGTCGTATTCGTCTGAAGGATCCGTTGAAGCAGAAACAGCTGCTGAAAGGACTGGTTCAGCTCTCAGAAGAGGGCGCAGTGCAGGTCTTCCGTCCGATCGCCAATAATGATCTGATTGTGGGCGCTGTCGGTGTGCTGCAGTTCGACGTGGTGGTTTCACGCTTGAAGAGCGAATACAACGTTGAGGCGATTTATGAGTCGGTCAACGTGGCGACAGCGCGTTGGGTAGAGTGTTCTGACGTGAAGAAATTCGAAGAGTTTAAGCGTAAAAACGAAATTCAGCTGGCGCTGGATGGCGGCGATAACCTCACCTATATCGCGCCGACTATGGTTAACCTGAATCTCACCCAGGAACGTTACCCTGACGTTCAATTCCGCAAAACGCGCGAACACTAATCGCCCTTGCAGGGCATGGCCGCCGTGCCCTGCAACTTTTCCTGTCTTTTAAATCCCTTGCGGAATGTTCTTAAATCCTCTCATTTTTCTTTTGTTTGCACGTTTTTTAGTCAGTCTGGGCTGCGATCACGAAATCCTGAACTATATTTAACAATGTGATGACATAAATGTCGGCGTTAAATGCTTTTTAGGCTGACTGTTTCAGCTTCTATTGCTGATATTTATTCCACTTACAAGATTAGTTGCTGGCTCAAGCCGTTTTACGGCAGAGCGTAGCTTTTAGCAAACATACAGGAATACATCGATGACAATGACAGGACTTAAGATTTCTAAAACGCTGCTGGCCGTGATGCTGACCTCCGCTGTTGCTACGGGTTCTGCTTATGCAGAAAACTCCACGACGGATAAAACGCAATCCGGCGTCGAAAGTGCGGGGCAGAAAGTCGATAGCTCCATGAACAAAGTCGGTAATTTCATGGATGACAGCACCATTACTGCGAAAGTGAAAGCCGCGCTGGTGGACCACGATAGCATTAAGAGCACCGACATTTCCGTCAAAACCGACCAGAAGGTGGTGACGCTAAGCGGGTTTGTTGAAAGCCAGGCACAGGCCGAAGAGGCAGTTAAAGTCGCCAAAGGCGTTGAGGGTGTGACCTCCGTTAGCGACAAACTGCACGTACGTGATAGCAAAGACACTTCTGTAAAAGGCTATGCGGGCGATACGGCAATTACCAGTGAGGTAAAAGCCAAGCTGCTGGCCGATGATATTGTCCCTTCCCGCAAAGTGAAAGTTGAAACCACCGATGGCGTGGTACAGCTTTCAGGAACCGTGGAATCACAGGCTCAAAGCGATCGCGCAGAGAGCATCGCCAAAGCGATTGATGGCGTGAAAAGCGTCAAAAACGATCTTAAAACTCACTAATTAGACTTAATTCGTCCTCCTGACGTTTGTCGGGAGGCGTGTTGTGCACCACACTGAAAATATCGCCGATGGGCAGCCTGAGTGCTCATATCAAGCGGTGACATTAACTATGGTAAAGGAGAAGCGCATGTTTCGATGGGGCATCATATTTCTGGTTATCGCGTTAATTGCCGCTGCACTGGGTTTTGGTGGACTGGCGGGTACCGCTGCTGGCGCAGCGAAAATTGTTTTTGTGGTGGGGATCATTCTGTTTCTGGTCAGCCTGTTCACAGGTCGCAAACGGCCCTAGCGAAATCCTCTTTATTTTTCAAGTTACAGGTGCCTTGGCGACGCGCGCTCGCCCGAATCACTTACCAGAGTAAGTTGATCGGGATTCACGACCTTGCCGCTTTCCGGTAACTCGAATTATTTTGGGGATTAACCGTAAAGATAACTTGCTACTAAGCCAGTCCACCGGACTGGCTTTTACGGTTTTAGCGTCAGGCAATTTGCGTTACTTTGTTGCTCTATTACTAAAAAAACAGGAAGGCAGAGGTGGGGCAGAGAATACCCGTCACGCTCGGTAATATTGCGCCGTTATCGTTACGTCCGTTTCAACCAGGTAGTATGGCGCTGGTGTGTGAGGGCGGCGGACAAAGAGGCATCTTCACCGCTGGCGTACTGGATGAATTCATGCGCGCGCAGTTCAATCCTTTTGATCTCTTCTACGGGACATCCGCAGGCGCACAAAACCTTTCAGCTTATCTTTGTAACCAGCCTGGCTACGGTCGTAAAGTTATCATGCGGTACACTACCCGACGTGAATTTTTTGACCCGGTGCGCTTTGTGCGCGGGGGAAACTTAATCGATCTCGACTGGCTGGTGGATTCGACCGCGTCCCAGATGCCGCTGGCGATGGATAACGCCGAGCGCCTCTTTGCCGCAGGGAAATCCTTTTATATGTGCGCCTGTCGGGGCGATGACTACACGCCTGGCTATTTTTCGCCGAACCGGCAAAACTGGCTCGATCTTATTCGTGCCTCCAGTGCAATTCCGGGGTTCTACCGCGCAGGGGTTGCGCTGGAGGGGGTGAATTATCTGGATGGCGGTGTCAGTGACGCCATTCCCGTACAGGAAGCGGCGAAGCAGGGGGCAAAAACGTTGGTGGTTATCCGCACCGTGCCTTCGCAAATGTACTACACCCCGCAGTGGTTTAAGCGTATGGAACGCTGGCTGGGCGAAAGCAGCCTGCAACCGCTGCTGAATCTGGTCCAGCACCATGAAGCCAGCTATCGCGCGATTCAGAGTTTTATTGAGAAACCGCCGGGCAAACTGCGTATCTTTGAGATTTACCCGCCCAAACCGCTCCATAGCATGGCATTAGGAAGTCGTATTCCGGCGCTGCGGGAAGATTACAAGACCGGACGCCTGTGTGGTCGTTACTTCCTGGCAACCGTTGGCAAGCTGCTGGTGAAAAATGCGCCGCTGCCTCGTCAGACGCCGAAAATTGTGGTGCCGGGACCGGTGGTGGTTCCTCCCGCGCCAGTGGCTAACGACGCCCACGCACCCGTGGTGACCAATGCGCCTCAGGCTAACGACACGACGTTTAATAATGAGGATTTGGCGTGAGTTATCGTTTTATTGATACACATTGTCACTTTGATTTTCCGCCGTTTACGGGCGATGAATCTGCCAGTCTTCAGGCGGCGGCTGACGTCGGTGTACAAAGCATTATCGTTCCGGCCACCCGGGCGGCAAATTTTTCCCGCGTACTGGCGCTAGCGGAAAATTACCCTCCATTATTTGCCGCTCTGGGGCTGCACCCCATTGTTATTGAACAACACAGTGATGACTGCCTGGAGCAGTTGCAGCAGGCGCTGGATAAGCGCCCGCCAAAGCTGGTGGCGGTAGGCGAGATTGGGCTGGATCTTTATCGGGACGATCCGCAATTCGACAAGCAAGAGCGGCTGCTGGAAGCGCAGCTTAAGCTGGCGAAGCGTTACGAACTGCCGGTGATCCTGCATTCGCGGCGCACTCATGACAAGCTGGCGATGCACCTGAAACGCCATGCTTTGCCGCGAACCGGCGTGGTGCATGGGTTTTCCGGGAGCGTGCAGCAGGCCGAACGCTTTGTGCAACTGGGCTACAAAATTGGCGTGGGCGGCACTATTACCTGGCCGCGCGCCAATAAAACCCGCAACGTAATGGCGCAACTACCGCTGGACTCGCTATTGCTGGAAACCGACGCGCCGGATATGCCGCTCAACGGCTTTCAGGGACAGCCCAATCGTCCAGAGCAGGTGGTCAGAGTCTTTGACGTCCTCTGCGAGCTGCGCCCGGAACCTGCGGATGTTATCGCTGATGCGCTGTATCGCAATACGACGGCGTTATTTGATTTTTAATTGCCGGATGACGGATGCGTCGCATCTGGCAATCACAGGTACAGCGCCGGGAAGATCACATTATCCACCCCGCGCTCGCGCAATCCTTGCGCCAGTTGCTCCACATCCTCAGGCGTGGCGCTCGGCCAGTCCTGCGCTTCCCCGTACACCCCATGCGCATGAAAGGCATTCAGCCGCACGGGTACATCACCTGAACGTTTGATAAACGCCGCCAGCGCATCGATATGTTGTAGATAATCCACATGGCCAGGAATAATCAGCAGGCGCAGTTCCGCCAGTTTTCCCTGCCCGGACAAAAATGTAATGCTTTGTTTAATCAGCTTGTTATCGCGGCCAGTCAACTGTCGATGACACGCGCTATCCCAGGCTTTTAAATCGAGCATTACGCCGTCGCATACCGGCAGCAGTTTTTGCCAGCCGGTTTCGCTCAGCATGCCGTTGCTGTCTACCATGCAGGTCAGGTGTTGCAGCTGCGGATCGGTTTTGATCGCGTTAAACAGCGCCACGATAAACGGCAACTGGGTGGTCGCTTCGCCGCCGCTGACCGTAATTCCTTCAATAAACAGCACCGCCTTGCGAATATGTTGCAGCACTTCATCAACACTCAGGGTCTGCGCCATCGGCGTGGCCTGCTGTGGGCACATGTGCAGGCAGGTATCGCACTGCTGACATACGTCGGATTGCCACCACACTTTCCCCGCACTCAGGCTCAGCGCCTCATGCGGGCAATGCAGGACACATTCCCCGCAGTCGTTGCAGCGTCCCATCGTCCATGGATTGTGGCAATTTTTACAACGCAGGTTACATCCTTGCAGAAACAGAGCCAGGCGACTGCCCGGCCCGTCGACGCAGGAGAAAGGAATGATCTTACTTACTGAAGCGCATCTGCTGTTCATGGCTAATCACGCGAGGTTGTCGTTCCAGAATGCGCGTATTGCGCGCTGCTTCTTCGCCCAGCCAGGTGGTGTTGGTGCGTGATCCTTCAGTGCGATATTTTTCCACATCCGACAGGCGCACCATATAGCCGGTGACGCGAACCAGATCGTTGCCGCTCACGTTGGCGGTAAACTCGCGCATCCCTGCTTTAAACGCCCCGAGACACAATTGTACCAGTGCCTGTGGATTGCGCTTGATGGTTTCATCCAGCGTGAGAATGTCGCTGATCCCGGCGTGATAATACGCATGATGCGGCGCGACGGTTTGCAGATGAGTGATTGGATCCGGCTCATCACCGTAGGGCAGACGTGCGCCCGGCGTGGTGCCGATGTCAGAACTGATCCCTGACTGTGCGTGCAGCATTGCGCGCTGCTTCCAGCCAAATTTCACCGGGGTACTTTCTACAAACCCCGCCAGTTGAGCGCTGATGCGATAGCCGAGCTGATTGGCGGCCTCATCTTTTCCGTAGCGAGAATTCTGCCCCGCCTTTTCGCACAGCAGATTCACCGCCTCCGCCAGGCCATACATGCCGAACATAGGGACAAAACGTTCGGGATCAATCAACCCTTCCTGCACCAGGAAGCTATTCTCAAAGAAATGTGATTTTTCATAGAGGAATTCACATCGTGAATCAATGATGGCGATTTGCTGCTGGCAATAGTGCGGTAGGGTGCGCGTAAAGAAGTCATCGACAGAGGTGCTGCGCTCTGCGATGGCTTTCAGATTGAGCCTGACCAGCGTACTTCCACCCCCGGCGAGCGGCAACGAGTTGTAACAGCTGACGACGCCATACTGACCTTTTGTGAAAATTTTATCATTTACGGGGCCGTTGGAAATGTGTGGCTTACTGCACTCGCAGATATTTTGCGCCACGTTGAGCAGCAGGTCGTCAGGTGTGATTTGCGGATCATAAATGAACGTCAGATTAGGCGAGACCTGCTTTAACTCTGCGTCTGCACGTAAAATTGCGCGGGTGACAGGCGTATCTGCGGGGCCGATATTAGCATGCATAAATGCGTCTGGCAGGGTTCTGTCGAGATAACGCCAGAAACGTTTTATTCGAATATCGATCTCATCTTGTGTTAGAATTCTAACATATGGTTGCAACAGAACGTCGAGCTGGCCGAGATAGACCGGCATTGAGGTGACTGAAGGAACGTGGTGATACAGGATGGTGAGTAAGGATAACGCGTCATCAAGATCCCTGGCTCCTTCCAGTTCCAGCCATGAGGAACCGTTTGCCAGAAAGCGCGCGTAGTCGGGTAAGACATAGCGCGGTTTGAACGGGGCATGACCTTCGTACATATCGCAGATCACCCCGTCATCCAGCGCCTGGCGTGCCTCAGCAGGTAGTTGCGGGTAAGGCAGCGCGTTTTCAGCCTCCAGCGCCAGGAAGTGGCGTTTCTGCTCAGGGCTGAGCACCGGACTGGTCACGATTTGTTGGCAACGCTGTTGCAGCGCGAGTTCGCTTGAAGTGGGCATCGTTGATTCCTTTTTATCCCGAAGGTGTAACGCCATTGTAGAAAGCAACGCCGCCACAACCTTTGATCCGGATGCGCCTGATGCCACCGCATCCCTTCTTGAAAGGTGATTTATTTGAACCAGATCTCATTAGAGTAATGCAAATCTGTATGTGGTTTTCATTAACTGTGATGTATATCGAAGTGTAATAACGAGTGGATGTTAGAATACTAACAAACTCGCAAGGTGAAATTTTATACGGCGATGCCGTTGGAGAATGTTATGACCGATTTAACAACAAGCAGCCTGCGTGCACTGAAACTGATGGACCTGACCACCCTGAATGACGACGATACCAATGAAAAAGTGATCGCGCTGTGTCATCAGGCGAAGACCCCGGTAGGTAACACTGCCGCTATTTGCATCTATCCGCGTTTTATCCCTATTGCGCGTAAGACGCTGAAAGAGCAGGGCACACCGGACATCCGTATTGCAACCGTAACCAACTTCCCGCACGGCAACGACGACATCGAGATTGCGCTGGCTGAAACCCGCGCAGCGATTGCCTACGGCGCGGATGAAGTTGACGTGGTGTTCCCTTACCGTGCCCTGATCGCCGGTAACGAGCAGGTTGGTTTTGATCTGGTTAAAGCATGTAAAGATGCGTGTGCGGCGGCAAACGTGCTGCTGAAAGTGATCATCGAAACCGGTGAGCTGAAAGAAGAGCGTCTTATCCGTAAAGCGTCTGAAATCTCCATCAAAGCGGGTGCTGATTTCATCAAAACCTCTACCGGTAAAGTGCCAGTAAATGCGACGCCGGAAAGCGCACGCATCATGATGGAAGTGATCCGCGACATGGGCGTTTCTAAAACCGTAGGTTTCAAACCGGCAGGCGGCGTGCGTACTGCAGAAGATGCACAGCAGTTCCTGGCGATTGCTGACGAACTGTTTGGCGCTGACTGGGCCGATTCCCGTCACTATCGTTTTGGCGCATCCAGCCTGCTGGCGAGCCTGCTGAAAGCGCTGGGTCACGGCGACGGTAAGAGCGCAAGCAGCTACTAAGCCTTATATTAGGAGCTGTAGCGACGTAGGCCGGATAAGGCGCAGCCGCCTCCGGCATCAATACGACAGCCGGGTGGCGCATTGCTTACCCGGCCTACAATGGCCTTCTACTCTTTTCCCCTGGGGGTTACCGTGTTTCTCGCACAAGAAATTATTCGTAAAAAACGTGATGGTCATGCGCTGAGCGATGAAGAGATTCGTTTCTTTATCAATGGGATTCGCGACAATACCATCTCTGAAGGGCAAATCGCCGCCCTGGCGATGACCATTTTCTTCCACGATATGACAATGCCTGAGCGTGTTTCGCTGACCATGGCAATGCGTGATTCAGGAACCGTGCTGGACTGGAAAAGCCTGCAGCTGAACGGCCCGATTGTGGATAAACACTCTACCGGCGGCGTGGGTGACGTAACGTCACTGATGTTAGGCCCGATGGTCGCTGCATGCGGCGGCTATATTCCGATGATCTCCGGACGTGGTCTGGGCCATACCGGCGGTACGCTCGATAAACTGGAAGTCATTCCAGGATTTGACATCTTCCCGGACGACGCGCGTTTCCGTGAAATTATTAAAGACGTGGGTGTGGCGATTATTGGGCAAACCAGCTCGCTCGCACCGGCGGATAAACGTTTTTATGCCACCCGCGATATTACCGCGACGGTGGATTCCATCCCGCTGATTACCGGCTCTATCCTGGCGAAAAAGCTGGCGGAAGGGCTGGATGCGCTGGTGATGGATGTGAAAGTAGGCAGTGGCGCCTTTATGCCGACCTACGAGCTTTCTGAAGCGCTTGCCGAAGCGATTGTCGGCGTAGCGAACGGGGCGGGTGTACGTACCACCGCGCTGTTAACCGATATGAACCAGGTCCTGGCCTCCAGCGCAGGTAACGCGGTAGAAGTCCGCGAAGCGGTGCAGTTCCTGACCGGTGAATACCGCAATCCACGGTTGTTAGACGTCACAATGGCACTGTGCGTGGAAATGCTGCTCTCCGGCAATCTGGCGAAAGACGATGCCGAAGCCCGTGCGAAATTGCAGGCGGTGCTGGATAACGGTAAAGCGGCGGAGATTTTTGGTCGCATGGTTGCGGCGCAGAAAGGCCCGACCGATTTCGTCGAAAATTATGCGAAGTACCTGCCGACGGCAATGCTCAGCAAAGCGGTATATGCTGATACCGAAGGTTTTGTCAGCGCTATGGATACCCGTGCGCTGGGGATGGCGGTTGTTTCCATGGGCGGCGGTCGTCGTCAGGCTTCGGACACCATTGATTACAGCGTTGGCTTTAGCGACATGGCGCGTCTGGGCGACAGCGTAGACGGACAGCGTCCGCTGGCGGTGATCCACGCCAAAGACGAAGCCAGCTGGCAGGAAGCGGCGAAAGCGGTCAAAGCGGCAATTATCCTTGACGATAAAGCGCCGGAAATTACACCGACAGTCTATCGTCGTATTACCGAATAACTGTATACTGATCTGATCGCTTTTTTGCGGCGCAGATGTTGGAGAACAAGATGAAACGTGCATTTATTATGGTGCTGGACTCCTTTGGTATTGGTGCGACTGAAGATGCGGATCGCTTTGGCGACGTAGGCTCAGACACTATGGGACACATTGCAGAAGCCTGTGCGAAAGGTGAAGCTGACAAGGGTCGCAAAGGTCCACTGAATCTGCCTAACTTGACCCGTCTGGGCCTGGTGAAAGCTCACGAAGGTTCTACCGGTAAAATTGCTGCTGGTATGGACGGTAACGCGGAAGTGATTGGTGCCTACGCCTGGGCGCATGAACTCTCTTCCGGGAAAGACACACCGTCTGGCCACTGGGAAATAGCGGGTGTTCCGGTTCTGTTTGACTGGGGTTATTTCTCCGATCATGAAAACAGCTTCCCGCAGGAACTACTGGATAAACTGGTCAAACGTGCCAACCTGCCGGGCTACCTCGGCAACTGCCACTCTTCCGGTACCGTGATCCTGGATCAACTGGGTGAAGAGCATATGAAAACCGGCAAGCCGATTTTCTATACCTCCGCAGACTCCGTGTTCCAGATTGCCTGTCACGAAGAGACTTTTGGCCTGGATAAACTCTACGAACTGTGTGAAATCGCGCGTGAAGAACTGACCGAAGGTGGTTACAACATCGGTCGTGTTATCGCGCGTCCGTTTATCGGGGATAAAGCGGGTAATTTCCAGCGTACCGGTAACCGTCACGATCTGGCCGTTGAGCCGCCAGCACCGACCGTGCTGCAGAAACTGGTCGACGAGAAAGACGGTCACGTGGTTTCTGTTGGTAAAATCGCGGATATCTACGCTAACTGCGGCATCACCAAAAAAGTGAAAGCAACCGGCCTGGACGCGCTGTTCGACGCCACGATTAAAGAGATGAAAGAAGCGGGTGATAAGACTATCGTCTTCACTAACTTCGTTGATTTCGACTCTTCCTGGGGGCATCGTCGCGATATCGCTGGTTACGCTGCAGGTCTGGAACTGTTCGACCGCCGTTTGCCTGAACTGATGGAGCTGGTGGGTGAAGATGACATTCTGATCCTGACCGCTGACCACGGTTGTGACCCGAGCTGGACTGGCACTGACCACACCCGTGAGCACATTCCGGTACTGGTTTACGGCCCGAAAGTGAAACCCGGCTCTTTAGGTCACCGTGAAACTTTCGCGGATATTGGCCAGACGCTGGCGAGCTACTTTGGTACCTCGCCGATGGACTACGGTAAAAACATGCTGTGATACCCGTTGGCTTTCGCGCTGTAGATGCGTTGACTTCATTCGCTCACCCCGGTCACATAGGTAATCTATGCTTCCCGGGGTTCCGAATTCGTCGCCTTCCTACAACGCAAAATCTTTAGGGTATTTGAATTCGTTTTGTCGGTCGGGTAAGGCATCGCTACCACCCGGCAAAGACAATAAATTAAAAGGGAACTGAAGATGGCAACTCCACATATTAATGCAGAAATGGGTGATTTCGCTGACGTCGTATTGATGCCGGGCGACCCATTGCGCGCAAAGCATATTGCTGAAACTTTCCTCGAAGATGTTCGTGAAGTGAACAACGTTCGCGGCATGTTAGGTTTCACCGGTACTTATAAAGGCCGTAAGATCTCCGTTATGGGGCACGGGATGGGTATCCCGTCTTGCTCCATCTATACCAAAGAGCTGATCACCGATTTTGGCGTGAAGAAAATCATTCGCGTAGGCTCCTGCGGCGCGGTGCGTATGGACGTTAAACTGCGTGACGTGGTTATCGGTATGGGCGCCTGCACCGACTCCAAAGTAAACCGTATCCGTTTTAAAGATCATGACTTCGCCGCTATCGCTGACTTCGACATGGTGCGTAACGCCGTTGATGCGGCAAAAGCGCTGGGCGTAGACGCGCGTGTGGGCAACCTGTTCTCCGCTGATCTGTTCTACTCTCCGGACGGCGAAATGTTCGACGTAATGGAAAAATACGGCGTGCTGGGCGTGGAAATGGAAGCGGCGGGTATCTACGGCGTTGCGGCTGAGTTTGGTGCGAAAGCGCTGACCATCTGCACCGTGTCCGACCATATCCGTACTCACGAGCAGACCACTGCCGCTGAACGTCAGACGACCTTCAACGACATGATTAAAATCGCACTGGAATCCGTTCTGCTGGGCGATAAAGAGTAAGTGTTGTGATGCCCGGTAGCGTTGCGCTTGCCGGGCTACAATCGATGTATGCCGGACTGCCATCTGGCATTTTCAGGCCAGCGTTTAGCGCACCGCGCCGGCAATCCACGCTGACAGCTCGCGTAACTCTTTCTCCTGCTGTGGGAAATCAACCAGCAGCGCTTCGCACTCCTGTTGCAGCATATCCGCACGGTACAAACACCCCTGCAGACGACCGGCCAGCGCTTCTAACGGCGCGGGATTGAGGCTGTCGGTAAAGACCTGCGTACGGGTAATATGACCTTTTTCCACGTCGAAATGCAGCTCAACGCCGCCCCAGGTGAAACGCTCGTCCAGAAGATGCGAGAACGCGGGCGCCTGACCAAAATTCCACTCCCAACTGCTCTGACGGGCAAAGGTTTCGGCAAAGTTCGGCAGGTCCGGGGTTTTATCCGGCGAGATAATTTCCGCTTCGACACGTTCGCCGTAGTGGGCAAAAAAGGCTTCCGTGATGGCCTGACAGACCTGTTGATGGGTGATGCCCGGCAACAGCTCCGTTAAATTCGCGACGCGCGAGCGAACCGAGGTGATGCCTTTGGCGGCGAGTTTCTTTTTATCCGGATTGAGATAGTTTGCCAGGCGGCTGAGATCGGCGTTCAACAACAGCGTGCCGTGGTGGAATCCGCGGTCTTTCGTTTCCCGATAAGCAGAGCCGGAAACTTTGCGATCGCCGTCTGGCGTTTTCACGACCAGATCGTTACGCCCGGAGGCGTCGGCGTCTACGCCCAACGCGTTCAGGGCATTGAGGACAATAGCGGTAGAGATGGTTTTGTCGTACTCCGGTTTACCGGCCATAAAGGTAAAGCAGGTATTGCCTAAGTCATGGAACACCGCGCCGCCGCCGCTGCTGCGACGGGCGAGCCGCACGTTGTCTTCCTCCATACGGCGGGTGTTACACTCTTTCCACGGGTTTTGCGCCCGGCCAATCACCACCGTATCGGCGTTACGCCACAAGAACAGGACGCGCTGCGTGGCGGGCATCTGGCGAAAAATGCACTCTTCGACCGCGAGGTTAAACCACGGATCGTAAGAGTCTGAGACAAGCAGGCGTAGTGTCGCCATGGTCGATTTCCTTTCTGTTATTACTCTTTCTTCTCGTTGTCTTCTTCCTGTACCGGTTTGTTGGCGGTCAGCAGGAAAGGGGATTGCTGCCAGCGGGTGCGCTTGCCTTGCAATAAAGTACGGGTGAGCACCACGCCAATTGCCAGTGACAGAAGCAGCATTAGGCGTAAGATGTTGGTGGTGTTATCCACCTGCTTAGCTTCGGTGGCAAGCGTGTGGGTATCCAGCGTCAGGCGCAGATAGCCCAGCGGACCATTTCTACCCTGAATGGGCTCGACAATCTGCTGGTTAAAATAGCCCCCGGCTTTTTTACCGTCCAGCGCCAGTCGGTCACGAACGTTGACGCTCTCACCGGTGCGTGTAATCAGGTCTCCCTGTTCATCGTAAACGCCCGCGTCCAGAATACGGCTACTTTCCGTGAGTTGCGAGAGTACCGCTTTAATGCGCTTTTCATCCGGCGTTTCGGTACGCATCAGCGGGGCGACGTTCAAGGAGACCTGACGAGCCAGCGTGCGCGCCAGCTCTTCGAGCTGCGGATTACGCTGCTGCTGGTGGCTTTGACTAAACCAGGACGCGCCCTGCATCAGAGCGACGAGCAGCGCCAGGCAGGACAATACAATCACTGCACGATGAAGTCGGAATTTCAGTTTTGTGCGAGCCATATTCCACCTGCTGAAAATTTGAGACTTAATGTTGCCAGAAGCGCTGGTTACAGGGTAGCCTCATGCGTTATTTTCCCCTGATGATTCCGACCCGAACGATTTTACAGGAGCTTTAATGCCTAACATTACCTGGTGCGATCTACCTGAAGATGTTTCTCTGTGGCCAGGTCTGCCTCTCTCTTTAAGCGGTGATGAAGTCATGCCGCTGGATTACCACGCGGGCCGCAGTGGCTGGCTGCTGTACGGTCGTGGGCTGGATAAACAACGGTTAACGCAATACCAGAGCAAACTGGGTGCGGCGATGGTGATCGTGGCGGCGTGGTGCGTTGAGGATTATCAGGTGATTCGTCTGGCGGGCTCGTTAACGCCACGTGCGGCAAAACTGGCGCATGATGCCAAACTGGATGTTGCGCCACTGGGTAAAATTCCGCATTTGCGCACGCCGGGTTTGCTGGTGATGGACATGGATTCAACGGCTATCCAGATCGAATGTATTGATGAAATTGCCAAACTGGCGGGAACCGGCGAAATGGTTGCCGAAGTCACCGAACGCGCGATGCGCGGTGAGCTGGACTTTACTGCCAGCTTGCGCAGCCGCGTGGCGACGTTGAAGGGCGCTGATGCCAATATTTTGCATCAGGTGCGCGAAACGCTACCACTGATGCCTGGCCTGACTCAACTGGTGTTAAAACTGGAAACGCTCGGCTGGAAAGTGGCAATTGCCTCCGGCGGTTTTACCTTCTTTGCGGATTATCTGCGTAACAAACTACGTTTGACGGCGGCTGTGGCAAACGAGCTGGAGATCATGGACGGTAAATTCACCGGCAACGTGATCGGCGATATCGTCGATGCGCAGTACAAAGCCAACACCCTGACCCGCCTGGCGCAAGAGTATGAGATCCCGATGGCGCAGACAGTGGCGATCGGCGATGGCGCCAACGATCTCCCGATGATCAAAACGGCTGGACTAGGTATAGCGTATCATGCCAAACCTAAAGTGAATGAAAAGACGGAGATTACGATCCGGCACGCTGACCTGATGGGCGTGTTCTGCATTCTCTCTGGCAGCATGAACCAGAAATGATTTAATTGCCTGATGGCAAAGTGACCGTAGACCGGATAAGCGCCCACGCCGTCCGGTAAAAGCGCTAACTAAAGAGGTAAAACGTGGCCAAAGCTCCCAAACGCGCCTTTGTTTGTAACGAATGCGGGGCCGATTATCCGCGCTGGCAAGGACAATGCAGCGCCTGCCAGGCCTGGAATACCATTACCGAGGTACGCCTTGCCGCGTCGCCAACGGTGGCGCGTAACGAGCGGCTCAGCGGCTATGCCGGGAATGCGGGCGTCGCAAAAGTGCAGAAGCTGTCTGATATCAGCCTTGAAGAGTTGCCGCGTTTTTCCACCGGTTTTAAAGAGTTTGACCGCGTGTTGGGCGGCGGTGTGGTGCCCGGCAGCGCCATCCTGATTGGCGGTAACCCCGGCGCAGGGAAATCAACGCTGCTGCTGCAAACGCTGTGCAAGCTCGCTGAGCAGATGAAAACTCTGTACGTCACCGGCGAAGAGTCTTTGCAACAGGTGGCGATGCGCGCGCATCGACTCGGTCTGCCGACAGCGAATCTGAACATGCTGTCGGAAACCAGTATCGAACAAATTTGCCTGATTGCCGAAGAAGAACAACCGAGGCTGATGGTTATCGACTCTATTCAGGTGATGCACATGGCGGACATTCAGTCTTCGCCGGGCAGCGTGGCACAGGTGCGCGAAACCGCGGCTTACCTGACCCGCTTTGCCAAAACGCGCGGCGTGGCGATTGTGATGGTCGGCCACGTCACCAAAGACGGCTCGCTGGCCGGTCCAAAGGTGCTGGAGCACTGTATTGACTGCTCGGTGTTGCTCGACGGTGACGCCGATTCCCGTTTCCGTACTCTGCGTAGCCATAAAAACCGCTTTGGTGCGGTGAATGAGCTGGGCGTCTTTGCCATGACCGAACAGGGGCTGCGTGAAGTCAGCAACCCTTCCGCTATCTTCTTAAGCCGTGGCGATGAAGTCACCTCCGGCAGTTCGGTGATGGTGGTCTGGGAAGGCACGCGTCCGTTACTGGTGGAGATTCAGGCGCTGGTCGACCATTCGATGATGGCGAATCCGCGTCGTGTGGCGGTCGGCCTGGAACAGAACCGTCTGGCGATTCTGCTGGCCGTGCTGCATCGTCACGGCGGCTTGCAGATGGCGGATCAGGACGTGTTCGTCAACGTGGTCGGCGGTGTGAAGGTTACCGAAACCAGCGCCGATCTGGCACTGCTACTGGCAATGGTTTCCAGCCTGCGCGACCGACCGCTGCCGCAGGACTTAGTGGTCTTTGGCGAAGTGGGACTGGCGGGCGAAATCCGTCCGGTCCCCAGCGGGCAGGAGCGTATTTCGGAAGCGGCGAAGCACGGCTTTCGTCGGGCGATTGTTCCTGCCGCCAACGTGCCGAAAAAAGTGCCGGAAGGGATGCAGGTCTTTGGCGTTAAGAAGCTTACGGATGCTTTAAGCGTGTTTGACGACCTATAATAAAATACCCGCCGTCTTTCCGGCGATATTGGGTATTACGTTTATTTTTACAGCAGGAGGCTCTTGTGTCATTTGATTATCTGAAAACCGCCATTAAGCAAAAGGGCTGTACCCTGCAACAGGTGGCAGATGCCAGTGGCATGACCAAGGGATATTTAAGCCAACTGCTAAATGCCAAAATTAAAAGCCCCAGCGCGCAAAAGCTGGAAGCGTTGCACCGTTTTCTCGGGCTGGAGTTTCCGCGCCAGCAGAAGAATATCGGTGTGGTATTCGGTAAGTTTTATCCGCTGCATACCGGCCATATCTATCTTATCCAGCGCGCATGTAGTCAGGTCGATGAACTGCATATCATCATGGGTTATGACGACACGCGCGATCGCAGCCTGTTCGAAGACAGCGCTATGTCGCAACAGCCCACGGTGCCCGATCGTCTACGCTGGCTGCTGCAAACCTTTAAGTATCAGAAAAATATCCGTATTCATGCTTTCAACGAAGAGGGTATGGAGCCGTATCCACACGGTTGGGATGTGTGGAGCAACGGGATCAAAACGTTTATGCAGGAGAAAGGGATCCAGCCTAACTGGATTTACACCTCTGAAGAGTCAGATGCCCCGCAGTATCTGGAACATCTGGGGATCGAGACTGTGCTGGTGGATCCCAAACGGACGTTTATGAACATCAGCGGCGGCCAAATCCGTGAGAATCCGTTTCGCTACTGGGAGTATATTCCTACAGAAGTGAAGCCGTTTTTCGTGCGCACTGTGGCGATCCTCGGCGGGGAGTCGAGCGGAAAATCGACGCTGGTGAACAAGCTGGCCAATATCTTTAACACGACCAGTGCGTGGGAATATGGGCGTGATTACGTCTTCTCCCATTTGGGTGGTGATGAGATGGCGTTGCAGTATTCCGACTACGATAAAATCGCTCTGGGGCAAGCGCAATACATTGATTTTGCTGTCAAGTATGCCAATAAAGTGGCGTTTATCGACACCGATTTCGTTACCACTCAGGCCTTCTGTAAAAAGTACGAAGGGCGCGAACACCCATTTGTGCAGGCCCTGATTGACGAGTATCGCTTTGACCTGGTGATCCTGCTGGAGAACAACACGCCATGGGTGGCGGATGGCTTACGCAGTCTCGGCAGTTCGGTTGACAGAAAAGCCTTTCAGTCGCTGCTTGTCGAGATGCTACAGGAAAACAATATCCATTTTGTGCACGTTCAGGAGCCTGACTATGACGGTCGATTTCTGCGCTGCGTGGAGTTGGTGAAAGAGTTGATGGGCGAGCAGAGATAGCATAAATGCCGGATGACGTTACGTTTATCCGGCCTACAAGTCGCACTACCCTCGTAGGCCGGATGAGGCGTAACGCCGCCATCCGGCGCTTAACGGTAATTACTTAGAAATACGCTTGTACTTAATACGCTTCGGCTCCAGCGCATCTGCGCCCAGCGTGCGTTTCTTGTACTCTTCGTATTCGGTAAAGTTACCTTCGAAGAACTCAACCTTACCTTCATCCTGGTAATCCAGAATGTGGGTCGCGATACGGTCGAGGAACCAACGGTCGTGCGAGATAACCATCGCGCAGCCCGGGAACTCCAGCAGGGCGTTTTCCAGCGCGCGCAGGGTTTCGATATCCAGGTCGTTGGTTGGTTCATCAAGTAGCAGCATGTTACCGCCAACCTGCAGCAGCTTCGCCAGGTGCAGACGACCGCGCTCACCGCCGGAGAGTTCGCCTACGCGTTTACCCTGATCAACACCTTTAAAGTTGAAGCGGCCTACGTAGGCGCGGCTTGGCATCTCGGTGTTGCCGATCTTCATGATATCCAGCCCGCCGGAAACTTCTTCCCATACGGTTTTGCTGTTGTCCATGGCGTCACGGAACTGGTCAACGGAAGCCAGCTTGACGGTTTCACCCAGCGTGATGGTGCCGCTGTCAGGCTGTTCCTGACCGGACATCATGCGGAACAGGGTAGATTTACCCGCGCCGTTCGGACCGATGATGCCGACGATGGCGCCTTTCGGTACGGAGAAGCTCAGGTCATCAATCAAAACGCGATCGCCGTAGGATTTACGCAGATTGGTTACTTCAACGACTTTATCACCCAGACGTGCTCCAGGTGGAATAAACAGTTCGTTGGTTTCGTTACGCTTCTGGTATTCGGTGTTGTTCAGCTCTTCAAAGCGAGCCAGACGGGCTTTACCCTTAGACTGACGGCCTTTAGCGCCCTGACGCACCCACTCCAGCTCTTTCTCAATGGATTTACGGCGAGCCGCTTCCTGAGACGCTTCCTGCGCCAGACGCTGATCTTTCTGCTCCAGCCAGGAGGAGTAGTTGCCTTCCCATGGAATACCTTCGCCGCGGTCAAGCTCCAGAATCCAGCCCGCAACGTTGTCGAGGAAGTAACGGTCGTGGGTAATCGCCACCACGGTGCCTTCGAAGTCGTGCAGGAAGCGTTCCAGCCACGCAACGGATTCGGCGTCCAGGTGGTTAGTCGGCTCGTCGAGCAGCAGCATGTCTGGTTTTTCCAGCAGCAGGCGGCATAGCGCGACGCGGCGGCGTTCACCACCGGAGAGATTCTCAATTTTAGCGTCCCAGTCCGGCAGACGCAGGGCGTCAGCGGCACGCTCAAGCTGCACGTTCAGGTTATGACCGTCGTGCGCCTGAATGATCTCTTCAAACTTGCCCTGTTGCGCAGCGAGTTTATCGAAGTCGGCGTCCGGCTCGGCGTACTTTGCGTACACTTCATCCAGGCCTTTCAGCGCGTTAACCACTTCGGCAACCGCTTCTTCCACGGATTCACGAACGGTATGTTCCGGGTTCAGTTTCGGTTCCTGCGGCAGGTAACCGATTTTAATACCAGGCTGCGGGCGAGCTTCACCTTCGATATCGGTATCAATGCCGGCCATGATGCGCAGCAGGGTCGATTTACCCGCGCCGTTCAGACCAAGTACACCGATTTTGGCGCCAGGGAAGAAGCTCAGTGAGATGTTTTTAAGAATATGACGTTTCGGCGGAACGACTTTGCCGACACGATGCATGGTATAAACAAATTGGGCCACGTTGGACTCGCCTCTTTATTTATCCCGTCATACTTCAAGCCGCAGATGCGTTGGCTGTGAGCTACTCGGCTCATCTATGAGCCTCGCCCTTGCGGGCCGCTGCTCCGCAGCGTTCAAACCTGTTCCTGACAGATTTGTCGTTCGCCTAGTCACGCACGTTTGTACGCTCAGGGGATTCACTCCCTCGCCGTCTGGCTGCTACTTGAATTATTTAGGGCTAATTATTGGTAAATAGTTATCAAAGGCGAAGTGTAGCCTTTTTCATTGCCCAATCCCAGCCAGCAGATCTCACTCGCAACAAAAGTAAAAAAGTGTTCGTGACGTGGCGCATTCTGCAATGTCTGGTTAGCATGAATTAATTAAGCGGCATGATGCTGCACAGACGTAACATGAGAAGAGGAAGAGCTTGTGGACAAAGCCAATCAATTTACCTGGCGCCTGCTGGCGGCCAGCGTATGTCTGCTGACGGTCAGTCAAGTGGCGCGAGCCGATTCCCTGGATGAGCAGCGCAGTCGCTATGCGCAAATTAAACAGGCCTGGGACAATCGACAGATGGATGTTGTAGAGCAGATGATGCCCGGCCTGAAGAACTATCCTTTGTATCCTTATCTGGAATATCGTCAGATTACTGACGATCTGATGAATCAGCCCACCATTACCGTTACCAATTTTGTGCGCGCCAACCCGACGCTGCCCCCCGCGCGTACTCTGCAATCGCGTTTCGTGAATGAACTGGCGCGGCGGGAAGACTGGCGTGGACTGCTGGCGTTCAGCCCGGAAAAACCGGGTACCACGGAAGCGCAATGCAACTATTACTTTGCGAAATGGAGCACCGGGCAAACCGAAGAGGCCTGGCAGGGCGCGAAAGAACTGTGGTTGAGCGGGAAAAGCCAGCCCAACGCCTGTGACAAATTATTCGGCGTATGGCGCGCCTCAGGTACTCAGGATCCGCTGGCGTATCTGGAACGTATTCGTCTGGCGATGAAAGCCGGGAATACCGGTCTGGTCACGGCGTTGGCTGGACAGATGCCCGCGCAATACCAAACTATCGCTTCGGCGATTATCGCGCTGGCCAACGATCCGAATTCGGTGATGACCTTTGCACGTACCACCGGCGCGACGGATTTCACCCGACAGATGGCGGCGGTGGCTTTTACCAGCGTGGCGCGCCAGGATGCGGAAAACGCCCGCCTGATGATCCCGTCTCTGGCGCAGGCGCAACAGTTAAATGACGAGCAAATCCAGGAGCTGCGCGACATCGTCGCCTGGCGTCTGATGGGTAATGACGTTACCGATGAGCAGGCTAAATGGCGAGATGACGCCATTATGCGCTCGAATTCCACCTCGCTTGTGGAGCGCCGTGTGCGCATGGCGCTGGGAACCGGCGATCGTCGCGGACTGAATACCTGGCTGGCGCGCCTGCCAATGGAAGCAAAAGAGAAAGATGAGTGGCGTTACTGGCAGGCGGATCTGCTGCTTGAGCGCGGGCGCGAGGCGGAAGCCAAAGAGATCCTGCACCAGCTCATGCAGCAGCGCGGTTTCTATCCGATGGTAGCGGCACAGCGTCTGGGGGAAGAGTACGAGCTGAAAGTAGATAAAGCTCCGGCAAACGTTGACTCTGCGCTGATTCAGGGACCAGAAATGGCACGCGTGCGCGAGTTAATGTACTGGAACCTGGACAATACCGCGCGCAGTGAATGGGCGAATCTGGTCACCAGTCGCACGAAGTCTGAGCAGGCTCAGCTGGCGCGTTACGCGTTCAACAACCACTGGTGGGATCTGAGCGTACAGGCGACGATCGCCGGTAAGCTGTGGGATCATCTGGAAGAGCGCTTCCCGCTGGCCTACAAGGATCTGTTTACACGCTACACCAGCGGCAAGGATATTCCGCCAAGCTATGCGATGGCGATAGCGCGTCAGGAAAGCGCCTGGAACCCGAAAGTGAAATCGCCGGTTGGCGCCAGTGGGCTGATGCAGATTATGCCGGGCACGGCGACGCATACGGTGAAAATGTTCTCGATTCCTGGTTATAGCAGCCCGAGCCAGCTGCTGGATCCTGACACCAACATCAACATTGGTACCAGCTATTTGCAGTATGTGTATCAGCAATTCGGCAATAACCGCATTTTTGCATCGGCGGCCTATAACGCCGGACCAGGGCGCGTTCGTACTTGGCTGGGCAATAGCGCGGGGCGTATCGATGCTGTCGCGTTTGTCGAAAGCATTCCATTCTCTGAGACGCGTGGCTATGTGAAAAACGTACTGGCTTACGATGCGTACTATCGCTATTTCCTCGGTGATAAACCGGAGTTGATGAGCGACGCAGAATGGCAACGTCGTTACTGATCGTGTCGGTTGTGTTATGCTATCGTACTCGTTAAAGAGTACAAAAGGGGGAAGCAATCACGCTTCCCTCCGCAACGATGGCGATAACTTATGACTCAGCAATCACCCTATTCGGCAGAGATGGCAGAACAGCGTCACCAGGAGTGGTTACGTTTTGTCGATCTGCTTAAGCACGCCTATGAGCAAGACTTACACCTGCCCCTGCTCAATTTGATGTTAACGCCGGATGAGCGCGAATCGTTGGGCACGCGCGTGCGTATCATCGAAGAGCTGCTGCGCGGCGAGATGAGCCAGCGCGAACTTAAAAACGAGCTTGGAGCGGGGATCGCCACTATTACTCGGGGGTCAAACAGCCTGAAATCCGCACCAGTGGATCTGCGTCATTGGCTGGAGCAGGTGCTGCTAAAAAATGCCTGATGGCGCTTCGCTTATCAGGCCTGGCATGTGCGCGGTTTAGGCCGGATAAGGCGAAGCCGCCATCCGGCACAATGCTATAAATACACTGCGTTATGAAACGGGCTGAGCGCCAGAATCACCGCCTGGTGGTATACGCTTGAGCGCGTCAGCTTGCCCGCAGTAAAGACGCCGATTGCGCCCTCTTTACGGCCAATCTCATCAATGCCCGTATAGTCTGACATTACGGGGCCGAGCGCTTCGCCCTGACGGACTCTGTCGAGAATGACAGCAGGCAATGGCAGGGTGGCTGAACGAGCTTCGCCGCGCTGGACACCGTTATCAATCACTACCCAACTGAAGGTCGCATCGTCGTCAATTCCCGCTTCAATAGCGACCCAGTAATCAGCCTGCGGGTGTAGACGGCGCGCGTTATCAACGCGATTTCGTGCGCCAGTGCGCGTTTCCTGGCTTCCGAAAGGTTGTTCCGGCACGCCACTCTCGACGGCGACGGGTTCAATATGGCAGGATCCTTCCCCGAAAATCTCTTCAAATGCCCGCAGAATTGCCTGAATTTTGGCAGGATTGGTGGTCGCAGAGATAACCTTGTGCATAATTAAGCTCAGTTTGAAAATTCATCGCATCGCAGTATAACGGAAAAAAAGCATGTTACAGGTATACCTTGTTCGCCATGGTGAAACGCAGTGGAACGCCGAGCGACGTATTCAAGGCCAGTCAGACAGCCCACTGACCGCTAAAGGTGAACAGCAAGCCATGCAGGTGGGCGAGCGCGCCCGCACGTTTGGTATTACGCATGTCATCAGTAGCGATTTAGGTCGTACACGACGCACCGCAGAAATCATTGCCCAGGCCTGTGGCTGTGATATCACCTATGACTCACGTTTGCGCGAGCTGAATATGGGCGTGCTGGAGCAACGTCATATCGATACGCTGACATCGGAGGAAGAAGGCTGGCGTCGCCAGTTGGTGAACGGTACGGTGGGAGGGCGTATTCCGGAAGGTGAATCGATGCAGGAACTGAGCGATCGCGTCCATGCGGCGCTGGCATCCTGTCTGGAGCTGCCGCCGGGGAGTCGTCCTCTGCTGGTCAGTCACGGTATCGCGCTGGGTTGCCTGGTGAGTACGATTCTGGGATTACCTGCATGGGCTGAACGTCGCCTGCGTCTGCGCAACTGTTCTATTTCTCGCGTCGATTACCAGGAAAGTTTGTGGCTGGCGCCGGGATGGGTAGTTGAAACGGCAGGGGACATCTCACATCTGGACGCCCCTGCGTTGGATGAACTGCAGCGCTAGCGGCGAATCGGAATCAGGAATTCGCAGCGTAGGTTGATCGGGCGATCTCCCGCTTTGGCATCTTCTGCCGGGTAGTATCGCTCGATATCCTGCCCTTTACGGCGCGTCAGGTTCAGCATTGGCATGCATGTGCCGTAAACCGTCAGGATAAACTCCTGTACGCCGGTTCCCAGCCCCTCATAGGTAAACATCACGTACTCGCCGCCCTGTAGCAGGATGGGCTGTGCCGACGGCACATAACCATTGGCCTGTTCCGGCGTCAGTGCTGTGGTGTAAAACACTTCCTGCTCGTCATCTTTCTCAATGCTCGGGCGCGTTTCGTTAAGCCCATAAAGTACCGGAGGAATAACCGGTGCATGGCCGAGAAAATCGCGCCAGAACTGAATGCGCATTTCATGACGGAAATCTGAAATCTGTTCCAGCGAGCAGGAATAGCTTTGCGTGGTGCCAAGCAGTTGCGTATCTTCCAGCGTGACAAACTCGTGCGCAGGCATGGTAAATTCACCCAGTCGCATAGGCGGGCGAATACCAAACGCGCTCCATTCCGGCGAGCGGCGATACAGCGCAGGCGTCTGGGAAAACTGTTTCTTGAACGCGCGGGTAAAGGTTTGTTGAGAGTCAAAGCGATATTGCAGCGCAATATCCAGAATTGGGCGTGCAGTCAGGCGCAGCGCCACTGCGGATTTCGATAAACGACGGGCGCGGATATAGGCGCCAATAGCATGGCCCGTCACGTCCTTAAACATTCTCTGCAGGTGCCACTTGGAATAGCCTGCTTTTGCCGCCACATTGTCAAGCGACAAAGGCTGATCCAGATGACCTTCCAGCCAGATTAATAGGTCGCGAATAATGCCAGCCTGATCCATAAAATATCCTCATCCTTTCAACAACGAGTACCTGACGTCAGGTATGAGGATAATAGCATTTTTTGCTGTTTTAGCATTCAGTGTTTTTTTTGCTCATAAATGCTTTTTTCGGACATACGAAAGCGTGATTATTGTAATCCTGTGATCTGTATACGTTTTATCTTAGAATGTCGAATAATTACACAGAGTAACTTTTAAAAATGGTAACAATATGAAATATAAGAGCTTAATCATTTCCTCAATTCTGCTGATGTTGGTGCAGGCTGCCCATGCGGAGCAGATTGGATCTGTGGATACGGTGTTCAAAATGTTTGGGCCGGATCATAAAATTGTGGTTGAAGCGTTTGACGATCCGGATGTGACCAACGTGACCTGCTACGTGAGCCGGGCGAAGACCGGTGGTATCAAAGGTGGGCTGGGGCTGGCGGAAGATACCTCCGATGCCGCCATATCCTGTCAGCAGGTAGGACCGGTAGAACTGAGCGACAGAATCAAGAACGGCAAAGCGCAGGGCGAAGTGGTATTTAAAAAGCGTACCTCTCTGGTTTTTAAATCCTTACAAGTTGTGCGTTTTTACGACGCAAAACGTAATGCGCTGGCCTATCTGGCCTATTCAGATAAAGTGGTCGATGGATCGCCCAAAAATGCCATCAGCGCGGTGCCCATCATGCCGTGGCGGGAATAACAAGGAAGCAAAATGCAACAGCCGTTGATCTGGTTGGTTGAGGATGAGCAGGGCATCGCCGATACGCTTGTCTACATGCTGCAGCAGGAAGGTTTTAGCGTGGAAGCATTTGAGCGCGGGTTACCTGTGCTGGAGAAATCTCGCCAGCGCTGCCCTGATGCGATCGTTCTGGATGTCGGGCTACCGGATATCAGCGGTTTTGAATTGTGTCGACGCTTGCTTGAGCGCCATCCGGCGTTGCCGATCCTGTTTCTGACCGCGCGTAGCGATGAGGTGGATCGCCTGCTGGGACTGGAAATTGGCGCGGATGACTATGTTGCCAAGCCTTTCTCTCCGCGCGAGGTGTGCGCCCGTGTGCGTACGCTGCTGCGGCGGGTGCAGAAATTCTCTGTCCCTTCATCGACGACGCGCTGCGGTGACTTTGAGCTCAATGAGCTCGCCGCGCAGATTACCTGGTTCGGCAAGCCGTTAAACCTGACGCGCTATGAATTTTTGTTGCTGAAAACGCTGCTGATGTCGCCGGGGCGTATTTACTCACGCCAGCAGTTGATGGATTTAGTCTGGGCCGATGCACAGGACACCTTTGACAGAACGGTCGATACCCACATTAAAACGCTGCGCGCCAAGCTGAGGGCCATCAACCCTGAGCTTTCTCCCATCAATACGCATCGCGGTATGGGATATAGCCTGAGGAGCGTCTGATGCGCATTGGCATGCGTTTGTTGCTCGGCTATTTTCTGATTGTTGCCGTCGCCGCATGGTTCGTTTTGTCGATCTTTGTGCAGGAAATTAAACCGGGCGTTCGCCGGGCGACCGAAGGCACTTTGATTGATACCGCCACGCTGCTGGCCGCGCTGGCACGGGATGACTTGCTCTCTGACTCTCCCGCCAACGGCAAGCTGGCGCAGGCATTTTCGCAACTGCATAAACGTCCATTCAGCGCCAATATCAGTGGCATTAACAAGGTACGCAATGAATACCATGTGTACATGACGGACGCGCAAGGTAAGGTGTTGTTTGATTCCGCAAACCAGGCTGTCGGCCAGGACTATTCTCGCTGGAACGACGTGTGGTTAACCTTGCGTGGGCAATATGGTGCTCGCAGCACGCCGCAAAACCCGAACGATCCGGAAAGTTCAGTGATGTACGTGGCCGCGCCGATCGTAGACAGCGGACGTATTATCGGAGTGCTTAGCGTCGGTAAACCGAATGCGGCGATGGCGCCGGTGATTAAACGCAGTGAACGGCGGATGCTGTGGGCCAGTGCCGTATTGCTGGGCATTGCCTTAGTGATTGGTATCGGGATGGTAGGGTGGATAAACCACTCCATTGCCCGGCTGACGCGCTATGCCGACTCCGTTACCGAGAATCGCCCCGTCCCGTTGCCTGATTTAGGCAGCAGCGAGCTACGTAAATTGGCGCAGGCGCTGGAAAGTATGCGTCTGAAGCTGGAGGGCAAAAACTACATTGAGCAGTATGTTTATGCATTAACGCATGAACTGAAAAGTCCACTGGCGGCCATTCGCGGCGCGGCAGAGATTTTGCGCGAAGGTCCGCCGCCGAACGTGGTTGCGCGCTTTAGCGATAATATTCTGACGCAAAATGCGCGTATGCAGACGTTGGTCGAAACCCTGTTACGCCAGGCGCGACTAGAGAATCGACAGGACATTACGTTGACGCCAGTGGCGGTAGATGCGCTGTTTGCTCAGCTCAAAGAGGCGCGCAGTGTACAACTGGCGGCAAAAAACATCACGCTTACAATTATGCCTTCATCACTTCGCGTCGCCGCCGATCCTGCGTTACTGGAGCAGGCATTGGGGAATTTGCTCGACAACGCTATCGACTTCACGCCACAGGACGGGACGATTACGCTGAGCGCGCATCAGCAGGATGAACGGGTCACGTTGCAGATAATCGACAGTGGCAGCGGGATCCCCGACTTCGCGTTGCCGCGTATTTTTGAGCGTTTCTATTCGCTGCCCCGTGAAAATGGGTACAAAAGCAGCGGTTTAGGACTGGCGTTTGTCAGCGAAGTGGCGCGACTGCACGAGGGGACGGTGACATTGTGCAACCGACCACAAGGTGGCGCACAGGCTTCGTTTACGCTTCACGGTCACTTCACATAACTTCAAATTCTCCGCACATAGCTGTTCTACCTTGCTGATATTGCAAAGGAGAACGCTATGTTTAAATCACCCCTGTTTTGGAAAATTGTCACCTTAGGTGGCGCCATACTGCTGCTGTTAATTCCGCTGACGATGGTCAGGGAGATCATCGTAGAGCGATCGGATTACCGCGATGAAGTCGAAGATGCTATTCGACAGAGCACCAGCGGGCCGCAAAAGGTGGTAGGACCGCTGATAGCCATTCCGGTAACGGAACTTTACACCTCACTGGAGGGTGGCAAAGAAATCCAGCGTAAGCGTAGCTATATCCATTTCTGGCTGCCGGAGTCGTTGGTAGTGGAGGGGAATCAGAACGTTGAAGCGCGTAAAATCGGTATTTATGAGGGCCAGGTCTGGCACAATGATGTTTCGGTGAAGGCTGAGTTTAACGCCGAACGGCTGAGCGATTTAAATCATCCTAATATCAGCATCGGCAAACCGTTTATTGTGGTTGGCGTGGGGGACGCGCGCGGGATTGGCGTGGTAAAAGCGCCGCAGGTTAATGGAACGTCGCTGGCCGTTGAGCCTGGAACCGGGCTGGATGGACGTGCGCAGGGGATCCACATTCCGCTACCCGATGCGAGCTGGGCTGAGCAAAATCTGAGCATGGCGTTGTCGCTCAATTTGAGCGGAACCGGCGATTTCTCCGTCGTTCCGGTTGGGCGTAACAGTGAAATGACCTTAACCAGCAACTGGCCGCATCCCAACTTTCTTGGGGACTTTCTCCCGGCCAAGCGCGAAATTAGCGCATCAGGATTCAAGGCTCACTGGCAAAGCAGCTGGTTTGCGAACAACCTCGGCGAGCGCTTTAACGACGAAAAAATTGGTTGGCTGGGCATGCCAGCGTTTAGCGTCGCTGTCGCCACACCTGCTGATCAGTATCAGTTAACGGACAGGGCAACAAAATATGCCATCCTGCTGATTGTGCTGACCTTTATGTCTTTCTTCGTACTCGAAAGCATGACCAATCTGCGCTTGCACCCGATGCAGTATCTGCTGGTGGGGCTATCGCTGGTAATGTTTTATCTGCTGCTGCTGGCACTGTCGGAACACATTGGTTTTACGGCAGCGTGGATGACGGCAAGTCTGGTGGGGGCGTTGATGAACGGCGTGTATCTGCAGGCGATATTGCAGGGCTGGCGGAACAGTATTTTGTTCACCGTGGCACTGTTGGGGCTGGATGGCGTGATGTGGGTGTTGCTTCGTTCACAGGATAGCGCTTTACTGCTGGGAACCGGCGTGCTGCTGCTCGCGTTGTGTGGGGTAATGTTCCTGACGCGTCATCTTGACTGGCACTCGCTGGCGCAGCCAAAACCAAAGCCAAAATCTACAGAACTTCCAGAGCCTCAGCCTGCGCAGAGCGACGAATTTCGCTTGTGGAAATAGGGCAGTAGGGAAATGAAAAACGGCGCATAAAGCGCCGTTTTTTTACCAGTGAGGATTGAATTAATCCTGCAGGTCGCCGCAGAAACGGTAGCCTTCACCGTGAATGGTGGCGATGATTTCTGGCGTATCCGGCGTTGATTCGAAATGTTTACGAATGCGGCGGATCGTCACGTCAACAGTACGGTCATGCGGCTTCAGTTCGCGACCGGTCATTTTTTTCAGCAATTCTGCGCGAGACTGGATTTTGCCCGGATTCTCACAGAAGTGAAGCATGGCACGGAATTCGCTGCGTGGCAGTTTATACTGCTCACCGTCAGGACCAATCAGAGAGCGGCTGTTGATGTCCAGCTCCCAGCCATTGAACTTGTAGCTTTCGACGCTACGGCGTTCTTCGCTGACAGTACCCAGGTTCATGGTACGGGACAGCAGGTTACGAGCACGGATAGTCAGTTCGCGCGGGTTAAACGGCTTGGTGATGTAATCATCTGCGCCGATTTCGAGGCCGAGAATTTTATCGACTTCATTATCACGGCCCGTCAGGAACATCAGCGCAACGTTAGCTTGTTCGCGAAGTTCGCGCGCTAACAGCAGGCCATTTTTCCCAGGCAGATTGATATCCATAATCACAAGGTTGATGTCATATTCAGAGAGAATCTGATGCATTTCCGCGCCATCTGTCGCTTCGAATACATCATAGCCTTCTGCTTCGAAAATGCTTTTCAACGTGTTGCGTGTTACTAACTCGTCTTCAACGATAAGAATGTGCGGGGTCTGCATGTTTGCTACCTAAATTGCCAACTAAATCGAAACAGGAAGTACAAAAGTCCCTGACCTGCCTGATGCATGCCGTAAATTAACATGATCGGCGTAACATGACTAAAGTACGTAATTGCGTTCTTGATGCACTTTCCATCAACGTCAACAACATCATTAGCTTGGTCGTGGGTAGTTTCCCTCTGGACCCGACAGTGTCAAAAACGGCTGTCATCCTAACCATTTTAACAGCAACATAACAGGCTAAGACATGCCGGACACCCAATAAAACTACGCTTCGTTGACATATATCAAGTTCAATTGTAGCACGTTAACAGTTTGATGAAATCAACGTATCCAAATGTTTGCTTTCATCACAAAATTGCAATATTACAACTAGTTGCACGAGCAAATTAATAAATGTAATGAATCCAACCAGAGCGATCCATTTTAATTTAAATTATCATGGATAAACAGAGGGATATACAACTTTTGTTAACATAAAAAGTAATAGTACACTCGGGAAATAGTTTAGCATTTTTTAATGGATACGAAATGCTTTTTCACTGATTTCTGTTAAAAATATGTAAATTCGCACTGCGTAATATGTTGAAGCACATCACATTATTTCTTGCAGACAGGCCAAAAAGAGTATCGAAATGCGTTTAACAATTATTCTGGTTGCCCCCGCCAGAGCGGAAAATATTGGTGCGGCAGCCCGTGCTATGAAGACCGTGGGATTCACCCAATTGCGCATCGTTGACAGCGAAGCCCACCTGGAGCCCGCTACGCGATGGGTTGCGCATGGTTCTGGCGATATTATTGATAATATTGACGTTTTTTCAACGTTAGCAGAGGCGCTTCACGACGTCGATTTTACCGTTGCCACCACTGCGCGTAGTCGGGCGAAGTTCCATTATTACGCCACGCCAGTCGAACTGGTTCCTCTGCTGCAGGAAAAATCAACGTGGATGGATCACGCCGCGCTGGTTTTTGGTCGTGAAGATTCAGGACTGACCAATGAAGAATTGGCTCTGGCGGACGTGCTCACCGGTGTACCTATGGTGGCTGACTATCCTTCACTCAATTTGGGGCAGGCGGTGATGGTGTATTGCTATCAATTAGCAGGTTTAATACAACAACCAGCCAAAAACATTGAGGTGACGGATGAGCTTCAGCTACAGGCATTGCGTGCGCGCGTTTTGCGTTTATTAGCCACGCTGAACGTTTCTGACGACATCAAATTGACGGATTGGTTGCAACAGCGAATGGGTCTGTTAGGGCAGCGAGATACGGCAATGTTGCACCGTTTTTTACATGATATAGAAAAAAGCATCACAAAATAAAGTATTGACCTGCTTTTTCCAGGTAGTGTTTTGTTCTGGATTCAAGTAGGGGCGACATACTGTATTGGTCGAAACTAAAAGGGCAAGCAGTCGCTCGTGAACAAGTTTCGGAATGTGACCAATTTAAAAATTTATTGACTTAGGCCAGCAGATACTTTAACCCTAAAAGAATACAGGACAGATAATAAATAATTACAGAGCACACAACATCATGAAACGCATCAGCATCACCATTACCACAACCATCACCATTACCACAGGTAACGGTGCGGGCTGACGCGTACAGGAAACACAAGAAAAAGCCCGCACCTAAACAGTGCGGGCTTTTTTTTTCGATCAAAGGCAATGAGGTAAACCCATGCGAGTGTTGAAGTTCGGCGGTACATCAGTGGCAAATGCAGAACGCTTTCTGCGGGTTGCCGATATTCTGGAAAGCAATGCCAGACAGGGGCAGGTCGCGACCGTTCTTTCTGCCCCCGCAAAAATTACCAACCATCTGGTGGCGATGATTGAAAAGACCATCGGTGGTCAGGATGCTTTAGCCAATATCAGCGACGCCGAACGCATTTTCTCTGAGCTGTTGGTGGGGCTTGCCGCCGCGCAACCGGGTTTCCCGCAGGCGCAGCTCAAAGCCTTTGTTGAACAAGAGTTTGCCCAGATTAAGCACGTCCTGCACGGTATCAGCCTGCTGGGTCAGTGCCCGGACAGCATCAATGCCGCGCTTATTTGCCGTGGTGAAAAAATGTCGATCGCCATCATGGCTGGCCTGCTGGAAGCCCGCGGGCACAACGTGACGGTCATCGACCCGGTAGAGAAATTGCTGGCGGTGGGTCATTACCTCGAATCTACCGTTGATATCGCCGAATCTACGCGCCGTATTGCCGCCAGCCGTATTCCTGCGGACCATATGGTTCTGATGGCAGGATTTACCGCCGGGAATGAGAAAGGTGAGTTAGTTGTGCTGGGGCGTAATGGCTCTGACTACTCTGCCGCCGTACTGGCTGCCTGTTTGCGCGCCGATTGTTGTGAGATCTGGACCGACGTCGACGGCGTATATACCTGCGATCCGCGTCAGGTACCCGACGCCCGACTGCTGAAGTCGATGTCTTATCAGGAAGCGATGGAGCTTTCTTACTTTGGCGCTAAAGTGCTGCACCCGCGCACCATTACCCCTATTGCCCAGTTCCAGATCCCATGCCTGATTAAAAATACCGGCAATCCACAAGCGCCCGGCACGCTTATCGGTGCCAGCAGTGATGATGACGATTTGCCGGTCAAAGGGATTTCTAACCTCAATAACATGGCGATGTTTAGCGTCTCCGGCCCTGGGATGAAAGGCATGGTGGGGATGGCAGCGCGCGTTTTTGCCGTGATGTCGCGCGCGGGCATCTCGGTGGTGCTGATCACCCAATCCTCTTCTGAATACAGCATCAGCTTCTGCGTCCCGCAGGGCGACTGCGCGCGGGCGCAACGGGCCATGCAGGATGAGTTCTATCTCGAACTGAAAGAAGGCTTGCTGGAGCCGCTGGCGGTGACTGAGCGTCTGGCTATCATCTCGGTCGTTGGCGATGGTATGCGCACGCTGCGTGGCATCTCGGCGAAATTTTTTGCCGCGCTGGCTCGTGCGAACATCAATATCGTGGCAATCGCCCAGGGCTCGTCTGAGCGTTCTATTTCGGTGGTGGTGAACAACGACGATACGACTACTGGCGTGCGTGTGACCCATCAGATGCTGTTCAACACCGACCAGGTGATTGAAGTATTTGTCATTGGCGTTGGCGGCGTGGGCGGTGCGCTGCTGGAGCAGCTTAAACGTCAGCAAACCTGGCTTAAAAAGAAGCATATCGATCTGCGCGTGTGCGGCGTGGCGAACTCGAAGGCCCTGCTGACCAACGTCCATGGTCTGAATCTGGAAAACTGGCAGTCGGAGCTGGAAAGCGCGAAAGAGCCTTTCAACCTGGGGCGCTTAATTCGCCTGGTGAAAGAATATCATCTGCTCAATCCGGTGATTGTCGACTGTACGTCAAGTCAGGCGGTCGCGGATCAGTATGCGGATTTCCTGCGCGAAGGCTTCCATGTGGTTACGCCGAACAAAAAGGCCAATACGTCTTCAATGGATTACTACCATCAGCTGCGTTTTGCTGCGGCGAAGTCTCGTCGTAAATTCTTGTACGACACCAACGTAGGCGCGGGCTTACCGGTAATTGAGAACCTGCAAAATCTGCTCAGCGCGGGCGATGAACTGCAACGTTTCTCCGGCATTCTTTCTGGTTCGCTGTCGTTTATTTTCGGCAAGCTGGATGAAGGCATGAGCTTCTCCCAGGCCACCACTATGGCGCGTGAACTGGGCTATACCGAACCCGATCCGCGTGACGATCTTTCCGGCACGGATGTGGCGCGTAAACTGCTGATCCTGGCCCGTGAAACCGGTCGTGAGCTGGAGCTTTCTGACATTGTCATTGAGCCGGTCCTGCCAAAAGAGTTTGATGATTCCGGTGATGTTTCCGCGTTTATGGCGAAATTGTCGCAGCTGGATGACGCCTTTGCCGCGCGTGTGGCGCAAGCCCGTGATGAGGGGAAAGTATTACGCTATGTTGGCAATATTGAAGAGGACGGTGTCTGTCGCGTTAAAATAGAGGCAGTAGACGGCAACGATCCGCTGTTCAAAGTGAAAAACGGTGAAAACGCGTTGGCGTTTTACAGCCACTATTATCAGCCGCTACCGTTGGTTCTGCGCGGATACGGCGCGGGTAACGACGTGACGGCGGCGGGTGTATTTGCCGACCTGCTACGCACCCTTTCATGGAAGTTAGGAGTCTGACATGGTGACAGTTTATGCCCCGGCTTCCAGCGCCAATATGAGCGTCGGGTTTGATGTGCTCGGTGCCGCGGTAACCCCGGTGGACGGTTCGCTGTTAGGCGATGTGGTATCCGTTGAGGCGGCTGACGATTTCAGCCTCAACAACCTCGGTCGCTTTGCCAACAAGCTGCCACCTGAGCCGCGAGAAAATATTGTCTACCAGTGCTGGGAGCGATTCTGTCAGGAGCTGGGTAAAAGCGTTCCGGTGGCGATGACGCTGGAAAAAAATATGCCGATTGGCTCCGGGTTAGGCTCCAGCGCGTGTTCCGTTGTGGCGGCGCTGGTCGCCATGAACGAGCATTGCGGTAAACCGCTCAACGATACGCGCCTGTTGGCGATAATGGGTGAGCTGGAAGGGCGTATCTCCGGCAGTATTCATTACGATAACGTCGCCCCGTGCTTTTTGGGCGGTATGCAGTTAATGATCGAAGAAAACGGCATTATCAGCCAGCAGGTGCCAGGCTTTGATGAGTGGCTGTGGGTACTCGCGTATCCGGGGATTAAAGTGTCAACGGCAGAAGCGCGGGCGATTTTACCTGCGCAGTATCGCCGCCAGGACTGTATCGCCCACGGGCGGCATCTGGCTGGGTTTATCCATGCCTGCTATTCCCGTCAGCCAGGGCTTGCCGCGAAGCTGATGAAAGATGTCATTGCTGAGCCGTACCGTACCCGCTTGCTGCCAGGCTTTAGCCAGGCGCGTCAGGCGGTAGCGGAAATCGGGGCGCTGGCCAGCGGCATCTCCGGGTCGGGGCCGACGCTGTTCGCTTTGTGTGATAAGCCGGATACGGCGCAGCGTGTAGCAGACTGGCTGGGTAAAAATTATCTGCAAAATCAGGAAGGCTTTGTTCATATTTGCCGGTTGGACACGGCGGGCGCACGGGTACTGGGATAATCAATGAAACTGTATAATCTGAAAGATCACAACGAACAGGTCAGCTTTGCGCAGGCCGTCACGCAAGGGCTTGGCAAGAATCAGGGATTGTTTTTTCCGCACGATTTGCCGGAATTCAATCTGTCAGAAGTCGATGAGATGTTGAACCTGGATTTCGTTAGCCGCAGCGCGAAGATCCTTTCCGCATTTATCGGTGATGAAATCCCACAGGAGATTCTGGAACAGCGCGTGCGTGCGGCGTTTGCCTTCCCGGCGCCGGTTGCTCAGGTTGCCGCGGATATCGGCTGTCTGGAGCTGTTCCACGGCCCAACGCTTGCATTTAAAGACTTTGGCGGGCGCTTTATGGCGCAGATGCTGACGCATATCAGTGGCGACAAACCGGTCACTATTCTGACGGCGACCTCTGGAGACACGGGTGCGGCAGTCGCACATGCCTTTTATGGCCTGAAAAATGTGCGCGTGGTGATCCTTTATCCGAACGGCAAGATTAGCCCATTACAGGAAAAACTGTTCTGTACACTGGGTGGCAATATTGAAACCGTGGCGATTGATGGCGATTTTGATGCCTGCCAGGCGCTGGTGAAACAGGCGTTTGATGACGAAGAGCTGAAGGTCGCTTTGGGGCTGAATTCGGCTAACTCAATTAACATCAGCCGTCTGCTGGCGCAAATCTGTTACTACTTTGAGGCCGTGGCTCAACTGCCGCAAGAGGCGCGTAATCAGCTGGTTATTTCCGTTCCCAGCGGCAACTTTGGCGATCTGACCGCCGGGCTGCTGGCAAAATCACTGGGCTTGCCGGTGAAGCGTTTTATCGCGGCGACTAACGTTAACGATACGGTTCCGCGCTTTCTTGCACAAGGTGAGTGGGCGCCGAAAGCGACTCAGGCGACGTTGTCGAATGCGATGGATGTCAGCCAGCCGAATAACTGGCCGCGTGTGGAAGAACTGTTCCGCCGTAAAATCTGGCGTCTGAATGAGCTGGGTTATGCCGCTGTTGACGATGCCACTACTCAGGACACAATGCGTGAGCTGCATGAGATGGGGTACACCTCAGAACCGCATGCGGCGGTGGCTTACCGTGCGCTGCGTGACCAACTGAATCCGGGCGAGTACGGCCTGTTCCTCGGTACTGCGCATCCGGCCAAGTTTAAAGAAAGCGTTGAAGAGATTCTTGACCTGACGCTGGCTCTGCCAAAAGCGCTGGCGGAACGCGCGAACCTGCCGCTGCTTTCTCATCACCTGCCTGCTGATTTTGCTGAACTGCGTAAGTTGATGATGACCCGCGGTTAACAGTAGTGCCCGCTGGCGCTTTGCTTAGCGGGCCTACAAAACCTGTCTGCCGGATAGGGGGCGTCGCCATTGGGCCTTTTTACTACTGCTCCTGGCGTTTAAACACCAGTTCGCCATTTCCTGACGCTTCTTCATCAAAGAAATAGCCTTCGCTGTTAAATGCGGTCAGCTGTTCTGGCTGCGTTAAGCGGTTCTCAATAATGTAACGACTCATCAGGCCGCGCGCTTTTTTGGCATAGAAGCTGATGACTTTGAACTTGCCGTTCTTCTCGTCGAGGAAGACCGGTTTGATAAGCTCCGCATTGAGCTTTTTCGGCTTCACGGATTTAAAATACTCATCCGAGGCGAGGTTAATCACCACGTTGTCGCCTTGCGCTTCCAGCGCTTCGTTAAGTTTATCGGTGATGGTATCTTCCCAGAACTGGTAGAGATCTTTCCCTTTCGCATTGGCCAGACGAATACCCATCTCCAGACGGTAAGGCTGCATCAAATCCAGCGGACGCAACACGCCGTACAGCCCGGACAACATCCGTAAATGCTGTTGAGCGAAGTCGAAATCCGCTTCGCTGAAGGTTTCAGCCTGCAGTCCGGTATACACGTCACCTTTAAACGCCAGAATGGCCTGGCGCGCGTTTTCCGGCGTGAAATCAGGCTGCCAGTCATGGAAACGCGTGGCGTTCAAATCCGCCAGCTTGTCGCTAATTCCCATCAGCTTGCCAATTTGCGGAGCAGAGAGTTGGCGCGCGATGTGAATAAGCTGCTGAGAGTGATCCAGCAGTTCGGGCAATGTATGACGTGTCGTTGCCAGCGGACTTTGGTAGTCGAGCGTTTTTGCAGGTGAAATCAGAATCAGCATATCCAGTCCTTGCAGGAAATTTACTGCGACTTTAGCAAAAAAAACGACAGAATTGATCGATGGTTGCGATTGCCGCGCTATCCGCGCGGCGTCTCATCCCAGCTTTCGGGCGCAAGTTGTTGTCTGATATCAGGATAACGGCGTGGATCGAATTCCGGGCGCACCCCGAGTTTGCGTTGGCGTAGATAGTCGCAGGCGAGAGTCTGCACAACCGGTGAAAGCAGCAGAATCGCCGTCAGATTAGTGATGGCCATACATGCCATGATGATGTCGGCAAGCTGCCAGACCAGCGGAAGGCTGACTAACGTTCCGCCGATAACGGTACTCACGGTGGCGATCCGTAATAGCCAGATGACGCGGATATTGTCCAGCTTCAGGAAAACGAGGTTGTTTTCCGCATAGATGTAGTTGGCGACGATAGAGCTAAAGGCAAACAGAATCACAATTAACGCCACGAATCCGGCCCCCCATTCTCCCGTCACTGAAACCATCGCGTTCTGGAGTAACTGGATACCTTCCATCGGTACATAACTGGCACCATTACCCGCCAACAGAACAATCATCGCGCTGGCCGTACAGAGAATCAGCGTATCACCTACTACTCCGATCATTTGCACAATGCCTTGTGCCGCAGGATGCGGAGGCCAGGATGCTGCCGACGCGGCCGCGTTCGGAGTTGATCCCATTCCGGCCTCATTAGAAAACATACCGCGTAGAAAGCCGCTGGCAATGGCCTGGCTTAGCGTATACCCGGCGGCACCGGCCGCAGCTTCCTGCCAGCCAAAGGCACTTTTTATAATGGTCATGATAATGCCGGGGATTTGCCCGAAATGCCAAAGACAGATAATGATGCTGCAACCGACCCACAACAGAGCCATCATCGGAACGAACCATTGCATCAGGCGGGCAACGCCTTTAATGCCGCCAACGATTGCCAATAATGACGCTATTGCCAGTGCGATACCGGTGAAAAGGGGAGGGATATCAAAAGCAAAAGCCAGCGCATGAGAGACCGAATTTGCCTGAACGCTGTTAAAAATCAGACCATAGGCAACGAGTAGAAAGATGGCAAAAAGAACGCCCATCCAGCGCATGCCCAGCCCACGCGCCATATACCACGCAGGACCGCCGCGAAACTGTCCCTTGCTGTCGCGCTCTTTATACAGTTGGGCAAGAGAGCTCTCAGCAAATGACGTTGCCATACCAATAATCGCCGAGACCCACATCCAGAAAACGGCTCCCGCGCCGCCAGCGGCAATCGCCAACGCCACGCCCGCCAGATTTCCGCTACCGATACGAGCGGCAAGACTGGTGCACAAAGCCTGAAAGGAAGTTAAACCGCCCGGCTGCGGGCTGATGCTGTTTTTGAGACTTTTGCCAAACTGGCGAATGTAGCGAAACTGAATGAACCCTGTACGCCAGGTGAACCAACATCCTGCGCCAAGCAGGAGGTAGATCATCACCGAGCCCCAGAGTATTTCATTAATAAATGAGAAAAAATCAGGCATTAACATCCCTCTTGTTGATGCCGGTAAGCGCGAATATTCCCGTGTAAGCGCTACCAATAATCGACCAGTATATACCTTATAAGGTGATTGATTGCGTGAGTTTATCATAACAATCGTTATATCCCTTAATTGCGCATGTCAGGCTTTGAGATGCGTAATCAGGGCTGAGCGGCTGGCCGGACAATCCAGGCGGTTGCGCTGAGGGTGCGTCGTGCTATCATCAGGGAAGATCGGTTACATCCCCCTAACAAGCTGTTTAAAGAGAATCGCTATCATGACGGACAAATTGACCTCCCTTCGTCAGTTCACCACAGTAGTGGCCGACACTGGAGACATCGCGGCAATGAAGCTGTATCAGCCTCAGGATGCCACAACTAACCCTTCTCTCATTCTTAACGCAGCGCAGATCCCGGAATACCGCAAGCTGATTGATGACGCTGTAGCCTGGGCTAAGCAGCAGAGCAACGACCGTGCGCAGCAGGTCGTCGACGCGACCGACAAACTGGCAGTAAATATCGGTCTGGAAATCCTGAAACTGGTCCCAGGTCGTATCTCCACTGAAGTTGACGCTCGTCTGTCCTACGACACTGACGCGTCCATCGCTAAAGCAAAACGCCTGATCAAAATGTACAACGATGCTGGCATCAGCAACGATCGCATCCTGATTAAACTGGCTTCCACCTGGCAGGGCATCCGTGCCGCTGAGCAACTGGAAAAAGAAGGCATCAACTGTAACCTGACTCTGCTGTTCTCCTTCGCGCAGGCGCGGGCATGTGCAGAAGCTGGCGTATATCTGATTTCTCCGTTCGTTGGCCGTATTCTTGACTGGTACAAAGCCAATACCGACAAGAAAGAGTATGCACCGGCAGAAGATCCGGGTGTGGTCTCCGTAACGGAAATCTACGAGTACTACAAACAGCACGGTTACGAAACCGTAGTTATGGGTGCGAGCTTCCGTAACATCGGCGAAATCATTGAGCTGGCAGGCTGCGATCGTCTGACGATTGCGCCGGCACTGCTGAAAGAACTGGCGGAAAGTGAAGGCGCTATCGAACGTAAACTGTCCTTCTCCGGCGAAGTGAAAGCACGCCCTGCACGCATCACCGAAGCTGAGTTCCTGTGGCAGCACAACCAGGATCCGATGGCAGTAGACAAACTGGCGGACGGTATCCGTAAGTTTGCTGTAGACCAGGGTAAACTGGAAAAAATGATCGGCGATCTGCTGTAATCATTAGTGCGTGGCCCTGATATGGGTCACGCTACCTCTTCTGAAACCTGTCTGTCCTTCCCTTCGCAGTGTATCATTCTGTTTAACGAGACTGTTTAAAACGGAATAATCATGAATACTTTACGCATTGGCCTGGTTTCCATTTCTGACCGTGCTTCCAGCGGCGTTTATCAGGATAAAGGTATCCCGGCTCTTGAAGAGTGGCTGGCGTCTGCCCTTACCACCCCTTTTGAGCTGCAAACGCGATTGATCCCGGATGAACAGGCGATCATCGAACAGACCTTATGTGAATTGGTTGACGAAATGAGCTGTCATCTGGTGCTGACTACCGGCGGAACGGGTCCGGCCCGTCGTGACGTAACGCCTGATGCGACGCTTGCCGTAGCCGACCGTCAGATGCCGGGCTTTGGTGAGCAGATGCGCCAGATAAGCCTGCACTTTGTGCCAACGGCGATTCTCTCGCGTCAGGTTGGTGTGATTCGCAAGCAGGCGTTGATCCTGAATCTGCCCGGGCAGCCAAAATCGATCAAAGAGACGCTGGAAGGCGTGAAAGGTGCCGACGGTAAGGTTATCGTGCCGGGTATTTTTGCAAGTGTACCGTATTGTATACAGCTATTGGACGGGCCGTATGTGGAAACCGCACCGGCTGTTGTAGCATCTTTTCGTCCAAAAAGCGCAATGCGCGATACAAAAGCCTGAAAATAGCCCGATCGTGACATAAGTGGTAATGACAGTGGAGTATTGAATTGTTTACGATATAGTAATTTTTGCTTTACATATATCAACAAACAGACTCAATTACTTCACTGACTCATGGTTTGCTATGTCCCAACACACTCGACCGCTGAATCGCCAGGATTATAAAACCCTTACGCTTGCTGCCCTTGGTGGCGCGCTTGAGTTTTATGATTTCATTATCTTTGTCTTCTTCGCCGCTGTTGTTGGCGAGCTCTTCTTCCCCGCAGACATTCCTGAATGGCTACGTCAGGTGCAAACCTTCGGTATTTTTGCCGCCGGATATCTGGCGCGTCCGCTAGGGGGCATCATCATGGCGCACTTTGGCGATTTGGTCGGGCGCAAGAAAATGTTTACCTTGAGCATTTTGCTGATGGCGATACCGACGCTGGCGATTGGTCTGTTGCCTACTTACGCCTCAATGGGCATCCTCGCGCCGCTGCTGTTACTGCTAATGCGTATTTTGCAAGGCGCTGCCATCGGTGGGGAAGTACCGGGTGCGTGGGTGTTCGTGGCGGAGCATGTACCGGAACGTCGTATCGGCATTGCCTGCGGAACGCTGACCGCAGGCCTGACGGTGGGAATTCTGTTGGGGTCGGTGGTTGCGACGCTGGTGAATACCAGCCTGACGCAGCAGGCGGTGCATGACTACGGCTGGCGTATACCTTTCCTGCTGGGGGGCGTGTTTGGGCTGGTGGCGATGTACCTGCGCCGCTGGCTGCAGGAGACCCCGATATTTCTCGAAATGCAGCAGCGTAAAGCCCTGGCGCAAGAGCTACCGGTGAAGTCAGTGGTGAGCAAACATAAAAAAGCAGTGGTCATTTCAATGCTGCTGACCTGGCTGCTATCGGCCGGGATTGTGGTGGTGATCCTGATGTCGCCAGTCTGGTTGCAGAAGCAGTATGGCTTTGCGCCGGCACTAACGTTACAAGCCAATAGCATCGCTACCATTATGCTGTGCCTTGGTTGTCTGCTGGCCGGGTTTATTGTCGACCGGGTCGGCGCCAGCAAAACCTTTATTGTCGGCAGCCTGCTGCTGGCCTGTTCAAGCTGGTTTTTCTATCACCTGACCGGCAGCTATCCCCAGCACTTGTTCCTGTTATACGGGCTGGTGGGGTTGTGCGTTGGCGTGGTGGGAGCAGTGCCTTATGTGATGGTGCGAGCGTTTCCGGCAGAAGTTCGCTTTACCGGAATATCCTTTTCTTACAACGTGTCGTACGCCATTTTTGGTGGTATGACGCCAATCGCTGTCACGATGTTAATGAGCGTGTCGCCAATGGCTCCAGCCTGGTATGTGCTGGCGTTATCGCTGGTAGGACTAGGTTTGGGGATTTGGCTGCGACAGGATCTTTATCATCGCGATTCGAGCGTACAGGCAGAGTTACAGCGCTTGTAAGGAATATCCCCCCGTCAGGGGGGGATTGTGTCAGATTAGTGCGCTTCACCAATCGGCAGGATGGTACGGCCAAACTGTTCGTTCAGCACTTCACCCATCGCCAGGTAAATGGCGCTTGCGCCACACACTAAGCCTACCCAGCCTGCAACGTGAATGATCGCTTCGTTACCCACAATGTTGCCAACGGCCAGCAGGGCGAACAGCACAGTCAGGCTCAGGAACACGAACTGCAGCATGCGTGCGGCTTTCAGCGTACCGAAGAACATGAACAGAGTGAACACGCCCCACAGACCGAGGTAAGCGCCCAGGAACTGACCATTAGTTGCATCCGCCAGGCCCATTTTCGGCATCAGCAGGATCGCAACCAGCGTCAGCCAGAACGAACCGTAGGAGGTAAAGGCGGTTAAACCGAAGGTGTTGCCTTTTTTATATTCCAGCAGTCCGGCAAAAATTTGCGCGATACCGCCGTAGAAAATGCCCATCGCCAGAATAATAACGTCCAGAGCGAAGAAACCCGCGTTGTGCAGGTTAAGCAGAATGGTGGTCATGCCAAAGCCCATCAGGCCCAGCGGTGCCGGATTAGCCAACTTAGTGTTGCCCATAATTCCTCAAAATCATCATTGATTGAATGGTGAAATAGTTTCCCCGAATAACGATCGCTGTCTTCGGGGCGCGGCATGATAATCAGGGGAGAGGACACTGTCTATGATCTAACGAAGGGAAAATGAATTATTTTCCCTGTGATGAGCATCACGCTTGCGCGTGGTTGAGCATTCTGCGCAGGCTAAGCTGACTGGAGAACAGGTGAGATACACCTGTTACCAGATGGCAATCCTGCATTAAAAGCGGTAAAAGTTCCTCCAGTTCAGAGATTGTTCAATGTCGAAGGTGGACATCTCTTAGCTGGCTGGCGGAAAGGGTTAACACGGATTTCATGAAATTTCTCTTTGACGGCTGCAAAAGTGTGTGGCTTCAGACCATATTACCGTGGTCATAAAAACAATTCATGCTCGTAATCTTTTCTTTTTATTACAATTTTTACGTGAATTATTTTTCTAATTTAATTGGCTGTATGTATTAATTCTGATTGGTGACTATTCATTTTTCTCTCTTTTTGCCTTTTTTCTGCGAATTTATTGTCACAAGGCTAAAAAAAATTTTCATGCCCCCCTTGATGACGTGGGTTACGACCCCATCTTGTAGACAACCGCAGTGGTGAGTCTGAAAAAAAACGATTCAAGGTAGTTGAAACCGCACGTTTCGTCCTTATTACAGATTCACAACCACATGATGACCGAATTTTTAGTGGAGACGTTTAGATGGGTAAAATTATTGGTATCGACCTGGGTACTACCAACTCTTGTGTAGCGATTATGGATGGCACTACTGCACGTGTGCTGGAGAACGCCGAGGGCGATCGCACCACGCCTTCTATCATTGCTTATACCCAGGATGGTGAAACTCTGGTTGGTCAGCCGGCTAAACGTCAGGCAGTGACAAACCCGCAAAACACCCTGTTTGCGATTAAACGCCTGATTGGCCGCCGCTTCCAGGACGAAGAAGTGCAGCGTGATGAAGCCATCATGCCGTACAAAATCATCGGTGCTGACAACGGTGATGCATGGATTGACGTAAAAGGTCAGAAAATGGCACCGCCGCAGATTTCTGCTGAAGTGCTGAAAAAAATGAAGAAAACGGCTGAAGATTACCTGGGTGAACCGGTAACTGAAGCAGTTATCACCGTACCTGCATATTTTAACGATGCTCAGCGTCAGGCAACCAAAGACGCCGGCCGTATCGCAGGTCTGGAAGTAAAACGTATCATCAACGAACCCACCGCAGCTGCACTGGCTTACGGTCTGGATAAAGAAGTCGGCAACCGTACTATCGCGGTTTATGACCTGGGTGGTGGTACTTTCGATATCTCTATTATTGAAATCGACGAAGTTGACGGTGAAAAAACCTTCGAAGTTCTGGCAACCAACGGTGATACCCACCTGGGTGGTGAAGACTTCGATAGCCGTATGATCAACTACCTGGTTGACGAATTTAAGAAAGATCAGGGTATCGACCTGCGTAACGACCCGCTGGCGATGCAGCGTCTGAAAGAAGCCGCTGAGAAAGCGAAGATTGAGCTGTCTTCCGCTCAGCAGACCGACGTGAACCTGCCGTACATCACTGCAGACGCGACTGGTCCGAAACACATGAACATCAAAGTGACCCGTGCGAAACTGGAAAGCCTGGTTGAAGATCTGGTTAACCGTTCTATCGAGCCGCTGAAAGTTGCTCTGCAGGATGCCGGCCTGTCTGTTTCTGATATCAACGACGTTATTCTCGTTGGTGGTCAGACGCGTATGCCGATGGTTCAGAAGAAAGTCGCTGAGTTCTTCGGTAAAGAGCCGCGTAAAGACGTTAACCCGGACGAAGCCGTAGCAATCGGTGCAGCTGTTCAGGGTGGTGTATTGACCGGTGAGGTTAAAGACGTGCTGCTGCTGGACGTTACCCCGCTGTCTCTGGGTATCGAAACCATGGGCGGCGTAATGACGCCACTGATCGCGAAAAACACTACCATCCCGACCAAGCACAGTCAGGTGTTCTCTACCGCTGAAGACAACCAGTCTGCGGTAACCATCCACGTGCTGCAGGGTGAACGTAAACGTGCCGCTGATAACAAAGATCTGGGTCAGTTTAACCTGGATGGCATCAGCCCGGCTCCGCGCGGTATGCCGCAGATCGAAGTAACCTTCGATATCGATGCCGACGGTATCCTGCACGTTTCCGCGAAAGACAAAAACAGCGGTAAAGAGCAGAAGATCACCATCAAGGCTTCTTCTGGTCTGAACGAAGAAGAAATTCAGAAAATGGTTCGCGAAGCAGAAGCGAACGCAGAATCTGACCGTAAGTTTGAAGAGCTGGTTCAGACCCGCAACCAGGGTGACCATCTGCTGCACAGCACTCGCAAGCAGGTTGAAGAAGCAGGCGACAAACTGCCGGCTGATGACAAAACTGCCATCGAGTCTGCACTGAGCGCGCTGGAAACTTCTCTGAAAGGCGAAGACAAAGCGGATATCGAAGCGAAAATGCAGGCGCTGGCACAGGTTTCCCAGAAACTGATGGAAATCGCTCAGCAGCAGCACGCACAGCAGCAGGCTGGCGCAGCAGGTGCTGATGCTTCTGCAAACAACGCGAAAGATGACGACGTTGTCGACGCTGAGTTTGAAGAAGTGAAAGACAAAAAATAATCGCCCTTTGAACGGGTAATTACTGGCACGGGCGAAGAGGTTTCCTCTCCGCCCGTGCACGCATGTTAGGGGCAGATAAAAAGAGATGGCTAAGCAAGACTATTACGAGATTTTAGGCGTTTCCAAATCAGCGGAAGAGCGTGAAATCAAAAAGGCCTATAAGCGCCTGGCCATGAAATATCACCCAGACCGCAATCAGGGTGATAAAGAGGCCGAAGCCAAGTTTAAAGAGATCAAAGAAGCATACGAGATCCTCACCGATGCGCAAAAACGTGCGGCTTACGATCAGTACGGTCATGCAGCGTTTGAGCAAGGCGGTATGGGCGGCGGCGGCGGTTTTGGCGGCGGGGCTGACTTCAGCGATATCTTTGGTGACGTGTTTGGCGATATCTTTGGCGGCGGTCGTGGTCGTCAGCGCGCCTCACGTGGTGCTGATTTACGTTACAACATGGATCTCACTCTGGAAGAAGCCGTGCGTGGCGTCACCAAAGAGATCCGTATTCCGACGCTGGAAGAGTGTGATGTTTGCCACGGCAGTGGTGCAAAGGCGGGCACGCAACCGCAAACTTGTCCAACCTGTCACGGTTCTGGTCAGGTGCAGATGCGTCAGGGCTTTTTTGCTGTACAGCAGACCTGTCCACACTGTCAGGGCCGCGGTACGTTAATTAAAGACCCATGCAGCAAATGCCACGGTCATGGTCGTGTAGAGAAGAGCAAAACGCTGTCCGTTAAGATCCCAGCAGGGGTTGATACTGGCGATCGTATTCGTTTAGCGGGTGAAGGTGAAGCCGGTGAACATGGCGCGCCAGCAGGCGATTTGTACGTTCAGGTGCAGGTAAAACAGCACCCCATTTTCGAACGTGAAGGCAATAACCTGTACTGCGAAGTGCCGATTAACTTTGCGATGGCAGCGCTGGGCGGCGAAATTGAAGTCCCGACGCTGGATGGTCGCGTGAAGTTAAAAATCCCGGGCGAAACGCAGACCGGCAAACTGTTCCGCATGCGTGGTAAAGGCGTTAAGTCTGTACGCGGCGGCGCACAGGGCGATCTGCTGTGTCGTGTGGTGGTTGAAACCCCGGTGGGCCTCAACGATAAGCAGAAGCAGTTGCTGAAAGATTTGCAGGACAGCTTTGGCGGCCCGACCGGTGAGCAAAACAGTCCGCGCTCTAAAAGCTTCTTTGACGGTGTGAAGAAATTTTTTGACGATTTGACGCGCTAATTCTCGACTCAATAATCTTTGATAAAAAGCCTGGGACTGGAAAGTTCCAGGCTTTTTTATTTCTGTTTTCCGTTCAAAAAATCTTGAACGACTTTACTCTAATAGATCGTTAAAACCGATTTATTCATCATGAATAATCTAATTTTAACGAGCTTTTAGAAGGTGTAAGATAGTATTTACGAAGTATTCACCCAAAAGAGAGAATAAAAGTGAAACATCTGCATCGTTTTTTTAGTAGTGACGCCTCGGGGGGCATCATTCTGATCATCGCTGCCGTGGTTGCTATGCTGATGGCAAATATCGGCGTTACCAGTGGATGGTACCACGCCTTTCTGGAAACGCCTGTTCAACTGCGGGTTGGCGCGCTTGAGATCAACAAAAATATGCTGCTGTGGATCAATGACGCGTTGATGGCGGTGTTCTTCCTGTTGATTGGTCTGGAAGTGAAGCGTGAGTTAATGCAAGGTTCGCTGGCCAGTCTGCGCCAGGCGGCGTTTCCGATCATTGCCGCTATCGGGGGCATGATTGTCCCGGCGCTGCTGTATCTGGCATTCAACTATGCTGACCCTATCACCCGTGAGGGTTGGGCGATCCCGGCGGCAACGGATATCGCTTTTGCATTAGGCGTGCTGGCGCTGTTGGGCAGTCGTGTTCCGCTGGCGTTGAAAATCTTCCTGATGGCGCTGGCGATAATTGATGACCTGGGCGCTATTGTGATCATCGCGTTGTTTTACACCAGCGATCTCTCGCTGCTGTCACTGGGCGTCGCCGCGTGCGCGATCCTTGTCCTGGCAGCATTGAATCTGTGCGGTGTAAGACGCACCGGTATTTATATTCTGGTTGGCGTAGTGCTGTGGACGGCTGTTCTGAAGTCCGGCGTACACGCAACGCTGGCGGGCGTGATCGTCGGTTTCTTCATTCCATTGAAGGAAAAACACGGGCGTTCACCGGCGAAGCGTCTGGAGCATGTTCTGCACCCGTGGGTGGCATACCTGATCCTACCGTTGTTTGCCTTCGCTAACGCGGGCGTTTCACTGCAGGGCGTTACCATTGATGGACTAACCTCGGTATTACCGCTGGGGATCATTGCTGGCCTGTTAATTGGGAAACCATTGGGTATCAGCCTCTTTTGCTGGCTGGCGTTACGCCTCAGGATGGCGCAATTGCCGGAGGGAACGAATTTCCAGCAAATTATGGCGGTCGGCATTTTGTGCGGCATTGGCTTTACGATGTCGATTTTCATCGCCAGCCTGGCGTTTGGGAACGTCGATCCTGAGCTGATTAACTGGGCGAAACTGGGGATCCTGATCGGCTCCTTGCTGTCGGCGGTAATAGGTTACTGCTGGTTACGTACCCGGTTGAACGCAGCAGCCTGACGGGATAACCCTTTCGTGACAATTTTCAGGGAGAGTGTATGTCTCATATAAACTACAACCACCTGTACTACTTTTGGCATGTATATAAAGAAGGATCGGTGGTTGGTGCAGCAGAGGCGCTTTATCTGACACCGCAAACCATTACCGGGCAGATTAAAGCGCTTGAGGAACGCTTACAGGGAAAGTTGTTCAAGCGAAAGGGGCGTGGACTGGAGCCCAGCGAATTAGGCGAATTAGTTTTTCGTTATGCGGATAAGATGTTCACATTAAGCCAGGAAATGCTGGATATCGTGAACTACCGCAAAGAGTCGAATTTACTGTTCGATGTCGGCGTGGCGGATGCGTTGTCCAAACAGCTGGTCAGTAGCGTGCTGAATGCCGCAGTCGTTGAAGATGAACAAATCCATCTGCGTTGTTTTGAATCAACGCACGAGATGCTGCTTGATCAGCTCAGCCAGCATAAGCTGGATATGATCATCTCCGACTGCCCGATAGATTCTACGCAGCAGGAAGGATTGTTCTCAGTGCGGATTGGCGAATGCAGCGTGAGCTTTTGGTGCACCCAGCCATTGCCTGAGAAACCATTTCCGGCCTGCCTCGAAGAGCGTCGATTGCTGATCCCAGGGCGCCGTTCGATGCTCGGGCGTAAGCTGCTGAACTGGATTAACTCACAAGGGTTGAATGTAGAAATCCTTGGCGAGTTTGATGACGCTGCGCTGATGAAAGCGTTTGGCGCAACACATAACGCTATTTTTGTTGCGCCTACGCTTTATTCCCACAATTTCTATGCCGATGATTCTATTGTTGAGATTGGACGGGTAGAGAATGTGATGGAGGAGTATCACGCCATATTTGCGGAAAGAATGATCCAGCATCCAGCGGTGCAGCGTATTTGCAATACTGATTACTCGGCACTATTTATTTCTGCGGGTAAATAATCAAGGCGCACTCGTCATACTTCAGGTTGTGGAGGGTTACTCGGCCAGTCGGTACACTGCGCCCTGCCACCTTGTGGCAGGGTCACTGGCGTGTGCTGAGCAAAGTGGATGTGCCGAAGAAAAAAGATGTAGCAAATCAAACAGAAAGAGATTTTCTGAGACCCTCCAGCCCGCTTCTTACTCTATCTCATAACGTGTTTTATACAGAAAATGAGATCTCATCAAATCGATATCTCATGGTTTCAAAGCGTTTGTGATTAGCACCCCTCGCATAATGGGAGCATTACATAGGTGTCCCACCGGACGTATGGGACACACTATTTCTTCTATGACTCATTAACGAGGTAAGCATTATGACTAACAGCAAACTGGTACAAAATGATTCGCTCAGTACAAAAGAGTACGAGCAGAACGGATTTGTGGCGGCCACGGAAACCAATGAGTTTAGCTATACATCGGCGCGTGTTGCGAAGGTAGCCTATAACGAGTACAAACACAACGAGTTTAAAGTGTCCGGTTACTGGACGGACTGGTCGCAATATGACGCCCGTCTCAGCGGTGATTTCACGCCTTCCAACTGTGGGCGCGGTGTTGACCTGACGTTATTAGACCCCTTTGCTTACGATAAAATTACGCTGGGTTTCTGCGGGATCGTCGGTGATACCGGCGAGAAAGCGACGACCATCAACAATGCCGCAGTTGACTTCCAGCGTACGCAATGGCAACCCACTTTTGTCGATGCGTGGGGAGATGTTGCCTCCTACCTCAACTGCGGCTTTGCGGGCTGGGTAAGCAATGATTACATGGCGCTTTTCCATCAGTACGATGCACAGGGCGTTCTGGGGGGGTTACGCGACGTACAGAAAAAGAACCCGAATCTCCATCTTTCAATGAGTATCGGCGGCTGGACCATGAGCCAGGCGTTCCACTTTATGGCTAAGGATCCACATAAACGCGCGCTATTCTGCGATGGCCTGACCGATCTGTTCACCCGATTCCCGATGTTTAGCGAAATCGATCTGGATTGGGAATATCCGGGAGCACCGGGAAATACCGGTAATACCTACGATGATACTGACGCACCAAATTTTGCTGCCTTGATTAAGGATGTGAAAGCCGCGCTGAATAAAATCAATCGCAGTGATGTGAAAATTAGCGTTGCCGCGGCTGGTGACATCGAGAAACTGAAAAAAGCCAATATTCCAGCGCTCATTGATGCGGGGGTCTGGGGCATTAATTTAATGACCTACGACTTCTTTGGTACGCCGTGGGCTACCGAGCTGGCGCATCATACTAATCTCTACCCGAATGGCAGCGCGAATAACTGGAGCGTAGAGACCGCTGTTAATTATCTGGAGTCGATTGGGGTGCCGCTTAAACAGGTCTTTATCGGTTATGCCGGTTATAGCCGTAATGCCCATGATGCGACGATCCAGAGCGTATCTCCGCTGAAAGGAACTTACACGCCAGGATACGGCACGACGGTCGGAACATTTGAATCCGGCTCAACGGAATGGTACGACCATATCGCAAATTATCTTGATCTGGAAAACCAGACCGGTCGCAATAATTTTATTGTTTACACCGATGAGGTGGCGGATGCGGATTTCCTGTATAACCCACAGTCTAAAGTCTTTATGTCGCTGGATACCCCGCGCACCGTGAAGGCCAAAGCCGAGTACGTAAAATCCCGCGGCCTGGGTGGCCTGTTTACCTGGACGGCGGATATGGATCGTGGCCCGCTGGTGAATGCAGCTCGCGAAGGGCTGGGCTGCGAAATGACGCGGCAAACTGTTGATATGAGACCGTTCTATTTTAAAGGTATTACGAAGTAAGTGCTCATGTCCCCCTGTAAAGGGGGACATTTTCGGCTGTCTCAATCGTGTAAAAAACATAGATAAGTAAATAAATATTGTGTATCAGGTGAATTATTATTTTGGATTGAATAAGTAAATTTATATTACATTTTATGACATTGCCTTCTTATTTTTAGATTTTTATTGTTTTTTACATCAGGTTTGACAATTCTCTCAGTTAGATGATTATTTTTGGTACTAAAATAACGCATCTCAATAGTTAATGGATTTTCAAATGGTTACATCATTCATGATTGGAAATGATTTATTGTTTGATACAAGTGAAATGGTTCTTCATCATCTTAAGGATGGGGAAAGTATTCATTTATCCGGTGTGAAAGGTCGCTGTTTGAAGTGTCTCATCTCACATACCCAACAAGATATAACGACAAAAAAGCAAATTTGCGATGAGGTATGGGGACAATTTGGTTTATACGCCAGCGATAGTACGTTATTGCAGACGATTTATGCCTTGCGGCGGGATTTGCGGGATATAGATATGACGGATTTAATCGTTACCCATCCCCGACTGGGCTACCAGATCAATCCGGCCTATAGCGTTACACCTGTTGCTGAATTAGGCGCTGAAAAAAATAAACCAGTTGCCACTGAAGTATTTTCCTGTCCTTCTGACATTGATATTCTCAGTGCCCATTATGAAATTCAGAAAAAAAACGAAGGCAAAAAAACAGACGTTACCGTTAATCTCTCCCTGCATAAGGCGAGGGTTATCTTAGCGTTCCTGACATTTTTATTGACTACAGTATTAGTACTCCTGACAGTGTTTTTCTACAGGGAAGAGTTACGTCTTCATAATGGCGGAAAAAACCTGTATTTAAATCCTGAAACAGGAAAAGATAGTCATGGACAAAAAGGATTTATCCTGTGCCAGTGCAATAAGTACGATACAAGCGAAAATTGCAAAAATCATGAATATATATGTAAAAAAGTGACTTCATGATATTTTTCGTTACGTAATGCAACTTAAGTTTATTATGCGTTTGGTGGATAAGGCGAGAGCGTCATCTTGTCACCGAAAAGCTCGGTTAACCGTCGTTCGGCAAGATGATGTGTCCAGTGATGAGCCGGTTAGATGAAATAATGCCTCAAGCGGTTCATCACGGAATTTCCAGCAGGTGTGATTAATAGAGTTGGCAGCCAGAGAGCCATCCAGAACAAGCTCGAGTTTTGTCACCGCATCGGTGATGTAGAGATCACAATGAAGCCCATTCCGATAATTAACCAGATAACCAGTTCCGTGGAGAGTTTATGCTTTCTGATACTGGCTTTATCTGTGGAGCGAAGGACCTGAGAGACATTCAGGAGGTATTGAGTGCCGAAAAGAGGAAAGAGATTCGGGTTCAGCCCTGGTTGTATCGCATAGCGACAGGTTGAAAGTATGAAAAAGCCCCATCAAAAATGATGGGGCTTATTGTGCTACGCTTGCGCTGGTTTTTTCACAAAGCGACAACAAGCAGGCGATTAAGCCAGTTTGTTGATCTGTGCAGTCAGGTTTGCTTTATGACGTGCAGCTTTGTTTTTGTGGATCAGACCTTTAGCAGCCTGACGGTCCACGATCGGTTGCATTTCATTAAATGCTTTCAGTGCAGTAGCTTTGTCGCCAGCTTCGATAGCTGCGTATACTTTCTTGATGAAAGTACGCATCATAGAGCGACGGCTAGCGTTGTGCTTGCGGGCCTTTTCAGACTGAACGGCGCGCTTCTTAGCTGATTTGATATTAGCCAAGGTCCAACTCCCAAATGTGTTCTATATGGACAATTCAAAGGCCGAGGAATATGCCCTTTTAGCCTTCTTTTGTCAATGGATTTGTGCAAATAAGCGCCGTTAAAATTGCAGCACTCGTTGCGTAGTGATGGCGCAGGATTCTACCAGCTTGCGGGGCGTGAATACAGCCTTTCCACGAGAAAAATTGCATTGGTGTGCCCGTGAAGGGCGTCAATTTGTTTCATAACGATGAAAACCATCCTCTTTCTGTTTCGTAGAAACAATCGCCGGTTAACGTTGAACGCGGTACAGGGTATACTTTCACGATTTTCACTGTTTTGAGCCAGACATGAAGCTGATACGAGGCATACATAATCTCAGTCAGGCCCCGCATGGGTGTGTGCTGACTATTGGTAATTTCGACGGCGTGCACCGTGGCCATCGTGCGTTGCTGCAGGGCTTACGGGAAGAAGGGCGCAAACGCAATTTACCGGTGATGGTGATGATTTTCGAGCCGCAGCCGCTGGAGCTGTTTGCGACGGACAAGTCACCTGCGCGCCTTACCCGCCTACGGGAAAAACTGCGGTATCTGGCGGAATGCGGCGTTGATTACGTGCTGTGCGTGCGTTTTGACAGGCGCTTTGCGGCATTAACGGCGCAGACCTTCATCAGCGATCTGCTGGTGAAGCGCCTTGGTGTACAATTTCTTGCCATTGGTGATGATTTCCGCTTTGGCGCTAGCCGTGCGGGCGATTTCTTGTTATTACAGGAAGCGGGCGCTGAGTATGGTTTTGATATCACCAGCACTCAAACCTTCTGTGAAGGCGGTGTACGCATCAGCAGCACCGCGGTACGTCAGGCGCTGGCAGAAGATAACCTGCAACTGGCCGAAAGCCTGCTCGGGCATCCTTTTACTATCTCAGGACGGGTAGTTCACGGTGACGAGTTAGGGCGCACTATCGGTTTTCCGACGGCAAACTTACCGCTTCGTCGCCAGGTTTCTCCGGTGAAAGGGGTTTATGCGGTTGAAGTGATGGGGCTGGGTGATAAACCTTTCCCCGGCGTCGCCAACATCGGCACACGCCCGACGGTAGCAGGCGTACGCCAACAGTTGGAAGTGCATCTATTGGACGTTGTAATGGACCTGTATGGTCGCCATATAGATGTAGTACTGCGTAAAAAAATACGCAGCGAACAGCGATTTGCTTCGCTGGAAGAACTAAAAGCGCAGATTGCGCGTGATGAGTTGACTGCCCGTGAATTTTTTGGGCTAACAAAACCGGCTTAATGCCTATACGAGTTTTAAATACGGAACCGAGAATCTGATGAGTGACTATAAATCAACCCTGAATTTGCCGGAAACAGGGTTCCCGATGCGCGGCGATCTCGCCAAGCGTGAACCGGGAATGCTGGCGCGTTGGACTGATGATGACTTGTACGGCATCATTCGTGCGGCCAAAAAAGGCAAAAAAACCTTCATTCTGCATGATGGCCCTCCTTATGCGAATGGCAGCATTCATATTGGTCACTCGGTTAACAAGATTCTGAAAGACATTATCGTGAAGTCCAAAGGACTCACGGGCTTCGACTCGCCTTACGTTCCGGGCTGGGACTGCCATGGTCTGCCTATCGAGCTGAAAGTAGAGCAGGAATACGGCAAGCCGGGCGAGAAGTTCACCGCCGCTGAGTTCCGCGCCAAATGCCGGGAATACGCGGCGACGCAGGTTGACGGTCAGCGTAAAGACTTTATCCGTCTAGGCGTGCTGGGCGACTGGTCGCATCCGTACCTGACCATGGACTTCAAAACTGAAGCCAACATCATTCGTGCGCTGGGTAAAATCATCGGTAACGGTCACCTGCACAAAGGTGCGAAGCCGGTGCACTGGTGCGTTGATTGCCGTTCTGCGCTGGCGGAAGCAGAAGTTGAGTATTATGACAAAACTTCCCCATCCATCGACGTTGCGTTCCACGCCGCCGATCAGGACGCGGTAAAAGCGAAATTTGGTGTTTCTGCCGTCAATGGCCCGATCTCACTGGTTATCTGGACCACCACCCCGTGGACGTTACCGGCGAACCGCGCAATCTCTCTGGCGCCTGATTTTGACTATGCGCTGGTGCAGATTGACGGGCAGGCTGTGATTCTGGCGAAGGATCTGGTTGAAAGCGTCATACAGCGTATTGGTGCGGCTGAATACACTATTCTGGGCACCGTAAAAGGCGCAGAGCTGGAACTGCTACGCTTTACCCATCCGTTTATGGGCTTTGACGTGCCGGCTATTCTTGGCGATCACGTTACGCTTGATGCGGGTACTGGTGCGGTACATACCGCCGGCGGTCACGGTCCGGATGACTATGTCATTAGCCAGAAATATGGTCTGGAAATCGCTAACCCGGTTGGTCCGGACGGCGCATATCTGGCGGGTACCTATCCGGATCTGGACGGTGTGAACGTCTTTAAAGCCAACGACAAAATCGTTGCGCTGCTGAGCGATAAAGGCGCTCTGCTGCACGTTGAGAAGATGCAACACAGCTACCCGTGCTGCTGGCGCCACAAATCGCCGATCATCTTCCGTGCGACTCCGCAGTGGTTCGTCAGCATGGATCAGAAAGGTCTGCGCGCGCAGTCGCTAAAAGAGATCAAAGGCGTGCAATGGATCCCTGACTGGGGACAGGCACGTATTGAATCGATGGTTGCCAACCGTCCTGACTGGTGTATCTCCCGTCAGCGTACGTGGGGTGTGCCGATGTCTCTGTTTGTTCACAAAGACACCGAAGAGCTGCATCCGCGTGCTATTGAACTGATGGAAGAAGTGGCCAAACGCGTTGAAGTTGACGGCATCCAGGCGTGGTGGGATCTCGATCCGAAAGATATCCTCGGCGATGAAGCTGACCAGTATGTCAAAGTCCCGGATACGCTGGACGTGTGGTTCGACTCCGGTTCAACCCACTCATCCGTCGTGGACGTTCGTCCGGAGTTTGCAGGCCATGCGGCAGATATGTATCTGGAAGGTTCTGACCAGCATCGCGGCTGGTTCATGTCTTCTCTGATGATCTCCACTGCAATGAAAGGCAAAGCGCCATACCGTCAGGTACTGACCCACGGTTTCACCGTTGATGGTCAGGGGCGCAAAATGTCCAAGTCTATCGGTAACACCGTAAGTCCACAGGACGTAATGAACAAACTGGGCGCGGATATTCTGCGTCTGTGGGTCGCGTCTACCGACTATACCGGTGAAATGGCTGTTTCTGACGAAATCCTGAAACGTGCTGCCGACAGCTACCGTCGTATCCGTAACACCGCGCGCTTCCTGCTGGCGAACCTGAACGGGTTCGATCCGGTAAAAGATATGGTGAAACCGGAAGAGATGGTGGTGCTGGACCGCTGGGCGGTAGGTTGTGCGCAAGCGGCGCAGGAAGAGATCCTGAAAGCTTATGAAGCCTATGACTTCCACGAAGTAGTACAGCGCCTGATGCGCTTCTGCTCCGTAGAAATGGGTTCGTTCTACCTCGACATCATCAAAGACCGTCAGTACACCGCGAAAGCGGACAGTGTGGCGCGTCGTAGTTGCCAGACTGCGCTGTTCCATATTGCAGAAGCGCTGGTACGCTGGATGGCGCCGATCATGTCCTTCACCGCCGATGAAATCTGGGGTTACCTGCCGGGCGATCGTGAGAAGTACGTCTTTACCGGTGAATGGTATGAAGGTCTGTTTGGCTTAGGCGAAACCGAAGCGATGAATGACGCCTACTGGGACGAACTGCTGAAAGTGCGTGGCGAAGTGAACAAGGTCATCGAGCAGGCGCGTGCGGATAAGAAAGTCGGTGGTTCGCTGGAAGCGGCGGTTACCCTGTACGCTGAACCAGAACTGGCGGCGAAACTGACCGCGCTGGGTGAAGAGCTGCGCTTTGTTCTGCTGACCTCCGGTGCGACGGTTGCGGATTATGCGGCGGCTCCTGCTGATGCTCAGCAGAGCGAACTGCTCAAAGGTCTGAAAATCGTACTGAGCAAAGCCGAAGGTGAGAAATGTCCGCGTTGCTGGCATTACACTACCGACGTCGGCCTGGTGGCGGAACATGCAGATATTTGCGGACGCTGTGTCAGCAACATCGCCGGTGATGGCGAACAACGTAAGTTTGCCTAATGAGTAAGCCTCTTTGTTCAACAGGACTACGCTGGCTGTGGCTGGTGGTAGTCGTGCTGATTATCGATTTAGGCAGCAAATACCTGATCCTCCAGAACTTTGCTCTGGGGGATACGGTGTCGCTGTTCCCGTCGCTTAATCTGCACTACGCGCGTAACTATGGTGCGGCGTTTAGCTTCTTAGCCGACAGCGGTGGCTGGCAACGTTGGTTCTTTGCCGGTATCGCCATCGGTATCTGCGTTATTCTGATGGTGATGATGTATCGCTCGAAGGCGACGCAGAAGCTAAATAACATCGCGTATGCGTTAATCATTGGCGGTGCGCTGGGCAACCTGTTCGACCGCCTGTGGCACGGCTTCGTGGTTGATATGATTGACTTTTACGTCGGTGACTGGCATTTCGCGACATTCAACCTTGCCGATACGGCGATCTGTATTGGTGCGGCATTGATTGTCCTCGAAGGCTTCTTACCGTCGAAAGAGAAAAAAGCCGCATAAAAAAATGCCGGATGGCGCTATGCTAATCCGGCCTACAATATACTGCGATCCTTGTAGGCCCGGTAAGCATATCGCCATCGGGCAAACAGGCGGCAGCAATTTTAAAGAGCAACCTGCATGTCTAAATCAGTACAGAGTAACAGTGCGGTGCTGGTGCACTTCACCCTTAAGCTCGACGATGGCTCCACCGCAGAGTCAACCCGCAATAACGGCAAGCCTGCGCTGTTTCGCCTGGGCGACGGTTCTCTGTCTGAAGGACTGGAACAACACCTGCTGGGGTTAAAAGAAGGTGATAAAACCACTTTTGCTCTGGAGCCGGATGCCGCCTTCGGCGTGTCAAGCCCGGACTTAATTCAGTATTTCTCGCGTCGGGAATTTATGGACGCGGGAGAGCCAGAAATTGGCGCTATCATGCTCTTTACCGCAATGGACGGCAGTGAGATGCCTGGTGTAATCCGCGAAATCAACGGTGACTCTATCACGGTTGATTTCAACCATCCGCTGGCCGGGCAGACCGTTCATTTTGATATTGAAGTGCTGGAAGTCGAACCGGCACTGGAGGCGTAAAATGCAGATCCTGTTGGCCAACCCGCGCGGTTTTTGCGCTGGCGTAGACCGCGCTATCAGCATTGTAGAAAATGCGCTGGCTATATACGGCGCACCGATTTACGTCCGTCATGAAGTGGTGCATAACCGCTATGTGGTGGATAGCCTGCGCGAGCGCGGTGCTATTTTTATCGAGCAAATCAGCGAAGTACCAGATGGCGCGATCCTGATTTTCTCCGCGCATGGCGTGTCTCAGGCGGTGCGTAACGAAGCCAAAGGCCGCGACCTCACGGTTTTTGATGCCACCTGCCCGCTGGTAACGAAAGTGCATATGGAAGTTGCCCGCGCTAGCCGTCGTGGTGAAGAGTCAATTTTAATTGGTCACGCCGGGCATCCGGAAGTTGAAGGCACAATGGGCCAGTACAGTAACCCGCAGGGGGGAATGTATCTGGTTGAATCACCTGAAGATGTGCTGAAACTGAATGTAAAAAATGAAGGCAAATTGTCCTTCATGACGCAGACCACTCTCTCCGTTGATGACACCTCTGACGTTATTGACGCACTGCGAAGCCGTTTCCCGAAAATTGTCGGGCCGCGCAAAGACGATATCTGTTATGCCACGACCAACCGTCAGGAAGCGGTCCGTGCGCTGGCGGAACAGGCCGATGTTGTGCTGGTGGTCGGCTCGAAAAACTCTTCTAACTCCAACCGTCTGGCTGAACTGGCCCAGCGAATGGGCAAAGCGGCGTATCTGATTGACGATGCGACCGATATCCAGGAAGCGTGGGTGAAAGAAGCCCGGTGCGTGGGCGTGACGGCCGGTGCCTCGGCGCCAGATATCCTGGTGCAAAACGTGATTACTCGCCTGCAGGAGCTTGGCGGTGGGGAAGCTATTCCGCTGGAAGGGCGTGAAGAAAACATCGTTTTCGAAGTACCGAAAGAGCTGCGTGTGGATGTTCGTGAAGTAGAGTAAGTCTTTCCGGTTACGACTATGAGAAGATGCCAGACTTAATGTCTGGCATTTTTTATGGAGAAACCATGCGCTTACCGATCATTCTTGATACCGATCCTGGCATTGATGATGCTGCCGCTATTGCCGCCGCGCTGTTTGCCCCTGAGCTGGATCTGCAACTGATGACCACGGTAGCAGGTAATGTGTCGGTGGAAAAAACCACCCGTAATGCATTGCAATTGCTGCACTTCTGGAATGCGGATATTCCGCTGGCGCAGGGGGCATCGATGCCGCTGGTGAGACCGCTGCGTGATGCCGCTTCCGTACACGGTGAATCAGGTATGGAAGGGTATGAATTTGTTGAACACCACCGCCAGGTGTTGGCAAAACCCGCCTTCCAGGCCATTCGCGATGCGCTGATGCATGCCCCGCAGCCTGTGACGCTGGTGGCAATTGGTCCCCTGACCAACATTGCGCTGCTGCTGACTCATTATCCTGAATGCATATTCAACATTCACCGTCTGGTGATTATGGGCGGTTCTGCCGGGCGCGGGAACTTCACGCCAAACGCCGAGTTTAATATTGCTATCGATCCCGAGGCCGCCGCGAAAGTCTTCCAGAGCGGGTTGGAGATTGTGATGTGTGGGCTGGATGTCACTAATCAGGCCATGCTCACCCCTGACTATCTGGCGACGTTGCCGCAGCTTAACCAGACGGGAAAAATGCTGCACGCGCTGTTTAGCCATTACCGTAGCGGCAGTATGAATACGGGGCTACGAATGCACGACCTGTGCGCTATTGCCTGGCTGGTGCGCCCGGAACTGTTTACCCTGCAGCCGTGCTTCGTGGCGGTTGAAACCCAAGGGGAATATACCTCGGGTGCGACGGTGGTGGATATTGAAGGACGCTTGGGGTATCCGGCAAATGCCCAGGTCGCGCTGGGGCTGGACGTTGAGGGGTTCCAGCAGTGGGTGGCAGAGGTACTGGCGCTGGCGCCTTGAGGTTGTGATCCGGCCCGCAATATGCAGATAGCGACAGCAGGTTAATCGATTAATCTGCTAATCTGATCTTGTTGTTCTCCTCGGGCCGGAGACACATATGAATCTTTCTTTTATCCAGCCACCGCAGGTGGCGTGGGCAAGCGGCGCTTTAGCTGATGGCCTGTTATTGCGTAAATCCACCCGTATTCAGGATCTTCCAGACGTTTTTGCCGATGAACACGCCCGTCAACAGCTGGCTGGCGAGCAGGTCGTGTATGACGTTGAGATGCTGGATACCTCTCCCGCTGAAGGTGAACTCTACACCGGCGTTACCCATCTTTACCCTGGCAGGGTCGGCTGTGAGTATTTTATGACCCGCGGGCATTTCCATGCGCGCCGCGAACAGGGGGAAGTCTATTTTGGTCTACGTGGTACCGGTTTGCTGCTGTTGCAAACGGAGCAGGGCGACGCGAGGCTAGAAAAAGTATTCGCGGGATCTGTCCACATTATCCCCGGTTTTACCGCGCATCGGTTAATCAACACCGGGGAAGAGGTTCTGTCGGCGCTCGCCGTATGGCCCGGGATTGCGGGTCATGATTATGCAGCGCTCGCCAGTGGCTTCAGAATAAGAGTCTTTGAGGAAAATAAGACGGTTCAGGCGAAGGAGGTACAGAATGGCTGACTTAGCGTATTCTTACGGCCTGGATATGACGGTCCATCATCACCCGCTTGGTTTTAGCTATGGGGATGAGGTTACCGGGCCGATGCCGGAGATTCGTCAACTTGACCAGATTCGCGCCTCGCTGCGCGATCCGCACTGTGAAGGGCCGCAAGAGGTGTATGCCATTGCGATGGATGTGGCGCGAATGCAGGATCGCGAAGAGTTGAAAAAGCGGATGCTGTTGTTTGGCGTGGTGACCTATGCGGCGGGACGGCTGGGGGAAGAGCCGGTGCGTAGTCAGGGACATATTCATCGTATTAGTCAGCACAGCGGCTGGTCCCCGCCGGAGCTTTATGAAATCTGGCAGGGAAAAGCGATCATTTATATGCAGGAATATGTTGAGGACGACCCAGGCCGCTGTTTTGCTGTCATTGCCGGACCCGGTGAGAAAGTGTTGGTACCACCCGGTTGGGGGCATGCGACTATCTCCGCAGACCCGGCTGTACCGTTAACTTTTGGCGCGTGGTGCGATCGTGAATATGGCTTTGAATACGACGCCGTGCGCGCGCATAAAGGACTGGCATGGTATCCGCTGCTGCAGGGCAACAATGTTATCTGGCAGCATAATCCGCGTTACATCCCTGGACGACTGCAGGCCGTTACGCCCAGACAATATACGGAATTCTCGATTACCTCCGCACCTGTTTATCAGCAATTCATCGAGGATCCGGCGCGTTTCCAATTTATCTCACGCCCGGACAAGCACCCCGAGCTGTGGCAAAACTTTCATCCATAAAAAAACCGGGGCATAGCCCCGGTTGTACCATTTTCTGTGTGTTATCCCGCAAACAGGCCTGTGGCGACGCCGAGGGCGGCCAGTACCAACAGTAAAATCATCGCTTTCACTGGTGACACACCGCGCTTGGCCATCAGATACCAGGTACCAAGCACCACAATCAGCGGCAGTAACTGCGGGAAGATACCGTCCAGCATCTGTTGAACATGGATATTCACCCCATCTTTGGTAATAAACTCCAGTCCGGTGCCAAGTTTAATGTAGCTTGCCGCCACGCCCCCCATGACAAACACACCCAGCAGCGATAACGCTTCACGCAGACGGGCAGACTTGCTGCTCACCAGCATTTCCACCGAACCTGATCCCATTTTGTAGCCTTTCAGGAACAAGAACCACGAACCGGGAATGATGATGGCCAGCCAGGCAACGGTATAAAACAACGGCCCCAGAATGTTACCACCGGCCGCCAGGGCCATGCCGATGCTGAGCAGAATAGGGATCAGCATGCCTGGGATCATTGAATCGCCGATCCCGGCAATAGGGCCCATCAGGCCAACCTTTAAGGTATTGATGGTCTCCCCATCGATCGGCTCACCGTTCGCTTTTTTCTCCTCTAGCCCCAGCACCATGCCGTTTACGATCGCGCCTATCTGGGGTTCCGTATTATAGAACGAGGCATGACGGCGCAGCATTTCAGTACGTTGGGCTGCGTCGGGATAGAGCTTTTTCGCCACCGGAAGCATACTCAGACAAAAGCCAAAAGATTCCAGACGTTCAAAACTCATCGATGACAAGTTGTGCATCATCCATGCGCGCCAGCAGCGGCGAAGATCTTTACGCGTAAGTGTACGTTCTTCCATCAGAATTCATCCTCATCATCATCGGCTACCGACTTTGCATTCGCGGCCTGCGGCGGTTCCGGTTTGTAGTTGTAATGGATCAACGCCAACAGCGAACCGACGATCACCAGCGCGACCATGTTGAGTTTTAAAAAAACGATGCAGACAAAACCGACGAGGAAGTAGATCAGCATGGTGTAGTTTTTGATGATCTGCTTGAGCAAAATCGCGATCCCGACGGCGGGTAAAATACCGCCCAGTACGTTCATCGTCGACAGAACTATTTTCGGCAAGCTGTCCATAAAACCGCTGATGTATTGCGCCCCGAAATAGACCGCAATAAAAGTTGGCACAAAGCGCAGGACAAAGTTTGTCACCTGTGGCCAGATGGCGCTGTTCAGGTAAATTCCGCGTTCGTCACCCCTTTCCAGCGCCACATCTGCCCGGTGATTCCAGAAGGAGTTCAGTACCATCATCGCGTTAAACAAAATGGTTCCGGCGATACCGATGGTCGCCGCCAGCGCGACCGCGACTTCGGGGCCTTTTCCTGAAAGGATCCCTAAGGCGATTGCAGGGTAAGCAACAAAGTTGAGATCGGCCGGCATCGAACCGCCAGGCGTTACCATCGCGATATACACTGCCTGAACCGCGACGCCAATCATGATCCCGGTTTTCACGTCGCCGAGAATAATCCCGACCAGCATTCCGGAAATCAGCGGGCGGGTGATCAGATACCAGCCGCCGGTCAATCCCAGAAGCCAGGGGCTGCTGAGGGCGCCGAGATAGCAAAGTATGCCAATCAACGTAGCTTCGATAATCATCGTGCGCTCCTTATTTCAGCTTCTGACGTGCGTCCTGCCAGCTGTAGCAACTGGCATCAGGAACCAGGCGAAACTCAACCAGGTGCCCATGTTGCGTCAGCCAGTCAAAAGCGGCAATTTCATCCCCGTTGACCGACTGATTCGGGCCGATGGTGGTGGTATCAGCACGCGCGCTCATCGGACCCACATTAATCTTGCCGTTGGCATTTTTCAGGCTGATACCTGCTTCTTCAATGCGTTTGAGCGTGACGGGTGATTTGCCAATGACGAAATAACGTTTCTCGCTGGCAATGACTTTTGGCAATTTTTCAATCGCGGTGGCGGTATCAAACAACCAAACTTTGGTGTCCTGTACGGCGCCTTTCATCACCGAAGAGAGCAAAGGGTCGGCCGCGACGGCGTCGTCTATAGCGACGATCCCATCACAGGGCAGCTCTTTGGCCCAACGTGTTACGAGCTGCCCATGGATTACGCGGTCATCGATACGTACAAAAGAAATACTCATAGTGGTTTCCTTTAAAAATCGTCGGACTGATCGGATAAAACCGGGGCGGCTTTAATCAGCGTGGGTATCGTCAGCGCCAGCAGCTCGACGGCTGCGGCGTGAACATCCGTTAAATGGCAAATCTCCTCGCTTTGTAACAGCATCGGGAAATTGACCCCCGCTACGACGGCAACGGGAGGAACCGTTTGTGAAGAAAAGGCATGATGGCAGGCGACATTCCACGGCGTACCGCTTTGCATGTCACACAGCACCAGTACGCCGTCAGCGTCTTTTCCGGCACTGGTGAGAACCTGAGAGAACGTCTCTTTAAACCCTTCGATACCTGCCTGTTCACTCAGCGTGACGGGGTAAACATGCGGTAATTCTCCATAAACCATACGACCGCTGGCGAGAAGCGCGTCCGCCAGGGGACCATGGGTGGCAACAATTACGTTAATCATGCGCTTATCCTCTAACCCAGGCTTTAATCGTGGCGAGCTGTTGACCGACACCTTTGCCAAACGGTGAAATACGATATTCTCCGACGGCGGCAGGGATGATAAAGGTCTCTGCATAGTTGACGACAAACGGGGGAAACGCACCGCTCGGGCTTTCAACAACGGCCTGCGCACCTTCGACCAGGTTCAGGACGTTTACGCCACCCTGGGTATGGTGAGTGACCGGTGCCGTAAACCAATGGCGACGCGTTTCGATAAATTCGCGTTCGTGCATTCCGGTTCTTTCTTCCCGCCAACCCTCTCCTTCAGCAAGAGGTTCAATACGGTTGACGAGGTTGTCGTGCACCCACTGCGTGTCGCGCGGCCAGTCGATAACCTGCTGACCGTGATCCAGATGTACCGGACGGGGTAAGCCGTCTAACCCTAAGCGGCCCCAGTCCCACAGCTTGAAGGTGAAGATATAGGGTGTTGCGCTGATCTCCAGCACCATGGTGCCTGCACCCGAACAGTGTACGGTTCCGGCGGGGATCAGGAAGTGATCGTGTTTATGTGCAGGGATCTGGTTAACGAATCGTTCATCATCAAAGGCTTTTTCGCCACGACCTGCGGCCCGGAGATCGTCGAGCATATCTTGCGGTGCGATCCCGGTTTTGGTTCCGAGATACACCACGGCGTCCGGCTCGGCTTCGAGAATGTAATAGCTCTCATCTTGGGTATAGTGCATACCAAACTGCTGTTGAATGTACTCCGTGAGCGGATGAACCTGAAAGCTCAAATTCTGGCCGCCAATAGTATCGAGGAAGTCAAAACGGATCGGGAATTCCGCGCCAAAGCGCGCGTGAACTTTTTCCCCCAGCAGGGGGCGGGGACAGGTCAGCACCAGATCCTGAGAGGGGATCTCGATCCGCACGTTGCCAAAACGCAGTAACAGGCTGTTTTCCTCGGGCACGCAATCAAAACACCACGCGTAATTGGGGGCGGAGGGATCGAGATCGAAGCGTTGTTTCATCCATTGCCCGCCCCAGACGCCTGGGTCAAAGAAAGGGGCAACGCGAAACGGTTGTTCAGTGGTTTGTTGCAGACCGGCGCGTAATGCGTCGCCGCTGACCATCGCGGGACTATTTTCTACCGTGGTATCAAGCAAATAATCGGCGCGTTTGAGTAACGGCGTTTTGTGTTTGTCGAATACCCGCCATTCAATGAAAAAAGCACGTTTGTAACGACGAAGAATATCTTCATCCTGGTTTTGTGCCCCCCAGTTACCCAGTCCGTTATGACGCATACGCTGTTGAATTTCCCAGCGCGGAAGATCGGCATAAACCAGTATGTCACCAGGGTGTGCCAGCGCAGCGCCTGAGCCGTACACGACGACCAGCCCTTCGGTAACGGCATCGATCTGCTGGCGGAGTCGGCTGAGTTTGTCGCTATCAAAAAATTCATCCAGGTGATGACAGGAGAGAACGCCGAATACGCGATCGTCGGTAAGGTTACGCGCCAGTAAATCATGCAGGGCCTGCTCATCGCGGCGGGCGGATTCAATATTCAGCACCAGTGTGGCATCTAATGTCGTAACGAGCTGTTGCTCCAGCTCGTCAAGCCGCACGCCCGGATAGCAATCTACGGTCAATACGGTTTTGGCGGTGGTAGAAACCTTGGTGTTTAGCACTGAATGGATCGACGACCAACCCTGCCAGGCGTGGTTGTCATAGCCCTGAACGTTAACCTCAGGGAATTTATTATAGGTGGTATGCATATTCTGTCTCCGTGTTGGCTTATTTAAGATTAATCGATTAACCTTATTTTCATAGTGTGGTTAACGCGATTAACCCGCCATAATCAGAATCCAGTGCGGTGAAAAGCACGTTAGCGTGATGTAAATCACACGTAAAAAGGCAATATTTCGGTTATTCGATTAACCTTCGAAATAAACAGGAGAGGTCATGACTACAGTCACGCTGGCGCAGGTTGCTGAACGCGCGGGAGTCTCCACGGCAACCGTTTCAATGGTGTTGCGTAACCGGGGGCGCATTTCTCAGGCCACACGTGACAGGGTGCTCAAAGCGCTGGACGATGCTGGCTACGTTTATAATCAAACCGCCGCCAACCTGCGTAACCGGAGCAGTAATCAGGTCGGATTGTTGTTACACGATATCACTAACCCTTTTTACGGTGAGATGACGGCAGGGCTAAGCCACGAGATGGAGCGGCATGACCTGCTTCTGTTTCTGGCAAACAGCGAGGAGTCAGGAGAACGGCAGCAAAAATTTGTCGACTCGTTGATGCGCAATAATGCCTGCGGCATGGTGCTCTGCGCGGCGCGCGAAACACCGACCTTCTTCTTCGAGGCGCTGAAAAGGCGCAATATTCCCGCCATCATGGTGGTTCGCCCTCTTAGCGACCCTGATTTTGATTTTGTGGGAACCGACAACTTTCTCGGTACGCAAATGGCCACCACCCATTTAGTCAAAATGGGGCATAAGAATATTGCGTTTATCGGTGGTAGCCCAAGTTCCGGGAGCCGGGCACAGCGTATCGGTGGATTCACCAGCACGTTGCTGGATCAGGGAATATCGCCGAATCCGCAATGGATAGTGGCGACGCAGGCCAGCCAAATTGACGGCGCAAAAGTGGCAGAGTCGCTTCTTATGCGGTTCCCGGAAATTACCGCCGCCGTTTGTTATCAGGATATTGTGGCGCTTGGGGTTATGCAGGCATTACGTAAAATGGGGCGTGAACCAGGGCGTGATTTTGCACTGGTGGGATTCGATGATATTACCGAAGCGGCGCTGGTTCAGCCTGCGCTAACCACCGTTTCGGTGGCGGCGAAAGAGATTGGTCGTAAAGCGGGCGAGCTGCTATATAGTCGAATTCAGGGAAATGATGAACCCCCGAAACGCATTATTCTGCCGCCCGCGCTGGTGATACGCGAATCTTGTGGTTTTCGCCAGGGAGATTAAACGGTGTTGGTCACTTTACCGTGATAAATTCGCTCCGGCCTGCCGACTTTACCGTAGCTGATTTCCGCTTCGAGAAAATCGTTTTTCACCCCTTGCTCCAGGTAGCGACGAGCGGTGGTTTTACTGCTGCCGAGAATGCGGGCGAGCGTGTCGGCGGTATGAACGATTTCGGGATCAGTGAAGAGCTGTAATACACGGTTAAAGGTGCTTTCATCGATGCCGCGCAGCGCAGATCCAGCGGCTTCAGTATGCTCCTTGGCCTGAATATTAAAAAGGGCGTCAACGTGGGTCTGGCTGGCCTGCTCGCTGGAGCGCAGGGAGCTGCGATAACGGGCAAAGCGCTCAAGCGTATGCTGCAAGCGCTGATAGTGCACCGGCTTAATCAGATAATCAAAAACCCCCATTCGTAGGGCTTCACTGATGGTATCCATGTGATTATCAGCAGTAATGAAAATGATGCGGCCTTTGTAGTTGGTGTTGACGGCGTGGCGGATCAGATCGAGGCCTTTGCCATCGGGCAAAAAGTTATCCAGCAGAATTAGCTGTGGCTGATAGAGGCGGAGCAGCTTTTTGGCGCTTTCCAGTTTATCCGCAATGCCAATGACTGCGAACTGGGGAAATTGTTTGATGGTATCCACCAGGATTTCCGCCAGCATAGGTTCGTCTTCAACGATGAGAGTTTTGATGCTATCCATGATGTTCATCTCGGGTCAGGGGGATATAAAGAGTAAAAATAGCGCCAAAGGGAATATTGTCATCGACGACGATATTGCCGCCCGCCTGCTCAACGTAGCTGCGCACCAGCCACAGGCCGATACCGTGATCACCGCTGTCGCTGCTGGTCACGCCGCGTTCAAAAATGCGATCGCGCATTGGCTCATCAATTCCACAGCCCTGATCGGCGATCTCAATGATCACTTCACCACCCTCGCTGTTGATCAGACACTCGATCTGCTTTGAACCTGCCGGTTGGCGTAAGGTGGCATTGTAGGCGTTGTCCAGCAGATTGCCGACGATCGATATCCATTCATTGTGTGAAAGTGATGAAGGTAGAGTATCGACGTAACAGGAGGGGTCGAATACCAGTTCTAAACCGAGTTCTTTGGCGCGATAGTATTTGCCGATCAGTAATCCGGCAAGGTGGTTCACTTTAAAATTACGTGCAATAAAATCGAGCACTTTCTGGTGGCTTTCCGACTGCTGCTGAATGAGATCCAGCACGTTATCGTAGCGTTTTAAAAACAGCAGACCGGCGATAGTGGAGATCAGGTTGCGGTGCTCATGCTGCATGGCGCGCAGGTTATCCGCATACTGCTGTACCTGACTGAGCTGCAGGCTAAGGGTGTTGATATCGTCTTTGCTACGAAAGCTAATGACCCAGCCCTGAGGCTCACTATTGAGCGTGACGGCCATCCGGCTGGCGATCACTTTGATCTGATTAAAGGTGACGATTTCGTCTTTCTTATTTTCTTGCGGCGCGTCGTAGAAGAACGTCTCCTGGGAGATAACGCTGCTGATGCTTTTGCCGATCAGGATGGTTTCCGGCTGGCTCAGGTTCAATAGCCGCCGCGCGGTCTGATTAATGGCGGTAATTTTGTAGTGTGAATCGATAGCAATCAGCCCCTCAAATACCGATTCAAATAGCACGCTTTGCTGAATAAGCAACTGTGAAAGCTGCTGCGGTTCCATATTCAGCATCTGTTTTTTAATGTGTAGTGAGAAGCGCTGGGCGCAGTAGAGCAGCAAGAGCAGCATGATAGCCATCGGGATCATCAGCGATCCGATCTGTAAACTAAGCCAGTTCTCCAGCTGTTCGATGGTATAGCCCACCGATACGATGCCGAGCACTTTGCCCGTGCTGCCCTGGATCGGCGATTTGCCGCGTAATGAAGAGCCAAGCGATCCTTTGCGCACCGAAACGTAGCTTTTGGCGTTGTACAGCGCGTCGTCGCTGTCGCCGCCCTCCATATATTTACCGATTTTATCAGGATTCACGTGATACAGACGCTGGCCTTTCGCATCGCCGACGGTGATGTAGGTAGCATCGGAAAACGATCGCATTGGGTCAATAAGCATTTTAATCCGCGCCAGATCGTGTTTTTCCACCGCTTCGATCAGTTCGGGCATGGCGGAGATTTGCATCGCCTGAATCAGCGCGCGCTGGCCAACCTGGTAATGCAAGCGCTCTTCCGTAATGCTGGTGAGATACCATGACATTGCCAGCATCACGATTGTTGAGGTGAACAGGATCAACAGAAAGATGCGGTTTTGAAACGAACGCCGGGCAAACCAGTGCGTGATTTTTCGGGTAAACATTGGGCGAATTGACATCAAAAGGTCATTTTCTCTTTTTTCGGGGCCAATGACGCTGAATCGGCCCACAGTTTTGCTGAGAAGACATTCAGTCGGAATACGACGTTTTACGCACCTCCGGCGGCGCTGTGTATGACGGGGTACATTTCCCCGGCTTGCGCTTGTCCGGGCTACGGATCCAGGCAATCCGGTAGCCCGGACAGGCGCAACGCGCCGCCTCCGGGAAGGGCATAGAACTACATTGCCAGCACGTACTTGAGCATCACCCCAGCGGCAATCGCCGAGCCAATCACCCCGGCCACGTTCGGGCCCATCGCGTGCATCAGCAGGAAGTTCTGCGGGTCCGACTCCAGGCCCACCTTGTTTGATACCCTTGCCGCCATCGGCACCGCCGATACCCCGGCTGAACCAATCAGCGGGTTAATCGGATTCTTACTGAATTTATTGAGCATCTTTGCCATCATTACCCCGGCGGCGGTGCCCACGCTGAACGCAATCACCCCCAGCACCAGAATGCCCAGCGTCTGCGGCTGCAGGAACTTGTCCGCCACCAGCTTCGCGCCCACCGACAGCCCGAGGAAAATGGTCACGATATTAATCAGCCCGTTCTGCACCGTGTCGCTCAGACGCTCCACCACGCCGCTTTCGCGCATCA